>Ga0209121_10005247_pt1 | contig 11799 bp, 9 predicted proteins | sample Cruoilmetagenom3_FD_187292 | JGI IMG/M metagenome (GOLD analysis project Ga0209121, IMG submission 187292) | Oil polluted marine microbial communities from Coal Oil Point, Santa Barbara, California, USA - Sample 3 (SPAdes) (version 2) | ecosystem: Environmental > Aquatic > Marine > Oil seeps ...
CCCCCTGCCGTGCCATGAAGGCCCATGTCATAGATATCCGATTCGGCAAAGTTCTTCGCCCCCCATTGGGCCAATGCTGACAGCGCCTTCCGATCGGCAACGGCAGGTTTCCTTGTACCTCGCACGGCGATAGCTTTCAGGTTCTTGGAGCCCATCACCGCGCCCATGCCAGTCCGGCCATTGGCCCGATTCGCCATGTTGATAATGCAGGCGCAGAGCGCCAGCTTTTCGCCTGCCGGACCGATCTGCATGACCTGTATCTTGTTGTCGCCCAACTCCTTGCGGATGGCTGCCTCGACGTCGCCGGTTACCTGGCCCCACAGATGGGCAGCGTCGCGAAGTTCCGCCTCGCCGTTGTGCAACCAAAGGTAGACTGGCCTCTCAGCCTTTCCCTTGATGATAACCGCATCAAAGCCAGCAGCCTTGGCCTCGGCCGGCCAAAAGCCCCCTGCCTGCGAGTCGCCAATGGCCCCTGTAAGAGGAGACTTGGCATTGACCATCACCCGGCTCTGCCCCGATATGGGCGCCCCGGTGATGACGCTCAGGGTCACCGCCAGAAGGGCCTCCGCTGCCAGGGGATCGACACCAGCAGGGCTTTCCTTCAGGAGATAGTACAACCCCATCGCCTGCCCTCCCAGGTACTTGCGGTAGAAGGCCTCAGACGGCTCTTCCACATCACAGGTCCCAGCCGTCAGATCCACGCGCAAGATCTTGCCATTGTATCCGTATGGCACGTTACCCTCCTGTCACCCTTGAGGTCGAATGGTTGTTCGGCCTCGACCCGGTGCTCAGTCGCCAGTTTCTGCGCTGAGCCGCCTGCCCAGGCCCAACGCCACCGCCCGCCGGTAGATCTCGGGCAAGATGGCGGCGTACTCCCCCCAGATGCCCAGCGCAATGTAGACTATGACCTCATCAAGGGACTCGCGCCCAGGCTTTGTGCCAGCCACTATCTCGGGCCATTCGGCGTAAACATCGTCGGGCCCAAACCTGCCCTCGAGTGCCAGCGCCTTGAGCTCTGGGATGCGGGGCCCGACGTACCGCCACTTGTCCACAACTACCTTGTCAGCCGCAGTGATAACATCCAATGCCACTTCCTGGTAGGAGCCCAAACGGGCCACGAACGCGCCAGGGCGCAGCCAGGCGCGCTCTACGAGCGGCTGATCGCCAGTTGTCACGGTGATGATAATGTCCGACTGCCGCACGGCTCGCTCGCGCTCTGCCAGCGGAACCGGCTCAACGGGGAAACCCAACTCTGGTGTAAGTTCGCTGGCATAGGCATCTGCAACTCGATGCAAGATGTCTATGATGTAGGCATGTGCAAGTGAAAAGCGGTGAGTCAGACCTCGAAGGTGCATCCGCCCCAGCCTTCCAGCACCAAAGATGGTCACCGTTGAAGCTTCAGGGCGAGCCAACCATGCGGCGGTCACGGCAGTAGAAGCGCCTGTCTTGAGAGCAGTCACCCAGCCGCCATCCATGAGGCACACGGCCCGACCGTCCTGTGCGTCGAACAAGAGAACCACCGACGAGGTGGTGCCATAGCCAAAGCGCGCCGGGTTGCCAGGGAAATAGCTAAAAGTCTTGACAAAGGCCAGCTCTTCGTCATCCAGATAGCCGGAGAAAGGCTTGATGAAACCGTTTGCGCCAACAGCCATATAGAACTTGTCGCCTGCGACCCGATCCGCCGCGTCGGCCCTGATGCCTCTCTCCGCCAGATCTACCGCCTCCGCCACGGTCATCGTGTTCTGCATATCGGCGTCGGTCAGGAACAGCATCGATTCTATCACACGTCCTCCTTGCATCTGCTGCGGCGTCTCACCTGCCAAGATCTCCCGGCAGCCACTTGCACAAGAGCATCTGCAAAAAGCCCCAGGTGCCGCCGTGGGAACCGGGAATCCACGATTCCATCAGGACTGAGCTGGTGGCGACGCCGCTCAACTGTCTCAGGAGCCGGGACCATTGTGGTTTGGTCTCTGGCCTGCGCCCCTGTGCCTATTGAACCTCCTCAACTGTTTGGTGGATCTCGATCCCGCGCCGGGAAAGCTCGGAGAGAAAAATATCCGGGTCGATGGCCGTTTCGGGCGGAACGACACCGCGCCGCGTCACATCACCACGAGCAATCATTTGTGCGCCGATGCTGAGCGGGATGGCAATGTTCTTATAGTAAGCTGCCTTCCCACCCCATTCCTCCGCGGGCGGATGGCGGTTCCAGAGTCGGATCCTTAGGTCACGACCTTCCTTCTTGCCATACACGTCGACCATTAGGCCGTAGGCCCACAGAGGCGTCTCCTTGCTTGCCGGAAGAGCCAACAGCAGTTCGTACATTATGTCCAGGGGGGTCGTTTCGATGCCTTTGATTTTTAGCTTCTCCTCACTGTACAGACCCGACTCCACCATGGCCCGGACCAGACGCATAGCGTGAGGGGGGAAACAGCCGCGCACCGAGACAGATCTGGCCCCCAGGCTCTTGGGCATGGTCTCCGTCTCCGGATGCGGGATGTAGCATACCTCTTGCTCACCGATGGGCCCGGGAAAGTTCACCATCTTGGTGCCCTCGAAAGGCGCTGCCCGAATGAACTCGCCGTCTTGACAGTAAACCCGCGACTCGGTTTTGGGATCAAACTCCCACAGAAAGGTGATGAGCAGGCCAGGAGAAGGCGCCGGACAGCGAAAGGCGGCAAAGTAAATCTGGATGTCATCCACTTCGTCCAGTTGGTCAGCGCCGCACCGGGCCATGGCATTGGTAGTGCCTGGGGTGGCGCCCACCCCGGCGATGAAGACGATTCCCTTTTCTTGGGCAGCGCCATCAAAGCTCCACTGCTCATCTTCGGTAGACACGTCCAGCCCGCTGACACCGGCCTCGACACAGGCCCTGGTAACCGCCATGTCATACTTCCAGGGCAAGCCGTTGAGAACCACGTCGAAACCCCTGAAGGTCTGGACCAGCCCATCATAGTCTTCGGCATCCACTTTCAGTGCCCGCAGGCGCGGGTCACCGATCTCGGCAGCCAGTTTCTCCGCAGCAGAGAGGTCGTAGTCACCGATGACGATCGTCTCAAACTCGGAGAATTCAGCCAGATCGCGAGTTGCGTGCTGGCAGACCGCGCCTGCACCGCCCAAAGATAGTACCTTCATTTCTCCCTCCCAATGTGGTTTTCGAGGTCAGCCCTTCTTGACCTCTTTGACTGCATCTTCGAACCAGTTCAACGTATCCTCGACGTCCTTCTCTGACAGGCTGGCACATAGGAACCACGGTTCGCCGCCATCAGGATCGGGCATCGCCCCTCGACGCAAGAGGGCCGTCATGATTGACTCGTACATGGTGTGGTCCACCTCAAGCCAGCTCCGGAAGTCGGTTGCCCTTTTCTCGCCAAAGGTGATGCCAAACATGGACGGCGGGCCAAATATATGGTGCGCGATACCCGCATCGGTCAGGATGGTATGGATACCATCCATCAGCACCTTTCCCCTGGCTTCAACCGTGTCGAGAACGCCTCCCTCGGCGATGAGTTCCAGCGTGGCGTCGGCTGCTGCAGTTCCCACTGTATTGCCGCAGAAGGTGCCGCCATGGGCGGTGCGACCCGGTCCGACGCTGGCCATCACGCTGTTGTTACCACCAATGGCTGCGATGGGGAAGCCATTGCCCATTGCCTTGGCATAGGTGGCCAGGTCGCCACGAATGCCAAAGTACTCCTGGGCGCCACCGGGTGCGATGCGGAATCCGGTCTTGACCTCATCCATGATCATGACGATCCCATACTCGTCACATAGCTTGCGGATTAGCTCCAACCAACCCGGCTCGGGCATTGTGCTGGCCATGTTGCCCATGATCGGTTCAACGATGATGGCTGCCACATCGCCCCATGCCTGCCTGACCGTGCGCTCCAGAGTTTCAAAATCGTTGTAGGGCAGGCTGATCACCAGCTGGTGGATGGCTTTCGGTATTCCCGAGCTGGTGGGCGCTGGAACTGGGCTGCGACGGTGACCCAGGGCTCCGGCTGGTGAGGAGGGCGTCGAAAAGAGCATGTAATCGTACATACCGTGGTACTGCCCTTCAAACTTGATGATCTTTTCGCGGCCTGTGTGCGAGCGAGCGATGCGCAGTGCGTGCATGGTTGCCTCCATGCCAGAGTTGGCAAAGCGCACCTTGTCCACGCCGGGGCACATCTGCACGATCCGCTCGGCAACTTTGACTTCCAGCTCGTGTGACAGGGCATAAATAGTGCCCCCCTTGATGGCCTCGGCGACCCGCTGCACAACGGCTGGGTGTCCGTGGCCCAAGATGACCGGGCCATAGCCGAGCCGGTAGTCAATGTACCGGTTCCCGTCCATGTCCCAGAGGTAGGTGCCCTCGCCACGGGCGATGGCAATGCTCTCACCTTCACCCCAGTAACGGAAATTCGATGATACGCCAAAGGGCAGGACCTCCTTGGCTCGCTCAAAGAACGCCGTGTCCTTTTCCAAGGTGTAACCCATCTTTTGCCTCCTCCTCAATCGTATTTCTCGCATTCGTTGCCACAGACGATTCAGATCTCTTGAGCATCAGCGTCAGTCACAGAGCCGAGTCGCCCAACTCTTGCTCCGCAGCGTTCAGGATGTCCCGCAGCTCGGCCTGAACCGCTTTGTCCAGCGGCTTGGGCTTGTGCTCAGCCAGGATTTTGTCCAGCTCTGCCCTCGCCCGCTCTCGGATGTCAGGCAATCGCCGGCCATTCCTGGGCGGCCGCGGACGAGTCAGCTCCGGAATCCATATCTCACGCACCCAGCGACGCGTGTGCCTCTGGGCCAGAAAGTGCCCACGAGGGCCAACGTCGGCGATGACGTCCACGGCCAGGCTGTCGGCCTCGACGGACACTCCCTCGAGCAGGAGCCGATGCGTATGGTAGATTTCGTCGTCAAACAGTATTTGCTCGGGCACCAGCAGCGTGGAAGCCCTGACCATCCCCAGCCCCTCGGCTAGATCAGCTCCAGCCTGGGCAACCAGTAGGGCCGTATAGACACTATCCCGCCCCATCCTCCAGGTGTTCGGCTCGGGACAGTCCATGGCGAACGCGCCGGCCAGAGCGGGGACGCCCCATGCGTGCGCCAACTGCACTCCCGCCGCGTTGCACTGATACTTTTGCGGGATGCCCACGATATAGCCGCCTGTACGTGGGTCCAACACCGAAGCGCAGAGCGAATAAAAGACCGGCGCGCCCGGAGTGGCAAGTTGCATCAACACCATCGCACTAACCAGTTCGGCGTTGCCCACGACCAATGCCCCAGCCGCCGTCGCCGGGGCCGTGGAACCCATCGTCGGCATGGACATAAAGCCCACCGGTACGCCCGCCTCTGCAAAGGCCATCGCCCCCTCGATACCGTGCTCATCCTGCGCCAGGGGAGCGATGGTGCAAACCAGGCTGGAAAGCGGCGGCCCGGACCGCATCGCGTCTCGGCCGCTGGCGACGGCATCGGCCATGCGAATGGCATAGTGCGCCATGCGCTCACCCATGACCGTCTCAGTCTGCACGTGCTTGACCGTGTTGTTGAAAGCGGCGTCGATCTCGTGCAGCGGCGCCAGGCGGCCATGATCCTGGGCGCTGACCATCGGCCAATAGAACGCGATCGAGGCAAGATGGTCGGCCACCCGGGCCATCATGGCGATGTCATCCTTGCACGAGTGACGTTCCCGCCGCGTCTTAAAGTCGACAGTCGATGTCCCAGTCCCATCGGTCCCAAAGTAGCTGCGCGTACCATCCAGGAGCAGGTCGGTGCCTGGAGCCCGTCCCGACAACAGGTAGGAGCGCGGCGCATGGCTCATTGCTCCCGTCACCAGGTCCGGCGGCAAGCGAACAATCTGCCCCTCCTGATCAACGTTCGCCCCGTGCTTGGCAAAGATACTCAGCGCCTTTTGCGAAGGGAAGCTGACGCCCACGTGTTCCAAAACGTCCAGCGTGGCCGACTGGATGGCCGCCACTTCATCAGCGCTCAACACTCCCTGGTGGGACTTGGCTCGAATTGGCTTTATGTCCGTCATCTTGCCTTCTCAGCCATAGAGAATCAGCCGGCAATCCTCTCCACCTCATGCTCGGCTGCCGCTAGAATCCGATCCAGCTCAGCCAGGGTCTCCTGCGGCAGAGGTTGGGGGTAGTGTGTCGCGTTGAGTCGCTTGAACTCTTCCAATGCCACCTCGCGTGGGGCGCGAAGGTTGCCATCAGGATCCTTCTGACCCAACAATGGAGACAGCCGAAAATCCCGGATGTGGCTGCGCGTGTGCCTTTGCGCCAGGAAGTGACCGCCTGGCCCAACGCCCTTGATCACATCAAACGCCATATCCGCCTCGTCGAACTCGAACCCGTGCAAGACGTCGTATGCGAACCTGCAAATCTCATAGTCGAGGATCACCTGCTCAGGGCATAGGATCATCGCACTCCCCAGCAGCCCCAACAAACCCGTGATCTCGCTGCCGCACAGTGGGATCAGGGCCGATCCAAACCCACCCTGCCAGCCCGACTCCCAGCCGATGTCGGGTGCATCACCACTTACCCTCGCCCCTCCCAGGCTGGGCACGTTCCAGGCGTGTGCCAATTGCGCCGCCATCATGGACCAAAACACCGGCACCGAGCTGACGTAACCGCCTGTGCGCGGCTCCATCAGCGACACCAGGATCGAGTGAAGCACCGGTGCACCGGGATGGGCCAACTGAAGCAACACCATCCCGCTCACTACCTCGGCGTCGCCGACAGCCAGTGCGCCCAGGGGGGTGGCTGGCGCCGTAGACCCCATCGTCGGCATGGCCATGAAGCTGGTGGGGATGCCTGCCTCGGCGTAGGTTAGTGCAGTCTCGATACCGTGGGCATCCTGCGCCAGCGGGGTGATGGTGCAGATGTTGGCGCAGATTGGGGGCCGTTTCCGGAACGTCTCGGTGCTCCCGGCAACGACCTTGGCCATTTCCACGACGTAAGGCGCCAGATGCGGGGGAACTGTCATACCTCCGCGCACGTGCTTGAGGGTATTCGTCAGCCCGGCATGACACTGGTGCAACGGAGCTGTGAGCCCACAATCCTGCGCACTGACCATTGGCCAGTAAAAGCTGATCAGGGGAAGCGCGTCACACACCCGTGCCATCATCGCAACGTCTGCCTTGCGCGAGGGGCGCATCTCCCGCGTCTCCAGGTCAACCACATGCACCCCGGTTCCGTCAGTGCACAGGTAGGAGCAACTGCCATCCAGCAGCAGGTCAAAGCGCTTCTCCCGTCCCCCCAGGACAAAGGACCGCGGTGCTGTGGACATCGCCTTCCGAACCAGGTCCGGCGGGATGCGGACGATCTCGGTCTCCCAGTCCACCTGGGCGCCGTGGTCGGCAAAGATCGCCAGCGCTCTCTGGGATGGGAAACGAACACCCACCTCGTTCAGCAGACGCAACGTCCCGTCTTTCAGAGCTTCTAGCTGCGCCTGTGTCAGCAGTTCGACCGCAAAGGGCGATGTGAACGGTCTGATGTCAGGAGTTCTGGAATACAAATCGCCTCTCTTTCTAATCCGCGATGGTTCTGCACTCAGGAGGGAAACGCCCCGCTGTCAGTCAAAATCAGCCTCGGCTTCCTCGCCATTGCTGAATGGCTTGCACATGTTCCAGTTCGTGCTGAAAGAGTTCGTCGAGCATCTCTGCTACCGGACCCTCATCTCCCCAAGGGAAGAGCACTCTCTGCTCCCACTGCTTGGCCGACAGTCTGTTAGCCGTCGCCACCAACTCCTGGATGGCACATCCCCTCGGAGCCTTCGACAACTAGGCCAGTGCCTCGTCCGCCTTGGCCAGAAGTGCGTCGATCTTTTCGGCAGCGACTTCTGGAAGTGGAAGCGGCTGGTGGTTGTGCAGGACATCCAGCACCCTCTCGTGGATCACCACCATAGCCGCCTTGCCCGCTGGAGGCCATACCGGCACATACTCGTTTCTTGTGAAGCTGCGGGGCTCGCGGTCGCCCAGGTAACGCCCGCCGATGCCCACGCGCTCGATCAGATCGGACTGGAATAGTTTACTTCCATTCGCCCTTGAATGGAAACAATCTACGCTTGGTCAAGCATTGACTGCAATCTGAGTCTGCGTTTGTCTCTCTTCTTAGCCACCCGCTTGAACGCCATCGGTATAGTGGCCAGCAGTGACTTCGATCTCTTGGCTACCTCCTGGTAGAAGGCGCATGATTTTTCCTCAAGTGCGATGGCTGTCTTCAGAGCGTCGGTGTAGCTGGCATCCTCCGCCAAGGTCGTCTCGATGGTATAGTCATCCAGGTTGAGGCCCTCAAAGCAAAAGTTGGCTTCCAGGGCGTCGGAGATGGTCTCCTGGTAGGTTCTGATCACCCACCCCTTGTTTTTCCCGCCCTCCTTTGAAAAGGTCTGGAACGCATCACGGTTCTCCGGCCACCTCTCGGCCAGTTCGTCGTAGAACGCCGAGGATCTGTCCTCAAGCTCTTCGGCGAATCCGATGATGGCGGCGGTGGTCTGGCTCACGTTGCTCATTAGAACCACCTCTGGATAACGACCTTGCTTTCCGTGAAGAAGCGAATCGCTTCTCGGCCTTGCCCGTGCAGCGTGCCAAAGAAGGACTCCTTCCTACCGCTGAAGGGGAAGAACGCCATTGGGGCTGCGATCCCGGTGTTGATGCCGATGTTGCCACACTCGACGTTGTACTGGAACTCTCGCGCCCACTTGCCGTTTTGGGTGAATATGGAAGCGGCGTTGCCGAAGGGGATTTGGTGGATCATGTCTATCCCTTCCTGCAAGCTTCTGGCCTTCATCATGTTCGCTACCGGCCCAAAGATTTCGTCCCTGGCGATAGCCATGTCCAGCGTTACATCCTCAAAGACTGTCGGGCCAATGAAGCACGTGTCGGGAAAGTCGCCAACAATCTCGAACTCCCTGCCATCGAGAGTCAGCGTGGCGCCTTCTGCGATTCCCTTCTCTATGTACTTGAGCACGTTGGCCTTTTTCTTTTCGTCGCGTATAGGGCCCATGTGAATCGTATCATCGAGCCCGTACCCCATTCTGATCCGCTTTGCTGCGGCAACGAATGCATCCACCACTTTCTGGTAGAAGGCATCATATTCTCGATCGCTGAGGCCTTCACCGACGACTACCAGATTGGCATTCGCCAGGCACCGCTGGCCCGTGTTGCCGTAGAAGGACGTCATGCACGCGGCTATCGTCCTGTCCAGGTTAGCGTCAGGCATGACCAACGCAAAATTCTTCGCGCCACACATAACGATCATACGCTTGCCGGTCTCGCCGCACCTTTTGTAGATGACGTCCCGCCCTACAGGCGTTGACCCAACAAAGCAGATGCCCTCGATATCGGGGTGATCCAACATTCCCGACACGACCGTCCGCCCGCCGTGGACAATGTTCCAGACGCCCGGCGGAATGCCCGCCTCCTCCACCAGCTCGACGATCTTGACCTGGCTGATCGGGTCCTCGCTGGAGGGTTTGACAACGACACAGTTCCCGGTGGCGACGGCAAACGGCGCGAACCAGAGCGGCACCATGAACGGGAAGTTGAAAGGCCCGATGATGCCGAATACCCCCAACGGCTGCCGAACGAGGTATTCATCCATGCCGCTGGCAATGTCCTCCAGGTTGTAGCCCATCATCAACGACGGGATGCCCGTCGCCACCTCGACCATTTCGATCCCGCGCCGGGTCTCTCCTCGGGATTCGTCAATGGTCTTGCCGTGCTCCATTGTCTGAATCCGGCTGACCTCCTCAAAGCTTTCCTCCAGCAGTTCCTTCAGCCGGAAGAGACATCGCACTCGGGCCAGGGGGGGCGTCCGTCGCCAGCCGGGATAGGCCTCCTTGGCCGCTTCCACCGCCTCGTTGATTTCGTCCTCGGTCGAGATGGGGACAGTGGCGATGGCTTTGCCAGTGGCCGGGTTGACGACGTCCTTTACTCTTCCTTCCGACTCGACCCACTCGCCGTCAATGTAGTTTTTGAGTTGTAGTGGTTCCTTGATGGGTTCTTCTAGCATTGTCATTCTTCCGTTCTCCCTTTGTGAATCTGTGAATTTGCGAACTGATTACCAAGTCCTAGTTGCCGCGCCCGCCTGTGGACCTGGGGCGGGATGGCAAGGTGGCATCTGCAACCGCAAGAGCTCCATCTATCGCCTCCAGTCCCTCCGCAATCTCGTCGGCGTTGATGCAGAGCGGGGGCACCGCATAGATCCAGTTCCACTTGCAGAACGCATAGACGCCGCGCTCGCGCAAGTAGCCGGCCACCTGCTCAATTGGGCCCCGCTCCGATGCTGTGGCATTCCACGGGACCAGTGGTTCCCTTGTCTCCTTGTCCTTGACCAGCTCGATGATCCAGAACAGCCCGATCCCTCGCGCGTCCCCCAGCGTCGGATGCCGGGCTTGAAGATCGGCCATCCCTTGAGCCATCACCTGTTCCATCTGCCGTGTGTTCTCCAAAAGCCTGTCTTCCCGGTAGACCCGGAGAGTGGCAACACCGGCAGCGCACGACATGGGGTGGCCGCTGTAGGTCAATCCGCCCCAGAATGTGTTCTCCTCAAAGAACTCGCTAATCCGCTCCGAGGCAAGGATCGCGCCCAGGGGCAGATAGCCCGAGGTGATCCCCTTGGCCATGGTTATCATGTCCGGCACTATGTTCCAGTGGTTGATGGCAAACCATTCCCCCGTGCGCCCAAAGCCGCTCATCACCTCGTCAGCAATAAGCAGAATATCGTACTTGTCGCAGATCTGCCGGATTCGCGGCCAGTAGTCGTCGGGCGGGACAAAGAGGCCGCTGGTTCCAGTCACCCCTTCCATCAGGACAGCAGCAACACTCTCCGGCCCTTCGAACTGGATCACCTGTTCGACGTGCGTGATACACTCCCTGTGGCAGGTCTCTGGCTCCTGGCCGAACACACAGCGGTAGCAGTAGGGGTCAAAAACGCGGACGATGCCCGGAATGCCGGGTTCAACGGGCAGGCGCCGGGGGTCACCTCCAGCGCTAATGGCGCCATAGGTTGCGCCATGGTAGGAGCGATAGCGCGTGACGATCTTGGAGCGCTTTGTAACCTGCCGGGCGATTTTGATGGCGTTTTCAACGGATTCTGCTCCGCTCAGGGTAAAGAAGGTCTTTTTCAGATCGCCCGGGGCAATCTCTGCCAGCATACGCGCCAGTTCTCCCCGAGCCTGGGTGGCAAAGGCAGGGGCGGCATAGAGCAGATGGTCAGCCTGTTCTTTGATTGCCGCCACTACGCGGGGGTGGCTGTGGCCGATGTTGACGTTCATCAATTGGGATGAGAAATCCAGGTAACGCTTTCCTTCAGCGTCCCACACGTACACACCCTCGGCCCGGTCAACAGGGATCGGATTCAATCCCTTTTGGGCGGACCAAGGAAAGAAGCTGAATTCGCGGTTCAGGGCGACAATCTGTTCATTCGTCATGCAACGTTCCCCACTTTCGCCAACCGGCTGATCTCCAGGCCGATCCTGTCAAGTTCGTGCATAGCTCCAACCGACAGTTGGCAGTCTGATCGGCAAACCGAGACTGGAAACTCCGACCAGCGATCACCATAGATCCCATCTAACCATTGACGACTATGGCGATGCTCTCTATCCACATCATAACAGACTTTTGCCGAAATGTCAAATTCCAGGCCTTGAGTGTGGTCCTTTTCAGCAATTCTGGCAGCCGATACTGGCCGAAAAGTACATCCATTCGAGGGTCAGCCGCCCATACCGTGCTGCTGGTCTCTGCCATCTTTGCCGCCGGACCTGGTTTTCTGCTTGCCGGGCCGCCTGGTTACGTCAACGCCGTCCAGTCGCTTGGCTCAA
>Ga0209121_10005248_pt1 | contig 11799 bp, 14 predicted proteins | sample Cruoilmetagenom3_FD_187292 | JGI IMG/M metagenome (GOLD analysis project Ga0209121, IMG submission 187292) | Oil polluted marine microbial communities from Coal Oil Point, Santa Barbara, California, USA - Sample 3 (SPAdes) (version 2) | ecosystem: Environmental > Aquatic > Marine > Oil seeps ...
CCAGACTACTGAATTCCTTGATCTCATTTTTGACCTGATCATTTACCAAAGTGGTCTCAGCGTACGCATCACCACCATGAACGACCCTATGACCTACAACATCTATTTCATTGGAATGTTGCACTACCCCTTTTATAGGGTCTAGTAGGTACTTAGCAATAGTTTCCAAACCAACTTGGTGGTTTGGAATTTTAAGGGTTATAGTACTTTCTTTAGTCTCTGTTCTGTAAGTTAAAACAGGGTCATTTGACCCTATTCGCTCAACTATACCGGAGCAACTAACCTTCTCACTTGGCATTTCAAGCAATTGAAATTTAATTGATGAACTTCCAGAATTCAACACTAAAACCTTCATTTATTATCTTTTCTATGTTAAATCCTGGGCTTGTATGGCCGTTATAATTACTGTATTGAATATATCATCAACTGTACAACCCCTACTTAAGTCATTTACCGGTTTGTTTAAACCCTGCAAAATAGGACCAATGGCCAAAGCTCCAGTTTCTCGTTGCACGGCTTTATAGGTATTATTTCCTGTATTCAAATCAGGAAAAATAAAAACCGACGCTTCTCCTGCAACTTGCGAATCTGGCATCTTCGTTTTTCCCACTTTAGCGTCAACTGCTGCATCGTATTGTATTGGGCCTTCAATTTTATAATTGGGATGCTTTTCTTTAACCAGATTTGTTGCTATGCGCACTCTCTCAACATCTTCCCCTGTACCTGAGGTACCCGATGAATAAGAGAGCATTGCGATTTTGGGATCAATACCGAAGGCAGCACTAGTCTGCGCAGAAGAAATCGCTATTTCTGCTAATTGTTCTGCAGTGGGATTGGGATTAATGGCACAATCACCAAAAACAGTAACGCGATCTTCCAAGCACATAAAAAAGACTGAAGAAACAAGAGAAACATCCGGTCTTGTTTTTATAAAATGCAACGCGGGTAGAATGGTATGTTTTGTGGTGTGAATTGCACCGGAAACCATACCATCTGCATGCCCTTTGTATACCATCATTGTGGCAAAATAAGAAACATCTTCCATAAGATCCTTTGCCATGGCCAGATTAACATTCCTGTGCTTTCTTAATTCGAATAAGGTGTTTGAATAATCCTCAAAATGAGAAGATTCTGTTGGATTTTCAATTTTGATTCTTTTTAAATCCAAATCAAGATCCATCTGGGACACCTTGGCTTCAATCTGTTTTGAATCCCCCAAAAGAGTAATTTTAACAGCATTGGAATCAATCAATAGTTTTGTAGCTCTTAGAATTCGCTCATCAAGTCCTTCAGCAAGCACAATATGTTTGATATCTGATTTTGCTCTGCGTAAAAGGTTATACTGAAACATTCGTGGGGTTATACCCTTCTCTTCAAATGTTATCAATTTTTCAGCAAGTTCGTCCTCAGGTACAAATTTTTCGAAATCCTGAATCGATGTTGTTATTTTCTGTATATTTTCAGCATAAATTCTAGGTTGTATAGCTCCAATTTTATTAGTAATGGAAAAAGTGCCTTCTCCTACTGAAATAATGGGCACTACATCTGAAAGTCCTTCTATTAACCTAATTATAGACGCCTCAGGTACTAAATCACCTGTAAGGATCATTCCAGAAACTGTTGGGTAATTAACAGATAGGTTCGCCTGAAGGGCACCTAAAATTAAATCTGCCCTATCTCCAGGCGTAATTACTAGTCCATCCTTTTTAAGGCGGGTCAGATAATTGCGAAGTTGCATCGCCCCTACCTCAAAATGACCAGCTTGATTGTTTAGATATTTTTCACCGAAGAGGACCTTCCCGTCCAAGACCTCTACAATCTCCTTGATTGTAGGATTGCCCAAAATAGGATTCAATGGAATGGCGCCAATAAGTATATCTGTTGGCAACTCTTTTTTTAAACCTTTAGTAACAATATCAATATTTTCGGGTTGTATCTTATTGGCAACAACCATTAGAACCTCAACTCCCTTATCTTTAAAAGAATCATAGGCCAAATAAATATTGCTTACCAATTCATCCAAGGTTTTGCCGACCCCACTTGCCAAAATTATTGTGGGGATACCCAAATTCTTGGCTATTAACACGTTAATGTCCCATTCGATTATGGCTCCTTCACCAGAGAAATCAGTTCCTTCGACAAGTACAAAATCAAAGCGGTCCTCAATGGTCTTATACTTTTCGATGATCTTGTCTAAAACCTCAACTTCTTTATTCTGATTGTTTTTATGAATTACCTCACTTCTCGTAAAAGCGTAGGTTTCCTCATATTGCATTGGTAGCTTAAAATACGAAATAACCGTATTTATATGATTGTCTTTGATTCCAGGCAAATAGTCATCGATAATAGGTCTAAAATAACCCACTTTGGCTGCCTTTCCCAGTAGCATTTGCATTAAACCTAAAGAAACAATTGATTTGCCACTATTAGGTTCAGTAGTAGCAATATAAATGGCTTTACTCATTATTCTATTTTTTGCCATTTTTTTAAATGGCAATTTACGATGGTTTGAAGCCTGCAAAGTTAGCTCCTAAAATTAAATAGTACGGCGTTTTTTTACATTAATTGTCCACTAATTTAAAGTTTTATATATCAAATATATGCTCCAAGAAATGCATGGTAAATGACCAAATTCATACGGATTTTTCACTAGGCTATGATGTACATCATTTCATTCCTTCAAATCAGTCTAGACCTTTAAAAATCCCTTTTAAATGATGGCCCAAAGGGTTTAGTTGAAGTAAAGTTGATTATCCCATTTAAAAATAAAAGGATATAACGTATTAAAAATAAATAATCATGAAAAGAATAATTTTATTCCTAATCGTTGGGTTATTTCTTCAAGCGCCCAATACTGTGCAGTCACAGATTTTGGGTAAATTAAAAAAGAAGGTCGAAAAGAAGGTTGAAAAGAAGGTTGACAAAGTATTCAAAGAAGAGAAAGAAGAACCTGTACCAGAAGAAAAACAAACCAAGGAAGAACAAACCAAGGAAGAACAAACCAGTGAAAAAGAACCTAAGTCTGAAAAAACTACTGATGACCAAGTTGTTAAACCTTGGTCTAAATACGATTTTGTACCGGGTGAAACAGTAATATTCAATGACAATTTGGAAGGAGAGCAAAATGGAGAATTCCCTTCTCAATGGGATTTAATTGATGGTTATGTTGAAAATGCCTTGTTTGAAGGTGAAAATATTATTCGGTTTCCTGTTGAAAGTTCTGGGGCAATCATTAAGCCACTCATGAAAAAAGAGGGAGACTATCTATCTGAAAAATTCACAATCGAATTCGATGTGTATTTGTCCCATAGAACAAGTAAATATGCTATTATGTTTTGGGACAAAGGAAAATCTTACCATCGGCCTTCTGAATTAGGGGATATTGGTGTTATAGAAGTGGGCTATGAGTAAGGTGCTTCTTATGATGGGGGTAGAATGCGTCGAAATTTACCCAAAGAGGCCCAAAAAGCCTATCCCCATTGGCGTCATGTGGCTATTTCATTTAATGTAAGAGCGCTAAAGATCTATATGGACCAAGACAGATTATTGATGCTACCTAACGTAAAGGGCAATCCTACGTCAATAAGTTTGAAAGGTAGTACTTACGACTATAGTCAAACAGGGGATTATCCCACAATGATAAAAAACATTCGAATAGCCGAAGGAGCGGTAGAGTTGTATGATCGCTTTATAACTGATGGTAAAATTGTTGCGAACGGAATAAAATTTGATTCAGGAAAAGCAACTTTAAAACCTGAATCTATGGGTATTATCAATGAAATTGTGAAACTAATGAAGGAACATCCAGAAATTAAATTTAGTGTTGAAGGACATACGGATAGCGATGGTGATACTGGATTTAATCAAAACTTATCGGAACAGAGGGCTGCAACTGTAAGGAACCAGTTAATTGAACAAGGAATTTCCAGTGACAGAATGGTTACAAAAGGATTTGGAGAAGATATGCCTGTTGCTGATAATGGTACTCCTGAGGGCAAAGCCAATAACAGAAGGGTAGAATTTGTAAAAATGGAATTATCCCAAACCCAACCCTGATCGGAAAGGTAAAAGATTGCCATAACAGAGGATATTTGGTCCCTATAAAAGCAATGGACATTTAAAATATTTAAATAAATAAAAAGGTGAAAACAATACTATACGCCACAGATTATTCCAAGAATTCGGCAGCAGCATTGAAATATGCACACAAAATGAGTGAACAATTGGGAACCCGGTTAGTAATTGCGCATGTGTTTGATTACCCCACTATTCTTGGGATGAAAGGACTTGATGAGCCTTTTCCACATCTAGAGAAAGATGCTTTTAAACTACATCGTTCCAAACTAGAGAAGTTTTGTACAGCACATTTGGGTAATGCATGGGAAGCGCCAAATATACAACTCGAGGCAGTGGAAAATAAAACAGTTCTAAACGGTATTATAGCCACGGCTGATGAATGGCATGCCTACTTAATCGTAGTAGGCGTAAAAGGAGAAAGTGGTATAAGGGAATCTATCATGGGAAGCACCACCAAACATCTTATTGAAAAAGCACCTTGCCCAATTTTGGCCATTCCTGCAGATACAAGTTATTCGCCTATAAAAACCATCGTATATGGGACCGATTTTGAGAATGAGGATATTTATGCTATTCGAAAACTTGTAGAAATGGCTAAACAGCTTGATGCGGAAATAAAGGTCATTCATATTACCACAATAAAAGAGCTCGCCAAAGCGAACCAAATGGATAGCTTTAAAAATAGGTTGCTGCAAAAGGTCGACTACGAGCGCATGGAATCTGTGCATTTGGTCTCAGAAAATATTTTCGATACACTCAGAAACTATCTGGGGGAAGTAGGAGCTGATTTAGTGGTATTATTGGAAAGGAAAAAGAAAGGCGTCTTTAAAAAATGGTTCCATCAGGATTTAGTCAAAAAAATGGAGACTTATGGAAATATTCCGCTATTAAGCTTTAGGGGATCTAACCACCAAATTTTCTATTTTAAAAAAGCCCTATGACTATTGCCTTGGCCTATAGGATCTATAGTAGGTTGATAGCAGTTTCATTAGTATTGGAAATCGGCATGTTAAAAAGTTAATGTATGTCTGGCAAGATCATTAGTGGCACCTTGGCATGAAAACCCATTTTTCTAATGACTGGTTCCCGTGTCAATTTTTCCATAAAAGTATGAGGATAGTGGATCAAAGCGATTAAATCCATATCATTCTCATCAACGAATTTATTGGTTGCCTCAGCGACATTATTCCACATTTCAACTTTATTAAAACTATGTTTCACATCTTGCAGCCTTTTGGATAATTGTTCTAAATTCCTTTTTTGCTCATCGTGTAATTCGTATTCCTCTGCAATTTGCAGGATAAATATTTCCGCGTTCCATAAACTGACCACGTCTATCAAAGGTTTCAGTTCACTTTTGCTGTATGGATGGGTGAAATCGGTAGGAAAAACAACCGATTTAAGGGCCTTAAAATCATAACTATGAGGCACTGCAATAATTGGACATAAACGCACTTTTTTAATGACCTTAACGGTATTACTTCCCATGAAAATCTCCTTGGCCCCAGTTGCTCCTTTGGTTCCCATCACAATAAGGTCAATATCCCTATCAACTACCATTTGATTGATTGCATGTTCAATATCATTGGAAATTGAAACCGACTCAAACTTATGATTACTTCTGGAATGGTTTTCAAGAAGATATTGCATCGTTTTATCCAATTGAAGTTTCGAGTTTTCCGATAAGGAGTCATAAATAACCCCTAATCGTTCTTTACTTTTATTCCCCATTAAATTGGCTAATTTGGGCTCGTAGGTATTCAACAATATGAAATTGCACTCAACAGTTTCAAACATTTTCAAACCCGTAAAAATTGCATTCCATGCATTATCTGAAAAATCGGTGGGCAATAGAATATTTTTCATTTTGTTTATTTTTTTGTGATTTTGGAAGTATCGGGTATCACCAAAAAAGGTACTTGCACATGAAAACCTATTTGGTCTACATTCTGTCTGATCAACATCCGTTCAAAAAATGAATGCTTTCTATTCATCATCACCAATAAATCATAAGGATGCTCCTCAAGATAGTCAATAATGGCATCGGGCATAAATGTTCCTCTTTCTTCTTTGAATTCATATTTCACTTGGGCAAGACAAAGACTCAAATAAGCTTTGTTTTCTTCCTGCTCTTTGGTAAGGTCATACTCTTCCTTAATATGAAGCACTGTAATTTCAGCATTATACATCTTCGCAATTTCAATGGCAGTGTAAAGTTCATTTCTATGGTATTTTGACCAATAGTCCGCAGTGAATAGGATTTTCTCAAAGGATCTAAATTTATAACCAGAAGGGATAACCAAAATGGGTACTGTGGCCTTTCTAATAACATGAACTGTATTGGTACCCAAGAAAATCTCTTTGGTGCCAGACGCACCTTGCGTGCCCATAATAATCAAATCAATACTTTTTTTCACTATCAATTCATTGATCTCATCGGTTAGCACGTTGAATGCAGATACCGTTTCATAAACGTGCTTTGGATTACCAAATTGATCTTTTACGGCGTCCAAGGTTTTTTCAAGTCCAGATATTGAAGCTTCAACGCCCTTATCAGGAATTGCACTGAATTCTGGGCCACCAAACACATAGTCCATACGATAAAATGCCGGTGTATAGGTGTGTAGAAAATAAAAGGTACATCGCTCAGCTTTTAAAAATTGCATAGCGAATGTAATGGTGTTCCAAGCATTTGCGGAGAAATCGGTGGGAATGAGTACTGTTTTCATAGGAGGGTCTTTAGTATCCTTTAAAGTTATCACGCAAACCAAAATTCTACCATGATATAAATCAGTCTTTCCCGAAATGCAATAAACTGACTATTATCATGAAAAAACATACAGTTGAATCGTATTTTTGAGCTATATTCCTCCTATTGTAAACTAGCTATTAAACATTCTATCCCAATGCAGATTCAAGATTATATTGATCATACGATACTTAAACCAACAGCAACAATATCAGATATTGAAAAGCTGTGTAAAGAAGCCATAGACCACAAATTCTATGCTGTTTGTGTCAATGGCTGCTATACAAAACCTGCCAAGAATAAATTAGAGGGCAGTAAAGTGAAACTGGCCGTGGTCATAGGTTTTCCGCTAGGAGCCATGAGTACTGCATCTAAGGTATTTGAAGCTCAAGATTGTATAGCTAATGGTGCGGATGAGGTAGATATGGTGATTAATGTGGGTTGGATGAAATCGGGTAAATTCAATTGGGTACAGCAGGAAATTTCAAGTATAAAAAAAGCCATTGGGGGGAAGGTGTTGAAGGTCATCATTGAAACTTGCTATCTCACAAAAGAAGAAAAGATTAAAGCATGTACATTGGCCTTGGAAGCTGGAGCAGACTTTGTAAAGACATCAACAGGTTTTGGCACTGGTGGCGCAACATTGGAAGATGTTAAACTAATGAAAGACGTTGTGGGGAGTAAAGCAAAAATCAAAGCTTCTGGAGGAATAAAGGACAGGACAACAGCCTTAAAATATATTGCATTAGGAGTCTCACGAATTGGAACATCTTCGGGAATTGCAATTGCATCAACAGAATAAAAAGAAAATAATGAGTGTACATATTGAAGCTAAAAAGGGGGACATCGCAGAAACCGTATTAATGCCTGGTGATCCTTTACGTGCAAAATGGATTGCTGAAACATTTTTAGAAAAAACATTTTGCTATAACAAAGTACGTGGCATGTTAGGTTATACAGGTACTTATAATGGCAGAATGGTCTCAGTACAAGGCAGCGGTATGGGTATTCCTTCAGCAATGATCTATTATCATGAATTGATCAATGATTATGGCGTAAAAAATATCATCAGGGTCGGTTCGGCAGGTTCTTATCAAAAAGACATAAAAGTGCGAGACATTGTTTTGGCAATGGCAGCCTCAACTACTTCAGGAATCAATAATTCACGATTTATAAATGCCGATTATTCACCAACGGCAAGTTTTGACCTTTTATTGGAAGCTTCTTTATATGCACGTAAAAAAGGCATAAAGATAAAAGCGGGTAACGTACTTTCCGCCGACGAATTTTATGAAGATGACGCGGATGCCTATAAATTATGGGCAAAATACGGTGTTCTTTGTGTTGAGATGGAGGCTTCAGGTCTCTATACCATTGCAGCGAAATACAATATTCGGGCATTGGCCATTCTTACCATTTCCGATTCTTTGGTTACTGGCGAACAGTCCTCATCAGTGGATAGGGAAACTTCCTTTAATGAGATGGTTGAAATTGCACTTAATATTGCCTAAAACCAGCCTTATTCTTCCAACTCCCTTTTACAATTACATGACCTAGGTCATTCCGAATTAAAGTTTTAGTTGCCAACTTTAAGCTTAACTTAAAACAGAACATCATGGCACTAAATTTTAATCAATATGCAACAGAAGGTAACACCTTCCTTAAAAATTATACCAAGGAAATGAACCTTGGGGATAATAGAGACAAAGCGGGTAGAATTTTATCTTCCATTCTTCATGCCCTACGGGATATTATACCTACCGAAGAATCGCTGCAGCTTATTGCGCAGTTCCCTATGTTTTTAAAGGCCGTTTATGTTAACGGATGGACGATAAAAAGGGATAGACCAAAAATCAAACAAATGGCAGATTTCATTGATTTGGTCAGAAAACATGATGGTCCTTCGGCAATCAACGATTTTGAATATAGCGATGAAGTGGCTGAGCACTATATTGATACCACTTTTATTCTGCTCAGACAGTATATCTCTTTGGGTGAAATGGAAGATATTAGAGATGGACTTCCAAAAGATTTGAAAAGTATGATCTATTCAAACATCATGTTCTAACAATCAACAACTACAACAATTAAAAATACAATCATGAAAAAAAGTATTGCACTATTATCGCTGTTCCTATTAATACCAATTACAGCGAGTTCGCAAACCGAAACAACGGTATATGACGAGATTGCTCCTTTCAGTGAAGGTTTAGCTGCTGTAAGGATCGGAAACCAATGGGGCTTCATTAACGAGGATGCCAAATTGGTCATTGATTTTAGAGATGATCTGGTTTGGAACAAAGAAGCTGATACGAGCGTACCAGGTGTATTGGGTATTCGGTATCCCGAATTTAAAAACGGAAGGTGTATGGTTCAAGCTTTGAAAGAAGACAACATACCTTACTATGGTTTTATTGATCAAACTGCTGAAATTGTCATTCCTACAGAGTATTTGAATATTACCCAATTCGATTATGAAAATGCCATTGGTATCTACGTCAGGGAAACCTTTCAAGGTAAAAATGAAATTAAATTAAACATTATAGATTATATCTTCACAGAAGTAGTACTAAATACCTCCGGTGAAATCATATGGCCCATTAGCGAAAGAGAACATATCCTTACCGCAAAAAGACGCTATGAAACCCCTGAACTCAGGGCCAAGTTAATAGCGAAAGACCTTCTTGTCTTTAAAACAAAAGATAATAAATGGGAGACTAAGAAATTGAATCTAAATCTTTAATTGGCTAGTTATGAGTCGATTAAAAACTAAAGTGGCAATTATTACTGGAGGTGCTGGTGGAATAGGTATGAGCACAGCAAAATTATTTTTGGACGAAGGGGCCAAAGTAATGTTGGTAGGCCGTACAGAAAGTACATTGAGAAAAGCTGTAACCGATTTGGATAGTACAAATATTGATTATTGTGCAGCCGATGTATCAAAATCAGTCGATACAAAAAGGTATCTACAGAAAACAATGGACCTTTTTGGTAAAATCGACGTTTTCTTTGCCAATGCAGGTATAGAAGGACCCTTTAGTCCTATTGCCGATTACCCAGAAGAAATGTTCGACTCGGTAATTGCAATTAACCTCAAAGGAGTTTGGTTGGGATGCAAATATGGTATTCCAAGAATGAATGAAGGGGGTAGTGTTATCATCACCTCTTCAGTGGCTGGTTTAAAGGGTTTCTCTGGCTTAGGGGCTTTTACAACCAGTAAGCATGGTGTAATTGGTATCATGCGGGTTGCAGCCCTTGAATCAGCAGTAAGGAACATTAGGGTAAATTCGATTCACCCTGGTCCAGTCAATACACGTATGATGAGGAACATTGAAAAAGACATTTCGCCCGATAATGCCCAAAAAGCAAAAAAAGGATTTGAAGCTGGCGTCCCTTTTGGACGCTATGCTGAGGCAGAGGAAATCGCTGATTTAGTATTATTCTTGGCTTCCGATGAAAGCAAATACATTACCGGAAGCACTTATGTAATCGACGGTGGTATGGTAGCTTCTTGATTCCCTTTCTAAATTAAATCCAATGCAAATAATATTGAAATAAAACAGGAAGACAAACAAATAATATACGTATAAAAGATAATAGACAGACAATGGCTTCCAATTCTGATAATCAGCTTCATATTGTTGATGTTACACCTAACAATGTTCAAGAAGAAACTCTTTTCTGCATTAAGGATTTAAAATCTCCAGGATTTAAATGCAAGCAAGATTGGTTTGAAAATCAATACAAAAAAGGATTGCGTATGAAAATCCTTAAGGGAGCTAATGGAAAAATGATCGGATTCATTGAGTATGTCCCCGCAACAAATGCATGGCGCCCAATTGAGGCAGAAAAATTCATGTTCATTCATTGTATTACCGTGTATTCCACAAAAGACAGAAACAAGGGTTATGGATCACTGCTTATAGATGAAGTTGAAAAGGATGCCAAACTACAAGGACTCGTTGGGATATGTGTTATGTCGAGTAAAGGTGCTTGGATTGCCGATAACGGTATTTTTGATGATAATGGCTTTACAAAAATAGACCAACTGGAAAGATTTGAACTGCTTTCGAAAAAATGGGATACTACAATCCCCGACCCAAAACTCATTGATTGGACGAAGCAACAATCTAAATACAAAGGTTGAAATTTGATTTATGCCAATCAATGCCCTTGGCATGAAAAATCTGTGGTAGCTCTTCTGAATACGGCTATGGATTATGACATAGACCTCAAAATTACAAAACTTGAAACTGCCCAAGAGGCTAAAAATGCGCCTTCTGGCTACGGTGTTTTTAGTCTGTTACATGACGGAAAGTTACTTGAAGATCACTATCTAAGTGCTACACGCTTCAGGAACATTTTAAAAAAAGAGCTGCAGCTGAATACATAGGATATTCAATTGGGCCTTTTAGATAATTAAAACATATCTAACTCATCTAAAAAAAGTTATGGAACAAACAATCAAAGAATGCTGTCCTACCTTCCATCCTGAAAAATGGGACAATAAAACACATCACTGGGAAAATAAAAAATTCATTAAGGCTTCTATACCTACATTATTTCACATACCGCTACCCCCGATGATTGGGGAAAAAGTTACCAAAATGGTAAAGATGGCCGAGGATTCGAATAAACTGTCCGATGACAAGGAAGAAATCCTCCTATTATTTTACGATCCAAGTGCATTTAAGTCAGATTTGTATTTATCTGTCAACGATATCGTATCAGGTGCAGTAAACACAACCCTATCCGGCACCTATATGAGCAAGGTTTTTGATGGTGCCTTTAACGCTGTACCAAAATTCATAAAGCAAATGGATACCTATTTAGGCAAACAGGACAAGAAAGCCCACAATTATTATATACACTACGCATACTGCCCCAAATTCGCCAAGGAAGCTGGGCATAACTATATGGTATTGTTTGCCGAGGTTGGGCAATAATTATATCAAAATAATAAGTAGAGTCAG
>Ga0209121_10005249_pt1 | contig 11797 bp, 10 predicted proteins | sample Cruoilmetagenom3_FD_187292 | JGI IMG/M metagenome (GOLD analysis project Ga0209121, IMG submission 187292) | Oil polluted marine microbial communities from Coal Oil Point, Santa Barbara, California, USA - Sample 3 (SPAdes) (version 2) | ecosystem: Environmental > Aquatic > Marine > Oil seeps ...
CGAGATACTCGCAGCGTTGAAGCAAGATGACTTGTTGATAATTACGGCAGATCATGGCAACGACCCGACTTGGCGCGGCACTGAGCATACACGTGAGCGAGTACCGGTTTTATGCGCTGGCCCCAGTCTTACGGATCGTGAAATCGGTCTTGTACAAATGGCTGACGTGGGCGAAACAGTCGCGGCGCATTTGGGATTGGAACCCGGGCGTCACGGCAGGAGTTTTTTATGACAAATTGGAAGACGGTTCCAAAAACCGAGTTGCATTTACATATTGAAGGGGCGGCGCCTCCTGATTTTATCCGGATGTTGGCGGCGGAAAAAGGCGTCGACCTCTCGAAGATATTCAAAGAAGATGGCAGTTATCGCTGGAAAGATTTTGCGGAGTTTTTGCAGACTTACGAAGCTGCCTGCACGGTTTTGCAGACTCCCGACGACTTCCGGCGACTGACCGAGGCTGTTCTGGACGAGAGCGCCGCGAATGGTGTGATCTATGCCGAGATGTTTCTGTCACCCGATTTTTGCGGTGGTGGTGATCTGGAGGCGTGGAAAGAATATCTGGCCGCGATGACCGAGGGTGCGATTAACAGCAAGGCCAAACACGGGGTGGAGACGCGGTTTATTTCGACGTGCATCCGCCATTTTGGGCCTGAAAAGGCAAAGCACACAGCTGAAATTACGGCGGCCACCGCGGGTGGTTTGTTGACCGGTTACGGTATGGGCGGCGAGGAGCGGCACCTGAAGGCGGTGGATTTTGCGCCTTCGTTCGAGATTGCGGCTGCCGCCGGTTTGGGCTTGACCAGCCATGCCAGCGAGATTTGCGGGGCGGACAGTGCGCGCGAAACGCTTGATTCCATCAATGTGACGCGGATCGGTCACGGTGTTCGCTCGATCGAGGACCCTGAACTGGTGCGGCGTTTGGCCGACGAACAAATTGTGCTGGAGGTCAATCCAGGCTCCAATATTGCGCTGAATGTATTCCCTAGCTGGGCGGACCATCCGATCGATGCGCTGCGCAAGGCCGGCGTGCCGGTTACGGTTTCAACGGATGACCCGCCGTATTTTTATACGGACATGACGCGCGAATATACTATGCTGCACGAGACCTTTGGCTGGGACGTTAGTGATTTTAACGAAACAAATCGCACAGCGATGAACGCAGCCTTTTGCGACGATGAAACGCGGCAGCGCTTGCTGGCGCAATTTGAATAGGGAACCGGGAAAATGATGAACGACCACTTAACAATCGTTAAACATCCGCTAATTCAGCACAAACTTTCAATGATGCGCGATAAGGATACGCCGAGCGGCCTTTTTCGCCAGTTGTTGCGCGAAATCAGCCAGCTACTCGCCTATGAAATCACGACCGAGCTGCCGATGACGACCAAGCGGATTGAAACGCCGATGGTCGAAATGGATGCGCCCGTTTTGGAGGGGCGAAAACTTGCGTTGATCTCGATTCTTCGGGCTGGCAACGGCTTGCTGGACGGGGTTCTGGAGTTGATCCCCTCGGCCCGTGTCGGGTTTATCGGGCTTTACCGCGACGAAGAAACCCTGAAGCCGGTGCAGTATTATTTTAAGGTGCCCAGCCATTTGGACGAACGCGTGGTTATCGCCGTGGACCCGATGCTGGCGACAGGAAACTCGTCGGTCGCGGCGATTGATTTGTTGAAGGAAGCAGGGGCGAAGAACATTCGTTTCCTCTGCCTTCTTGCGGCCCCCGAAGGTGTTGCGCGCATGAAAGAGGCGCATCCGGATGTGCCGATTGTAACGGCTGCGCTGGATGAGCGCCTGAACGAGCTTGGCTACATTGTGCCGGGTCTTGGTGATGCTGGTGATCGGATGTTTGGTACCAAATAGATGTTAACACATCGCTTCTAATCTGAGGCGCGCGATTTGGTGAACCTGATCGAGCGCCTCGCGAAACTCCGTCGCGCGGTCGTTGTTTACGCGTGCGCGGAAGTTATCCAAAATCTCGACACGGTGGCGGCCCTTGACGGCCAGAATATACGGAAAGCCGAACTTGGTTTTGTAGTCGTCGTTCAGTTGCGTGAACTCGGCAAATTCGTCGGGTGTGCATTCATCCAGCCCTGCACCGGCCTGTTCCGATGTGCTTTCTTCCGTCAGTGCACCGGATTGCGCGAGCTTACCTGCCAAGTCCGGGTGAGCACGTAGTAACACAAGTTGCGGGGCTTCGCCTGCGCCCTCGATGATGGTGCGAAGCTGGGACCAGAGCGTATCTACTTCGTTTGAATCTGTCGCCAGCCCGTCATCAAAGACTTGCTCGGCAACCCATGCGGAATGTTCATAGACGCCACCAAATGCGCTAATAAATGCGGCTTTATCGAGTTTGCGGGGGTCGGTAAGAAAATACATGTCGAGACTCCGTTTCTGATGTTCAGACATAAAGAAGCCGCCCTCTCATGGAAAGGACGGCGTCCAATTTTAACCCGAAGTTATACTTCTTCAGGCAGGATCAGGTTTAGCACAATCGCGATTACCGCTGTTGGCAACAAGCCCGAAACCAGAAGTGTGTTCAGGGTGCCGGTGACGTGCTGAACGGCTGTTGGAACCTGGCTAAGACCAAGGCCGACCGAAAGCGACACCGCCATGATAACCATGTTGCGACGGTTCATTTCGACCTCGGACAGCATGTTCAGGCCTGAGGATATGATCATACCGAACATCACGATCACACCACCACCAAGTACCGGCAACGGCATGGAGGAAACGAGTGCGCCTATCTTCGGGATTAAGCCGCAAGCGATCAAAATCAACGCCGAGATAGTCACAACGTGGCGGCTCATGACGCCTGTCATGGCGACTATACCTGCGTTTTGCGAGAACGATGTGTTTGGCAAACCACCAAACAAACCGGCAACTGCGGAACCCAGACCGTCGGCGTATGTTGCGCCGCTGATTTCGTCATCCGTAGCTTCACGGCCCGCACCACCTTTGGTCGTTGCGTTGGTGTCACCCACAGTTTCAATCGCTGAAACGATGGAGATCAGGACAACGGCGACAACTGCGCCAATGTTGAATTCAAAACCGTATGGCATCAGCTTCGGGATGGAGACCCAACCGGCTTTGCCGACGTTGCCGAAGCTGACGAGGTCTGTGAATATCCATGCCACCAAGTAACCGGCAATCAGGCCGATCAGGATAGCAGCAGCAGACATAGTGCCTTTGGTCCAGAATTTAACCACCAATGCAACGACGACAACCGTCAGGGCTGGACCCCAATGCGACAGCGAGCCAAAGCTTTCAGCTTCCATCTGGAACTTCGCAGCGCCACCGGCAGCGTATTTAATACCAACAGCAACGAGGTTGAGACCAATGGTCAAGATCACGAGACCAGTTACGAGTGGCGGGAACAGGAACCGGATTTTTCCGATAACCGTACCGAGCGAGAAATGGAACAACCCGCCAATAATGATAGCGCCCAACATGGCCGCCATGCCATCGTTGGCGGCGATAATTACCAGTACCGACACAAACGCAAAGCTGGTGCCTTGCATAATTGGCAAACGCGCGCCGATTGGGCCCATGCCTACAGTCTGGAATAGCGTTGCGATACCGGCAAACAGCATGGCCATTTGTACGAGATATGTCATGTCGGCCCCACCGAAGGCGAAACCCGCCGCGCCTGCGACAATGATCGAAGGGGTGACGTTGGAGGCGAACATTGCCAACACGTGCTGGATACCGAGCGGTATCGCTTGTCCCAGTGGGGGGGTGGTATTCGGGTCGCTATACGTCCCGTTTGTTGTGTCACTCATTTCAAACTCTCCTGTCCAGTTCTGAAGTACGATCTTGCGTCGTGCTTGGTAAAAGCCGCGGAAGTAGGCGGTTAATCGGCGAACTTTCGCCTAAAACTACGAGTTTGTATGTAAGCAAATATGTGTAGGTGTTTCAATATTTACGGAAGTGATAGGGGTATTTGGTAGTTATGGTGCGAATAGCCCCTAATGGTTGCGTGCGAGTCTGCAAACTCGTGTTAACTTCTAACGCCTAACTGACCGAGGTCTGACTTTACGCGTCCTCGATACACTCATCCGGGTACGTCAGTTGATCTGCGACAAGAGTTACCAAGAAGTATTCGTAGAAAAAGGTGGGAATCTCGGGTTTCTGGAGTATAGAGCAATCAACAGTGTGTGGTGCTCCGGTAAATTGGACTCCAGACTGATCAAATATCCGAACGCGTGCAGCGCCAGACTTTTTGCCGGAGGAGATAGCATGACCGAAAATACAATTCGTGAAAGCACCGACGACGCATACGCCCTTAAAACCGATCTGGTTGGCGCGGTTCTGGCTGCAATCGAGGAAGACTCGCAGTTAACCCTGCTACAATTATTCGAAGACCTGCATGAAGCCGATATCGCCGACCTTATCGAGCAAATCGGCGCCGAGCATAGACGGCGGCTCGTGTTGCTTTGGGGCGATCATGTTGACGGCGATGTGCTGTCGGAACTTGAAGAAGGCGTTCGCGACGAAATCATGGAAGCGACGCCGGACGACGTTCTGGCAGAGGCGGTCAAAGACCTTGATACGGATGATGTTGTCTATCTGGTTGAAGATCTGGACACGCCACAGAAAGAAAAGCTTCTGGGGTCGTTGGAAATCGCGGACCGTGTGGCGGTCGAACAGTCGCTGCAATACGAGGAGGACACTGCCGGCCGTCTTATGCAGCGTGAGTTGGTCATGGCACCGAGCCATTGGTCCGTCGGAGATGCGATCGATTTTATGCGTGCCAGCGAAGACTTGCCCGAAGACTTTTACGATGTGATCGTCGTGGATGCATCCCTACACCCGATTGGGACGGTTCCCCTTAGTCGTATAATGGGGGCGCCGCGCGGGGCGGCGTTGCAGTCCTTAATGCACGAGGACTTCCGCGTTATTCCCGTCGATCAGTCGCAAGAAGACGTGGCCTATGCGTTTAACCAGTACCACATGGTTTCTGCGCCTGTGGTTGAGGGAACCGGTCGTCTTGTCGGGGTTATAACCATCGACGATGCCATGGAAATCCTTGAAGATGAGGCCGAGGAAGATATGAATCGTCTCGCTGGCTTGAGCGACGAGGAAGATCTATCCAGCCGCGTGTGGAAAACGACCCGTAGCCGTTTCCCGTGGCTGGGTGTTAATCTGTTTACCTCGATCCTTGCCTCGATCGTAATCGCGCAGTTTGCCGGTACGATCGAAGCGATTGTTGCGTTGGCGGTGCTGATGCCGATCGTAGCATCCATGGGGGGGAACGCCGGAACCCAGACCCTGACCGTTGCTGTGCGCGCCATCGCCACGCGCGACCTTACCCCCGCAAATGCCAGACGGATTGTGCTTCGTGAATTTCTGGTGGGTACTGCCAACGGAATTGTGTTTGCATTGATAATAGGTGTGATTGGGTTCTTGTGGTACGATAGCGTGATGCTGGGTCTGGTTTTGGGGCTAGCCATGATCGGCAATATGATCGCAGCCGGACTGGCTGGAATTTTGATACCGATTGGCCTCGACAAACTTAGTGCTGATCCTGCGCTCGCCTCCGGTGCGTTTGTGACAACGGTCACGGATATCGTTGGCTTCTTCGCGTTCCTTGGATTAGCGAGCGCGATGTTACTTTAGAAACGGAAACATGGTGGAGTTGACGTCGATACTAACCTGCCCGGAATGTGGACATGCCGAAACCGAAACGATGCCCACCGACGCGTGCCAGTGGTTCTACGAATGTAAGTCTTGCGGCGTGGTGCTTAAGCCCAAGCAGGGCGACTGCTGTGTATATTGCTCTTACGGAACCGTTCCGTGCCCGCCTATTCAGGAAGGTAAGTCCTGCTGTTAGCCCTCGGCAGGTAATTCGAGCGTTCGGGTTTTGCTACCTTTTTTGACGCGGACCTTGCTTTCGCTGATAGCCACGATTGTCCAGCCATCAAATTTATCGCCGACACCGACCATCTGGTATTTGCCGCCACTTTTGCGCAGTAACGCACGATAAGCGCCGGCGGTTCCGAATACGCCGATCAGGCTTAGTTCGCGAAGGTTTATCCCGTTGTCGATGGTAGCGGTGTTTGCAACATTGGCGGAAGTCGGCACACTGACTTCGCGAGGGGCGGCGGTGAAGGTCGGCGTTACACGGGTTTGTTCCGCTATCGCGTCGGCCATCGCTTCGACCTTGGCAGCAAAATCGGCGGGGCGATGCAGTGGTGCGAGGGCGCTAGGCACCGCCTGTTTGGACAGGCTGGCAACCAGCGCCGTCAGCTCGATCGATTCTGGCCGGAACACAGGGCGCAAACGCTGTGCATCGGATAGTTTCGGTTCGGGTTCAGTGGCAATTATACCGCTCCCCCCCTCGATTTCGGCGCCTTCACGCAACAGCGGCAGGTTTTGCGGGCGTCCGGTCAACACGTTCGGCGGAAGGTTTTGCAGGGCTGCAATCCGCTCGGCTTCGGCCACCGGATCGACAGGCTCGGGCGCAACCACAACTTCGGGGATCGCACCGACTTCGACGCCATTACGCAGGACCGGTAAAACCGGTGGCCGACCGTCGATAAGGCGTGGCGGAATTAGCTGCAATTGCTCCGGTGTAAGGCCATCAACGACGGTTGTGAACAAAACATCGGCTTCGTCGCCGGTTTCAGGTTCGACCTCAACCGGCGGTTCCGGCTCGGGGGCAGGGGCCGGATCATCGGGCAGTTCGGCGACATCTCGTCCGTCGCGCAGTATCGGCGTTAAATTCGGCAGACCTTCGGTTACGACTGGCGGTAAGGATTGTAGTTCCGCAATGGTCATCGTCGGTGGCGGCGGAGCGGGCGGATTAGGCAGACGGTCCGGCACCGTCGCGCCGCCTCGCAATTCGGGCAGGATCGCGGGGCGGCCGCTAACGATTACCGGCGGCACCAGTTGTAGCGCGCTAGCTTGCGCCAGTAACAACAGGGTGGCATTATTCTCGCGAACCTGCGTTAGGCCGAGGCTTTCGTTATATTTGCGTAACTGCGCCGCTAAGACCACGGTGCTGTCATCACGCGGCAATACGTCGGTTAACCTCGGCGAGCTAACATAAACCGCTTGGGGAAGCTCGGCGTAATACCGCGACATCGCCTCGCCACCTGCGAAATCTGTCGGGCTTTCACCTTCAACCAGCACCGGTGCCCTTGCTGCCATGATCGGGAAACCAACCGTCTCGGGCGCAGGCAGACTGTCTGCCGGAGACACCGCTAAACTCGCCGGAGCACCGGTTTCGGCACCAATAGGATCAAGCGGGGCGGAGGTTTCAGGCAGTTCGGCCATCTCCAGCGAGGAATCCATCGCGGCCTGTTCCACCAGCGCCTCGAACTCCAAAGCTTTGGCATCATGTTCCGGCAACGGACCCGGATCCCCACCACCGGATATGATCGTGGGAGTTTGGTGTGTAGGGTTTTGTGCAATATCCGTCGGGCGGATCGGCGCACGCGGGTCTTCGTCAACGTTGAGAACCCGCTCCTCCACCGCCCCGATTGCTACGGCCGGGTCACGGCTGAAATCAATATTGGTGAACGCCCAGTAACCGCCTGCGAGCACCGCCACGGCGATCGCGCCGATACCCGCGAAAAATCCGATCTTGCCGTAGTCTACTACAATTTTCGGTGGCGCGGCGACAGTGAAGCAAGGTTGGGTGTAAAATCCGCTGATCCGTTCCGAAGATGTAAATCCGTCGCTGCCAAACCCGTAACCGTTGGTAAAACGGTTGGCCTCCTCCAGCACCGAGCGGCGGATTCCTACGATTTTGGAATTGCCGTAGGCATCTTCCTCGCCAAAATGCACAATGTAATCACCGTCGGAAAAATCTGCGGAGTCACGGACGACGGCCTCGGCCTCGGCCTGTCGGTCTTCGGGGGCGGCGGTTAACTTGGCCTCGAGAGACTTGAACTGTTCCGGTGGAATCCAGACCTGATTCTTGAAAAACCGTCCTTGCGAGGCGCGTGCCGCTTGTCGCATCGCCGCCATCTTTTTTGGCAAAAACGGATCGCTCAAAGAGGCAGCCGCAATCTTGCGCCACACGCCGTCGTATGACAGCTCGTGCAGCAGGATTCCATCCGTGGATAGTTCCAGTGCCAGAACGGGTTGCATCAGTGAGATTCTGCCTCTAACCGCGCCTGCGCCGCTTATGCGCAAGATACTTTTAATACTAAACTGTTCTTAAAGACTTTGTTCGGTTTTGTGGAGACGTTTTTCGCGTCCCGCGCAAGCCCTGACAGGACTGCGCGGGATTTAGCTTGTTTTGCCGGCTATTTTACGGCCGCTGTTAGCGCCTGATCAAGATCGCGGATCAAGTCGTCGGCATCCTCGGTTCCGATCGACAGACGCACGACATTCGCCGCTGCTCCTGCCGCTTCCTGCTGTTCCGGTGTCAACTGCCGGTGGGTTGTCGAGGCCGAGTGGATAATCAGGCTGCGCGTATCCCCGAGGTTGGCGACATGGCTGAAAATCTCGACATTGTCGACCAGCTTCACACAGGCTTCGTAGCCGCCCTTGACCGCAAAGGTAAACAACGCCCCTGCGCCTTTAGGGTAAAGGCTTTTGCCACGTTCATAGTATGGCGAGGAAGGCAGGCCGGCGTAGGTCACGAAATCCACACGTGGGTCGTTTTCCAGCCAGGTGGCAACCTTGATCGCATTCTCGATGTGGCGCTGCATCCGCAGGCTTAATGTCTCGATGCCCATCAGGGTGTAGTGCGCGGCCTGCGGGTTGAGGGTCATTCCCAAGTCGCGCAAACCGATCGCGATTCCGTGGAAGGTGAACGCCAATGCGCCGAAGGTTTCATGGAATTTTAAGCCGTGATAGGCGGGCTCCGGCTGCGACAGCGACGGGAATTTGTCAGATGCTGACCAGTCAAAGTTGCCGCTGTCGACGACGACTCCGCCGGTAACTGTGCCATTGCCGGTCAGGTATTTGGTGGCGGAATGCACAACCAGCGTCGCACCTTGCGATATCGGTTGGCATAGGTAGGGCGTTGCCAGCGTATTATCGACGATCAGCGGCACACCCAGCCCTTCGGCCACCGCCGCTACTGCCGGAATGTCGGTTAGATAGCCACCGGGATTCGAGATGCTCTCGCAGAAAATCGCCTTGGTGTTTTCGTCCGAAGCGGCCGCAATCGCATCCACGTCGTCAAAATCTACGAAGGTCGCCGACCAACCGAAACGCTTGATCGTCTGGCTGAACTGCGTGATCGAGCCACCATAAAGCCGCGTCGAAACCACAACATTGTCGCCCGGCCGCATCAGCGGAAACAGTGCCATGATTTGCGCGGCGTGGCCGGATGAACAGGCCACCGCACCTACACCGCCTTCGAGCGTCGCCACCCGTTCCTGTAAAACCGCTACCGTTGGGTTTGTCAGGCGTGAATAGATATACCCTACCTCTTGCAGATTGAACAAAGCCGCAGCATGGTCCGCATCGCGAAAAACATAAGCTGTGGTCTGGTAGATCGGCGTCTGCCGCGCGCCTGTCGCTGGATCGGGTCGGGCACCGGCGTGAATTTGCAGGGTATCAAAACCATAAGGTGTATCGGTCATCGTAGTCTCCATAGGTTTGTTTTAAAATGCGTGTAATGCTGATGCCTGTTCGGCTTGTTTATAATTTCGACGAAATCACACCGGTGTTAAAACCGGCCTTGCGCAACTCCCCAAACAAGCGTTGGTGTTCAATTTTGGGGCAGCGGTTCATGATTACGTCCAGACCGGCAGTCTCTGCAACGGTGGCAGCATCTTCGTTTATCACGCCGATCTGCATCCAGATAGTTTTCAACCCTCGATGTGATAACGCCTTGATCGCTGTATCCACGATCGGCCCAACCTGATCCGAACGCCGGAAAATATCGACCATCTGGATCGGTCCGACATCTTCGGGAATTTCTTCGAGTGACGGATAGATCATTTGCCCAAACAGGGTCTCGCCTGCATGTCCCGGATTGATCGGTACGATCCGGTAGCCTTTCAGGTTCAAATACCGCGCTACAAAAAACGAGGGACGGATTTCTTTCAGAGACACCCCGACCATCGCGATGGTGTTGGTGTGCGTTAGCGTTTCGCGCAGAAACTTGTCGGAAGGATTTTTCATGGCGAAACCATATGCAGGAAGATTACACTACGCCAGACAAAAAAGCGCCCGGTCAAAGCCGGGCGCAGGTTTGGAACGAGGGACAGTGTACAGAAGCGTGCGAGTTCCATTGCCCGCTTCGTTTATTAAGGTAATCTATCGTCGAACGATTTAAAGTGCCTTTCAGACGATTGTGAAGGGCGCGTGATTTTTGGGCCAAAATCCGCCTAATCGGTCGTGAACCCGGCTTTCCAACGGTTCGCCGCATAAAGCGAAACAGCCCCTGCGTTCGAGACGTTCAGTGAACCAAACTCTCCGGCGAACGGGATTTTCGCGACGCGGTGACAGGTCTCTTTGGTTAAATCCCGCAGGCCGGGACCTTCGGAGCCCAAAGCCAGCGCAATTGGAACGTTCGGCAGATCAGCCATGGCTTTTTCAAGCGTCATATCGGCTTCGCCATCCAGACCGATGATGAAGTACCCCATTTCGCGCAGGGCTGCCATGGCTTTAGCCAAATTCCGGATGCGCATATAGGGCTGACGTTCCAGCGCACCCGAGGCGGTTTTGGCAAGCGCGCCGGTTTCCGGCGCAGAGTGGCGCATCGGCGCGATCACCGCGCGGGCACCAAACACCTCGGCCGAGCGCAAGATGGCGCCAACGTTATGCGGGTCGCTGACGCGGTCTAGCAGCAATACCAGCGGGGCCTCGTCACGCGGCGCACAGATTTCGGAAACCGAGCCCCAGTCGAGCGGCTTCACTTCCAGCGCCGCCCCCTGATGCACCGATTGCGGGTCCAGCGGCACGTCGAAACGACGTGCATCGACAACCTCCGGCTCGACGCCGGATTTGTCGATGGCTTCTGCCAACCGGTCCTGTGCGTTTTTCGTAACAACCAAGCGCAGTTTCTCGCGCATCGGGTTTTCCAGAGCATCTCGCACTGCGTGTATCCCGAACAGCCAGACGGTCTCGGCGGCACCCGCTGCGCGGGAGCGTTCTTTCTCGATTATCCAGGCTGGTTTCTTTTTGTTACGAGGGGCCATAATCTTGTCCTGTCTTGCAAGCGCCGAGCTTTGCCACGTCGCCTGCGCATTTGCAAGCTATGGCGTCATAATCGCGGCACGTTCATAGGTAGCGCTATCCGTGGTGCCATCATCATAGGTGATTTCGACGATAACGTTCTCAACACTTCCAAGCGGCAGAACGATGTAGGGCAGGCCATCCTCGCTCTTGATCGCGTTTGGCGTTGCTTCGTCGATATAACAGGTTTCCTGCTCCCAGACCTGATCAGCCACCTCGGAATTCACGCCGTATTTCACTCCGTCCAATCCGCAGCGATAGCTTTCCAGCATGGTGAAATACAACAGGTCGTTGCCTTCATATTCGCGAACCGCAACCCACATCCCTTTGATCATGGTCAGCATCGGCTTCACTTCGGCTGCCGATGTTTGCGCCTGAATGGGTTGAGACGCCATTGTAGCAACACCAATCAGCACCGCTGCTGAAAATTTCTTGAACATAATAATCCCCCTGAAACTTTCGCTCCATGTTTCCACATTTCAAAATAAAACACGAGACATTTACGCATTCTGTTGTTTTCGTGTTGACGGCGACGGACAGGGTCACTATTCAGCCCTTCAGAAGTGATTGGGCGTCAGGCCGCAAGGTGTGGCAGGGGACTGTAACTCCCTCGGGGTGACCCACGCCTGGTTCGATTCCAGGGTCGCCCACCACT
>Ga0209121_10005250_pt1 | contig 11792 bp, 10 predicted proteins | sample Cruoilmetagenom3_FD_187292 | JGI IMG/M metagenome (GOLD analysis project Ga0209121, IMG submission 187292) | Oil polluted marine microbial communities from Coal Oil Point, Santa Barbara, California, USA - Sample 3 (SPAdes) (version 2) | ecosystem: Environmental > Aquatic > Marine > Oil seeps ...
CCATATAAGTACGGTGCCCTGAACATGAAGTGAATGGTGGAATAGAGGTATGATACCGATTCTTCAGTACGCACCGGAAGTGCCACACAAAATGACGGAATGTTCAATATCACCCGTCTGTTGATAGGCCTCTGGGGTGCGCACCGTTTGACAAATCCTGCGGGCGGAGTTAGCATGGCGATAATGTTCTCTGGAGGTGAGAGATACCGTGCCAAACCTCACAGAGTTTCAAACGGTTGTCCTTGCCGCTCTCCTGCATGACATTGGTAAGTTCCTTCAGAGAGGGCGTAATCTATCATTTAATATCAAAGGGACACACCCTGAGGTGTCAGGTCGATTTGTTAGTGCCTTTGCTGATGTTTTCAAGCCTGTCGCTGATGTTTATTTACTAAGGGACCTCGTTATTCACCATCATCAGGACAAAGCTAAAGAAATCACCGATAAGCATGCCCGTCACCTGGCTTACCTCGTCAACAAGGCGGACGTGTTATCCTCCAGAGAGAGAGGCGAGCATCCTCAAGAACGACGAGATTACAAAACCACACCACTTGTCCCCGTCTTTCATAGAGTGTTCTCAGGTCGAGACACCGATTCAGTGCTTTGTTATCACCCGTTCTTTCTGACTGAACCTGGTAACATTACTGAGGCATCGATCTTTCCCGACCCTTTTCCGGCCTATGCCTCTGGAGAGCTGGAAGGAACTATCACAGCGTTTGGTGACCACACGAAGTCTGTATTCACCGGGCTTGACGGCGATTTCAACACTCTGATATCCCATATTCTTGCCCTCCTGCAATCTTACACTCCGGCCATTCCCGCCGATACACAGGAAGCTATCCCTGACACCTCCCTTTATGACCACATGAAAACAACGGCGGCAATTGCCGCATGCCTGTACCAGGCCTGCGAAGCTCGAAATGACTGGGGAGCGGTTCAGCGAGAAGATAAGGGGCTATCGTTTTTCCTGCTCGTAGGCGATGTGTCCGGTATCCAGAAATATGTGTTCGAAATCGCGAAAAAAGACAGCACTGGTGGGGGTGTTGCTAAACGCCTGAGAGCTCGCTCCCTTTTCGTTCAGCTGGTCAGCGAGGTAGCGCCACTCCAAATCCTGAAGAAGTTTGGCCTGCCCCTGACCAATATCCTGATGGCTTCCGGCGGCAAGTTCTACTTGTTGCTCCCGGCTTTGCCTGATACGGAAAAGAGACTGGAGAGATACCGGCAGTTTGCTGAAGATTGGTTCCTGAATACTTTTAAGGGCGCTCTGGGCTTGAATCTTGACTGGGTATCTTGCTCCGAGTCCGGTCTCGGCAAGGGGTTTGGCGATACAGTCAAGCGGGCAATGACTGCCCTTGCTGCAAAGAAAGAGCGGGGGTTCAGGCAGCCTTTAGCTGCCGGCACAGGATGGAATCCTTCTGCCTTCGTCCTCTCACCATTTGGCGAGAAGCAACGCGCATGTCCTTCCTGTGATAAATTTGGCGCCCCTGAGAATGGCCTTTGCTTTCAGTGTCAGTCGGACATTACCTTGGGGAAGGCACTGCCCACGGCTAAATGCATCTCTATTGCCCTTCAGTCAGACGGCCGGGGACGTGAACTGCTTGGAGCGGACGTGAATGTCGGCGACTACGAAACGCTGGATAATCATACATCTCTGGCGTTGCACATTAACAACCCGGGTCTCCTGAATCTCATTAAGTACCCCGCCTCCTTCCGCTACCTGGCAAGACACGTGCCTCGCCGTGGGAACGGTGAGGTGATGGATTTCCAAGAAATAGCCGGGAATGCTTACGGACGCGACTACCTTGGCTTTCTCAAAGCAGACGTGGATAGATTGGCGGAGATTTTCGCTTTCGGCCTTCGGGGTACCAAAGACCGCTGGGACACGCCGTCAAGAATCGCCACGCTGAGCCGCCAGCTTGACCTGTTCTTTACTGGCTGGGTGGAGCACCTTCTAGAGACCGAGTTTCAGGACTGCTACTGCGTCTTCTCCGGCGGTGATGACCTGTTTATCATCGGTCCCTGGAATCGAATTCTGGACTTTGCCACGAAACTACGGGAGGACTTCACCCGGTACACCTGTCACAACAAGAAGATAACACTGTCTGCCGGCGTGGTGCTCGAGAGCCACAACTATCCCGTTGGGCAGGCGGCGGATGAAGCTGGGAGCGCCGTTGAGAAGTCAAAGAGCGACGGCAGAAACCGCCTGACGGTGCTTGGTTCTACGGTGACCTGGGAAGAATGGGTGGCAATCAAGACGCTGTGGGAGGATTTGCGCCAGGAGAAGACGAGCAGTGCCTTTCTGTATAGCCTGCTGGGCTATGCCCGGATGTGGCAAGAATATAGCAGATGGGTGAAAACCGGTGGTAAGGAGGGGAACATTCTTGGTCTGCGCTTCCAGCCCCTGCTCGCCTATAATCTGAAACGGAACTTGAATCCACAGAATAACCGGCGCGTTTATGAGTGGGCAGAGAAACTGCTGGAGTGGCGGCCCAATTCCGGTAACAAAGACGTAGAAAAGACCCTCGACAACCTGGGCCTGATTGTTCAGTTACTAATCCTGTGGAAAGGAGACACGTGATGACTACCAACCGGCCACCAGCGTTTAGGGATATCAGGGATAATAGAGGAGGAGGATTCGCGCCTCGACCTCAACTTCCCGCCGGCTATTTGCAGAAGGGATATTTTGACGAGAAGGGCAATGTACTACCGCAGGTCATCCACGATTGGCCCAAAACAATCGCAGACGCACTATTCAAAGCCCGACCACGTATGACTTCAAGCCAATTGCGGGGGGCCTTTTTCGCAGAAGTCCGTCGCCAGGAGAAAAGGTTGGAGGTGATTCGTGATTTCGACGCGATACGCCCTGACCTTTTAAAGTTGGGCGTTTTCGCTGCCAATAGAAAGAACAAGAACAAAGTACCGCCTCTGTTTGAAGAGTTTATCACTGCAAACCTGCGCTGGGCTTCAAGGAGCGAAAAGGACTTTAAACAGGGGTTTGTCAATCATTTTGAATGCGTGGTCGGTTACTACCCCGAAGTACATGGAAACTGAGGGATAGGCATTTGCCAGAACAAAGGAGGTAAACAATGGATGCTCTAAGACTGCAGAAACATATTCTCATTAGCGCTAACCTCATCACTCGATCCGGACTCAGGGTGGGCGGTACCGAAGCAGCCATGAGTATAGGGGGGGCCGAGAATCCCATCATCCGCGATTTCTGGGGTAACCCCTACATTCCTGGTTCCTCTCTGAAAGGGAAATTGCGATCACTTTTGGAATACGACCTCGGTAAGGTGAGTGTAGTAACAAACAGAAGGGGTGAAAAGGAAGGAAAGCCATGTGGTTGTGGGCAATGCATGGTCTGCCGTGTTTTTGGCGCACATTCAAATGCGAAACAAGACCTTGGCCCTTCGAGGATCATTGTCAGAGACTCTCCGCTGAGCGAGGAAACCGCGGAGCATATCGTCGCTTTCAGTAAGGAAGGTAAAGAGTTTTCCGAGACAAAGACCGAGACTATGATAGACCGGCTGACGGGCAAAGCGGCCACTGGCTCACTACGCACTCAAGAGCGCCTTCCCGCTGGAGCAAAGTTTGACCTGAACATTTCGCTCCGAATCTTTGAAGGAGATAAGGAAACGGAGATGATAGACTTCATCAAGAGAGGCCTGTCCCTCTTGGGGAAAGATTATCTCGGCGGTTCTGGTACCCGTGGCTATGGCTGGGTCAAGATAGAAAACTTGAAAGTGAGTGATTCGTGAACTGGTTCAAGGTGACCATCAGGCTGAAATCAGCCACTGGCACCCCCTGGCAGGCGGATACCGTCTTCGGGCATCTGTGCTGGGTGCTGGCACATCGCGATGGGGAAGCCGCGCTCAGGCAGTTTCTCCAGCCTTTTCTTGATGGTGAACCCACCTTCCTGCTCTCAGATGGCTTCCCGCCAGGTTTCCTGCCACGCCCGCTTACCTTCAAGTTGCCGGCTGATGATACCCCGGAGCAGTTCCGGAAGAACCGCCAGCTGCGCAAATTGGCTTTTCTGAATGATGGGGACTTCTCTCGTGCTGTCTATGGTGAGGTCTTTAAACCTGAAGACAACAGCGCTGAGCTGAAGCGTAAGTCCTCCACCCGTGCCGTGCTGAAGAACCAGATCAGCCGCCTCACCGGCACCACTGGGGAAGAAGGCAACCTCTTTGGCTTCATCGAGCACTGGATGCCGGAGGTCGTCATCTACGGCAAAGTCCACGAAGATTACGAAGATGCCCTGAAAGAGTTGTTCCGGGATTTCAAGTATTTCGGTTACGGCAAGCGGAAGGCAGTGGGTTACGGCGCCATTGACACCTTGGGCTTCACACCGTTTGAAGGCTTCCCGGTTCCTGACGGCGCCAATGGCTTTGTGGCGTTGTCTGCCTTTGTGCCGTTGCCGGATGACCCCACCGAAGGATGCTGGCGGCTGCGGGTGAAGTACGGCCGACTGGGCGAGGAATTCGCCTTCAGTGAGAACCCGTTTAAAAAGCCGCTGGTTATGCTTGAGCCCGGCTCGGTGTTCTATGATATGCAGGTGAAGGAGCACTACGGGCGGATGCTCAAGGATGTCAGCGCCGTCCATCCGGAAGTGGTGCACTACGGCTATGCCCTGCCGGTGGCGATGAGATTACCCGAAGACCGGAGCCATGAGTGAGAACATTTTGCTGATATGTACAGTGGGCGGCACCCCGGAGGCGGTCGCCGCTGCCATAAAGGGCGCTAAGCCCCAGCGAGTTGTCTTCATTGTCTCACCCGAGACGCACGCGGATGTCGAAACTAGAATTCTGCCGCTTCTCCAGCAGGACGGCCCAGCACTCTCAGCAGGACAATTTGACTACCTTCAGGTGCCGGATGCCCAGGACTTCCCTGGTTGTGTGGAAAGGATACGTGAACTGGGCGGTGAGGTAAGCAGGTGGACGGCGCGGGGTGACAATTTCACTGCCCTCGTTGATTTCACTGGTGGCACCAAGTGCATGTCCGCTTCGATGGCGCTGGTGGCACGGCAGTGGCCCTGCCGCTTCTCCTACGTGGGTGGCTCGCAGAGAAATAAGGATGGCAAGGGCGTGGTTGTGGCCGGCGCTGAGAAAATCTTGCACTACCGGAACCCGTGGGATGCGCTCGGCTACCAAGTGGTGGAGGAGGCCACCGTTCTCTTTGACAGGGGCAACTATGAGGCCGCCGCTCAAATTCTCGACCGTGCTTTGCCAGCAATCAAGCGTTCTGATTTGAAACGTGAACTGAGTACACTGAAAGCGCTATCCGAGGCATATTTGGCCTGGGACCGCTTCGACCACAAGAACGCCCGCAAGCGCCTTGGTGATGTTATGAAAAATGGCAATGACCTTCGGCACCTGTTTCCGGGAAGCGGTGACGGCGTCTTGCAGAGGGTGTCAGAGCACCACCGGCTCCTGTTGCAGTTCCAGGACGGGATGCTGGGCAGGCATATATTGCTTGACCTCTGCGGCAATGCCCGGCGCTCTTCGGACAAAGGCAAATACGATGATGCCGTGGCCCGGTTGTACCGCGCAATAGAAGCGACAGCCCAAGTCCGCCTGCGAGATGAGCACAGTATCCCGGAAACGGCTAAGGTTCCTACCGAGAAAGTGCCTGAGCCCTTGCGGACCCGCTGGGCGAGCAGGGCGAAGGAGGGAAATCTGCTTCTGGGCCTGCAGGATGGCTACGAACTATTGGCAGAGTTGGGGGACGAGTTGGGGCAGAGATTCCGGGCACTGGGTCTGACCGAAAGAAGCAGCGCTTTGAGCAGCCGCAACCAGTCCATACTGGCGCACGGCTTCGTTCCGGTTGGCGAGAATGTGTTCAAGGAACTGTGGCAGAAGACTCTGTTGCTAGCGGAGATAACGGAAGAGGAATTGCCCGTTTTCCCGCGGCTGGGGTCCTCGGTGCGTGAAAGGGGTGAAAACAGGCCAAAATGAGCCGGATTTTTCTCTGGGAGAGGAGGTGCTCGGAAAACAAATTCAAAATCAGGCGTGGCTGGGAGAAAGGAATGAATCCTCGAAAGGGGATTGGAACTCATAAATATCGCAAGTATAACCCCCTTCCAGCAGACAGGGAGAAAGGAATGAATCCTCGAAAGGGGATTGGAACTTGCTCATATTCTACATAATCAAAAAATCCAAGACCATGGGAGAAAGGAATGAATCCTCGAAAGGGGATTGGAACCCACTTGTCTGCTAGTGTGCACCACACAGATACCTCATGGGAGAAAGGAATGAATCCTCGAAAGGGGATTGGAACTCGGTCATCCCTCCAATTAAAGTCTTTGCCATTTCCAGGGGAGAAAGGAATGAATCCTCGAAAGGGGATTGGAACTAGCATACTTTAAGGGGTTTGTCAAGCCCCTTTGCCCCGGGAGAAAGGAATGAATCCTCGAAAGGGGATTGGAACCTATTAAGACAAGCCTCCAACGCACTCATATTTCTGGGAGAAAGGAATGAATCCTCGAAAGGGGATTGGAACCCTATTTACTGAGCCTCTTCAGTGCCGGTTCTACCGGGGGAGAAAGGAATGAATCCTCGAAAGGGGATTGGAACCCTCATAATCTTTCTTGGAGCCTACGAAGAACGGGTCTGGGAGAAAGGAATGAATCCTCGAAAGGGGATTGGAACACCAGCCTCGCTTTTCCTTTATTTGCTCACCTTCTTGGGAGAAAGGAATGAATCCTCGAAAGGGGATTGGAACCTATTAAGACAAGCCTCCAACGCACTCCCATTTCTGGGAGAAAGGAATGAATCCTCGAAAGGGGATTGTAACTATCCATTCCCCCAGTGTTACCTTGTTCTGTATTGAGGGGAGAAAGGAATGAATCCTCGAAAGGGGATTGGAACCGGTTAGCATTAACGGCTTTCCACTGAGCTTCTTCAGGGGGAGAAAGGAATGAATCCTCGAAAGGGGATTGGAACGTGGTCTCTTGCGAGTTTGTTAATGAGTGCCCCCAATGTGGGAGAAAGGAATGAATCCTCGAAAGGGGATGAGGGGATGAGGTAATGCTGTATTCAGCGGAAATGCGTCTGAGGGTGACCCGGTCACCGGGCCCGGACGGTGTCAACGGTTATCACCTCCTGAGCTTCTTCCTCCGCCTTATTGAGGGAGTCCATCCGGGCCTGGCAGAGTGGCTTCACCGTGACAGCGCCGTCAAGCCGTTTACCCTATCGCCGCTCCTGCCTTCGCCAGGCAGACGCCAGCTGGCAGTGCTCAGCGTAGGGGACGACCTCTCTTTCCGGATTACCCTGCTGGATGAAAAGGTTTTCGCCGCGCTGGCGGACTCAGTCTGGCGGCTCTCTCCGGAAGCAGAGCTAATACTTGGTGACACGCGGGTGCAGTGCCGGGGCCTAGCAACCACCCCGGCTGAGAGCCCGTGGGCAGGTTACGCCACCTTCAGCCAGTTCCTCAAAAACGCCGGGACAGACACCAGATTGCGCCTCGAGTTTCTCTCCCCGGCCACGTTCCGCTCCAGCTCCAAGGGCGAACGAAACATTCTTTTTCCGGAGCCGTCACTGGTTTTCGGAAGTTTGCTTAACCGGTGGAATGCTTTTGCGGGCGCCAGCCACAAGCTGGACTTGTCGGACATAAGCGCCGGAGCAGTAAGAGTCTCCATGTACCGCCTTGGTACTCGTTTGCTGGATTTCGGCAGTTACCGTGAACTGGGCTTCATCGGTCAGGCAACTTACGAATGCAATAACAGTCTGCCAGTCGAGGCTATAAGGACGCTGAATGCCCTGGCTGATTTCGCCTTCTATGCAGGGGTCGGCGCCAAGACAACCATGGGAATGGGACAGTGCCGGAGGTCAGAGAATGCCCGTACTGTATCTCACCGAACAGGGGGCGACCCTGAGAAAAGACGGCGACCTTCTCGTCATTAGTAAGAAAGGACAGGAGCTACGGCGGATACCCGCCATCAAGGTTGAGCAGGTGGTGGTGCTAGGCAATATTGGTCTGACCACGCCGGTCATCGGCTACCTGCTGGAGCAGGGCATTGACTGCGTCTTTTGCAATAGCTATGGCAAGTATCACGGCAGGCTGGTTTCCACCGAGTCCCGGTTTGGCTTACTCCGGCAGCGTCAATTGCAGAGCACGACAAGTGCACAGACCAGGCTGAAGATCGCACGCGAAATCGTCCGCGGCAAGCTATGCAACCAGCGTACCCTGCTTCTACGCTACCGGCGGGAACGTTCCCTGGACAGCCTGGACACGATAATTAAGGGTGTGGAAAAAGCGTTGGGTAAGCTTGATGGAGCCGCTGAGCTCACTACCCTGCTGGGTATAGAGGGAACTGCCTCCTCTATGTACTATGCTGGTTTTCGCCGCCTTCTCAAGCAGGACCTTGGTTTTAACGCGCGAAGGCGCAGGCCGCCACCTGACCCCGTTAACTCTCTATTGAGTTTTGGCTATACACTGCTCGTGTACGGAGTTCAGTCGGCAGTATCGACGGTGGGACTTGACCCATTCCTGGGCTTTCTTCATGGCACTGAGTATTCACGCCCCAGCCTGGTCCTTGATCTTATGGAGGAGTTTCGTGCCGTCATCGTGGACTCACTGGTGCTCCGTATCATTAACACCAGTGTAATGGGGCCTGATGACTTCCAGCAGTCAGAGGCAGAGGGCAAAATGGTGCTCATTACCCAGAAGGGCATCAAAAAGTACGTGCATCACTTTGAAGAGCGCATGCAGGACAAAATCCAGCACCCGGCTACCGGGCAGCGAGTGACGTACCGGCGCTCCTTTGAACTTCAGGCACGGCAGCTGGCCCGGGTTATCACGGGACAGGAAGAGAACTACAAGCCGTTTCTGGTGAAATAGTTATGTTCGTGGTCGTCTGTTACGATATCCCTGATGACAAGCGGCGCAGCCGGGTAGGCAACATTCTGGAAGGTTATGGCAACCGGGTACAGCGCAGTGTTTTCGAATGTGACCTGACAACTGCACACGTCAAGAAACTTAAGGAGAGACTGGGTAAGGTAATCAAACCCGATGACAGCCTCCGTTACTACTCCCTCTGCGCCGAATGTCTGCCGAAAGTGGAGGTGGCGAACGGACCAGCGATTGAGAAAGCCCAGTTGTACTTCGTAGTCTGACCGTCTTTGTCAGACCAGATTAGCTTCAAGTAAATGCACTGAATGTGAGAAAAAGGTAACAAGATAGCGGGATGTGCAATGTGAGGTCTTAAAGGGCTGTTGACAGCACCAACTGCGTACTTTGTGGTGCTCTTGAGGCAATACAAGAGACTACATTGTCGAACGGCCTCTGTTCTTCCTTGACATGTCTAGTCGATGATCCTAGACTATGTGTGCTAGAGATGTCGCTTCCGCCCTGATCAAGGCGAACGAACTCAGCTACGAAGCGCGCGCTCAGTCTGCATGGCTCTCGTAATATGCTACGCGGCGTCAACCTTAAGGAGTCTTGGCTTGAGGTGATTTTGTATGAAGGCGATAGACCTCGCATTCACTCGACTCATTAATGGAACCACCCAGTTTATTATTCCAGTGTTCCAGCGGGACTACAGCTGGAGTGAGGATGAATGGCAACAACTGTGGGATGATGTGATTCGTGCGGCTCGGGTCGATTCTGAGCACGGGCACTTCTTGGGGTCAATAGTGTATGTCGCATCCGGAGATATGGCTGCGGGATTCACGCGCTGGCTTGTCGTCGACGGTCAACAGCGATTGGCAACTCTCACTATACTTCTGACCGCCCTACGCGATCACGTCAGGGAGACAGACTGGGTCGGTGGTGAGAATGGCCCCACCGTCCAAAAGATCGACGCGTACTATCTCAAGAACACCCAGGAGTCCGGTGACCGCCAGCCAAAGCTGGTCTTGAGACGTTCTGACGACGACACACTCAGATCACTCGTTGATGGCAACGACCTCCCTAAGCCCCATTCGAATGCCATTGTCGCCGCCTACGAGTTTTTTCGGGAATTGCTTAAGACCGAGAGCCCTGATCTGATATACCGGGGTATAGGAAGATTGGTCATCATTGACGTGACGTTGGATCGTCACGGTGACGATCCTCAACTGGTATTCGAGAGCTTGAACTCTACTGGAATTGACCTGAGCGAGGCTGACCTGATTCGGAACTACGTGTTGATGAGATTGCCGGAGTCGGATCAGACTCGCATGTACGAACAGTACTGGAGCAAGATTGAAACAATGTTCCGTGGTTCGGAGTCAATCCTGGACAACTTCCTGCGTGACTATATGGCACTAAGAACCCGGGCAACCAAGCAGACGCGGACTGACCAGATCTACCGTGCCTTCCGAGGGGAGTTTGGGAGCTTCAAGAAAGAGGACAATGGACTGGAGGGCACTCTAGAGAATATGGTACGTGTTGCCCGCTGGTATGCGGCCTTCATTCCGGGGCACACCGGGGACGGAGCTCTTGAGATCGCTCTGAAAAATGTACGCCGTCTTGCCCCTGCTGCAGCTACCCTGGTCACAAAACTCTATCAGTGCCACGACGAACTCAACTCTTTATCCATAAAGGAATTCCTCACTTCGCTCGGATTACTCGAGAGCTATGTTCTCAGGCGTGCCATCTGTGGGCTCGACACTCGCGCCTACTGGACCGTGTTTACTGGGGTTGCTCACCGAGTTGACGGTCAACGCCCATTGCAGTCATTCCAAGTGGAGCTGGCTCGCCTCCGAGACAACTATCGTTTCCCGTCTGACGAGGAGTTCAGGCAAGCGCTTACTGAGAATGAATTGTATGGGTTGCGTATCTGTGGGTATCTCTTTGACCGCCTTGAGAACGCAGGGAGCAAGGAACCCAGCCCTACCGGTGACTACTCCATAGAACATATCATGCCTCAGAACGAGAATCTTCGGTTGGAATGGAGAAGAATGCTCGGGCCCAAGTGGCGTGAAGAACGTGAAGTCTGGCTCCATCGGCTGGGTAACTTGACCCTAACTGGCTACAACAGCACGTACTCGGATCGCCCGTTTGAGGAGAAGAAGACCATCCCAGGGGGATTCAATGAGAGCTCTGTGCGCTTGAATAAATACGTACGGGAGCAATCGCAATGGACAGCCAAGGAGATGGAGGTCCGAGGTAAGGATCTTGCTCGCAGAGCCGTTGAGATCTGGCCCTCACTAGAAGTGGATCGTGCTCTGATCAAGGAAGCGAATCGTCGCGACAAGCGCGAGCTGGCAACTCGCCGCAGTGTTGAACTGGTTCAGATGAGTCCCAGGACAAGAGAGTTGTTCAACGTATTGAGTGAGGAGGTAAAAGGTCTAGGCGAAGTGATAGAAATCGCCGAGAGCAGGTCAGTCTCATATCATGCGCCGGATTTCTTCTTGGAAGTCTTACCTCGGAAATACGAGCTTGTTCTTCTGCTCCGACTTGACTTCAATGAGGTGGACGATCCCGACGAGATTGCCGAGGATGCGGGTGAGTGGAAGTATATCAGGAACGCCAAGTACGATGGTGGCGTTGTGGTCCACGTAGGGGAGCGAGACCATATCGACGCAGCAGTCCGCATGGTTCGCCAAGCGCTCAACATGCCGGCGGGATAGGCCATGCGGTGAACCTGAGAATCGTGGGCAATGTTGAGAGAAGCCCAGTAGACCCCCACGAACTCAGAGGATTGAACAAGACCCCGAGTACGTCTTCACTCAGACTACCGCGTGGACGGGACTCATCTCACCCGATTGCACAACTGTCCATTTTGTACAACGGACGACACTCTCTTTAGCAATCCGATGCCTCTGGTCTTCCTTTATTTACTTACAGTGCAGCGATAACAGCCAGTGCCCCGG
>Ga0209121_10005251_pt1 | contig 11792 bp, 12 predicted proteins | sample Cruoilmetagenom3_FD_187292 | JGI IMG/M metagenome (GOLD analysis project Ga0209121, IMG submission 187292) | Oil polluted marine microbial communities from Coal Oil Point, Santa Barbara, California, USA - Sample 3 (SPAdes) (version 2) | ecosystem: Environmental > Aquatic > Marine > Oil seeps ...
TTACGGCACCGCTCTAGCGCCTATAAGGGTGGCTCACGCTCAGGGGAAGCGGATTCATGTCTATGTGGATGAGACCCGTCCTCGTCTTCAAGGGGCCAGACTCACGGCCTGGGAACTGATGCGCGAGGGGATCCCCCTGACCCTCATCGTCGACAACGCGGCGGGCTATTTCATCCAAAGGAGCAAGGTGGATATCATCCTCGTGGGAGCCGATCGGGTGGCCGCCAACGGAGACGTAGCCAACAAGATCGGCACCTATAAATTGGCCGTGATAGCCAAGGAGAACGGCGTCCCCTTCTACGCCGTAGTCCCCACCCCAACCATCGACCTCTCGCTCCCCTCCGGGGCCCAGATCCCCATCGAGGAGAGGGATGCCAGCGAGGTGACCCATATTCGGGGGCAGAGGATCGCCCCCCAGGGGGTACCGGTGGCCAACCCGGCCTTCGATATCACTCCCCATCGTTACCTCACGGGCATCATCACCGAGCACGGAGTGATACGCCCGCCCTTTGAAGAGGGGTTGCGAAAGGCTATGGAGGCTTCCCAAGTAATAGGAGGATCATCTTGAGCATCTTGGTAGTCGGTTCCGTAGCCTTGGATTCGATCCAGACCCCCTTTGGCCGGGTGAAGGAGGCTTTGGGCGGCACGGCCACCTATTTCTCTATCGCGGCTACTCTTTATGCTCCAGTGAAACTGGTGGGCGTGGTGGGCACCGATTTTCCCCAGGAGCATATCGACTTCCTCAAAGAGAGGGGGGTGGATCTGAAAGGGTTGCAGATGGCGAGGGGGAAGACCTTCCGTTGGTCGGCGCGGTACGACTACGATCTGGGTGCCGCGGAGACCTTAGATACGCAATTGAATGTCTTCGCCTCCTTCCATCCCCAGTTGCCAGAGGAGTATAGGGCCTCGAATTACGTCTTTCTGGCGAATATCGACCCCCATCTTCAACTGGAGGTTTTGGAGCAGGTGAGGAACCCCCGCCTCGTGGTCCTGGATACCATGAACTACTGGATCAACTACAAAAAAGGGGCTCTCACCGAGGCTATGAAGGCGGTGGACATCGTGATGATCAACGAGACGGAGGCCCGCCAGTACGCTAAGACCTTTAGCCTCGTCCGGGCCACTCGGAAGATCTTGAGCCTGGGGCCTCGGGCGGTGGTGGTCAAGAAAGGCGAGTACGGGGCGGCTATGTTCTGTGCCAATGAAGATCCTCGCGCCGCTTTTTTCTTCGCCCCCGCCTACCCTTTGGAGAAGATAAGCGACCCCACAGGAGCGGGGGATAGTTTCGCCGGTGGCTTCATGGGGTACATAGCCCAGCAGGGCGATTGCTCGGATGAATGCCTCAAGCGGGCTATCGTCCATGGTAGCGTCGTGGCCTCCTTCGCCGTGGAAGGTTTCGGCGTGGACCGGCTCCGCAATCTGACCCGGGAGGAGATCAAGGGCCGGTATCAAGAGTTTAAGCATTTCACCCATTTCGAACCTTTGGAGGCCTAGTCTAGTGAGTGTAGAGGTGAGGGAACTCCACGACAAAGGGGAGATCTACGCCTTCCTGGCTCAGGACCGCTACTATGCGGCCTACGCTATCGGCGACCTGGAACCTGGCCTCTTCGAGTTATCCACTTGGCATGTCTCCGTGCAAGACGGCCGAAAGATGGCTTTAACCCTCCGCTTCAGAGGGCTCAGCCCCCCGGCCCTCTTCGCTATGGGCTCCAGCGAGGGTCTCGCCCCTCTGCTTCGAGAGGAGTCGCTGCCGGAACGGGTCTACCTCACCGGTCAACCAGGGCACCTTTCCCTCTTTCAAGAAGCCTTCTCCCTGGGACCGGCAGGAGATATGCTCCGCATGGTCTTAGAGCCGGGAGATTTCTGCCCCCACGATGGGCGGGTGCTCAGGTTATCACGACGACATCTCCCCTCCTTGCAGAGGCTATATAGAGGAGAGGGGATCTTCGCCTCCTATCAATTAGATTCGGGGGTTTATTACGGCGTGAAGGTGGGAGGTGAACTCGTCTCCGCAGCCGGCACCCATCTCATCTCTCCCACCTACCAGATAGCGGCGGTGGGGAATATCTTCACCTATCCTAGCCACCGAGGCCAAGGGTACGCCACCGCCTGCACTAGCGCCGTGGTTGAGGAACTGTTGAGCCGCTCTCAGGAGATCGTTCTCAACGTGGCTCGAACCAACGAAGTAGCCCTCAGGCTCTACAAGAGGCTTGGTTTCAGGGAATATTGTCCTTTCATCGAGGCCTTAGGAGTGCGAAAGCACAAGAAAACGTTTCCCTAAACTCGTTCTGAGTTAGAAAGGAAAGGAGAATGGCTAAATATGACATCAAGGACCCCTCTTTGGCATCAGAGGGGAGGCAACGGATCCAGTGGGCGGCTCAGGAGATGCCGGTCTTGAGGCTCATCAGAGGGCGGTTCGGGAGGGAGAAGCCCCTTAAGGGAGCGAAAATCTCTGGTTGTCTACACATCACTACCGAGACGGCGAATCTGGCCCATACCTTGGTGGCGGGAGGGGCGGATCTGGCCCTCTGCGCCTCCAACCCCCTCTCCACGCAGGACGATGTAGCCGCTGCCTTGGCGGAGGATGACATATCCGTCTTCGCCATCCGGGGCGAGGATGAAGAGACCTACTATCAGCATATCCGCGCCGCTATGGAGCATCGGCCCCAGGTGACGATGGATGATGGCGCAGACCTGGTCTCCACCCTCCACAAGGAGGGCCAAGGGTTAATCGAGAATGTCTTGGGGGGGACTGAGGAGACGACCACTGGTGTGATCCGCTTACGGGCTATGGCTAAGGAGGGGGTTCTACGCTACCCCATCTTGGCGGTCAACGACGCCCTGACCAAACACCTTTTCGACAACCGATACGGCACGGGGCAGAGCGCAGTGGATGGCATCATGCGGGCCACCAATGTCCTCTTGGCGGGCAAGAAGTTCGTGGTAGCCGGATATGGTTGGTGCGGCCGAGGGATAGCCATGCGAGCGCGAGGCATGGGGGCCCAGGTGATCGTCACCGAGGTGGATGCTCTTAGGGCTCTAGAAGCGGTGATGGATGGCTTCCAGGTGGTCTCTCTTCTGGAGGCGGCGAAGATAGGAGATATCTTCGTCACCGCCACGGGCGACAAGAACGTCATAGATAGAGAACACTTTGAGGTGATGAAAGACCGGGCCATCCTGGCCAACTCCGGCCACTTCAACGTGGAGATAAACATCCCCGCCCTGCGGGAGATGTCGGTGGAAGTACGCTCTCCGCGAGAGCATGTGAGCCAATACTTCCTGCCAGATGGCCGTTGCTTGGCACTCTTGGGCGAAGGTCGGCTAGTGAACCTGGCGGTCGCGGAAGGCCACCCCGCCTCGGTGATGGATATGTCCTTCGCCAACCAGGCCCTGGGGGTGGAGTATCTCCTCCAGAAAGCGGGCAGCCTGGAGAATAGAGTCTATCCCATACCCGGGGAGATAGATAAAGAGATCGCTAGGCTGAAGTTAGCCAGCATGGGGATAGAGATCGATGTCCTCACTCCGGAGCAGGAGAGGTATCTCCGCTCCTGGGAGGAGGGAACCTAACTGATAGCCAAAAACAAGTAAGGGGGTTAAAGATGCGAAACATTCTACTTGAGAGCCTGGACAGAGTCTCTGTGGAGGAGCAGCAGGTGGAGTTAGTGGAGCGCAAAGGCCGAGGGCATCCCGATTCCATCTGCGACGCCATCATGGAAGCGATCTCCGTAGCCCTCTGCCGGGAGTATATGAGGGCCTTCGGTCGCGTTCTCCACCACAACATAGACAAAAGCCTGCTCGTGGCTGGCCGCACATCTCCTCGCATCGGCGGCGGCACAGTGGATGAGCCTATGCGCTTGGTATTCGGCGACCGGGCGGTCTACGAGTGGGAGGGGAAGAAGATCCCCGTGGAGGAGATCGCCACAGAGACAGCCAGGAGGTGGCTGCGAGAAAACCTACGGTTTGTGGACCCCGAAAAGCATCTCATCTTCCAAAATGAGATCAAGCCTGGATCGCCTGAGCTGACCGACATCTTCGAGCGGAAGATCATCGGCGCCAACGATACCTCGGCCGCGGTAGGCTATGCTCCCATGACCGAGACGGAGAAGATCGTCCTGGCCACGGAGAAGCGGCTCAACTCCCCGGAATTCAAGAAAGAGTTCCCCGTCGCTGGAGAGGATATCAAGGTGATGGGTTACCGCTTCGACCGCCGACTGGTACTCACCGTAGCCGTGGCCTTCGTGGACCGCTTCGTGGAGAGCGAAAAGGGGTATTTTGTCCAAAAGAGAGAGATAGAAGCCGCGGTCCGCGACTTCGTTAAGAGCAGGGACCTCCGCTTCAAGGATGTGCAGGTGGACATAAACACCTTGGATCAGCCTGGCCGAGGCGAGGCGGGGATGTATCTCACCGTGTTGGGGACCTCCGCCGAGGGTGCCGATGGGGGCCAAGTGGGGCGGGGGAACAAGGTGAACGGGGTGATCGCCCTCAACCGCCCCATGAGCACCGAGGCGGCAGCGGGGAAGAACCCCATAAGCCACGTGGGGAAGATCTACAACCTCTTGGCCCATCGCATCGCCGACGAGATCTATAAGGAGGTGCCTGGGATCCGCGAGGTGTATATCTGGCTCTGCAGCCAGATCGGCCAGCCCATCGACCAACCCCTCATCGCCTCCGCACAGCTGGTCTTAAGGCCTAACCTCCCCCTATCCTCCGTATCCGATGAGGTCAAGGCGGTGATAGAGCGAGAGTTGGCCAACATCTACGACTTCACCCAGCGCCTGGCAAAAGGGGAGTTTCCCGTCTGGTAGCCTAGTCTTGCTCTCCTCTAGGGCGGGGGCGCTGTAGGTAGTGAGGTGTCTCCGCCCCTCTATTTTCTGGCTTTACTTTGTTAAGAGGGTGGGTTATAATCGCCTACACATCGATTTGAACTGCTAGGAGGGGGGTTGAGCGCGCTAGTCACTGGCATCACTGGTTTCGCCGGTAGCCATTTGGCGGATTACCTTTTGGCTCACACGGAACTGGAGGTCTTTGGGGTAGATCTAAGGGGTTTCCCCGCATCTGCCTCTCGCCCTGATAGACTCCATCTTTGCCAGGGAGATCTCTGCGACCCCGATTTTGTGCTTTCCAGCCTTGAGGGGGCCCAGCCGCAATATCTCTTTCATCTAGCGGCCCAGGCTTTCGTTCCTCTATCCTGGGAGGACCCCTGGGGCACCTTGGCCAATAATATACGGGGGCAACTGAATCTATTTCAGGGGATTCTCCGCCTGGGGCTCCGGTCCCGCATCTTGGTGGTGGGCTCTGCGGATGAGTATGGCATGGTATGTCCTGAGGAGTTGCCTATCGATGAGGATACGCCGTTACGCCCTTATAACCCCTACGCTGTCAGCAAGGTCGTCCAGGACATGCTAGGCTATCAATATTTTGCCAGCCATGGCCTTCATGTAGTCCGCGTCCGTCCCTTTAACCATATAGGGCCTCGTCAGTCGGCGGCTTTCGTGACCGCCGCCTTCGCCAAGCAGATCGCTAAGGCTGAGGCTGGAAGGAAATCCCCCATAATTAAGGTGGGAAATCTGGAAGCCAAGCGGGACTTCACTGATGTGAGGGATATGGTGGCCGCTTATTATCTAGCCCTCTCCAAGGGGGAACCGGGAGAGGTCTACAATATCGGTTCCGGCATCGCTCGGTCTATAAGGGAGGTCTTAGATATCCTCTTGGCGGAGAGTAAGATCGAGTTGACTGTCCAGGAGGACCCGACCCGTCTTCGCCTCTCCGAGGTACCTGTGGTAGCCTGTGACTCTCGGAAGTTCAGGGAGCGTACGGGTTGGAAAGCACGCATCCCTTTAGAGGAGAGCCTGCGCGACATACTCGACTACTGGCGAGGGGAGGTTGAAAAGGAGGAGAAGTGGTGAAGAAGGCTTTGATCACCGGGATCACGGGGCAGGATGGCTCATACTTGGCGGAGTTCTTGCTGGAGAAGGGGTATGAGGTGATAGGGATGGTGCGGCGCACCAGCACCGTGAACTTCGACCGCATCAAGCATATCCAGGGGAAGGTCACTATCGTGCCTGGAGACTTATTGGACCAGGTATCTTTGATCGAGATCTTGCAGGAGCATCGACCTCAAGAGGTGTACAATTTGGCTGCCCAATCGTTCGTTCCCACTTCTTGGAATCAACCGGTTTTCACCGGAGAGGTAACCGCTTTAGGAGTAACCCGGATCTTGGACGCTGTCCGGCTGGTGGATCCGACGATCCGGTTCTACCAGGCCTCCTCCAGCGAATGTTTCGGGAAGGTGAGGGAATCGCCTCAGAACGAGAAGACCCCTTTCTACCCCCGAAGCCCCTACGGGGTGGCCAAGGTTTATGGCCACTGGATCACGGTCAACTACCGGGAGAGCTACGGGCTGCACGCCACCTCGGGCATTCTCTTCAACCACACCAGCCCGCGCCGGGGGCTGGAGTTCGTCCTGCGCAAAATCACCCATGGTGTGGCTCTTATCAAACTGGGGTTGGCCGACGAACTGTTCCTGGGCAACCTCGACGCCTGCCGCGACATAGGCTTCGCTGGCGATTACGTGAAGGCGATGTGGATGATGTTGCAGCAAGAGGGGCCCGACAACTACGTGATCGCCACTGGCGAAACCCATTCGGTGCGAGAGATGTGCGAGACGGCCTTCGGCTATGCCGCTCTCGATTGGCAGAAGTATGTGGTGCAAGACGAGCGTTTCATGCGCCCCGCGGAGGTGGACTACTTGGTGGGCGACGCCACCAAGGCTCGGGAAGTTTTGGGTTGGGAGCCAACGGTCTCCTTCCCTGAACTAGTGCGGATGATGGTGGATGCCGACTTAGCCTTGCTCTTGGGGGAAAAGAAAGGATAGCGGTGGAAAAAAAGGGGAAGGATAAAACAGATCGTTTCTTCTTTGAGGGAGTATGACCCGGAGCGGGTGATCCTCTTCGGATCTCATGCGCGCCGGGATGCTGATGAGTATAGCGATTTAGATCTGGTAGTGATCAAAGAGACGGAAGAGTGATTTCTGGATCGCCTGAAGAGGGTTTATGAGATAATGCAACCCGATTTCGCTCTCGATCTCCTAGTGTATACCCCCAAGAATTTATCCACATGCTAGAGGAAGGCAATCCATTTCTGGAGAGAGTGCTCGAGGAAGGGGTCGTCATATATGAGAGAGGCAAAGAATGAGGCAAGGCGTTGGCTTAGGCAAGCAGAGCACAATTTGCAGTCTGCACGATACATGCTGGATGGTGAGTTCTATGGTTGGGCTTGTTTCCTGGCTCAGCAAGCAGCGGAAGCGGCACTGAAAGCCTTTCTCCTTTTCAAGGGAGAGCGGGGGAGGTTGAGTCATTCCATAGCCGAACTTAGACAAATCTCTAGCAAACACGATAAGATATTTATAGACCTGGCTAGTACAGGCAGGCTAGATACCTTCTATACCCCTGCTCGATACCCCGATGCTCTTCCTGGTGGTGTTCCTTTCCAGGCCTATAATCGTACCGATGCTGAAGAAGCGATAGGCTTGCTACAGAGGTTATAGAGACCGTGAGATCACTCTTGGGAGAGCAGGATGACGGCTGAGATCAAATTCGGCACCGATGGCTGGCGAGGGGTCATCGCCGAGGATTTCACCTTCCAGAATGTGCGCCGTTGTGCCCAAGGGGTGGCCCGGTACCTTATGGATTCGGGGCAGGCCGATAAGGGCATGGTAGTGGGCTACGACACCCGTTTCGCTTCAGAGCATTTCGCGGCTGCGGTGGCGGAAGTCTTGGCCGGAAACGGGATAAAGGTCTACCTCTGCGACAAGGCTGCGCCCACCCCAGTGGTAACCTATGCTATCTTGGAGAAAAGAACGGCGGGGAACATCATCATCACCGCCAGCCACAACCCCCCTTGGGATAACGGGTTTAAGGTGCGCTCCCAGTACGCGGGGGCTGCGTCGCCAGAGATCCTGGCCCAGATCGAGAGGAGGATCGCCGAGATCGATACCATAGAGCGGGTCTCCCTGGAAGAAGGGGAGAGGAGAGGCCTCATCGAAACCTTCGACCCTGCTCCAGCCTACTTAGCCCATCTGGGGGATCTAATAGATATAGAGCCCCTCAAGGAGGCGGGGCTTAAGGTGGTTGTGGACTCCATGTGGGGAGCGGGAATTGGTTGGCTGAGCGGTATCTTGGAAGGGGGTAAGACCAAGGTTACGGAGATACACAACAAACGTCACCCTCTCTTTCCAGGCATGGTTCGTCCGGAGCCCATTCCGCCCAATATTGCTTTCCTCCAAGAGACGGTTAAGGCTTCAGGGGCGGACGTAGGATTGGCTACCGATGGCGATGCTGATAGGTTGGGCTTGGTGGATGAGGAGGGGCGGTTCATAAACCAGTTGCAGGTGTACGCCCTTTTAGCCCTATACCTCCTTGAGTTGCGTGGCTGGCGGGGGCCCATCGTCAAGACCCTCTCCACCACCTCCATGCTCTATAGATTGGGGGAACTCTATGATGTTCCCGTCTATGAGACCGGAGTAGGCTTCAAGTATGTAGCCCCTAAGATGGTAGAGACCCAGGCGATGATAGGAGGGGAGGAGAGCGGCGGCTTCGCCTTTAGGGGCCATATCCCGGAACGGGATGGGATATTGGCCTGTCTCTTCATCCTCGACTTTCTGGTCCAAAAGGGTATGCGCCCCTCGGAACTGGTCGATTATCTCTATTCTAAGGTGGGCCCCCATCACTACGACCGCATCGATAGCCTCATCCCCCCAGAAGAGCGAGAAGCGATGGGGCGACGGTTGGAGTCCGCTCGACCCCGTGAGATCGCAGGTTTAGAGGTTACCAGTATCAACACTATGGACGGCTTCAAATTCGAACTGGAAGGGGGGTCTTGGCTTCTGGTCCGCTTCTCGGGCACGGAGCCCAAGATCAGGATTTATGGGGAGGCGACCAGCGAGGAGCGGTTGAAGGAGATACTGGAGAAGGGGATGCGGCTGGCAGGGCTTGAGAGGTCGAAGGTTGTTGACTGACACCCACTGCCATCTCCATCTTCGCCAGTTCGACCTCGACCGCGACGAGGTGGTGGCTAGAGCCCAAGCGAACGGGGTGACCAAGATCATCGAGGTAGGTATCGACCTGGCATCAGATAAGGAGGCGACAGCCCTGGCTGCTAGATACCCGCAGGTGTATGCCGCGGTAGGGGTACACCCTCATGAGGCGGAGAAGGCGACCCAGGATAGGGTGGGAGGAGTTGCGTAGTTTGGCTTCCCAGCCTGGTGTGGTAGCCATAGGAGAGACAGGCTTGGATTACTACCGCTCCTATTCGCCTCATGAAGAGCAGAAGGAGGCCTTGAGAAGGCATCTATCCTTAGCCAAGGAGTTTCCGTAAAGGATCCCTGTGGGAAAAGAAGCCCGTCATCCTCCACGACCGAGAGGCCAACGAAGACCTACTGGCTATAGTAGAGAAGCATGGGAAGGGGCTCACAGGAGTCTTCCATTGCTTCTCCGGCGATCTAGCGATGGCGGAGAAGTGTTTGGAGATGGGGTTTTACATCTCCATCGCCGGGCCGGTAACATACAAGAACGCTCATCGGTTGCGGGAGTTGGCTCGCATTCTGCCCCTGGAGAGGTTGCTTCTGGAGACCGATTCCCCCTTTCTTTCTCCTTATGGGGGGCGTAATGAACCAGCCAATGTGAGGGTCGTGGCCCAAAAGGTCGCCGAGGTGAGAGGGATCTCTTGGGAAGAGGTAGCCCGAACGACGACAGAAAACGCAGCGCTCTTATTCGGCTTGTAGAAAGGTGCGCATGAGGGGAAAGAGCATCTCTTCTGAGCGTTTCTCTTCCATCCTCAGCCCTATTCGGGAGGAGTTGCGCCAGGTAGAGGCGAGGATGGGTCAAGCGCTTATCACCGACGAAGAGCCCTTGACCGCCATATTGAGAGGCCTCTTCATTAGCGGGGGGAAGCGACTGCGGCCGGCTTTGACGATTCTAGCCTCCAAGTTTCGGCGGTCGGAGGCGAGCAAGGTAGTGGCCCTGGCCGCAGCGGTGGAGATGCTTCATACCGCTACCTTGGTCCACGATGATATGGTCGATAACTCGATCATGCGGCGGGGCAACCCCACTCTGAACGCGGCTTGGGATGATGGGGTTGTTGTCCTAGTGGGGGATTACCTCTTCGCTCGCTCGGCGGCTCTGTCTGCGGAGACGGAAAACCCGCGCATCATCTCCCTCTTCGCCAAGACCCTCATGCTCATCTCTTCCAGCGAACTGAGGGAAGCGTTGAACATACAGAAACCCAACCAGAAGGATTACTACTGGCGCATCTCCAATAAGACGGCCTCCCTTTTCGCTGCTGCTACAGAAGGTGGCGCGCTCTTAAGCGAGGCGGTGGAGGAAGAAGTTCAGGCCCTGAGAAGTTATGGCTATGACTTAGGCATGGCTTTCCAGATCATGGATGACATCTTGGATTTCACCGGCGACGAGGAGGAACTGGGCAAACCCATCGGCAGCGATCTTCGTCAAGGGGTCATCACCTTGCCGGTCTTATACTTCTTGGAAGAGGACCCCGATTGGGGGAGCGTGGAGAGGATCTTAAAAGGTGGGGAGGAGAGGGAGGAGCATATCCACTCTCTGGTGACCAGGGTAGAGAGTTCGGGGGCCATTCGATCTTCCCAAGCCGAAGCCCAGGGTTTCACGGACAAAGCCAAGGAGGCACTGTCGGTTCTACCGGCCAACGAGTACCGGCAGGTGATGCTGGAGTTGGCTGACTACCTCATGGTTCGCCGATCCTGACCCCTTGCCCGATTTCCCTCAGAAGTCCTACCCTTTTCACATCCTCCTTGAAGCCCTTCGGAGGCGGAAGGTATGAGCCGCTGTGATCTCTCTATAGTGATCATCAGTTGGAATGTGGGGGAACTTCTGCGATGTTGCCTGGATTCCATCCAGGAGAGCCTGAAAGGTGAGAAAGGGAAAGGCCTTTTGGTTGAGACCATCGTCTTCGATAACGGTTCCGCCGATGGCAGCGCCGATATGGTGGGGGAGGGTTTCCCCGGGGTGCATTTGATGGAGAGTGAAGTTAATCTGGGCTTCACCAAGGGGAACAATCTAGCCCTCAGCCAGAGCGAGGGGCGGTATATCTTGCTCCTCAACCCCGACACCGAAGTGGTGGGCGACGCCTTGGGCACGATGGTGGCCTACATGGAGTCCCATCCTCGAGTAGGGGCTCTGGGCCCTCAACTTTTGAACCCCGATGGAACTACTCAATCTTCCCGGCGACGCTTCCCTACCTTGGTCACCGCTTTCCTAGAGAGCACCGTGCTACAACCCTGGTTTCAGAGGAGCAGGATCCTAAAGAGATATTACCTTCTAGATAGGCCTGACGACGAGACCCAACCTGTTGACTGGGTAGTGGGGGCTGCTCTCCTCATTCGTCGGCAGGCCCTCCAACAGGTGGGGCCTCTGGATGAAGAGTTCTTCATGTATTCGGAAGAGTTAGAGTGGTGCTATCGGCTCAAGGCCCAAGGATGGGAGGCGGTTTATCTCCCCACCGCCCAGGTGGTACACCAGGAGGGGAGAAGCAGTGAGCAGGTGCTCGCTTTTCGCCATATCCATTTCCAGCGAAGCAAAGTTCTTTTCTTCAAGAGGTATTATGGGTGGCGAGGGGAGGTTTTGCGCTGGTTTATCCTTTCCACCTACTTCTACCTTCTCCTTTTGGAGGGGCTCAAGTGGCTGGTGGGGCATAAGAGGCCCCTCCGGAGAGAGCGGGTGGCTGCCTACTGGCAGGTCCTCCGTTCAGGCTTAAAGTAG
>Ga0209121_10005253_pt1 | contig 11789 bp, 7 predicted proteins | sample Cruoilmetagenom3_FD_187292 | JGI IMG/M metagenome (GOLD analysis project Ga0209121, IMG submission 187292) | Oil polluted marine microbial communities from Coal Oil Point, Santa Barbara, California, USA - Sample 3 (SPAdes) (version 2) | ecosystem: Environmental > Aquatic > Marine > Oil seeps ...
AGGCGGTAGGCCTCGGCCTGCGGGTCGGACGATGGGGTGCGGCCGTCCAACAGCGCGGCGATGCCCGGCGGCGCGCCCTCGGGCAGGTTGCCCGCCATCGCCTCGGCCAGAAGTTCGGGCCTTGTGGCGCCATCGGCCGGGGAGACGATGCGCGTGTTGGTGTAGCCATTGGCATCCATGAAGCGCAGCGCGGTAAATCGATTGAACCAAGTGTAGGCGACCTGTTCGATGACCTGCCGCTTGCCGTCGCGGGCAATGGCGGCATCCAGATCCTTCATCGCCCGTGGATGCTGCCGACGCGCGGGCGAGGCCGGATCCACCACAAGGTCGAGCTTCGAGGTGATCTGGTCGATCAGCAGGTTGCGGGCGGCTTGCGCGAATTTCTTGAGCGCGTTGGTATCCATCAGACGATCACTTTCTTGCCCGCGCGGATTTGCTCCAGCAGGGTCTTCTTCATTTCCTGGACGTATTGCTCAACATCGGCCTCTTCGGTGAGGTAGTGCTTGGCAAAGGCCACCTTGATTTCCGAGGCGTTGACGTAAGTGGGCTCCGGTGGCGGTGCCGGTGGTTCGTCCTTGCCCGGGGTTGGCTGTGGCGAGGGTGCAGGGCGGCTCAGCCGCTCCACCTCGGCCAGAATGCGCGGCAGCAGGTCAAGCTTGGCGCCATTGGCCCGATCGCGCAGGATCGGGATCATCTTGACGCCTTCAAGGCCCGCCTTGTGGGTGTCGATGCTGCGATTGATGCGCTCCTGTTCGTCTTGGGCCAGCGCCTGGAACTCGGGCGTTTGGGCGACTTTGGCGGCGCAATCATCTACAGCCGCGATGACAGCCATGCGCTCGTCCAGCACAGTCAGTTCGATCCGGTCCTTGAGCGCGTAAAGATCGGATTTCAGGGATTGGATCGCGGTGCCCTTGTAGCAGGCAGGATCGGCCAGCGCCTTGGAAATTGCATCACCCGCTGCGGCATCGACATAGGAGATATTGGCCTCCTGATCGCGCAGGAACTCGCGTGCGTCGTCATAGATTTCTTTCTGCGCGCCGCCCATGAAGCTGCGGACTTTGTCCAGCACCTCTTCTTTGGCATCCAGAAGATCGTCTTCCTGCGTGGCAGGCTCGGTGATGTACCAGGTGGCTGGTTTGCCGACCAAGGCAGCGACCTTGGTGCTGAGAGGCTCAAGTGCCGTCAGGAAGGGGTATTGGAATTTCTGCGCAACAAGTCGGCTCAGCTCGTCCGAAAGTGTCTTGGTGCTTTCGGCCCATTCAGCGCCGATCGTTCTGGCATCAGTGCCATCGGAAGGAAGGTCGAAGAGCTCCTTGTAGAGCTCTTTCGCCTTTCGGATCTGGGCTGCGGTGAACTCGGTCTGCGGCGTTAGCAGGATATTGGCCAGCGCATGACTGTTGTTCAAATTGCGCGCCAGATCGGCCCGCTCCAGAACAGTGCCATCTGAGCGCGCCTCCAGCTTGCCCTTGCCGGACAAGCTGGCCGCGAGACACAGAACGGCTGTTGTCGGCCAACCATAGGGCTTTGCGCCGAAGCGCTCGGTCAGGTACTTTACCGAGACTTTGACGCCATTTCTGGCTTGCCCCTGGACGTAGTTCAGCACGTCCTGTTCAGCTTCGGTCAGGCCTTCGCCATTGTTGCCGAAGAGGCCGCTTTCAGGGGAGGCTGCTTTCAAGATATCAGCCTCTGAATAGGTTACCCCGCGCAGCATCGGCAGGTTTACGTAGACTTTATCGATCAGGCCCTGAAACCCTTTGACGATCCGCTCCTGCGGTTCTTCCCCCCCGATATCCAGTTCATCACCACGGACAAACATGCGTGCGTCGGCCAACAACTTGCGTAGGCGCAGTTCAAGGTCCTTGTGGCGACGGCTATTCTGGTCGCCCTTTTCGGCCACGATCCGATCCCGACCAGGCTGCTGAGAGCCAGCACGCGCCTGGCGGATAAATTTGTCAGTCTGCTTGAAGAGCGTCAGATCTCGGATGAATCTCACATCGGGCTGGAGCACGACCGCCAGTTCTTCGCGGCTCATGTTGCGCATACGAACCGCTTCCGGCGCTGCCACATCATCGTTGAACGGGCTGATCACATTGATCGACAGTTCATACTCGCGGCCCAATAGGTGGTCATCGAGCTTGCGACTGAAGCTGTATTCATGGCCCGTGGTCAGATGCTTGATCTTGCGGTGGCGCAGGATCGTGTCAAAGGCCAGCGTTTCCATTTCCTTGGAAAGTTCGGACGGATCGACATCGAGCCCTTTGATTTCGGCTTCGACGTCCTTTTCCTCGTTGGTTAGGAACTCGTAGACCTCTCCGTTGCGCTGGATGAGCGTGTTACGCTCCAGGAAGGACAGGGCCTCTTCAATCTTGCGCCGCTGCTTGGCCTGATCGGCGTCGAACTCTGACAGTAGAAGCACGCTGATGTTGCGCACCGTCGGCTTAAACTCCTTGACGTATTTGACTAGGAACAACGCCTTCAGAACCCGGACGGCAAAGGGATCAATGTCCTGAATTTCTTTTTCGGCGATCTGGATCGATTGCTGAGCCGCAGATTTGAGGGCCGTTCGGATGCCCTCGAACATTAGGTCAAAAGTCGCGAGCCCACCAACCGGCTGATCAGCCAACTTCTTGGCCACCTCCTGAAACACGCCCAGCATCGAGCGCTCACCGACCGAGCTGTGCTTGCCCTCGAAGGCATTGTGCTGCGACAGCGATGTGATTGCCATTTGGAACAGCATGTATTGGTAGGGCGGGAACGGGTAGCTGGAGATGAACTGCTCGCGGCCATCGAAATTCTTCAGCTTGATCGAGCCATCTGTGAAGTCAAACAACGTCTTGAGATTGTTCTCTTCGCGATCGTGCAAATTGCCGAGCGTGATCTGACCGGCATCTGTCTTTGACAACAAACGGCGCTGGATAACCTCGGCCACGTCCGCCGAATTTAGAGGCATCTTGACCCCGAACCGCGCCATGATCTTCGAGAAATCCTGAGATTGGAACGCCTTACCGTCTCCAATAATGGCTTCCATGTCCTGCTGCGAAGTCACGATCACCCAAGCCTGCCCCTTGCACTTGGTGTTCAGGCTTTCGGCAATCGTCTGCAAGTTGGTCATCAGTTTGACGTTTTCGGCGATGTACTGGCCAACCTCATCCACAAAGAAGTTCAGGCGGAAGTTGGGGCCCTGTTTGTCGATCCACGCCTTCACCTTGTTGGCAAAGTCCTCGATCGAAACCCGCGTATCGCTGCGGTACTGACCAAGAATGTCATGCGCATCCGCCGGATCGCCGCCTGTCACTGAGGCAAAGGCGGTTGCGATGTTCTTGCGCTCCAAAGCGGCTTGCTCGCGACCCCGCTCCCAAGGCTTGCCAGCCGCCGCTTCATAGGCCGACTTGAAGGCCGCAAGCTGGCCGCGCTCATCAAGGTCCCGTTCAAACTGAGCGATGTGCGGCAGCTTGCCATAATAGCCGCAAGCCTCATCGAAGACCTTCTGGAAAACTGACAGCAGAGCATCGACGTCTGTCTTGGAGATGACGTCTGCCTTCTGGTCGATGTTGAACAGGATCGATTTCGAGGGCACCGAAATCGCTTTACGCAACGCACCGGCCAGCATCGGATCATCGGTCAGTTTTTCGGCAAAGATATCAAAGGCGCGCACTCCATCGACTTCGCGATTTTCCATCAACAGCGCGAGCATTTTCAACAGGTGCGATTTGCCTGACCCGAAAAACCCGGAAATCCATACGCCATTGGCGGTATCGTAATTGTTGTAAGCATCAAGGAAGGTCTCGAGGCGCCTACCGATTTCGTCGGTAATTACATACTCGTCGAGCTCGATCCGCAGGCTTGCTTCATCGTCGGCCTTGATCACGCCATCGATCGGGCGGTCAACGGGCTTTGCGAAAATTGTTCTCAGAGCAGTGGTCATCGGGTCAGACCTCGTAGTTCAGAATGTTGAAAGCACGGTAATATTTGTCATCGTGAAGCAGGCCGAAGAGGTCCAGCGATCCCCCCGTCGCAGTGGAGTGGGTGTAGCTGCCCGGGAAAAACAACACCGTTGGCTTGTCCTTCGCCGTGCTTTGAAGATTGTTCAGCACATTGTGCGAACGGATGTAGGGATAGACCTCGCCCACGCCAGACAGAAAAATCACGTCGTGGGGCTGATGGTCGATGGCTTCGGCAATCTTGGGGATCAGATGTTGATGGACATCCAGAACGCCTTGCAGCAGTTCGCGCAGCTCGGATTTTTCCATGTCCGGCTCAGCGCTCAGCACGTCATTCAGGATCCCGCGTTCTTCAAGAATGCCAAGCGAAAGCTCGTACAGGCTGAGGTTCAGAACCTTCACGCCAGAATGACCTATCCGCTCGATCAAATCGGCGCGGTCCTCCGTCATCGAGAGGCCCTCGCTGGCTGGGAAGGGGCAGATAAAGAACGGCACTTCGTTCCCAAGGCCTTGCTTGGTCAGAAACCGCTCGCTGGTGATCACACGATACAAGTGCTCGGCGCGCTCTTTGCGGGTCAGCTGTTTGCTCACGGTTTGCCCCCCTCGGCCATGACTCCGGGGAAGACCGCTAGGTCAGATGGCGTGTTTGCTTCAATCAAAGCCCGAAGCGAGGTCGACAAATAGGTGGATTGGATACGGTGTTCCTCCGAGATTATTCCGGCTTCCCGCATGATCTTGAAGACAACTTGGCGCAACCGAACCCGGGTCGCGGCCGAACTCGACGCCAACGCGTCGTCCCACTCCGCCTTTTGCTCGAACAACAGATCAAAGCTTTCTGGAGGAAGCTCCAACTGAAAGCTGAGATACCGGTCTTGCACGACTTCAAGGGCAAATTCGCGCACCAGCCGGTACGCACGACACACCGATATCCAGATCAGCAGGCTTTGCTCTTGCCGGTCTTCGTCTTCGACCAAGAACTGCAATTCATCATCGCTTAGAGTTTCGAGGCGGTTGACGATCTCACGCAGCATCCGTCGCTTGGACTTTTCTTTCGGAAGTGAGGTCAGTCCCTCGGCTTGCGCCAGCGCAATTGTCTTCTCCCAGTCCTTCGTCTTCAAGTAACTCTCTGAAAGCTCAACGCTTTCATTCAAGTAGAGCCCGCCAGAAGTGAAGGACGTCTTGTAGGGCTGGTTCGTTCCATATGTTCCTGGTTTTGCTGCCATGATCATCCAATGACCTCGGCAGCGTTCACCAAAACGATCTGCTGATCTTGCGGTTTCCTAGCACCGGGATCGGTGTCGAGCCCCAGTCTTTTTAACGCGTAATAGAGCAACGCCTGCCTTACCTTGATCTTGGTCTTGCCGCCGCGCATGCCGTAGTCGAGTGCGATGACCTTTGCCTGCGTCTCCGAAAGGTCGGGGTGGGGTGCGATTTCCAGCGTGACGTGCTCTTGCCAAGCTTTGTCAGTTGCGGCCGTGACTTCATTGCCCTGAACGCCGCGCGTCTGGAGAATCCGCGAAAGCAGAAAGTCCTTAAACACCTGGTCGGTCCTGCAGAACGCCCGTGTGTGCCAACGAAAGCCATCGAACCCGATAGCGTGAGGCGCAATCCATCGCCAGCTCGGCTCTGGGCGCGAGAGGGACTGGTACTTCACCTCAATGGCCTCTGAGCGGCGAATGGCACCGACAACGGATCGCAAAGTGACAGGGTTCACACCGCGGGCAGGCGTTGGCGCAGCATCATAGGAGGGCAGTTCAGCGATCCAGGTATCGTCGCTGTCCATGATGCCATCGCCCAAAGATCGCAGTTGCGCGAGGTAACGACTGGCATCAGGTTTCAGGAACTCTGCAGCATAGTCGGGACCACGGACATAGGTCCGCGCACTCTTGTCATAAACCATGTTGTCCGGGGCGAAGCCAATGTAGCGGTTCAGGTCGGCGGACGCCTGGTTCACCGATAGCCCGAACTGCTCCATCAAATCGCTGCGGTTCACACGCCCCTCCCAAAACAATCGAAACTCGATGAACTCGAGGCGCTGTGCGACTCCCCAACGAAGCTCCGACTTGTCGTTATCCACTTCGCACTCCTGACTCGGCACGTTTGATTAATATGCGCGCCCATTTATTGTGCTGTCTGCACGCTAGCGGGGAGTGGCATTGCGTTCAATCGAAAAAGCAAGAGGTTATGCGCAGGATTTATCCGAGTGCTTCGCGTAGCGAAGTCGCCACTATGTCGGCGGCGTTTCTGACCGGGTCTGCGGCGAGATGGGCATACCGCGCCGTGGTCTGCACCTGCGTGTGCCCCAGCAGCTTGCCGATCATTGGCAGACCCTGACCGGATGCGACGGCTGTGGAGGCAAAGGTGTGGCGCAAGTCGTGGATGCGCACGTCCTTAACACCTGCGCGGGCGCGGACACGCTGCCAGAACGGCTGAAGGTCGCTGAGTGGTTTGCCCGTCAACGTGCCAGTGATGACCCAAGGGTTGCTATCAGTACGTTGCGCATCATGCAGGTATTCGACGGCTGGTGCACCGAGATGAACGATTTTCTTGCCGGTTTTGGAATCCGGCAGGCACAGCGCCCGCTCGTGGAAGTCAATGTAGTTCCACTTCAGGGTCATGATTTCGCCGAGACGGCAGCCGGTCAGGATCAGCAATCGCGCCGCCAGTATGGCGGACGACAACTCGACGCCCTCGCTTTCCATCTCGCGCAGCACTTCGCCGATCCGGCGCAGTTCTGCGGCGCTGAGAAACCGCTCACGCTTCTCTTCGGGGTATTTCCGGATGTGCTTGCGCGGATTCGAGCCATCCGGCCGCAATCCCCACATTTCGGCCAAGACAAACATCTTCGAAACGACCTCAAGGCAGCGGTTTGCCTGATACGGGATGTGCCGCAGATCGTGGTGGAACTTCGCCACGTCGGCGCGGGTGATTTCCGGCACGGCCAATCTGCCGAGTGCAGGCAGGATGAAACGCCTGAGATTTCCGCGATATTCTTTCGCAGTGCTGGCTTTCAGGCGCACCGCGATGTGTTCCTTGTCAAAGCGCTCCGCCAGATCGCTGACGGTGGCGGCGTTGCGCTTGGCGGCACGATCAGCTGCAGGATCTTCGCCGTTCTTGACGGCGGCGATGATCGTGATCGCCCGGGTGCGCGCCTGATCGCAGGTCAGCACAGTGCTGGGCCCGAGGCTCATGCGTCGCGGACGTCGCCCTGCGCGATACTGCACCACGAAGCTTTTGCGCCCGCTAGGCATCACGCGCAACCCGAAGCCAGGAATGCTCTCGTCCCAGATGAAGAACTCCGTCGCCTGCGGCTCAATAGCATCGACAGTGCGTTTGGTCAGTTTTGGCATGAGAGGTCCTGCGCAATGATGATGGCTGGCCCTTACAGTGGTCATCATTTGCGCGCAGTCAACGAACACATTGAAATTGCGTAATAAAAGGAAAATCTGCGTAGCCGTTCTAGCGGTAAAACAGTATTCTGTCGGAATTCAAACCGGTATTAGCACCGAATCAGTGTTGGCGTTTCGTTCGGCGCATACGGCTGTTAGTGTGGTTCTAAATTGATACGGGTTTCCAATGGCATCGAAGACCACCTTGAACGCAAAGAACCTCGAGACGCTGGGCGCCGCGCGTCTGGCTGAACTGCTGATCGAAATCAGTACCGGATCTGCCGTGGCCAAGAGGCGATTGCGCCTAGAACTGGCGGGAGCGCAAAGCCCGAAAGAGGCGGCGCGCGAGGTGGCCAAGCGTCTGACCAGCATTGCGCGGGCGCGCAGCTTTGTGAACTGGAAGAACCGCAAGCCCCTCATCACCGATCTGGAGAGCCAACTTCGCGCAATCAAGGAACAGATCGCCCGTGACGACCCGGCCCAGGGGTTGGCGCTGCTGTGGCGATTCATGCAGGTCGCAACACCGCTGTTCGAGCGGTGCGATGACAGCAGTGGTATCGTCATCGAGGTGTTTCACGACGCCTGCGTGTTGCTGGGCGAGATCGCGCTTGCTGCCGGGACGCCGCCGGAAGCACTGGCTGACGCGGCAATTGATGCCCTGCGCGACAACGGCTACGGCCAGTACGACGGATTGATCGCCATCCTGACACCCGCGCTTGGGGAAGTTGGGCTGGCGCATCTCAAGCAGCGGATTGAGACGATGGCAGCGACGCCGGTTCCCGTGCCACCGAAAGGTGAGTGGGAGGCGGTGGGGTATGGCAGCGGCGGTGCGATTTATGCACATCAGATGGAAGAGCGCTCCCGGCAGAGCATGGTGGGGATGGCGCTGAAGGACATTGCCGATGCGATGGGCGATGTGGATGCCTTCATCGCCCAATACGATCCAAAAACGCGGAAGGTACCAAAGATTGCGGCCGAAATAGCGGCGCGCCTACTGGCCGCTGGCAGGGCAGAGGATGCGCTTGGCTTCATCGAACGGGCCGAGGTGGACAACGACCGCTGGGTGCCCCGCGAGTGGCAGGACACTCGACTTGAGGTGCTTGAGGCGCTTGATCGCAAGGACGAGGCGCAGGCTTTCCGTTGGAGCTGTTTCGAGAGCACTCTAAATTCTGAATACCTGCGCGATTTTCTAAAGCGGCTTCCCGATTTCGAGGACATCGAGGCCGAGGAACGGGCCATGGACCACGCCGCCGCCCACTCGCGCGTGACGCCGGCCTTGGGCTTCTTCCTGGACTGGCCATCGCCAGACCGCGCAGCCCGGTTGCTGATTGACCGCCATGCCGAAATCAACGGCGACCACTACGAATTTCTCGTGCCCGCAGCTGAGGCTACCTCGGAGCGCCACCCACTTGCCGCCACGCTGGCTTTGAGAGCCATGATCGACTTCACACTGTCGAAGGCCAGATCAAAGCGCTACGGCTATGCCGCCCAGCACTTGGCCGAATGCGCGGCGCTGGCCGACAGGATCGAGGATTTCGGCGAACTCGAAACACACGTCGCCTATCTTGCCCGGTTGAAGAGTCAGCATGGTCGGAAATATGGGTTCTGGTCTCTGACCGAGGCCTGACGGCAATGCTCAAGGATTATCACGCTGCGGTTCTGCACTAGCATTGTGGGGCCTGATAAAAGTCAATTTGTGAATGACAATTGTTCACTTTATGTTCTACCCTGGCGGAATTCTGAATTCCAAACGAGTGCATCATGGCCGATCAGATCGTCATCACCGAGAAAACCAGCCAGGCGAAAGACGTCCGCGCCGCCATTGGGTCTCGCTACGGCATGGTTCTGCCCGCTGAGGGACATTTGTTCGACTTGCTCGAACCAGAGGATGTGGTGCCGGAATGGAAGCGTTGGTCCCCGGTTCTGCTGCGCCCCGAGGAACTTTACGGCACACGGCCAGCAAAAGGTGGAAACAAGGCGGCCAAGCTCAAAGCCATTCGTGAGGCGCTGCGCTCGGCCAAGCGGGTATGGCTTGCCACCGATTGCGACCGGGAGGGGCAGCTCATCGGCCAGGAAATCCTCGAACATTACAAGTATCGAGGGCAGGTCATGCGGGTGCTGTTTACCGCTCAGGACGCCCAGACCATACGCCAGTCATTCGATCGGGCCAAACCCAATTCAGAATATGCCCGGCTTTACGCCGCTGCTGTTGCGCGCCGCCAGGCTGATCAGATCTACAATCTGTCGCTGACCCGAACCGCGACCGTCATCCTTGGCAAGGGTGCGCGGGGCGTCATTGGGGTTGGGCGTGTGAAAACGCCGACCCTGGCGATCGTCTGCAAACGCGAACTGGAAATCCGCGATTTCGTTCCTGTGACCTATTTCGAGATCGTCGCCACAGCCATGGTCGAGGGTGGTGAGTTCAAGATGCGACTTGCTCCGCAGGATCGAATTCTGAAACGTGAAGTTGCTGAGGCGGTGATATCGGCTGCCCGCAACTTCGAGGGTCCGCTTGGGGTGCGCGTCGAGGACAAGCGGCATCGGCCGCCTAAGCTGCACGATCTGCCGTCCCTCCAAAAACTCTGCGCCTCGCGCTTCGGCTGGGCTGCGGCAAAGACGCTTGAGATCGCTCAGGAGCTTTATGACGGTCAAGGCAAGAAGATCATCACCTATCCGCGGGCCGAAGTGCGCTACCTTCCGGAAAACCTCATCGGGGACGTGCCGCAGATCGTTGCCGGACTGCAGGTGGGAAAATCGTTCAGCACGATCCCCGTGCCAGCGGTGCCGGTCATCCGAAAGGGCAAGAGCGGCAGTTTTTATGACAAGGGTTTGGAGGGGGCCAGCCACCACGCAGTCATCCCCAACGTCAACACGATCGAGAGCTTGCGGGACGTCTGGCCGCGCCTTTCGAGTGACGAAAAAAAACTGTTCGACGTGATCGCGCGGGCGTATCTGGCCACCGTGATGCCGGACTTCCGCTATCGCCAGACAACCGCGACGCTCGACGCTGGCGGCTTTCCTTTCAAAGCCACTGGCCGCCAACACATCGATCTCGGTTGGCGGGCGGCATTTCCGGAATGGCAACCCGGCGACGAAAAGGGGGACGATGCCCAGTTGCTTCCACAGATGCGAAACGGCGAAAGCGCGCAGTTGCGGAACCCTGCCATTGAGGACAAGGAAACCCGGCCGCCGCCGCGCTACAACGAAGGCACTTTGATCGATGCGATGCAGCAGGCCTGGCGCTTTGTCGATGACGAAGTGCTGCGTGACAGGCTGAAGGAAGCCAAGGGCATCGGCACCCCTGCGACGCGCGCTGAGATCATCGGTGGGTTGAAACGGCAGAAGTTTCTGATCGTGCAGGGCAAGAACATTGTACCGACCGACACCGGATTGAGTTTGTTTGGTGTGCTCCAGCAGGCTGATCCGGCCTTGGTCGACCCGGGCGTGACGGCGCAACTCGAATGCCTGCTCGACGACGTCGTCGTTGGCAAACAGGAGATGGTTGGTGCCATCGATGCTGTCTGCGACGTCGCCCAGCGTATCATCGGCAAGCTCGTCGATGGTCCGCCGGGAGGTGTGTCGCCTTTGGCCGGTTTTGCATCGGATAGCGGGGGCGGCGGACGACCACCAACAGCCGCGATGAAGCGTTACGCAGACAGCATCGCCCGTCAGAAGGGCATAAAGCCTCCAACGGGTTACACAAAATCGGGATCGGTCTGCCGCGCATTCCTCGAGCAGTACGCCCCCAAGAAAACCGAAGGCGTTGACGGGAAAGCCGTTGGCGGTTCCGAAGCACGCCCCCCAAGTCCGGCGCAATTGTCATTCGCTGAGAGCATATCACGGGAAAAAGGTGTTGCGATAAGCGACGAAGCCAAGTCCAGCTCTGCCGCCATATCCGCATGGATTGACACCAACCAGGGCGGAAAGCCCAGAAAGGGCCGCCGCAAGACTGTCGCGAAGAGTTCCGATCCGAAAGCAACAAAATCCACCACGCCGACGAAGCGGCGTCGAAAGCCCAGGGCAACTGCGGCGATGGCCGATGCAACACGCCCGCCGACTACCGAACATCGGCATTCGGCGGCAAACACGCCATTGCGAATTCCCTATGGCAACAAGGATATCGCTCAACAACTCGGCGCCAGATACGCCACTGACGGATGGTATGCGCCACCCGGTGTCGATCTGACCGAGTTCGAATCGAATGGATGGCTTTGAGAGAACTGGCCGGGGTGCAAGAGGGGCACTTCTGAAAGCCGTCATTTCCCCAATGGCTGAGGTCTGGCGCGCGTTAGCTAGTGTGGCTTTCGCCCGAGATGCCGTTTAGGCTGAGCACGAACAACGAGCGGGCGGGTGAAATCGATGGCGTTGCGTAACAAGAAACAGCTTGTAGATGATGGTGAAATTCGTGCGCTTCTGAAACGTTACTCGTGCCCGATGCCGTATCACCAAGTCCGGGCGC
>Ga0209121_10005254_pt1 | contig 11788 bp, 8 predicted proteins | sample Cruoilmetagenom3_FD_187292 | JGI IMG/M metagenome (GOLD analysis project Ga0209121, IMG submission 187292) | Oil polluted marine microbial communities from Coal Oil Point, Santa Barbara, California, USA - Sample 3 (SPAdes) (version 2) | ecosystem: Environmental > Aquatic > Marine > Oil seeps ...
ATCCATATGTCGAGACCACCGTATCCTTCCTCCGGCCGGGTGGAGCCGAAGTACAGCGTAAGACCATCGGGGACAATGAAGGGGTTGCCGTCGAAACGATGACTGTTGACTGTTGGCCCAAGATTCTCCGGCGTGCCCCATGGATCGTCTTTTGTCGGCCTCTTCGTAACCCACAGGTCAGAACTGCCGTACCCTCCCGACCGTCCGACCTCCCATTCAGCAAAGTAGAGTTCCAGGCTATCGCCTGATATGCTTGGGAAAACCTCGCCGGTCGGACCGTTGACAGGTCGCCCAAGATTCACAGGCTCTCCCCAGGGTTCGCTTGTCGTTTCCCGCGTCGTCATCCAAAGGTCCCAGCTACCGTATCCCTCGGCACGATCAGAGGCAAAGTAGAGCGACAGGCCATCGGCCGAGATGGATGGATTAACATCTGCGTATGAACTGTTGACAGTCGGCCCAAGATTAGTGGGGGGATCCCATTCATCGTCTATCGTGTTCCGGATCGTCACCCATAAATCACCGCCACCGTACCCATTGAGACCAGGATTGTCCATGCCTTCACCAAAATAGAGTGTAAGCCCATCCGCCGAGATGCTCTGACCAATTTCATCATACAAGGTATTGACGGTCGGTCCGAGATTGACCGGCTCGCCGAAAGTGAAGTCCGCCTTTACCACATAGGCATTTGTAAGGACTAAGCAAGCCAATGCCGCCAGCAGCAGCATTGCTCCGGCCCACGGTGGGCGCGGGGTCTTTTCATAATCGGCAATCATCTTAATTCTCCTTTCCATTTGACATGTGTCTTCTAATATACCCGCCACCGAGGGCAGGTAACGGGCCTGTGAGAAACTTTCCAGGAGACTAACGATGGTCTTTCCATATTCGGGCGGCTCATCCGGTCCCATCGTCGATATCACCAGTCTGTCACAGGCCATTTCACGGTCCGCCCGCATCCGGCCGAATGCAAACCACATTAAAGGATTAAACCAGTGCACAACCTGCAGCAGGGCCATCAGCCAGCCTAAGTAAATATCCCGCTGTTTGAGATGGCCCAGCTCATGTATAAAAACATAGTGCAGCTCTTCGAGGCTGTAAGTTTCGAGCATGCCATGCGGCAGCAAAAGTCTCGGCCTGACAAAGCCGAAAAGAGCAGGACTTTTGATTCTGTCGCTAACAATGACACCTATTATTGTCTCGACACCCATTTGCATCTTGCAGTCTTCCAGTAAATCGAGAATCTCCGAGTCTGTAATCGGCCGCTCGCGTTTAACGGTCCGCCACAGACTGATGCTCCGCATTAATACATAGCCCGCGATCAGCACAGTTCCTACAAGCCAGAGCGCCGGCAACATACGCACGAATCTGACAGAGAAAGCCTCAGATTTTTCTGCTGCCTGCGAGGCACTCGCAGATTGAGCATGCATGTAAAATCCCATGGGATCAGCGCTTCGCGATTGCGAGAAGGATTCTATTATCCGTCCCTGTTGAACGGATCGAGGGATAAGGTTGAATATGCTCATTTTGCTTTCGGGCAGCCAGGGAATTGCCAGGCGTATGAGCAGCAGCCAGAGAAGATAGTGCCAGTGAACCGGCAGCCTGCGCCGCAGGACTTTCTGGACCAGAATAATAAGTACAATCAACACAGTACCCTGAAGACTCGCCCACAAGAGCCAGTCAAAGAATCGCAACAACTGTGTATTAAAGGCTTCCATTTTCAGGCCCTTTCATTATTCATCTTCACCGGCGGCTTCTGCCTGGCTAAGAATGCTTTTTAATCTGGCAATCTTTTCGGCCGATAGCTGTTTCTCCTCGACAAAAGCCGCCATCATCGGTTCGATTGAGCCGCCGCCGATTCGCTTTACAAATGATTCAGCCTCAGCCCTGATTCCTTCGGCTTCAGTTATCCGCGGGAAGTAGTGGTACCGCCGGCCCTTTTTCTCGAAGCCCAGAACCTTTTTCTGTACCAGCCGGTTGATTAGCGTGCGGATAGTCTCCCGCTTCCAGTGAGTCCTGCCCTTCAGCTCCTCGACTATTTCATTCGCCGTCCTCGGCGAAGTTTTCCAGAAGACTTTCATAACCTCCCACTCGGCTTCGGATATTCTCGGCGTCTTTGCCATATTGGCCTCCTGCTAAATGTTACAATTGTAATATATGCTATTGTTACATGTGTAACATTTTAGTCAAGTAAAAATTTTAGATTTTTTTACTTTTAGCACAAAAGGCTCATTTGGGTCGAGAAAAGCTGGAATTTTTTGTTTCCCTGGCAGATTTTTTTTAGCCCGGAATCTTCGAGAAGCTCAATTTTTGAAATTTTTCAACTTGACCAAATTATACATTGGGGCTGATAACAGACCGTTTTCAGTAATCATTCAGGAATGTCGAAGATGCTCCTAATAGTGCCATTTTTTGCCTAAGTTAAAAGTAAAGCAAAAAAAATATAAATATAGGTTTTTTCCTTGACGGAGTTGGGGGGATATGGTACAAATAGACAAGTTAGGTTAGTTGGCTTCTGCTGAATTAACTTCATGACGTATGAAGCATCCACTGTTCCTGGGCAACTATCTGACACTGTGTTGGATAGGGGAAAGAGTTGGAGTGAGGTAATCAGGCAGGAGGCAGAGGAGAGGTGTTAGGAAGAATAGTAGGCTATCGAATAGATTGCTGTTGCTCGTAGTTCTAAGGGCAGCAATCCGGACAGCCAAGTGCTTGGCTCTATGAGTTGAGCATGCTTTCTCTTTTGATACCCCCATCTGTTTTTGCTACGTGGTTTGTGATTCGTCCGATCTTGTTTGATTGGCAGCTCTAAGTGAGTACAACAAGGAATGTTTGTGCGTAATACCAAAAAAGTTAATGAATTCGCCTTGAATGAAATAAACCATTGCATCTAAACTTTTATACAGCTACTTAAGCTGTTATGCTTGTTTGTCTTGGCGCAAGCATTAACCTGAGTTGGTATTAAGATCCTTATTATTGGATCTTACGAGACTTTAATTAAAAAACTTCTTATTTTAGGACAAATGGGATGAAGAAACTAATAATGATTTTTGCCCTGGCAGTTCTGATTCTGGCTGTAAGCAACAGTACTCAGGCAGGCATAACTTATGTGGATGTGGTTGATGCAGGCGATGATCAGCCCGACACATATTTTGATGAATTGCGTTGGTTCGACAGCGACTGGGGCTGGACACATACTTTTGATCCACCAGAGTTTCCGGATGTGACAATAAACACGGCCACATTAGGGATTTATGCCTTCGATTCCGACTTAGCTGAGGTCGATCTTGTTGAAGGTGATGGATTATCGTTAGGCCAGCTTGAGGGTGCCGATAACAACACATGGCATTTGACAACTTTGCCTCTTGACGCTGCTGCCTTAGATGCGCTATTAGACGGGTCTATGGATATTTGGGTGAATATAGGTTATATACCGGATGAAGGAGCTGGTCCATTCTGGGGATTAACCATCGAATCATCCACACTTACGGTAGACTATGACGTGGTCGTCGTGCCGGATCCGCCGGTCATACCGGATCCGCCGATTGATCCCGATCCTCCGATTAATCCGCCGAACCAAACGATCCCAGCTCCCGGTGCTATTTTATTGGGCGGCATTGGCATAAGCATCGTTGGCTGGCTGCGCAGGCGCAGAGCACTGTAAAAAAAATAGCAGAACACAAGTTTGATAGGGCTGGGCTGTTAAGTCTGGTATTAACAGCCCTTTCAAGCCCTTGTTCTACAGTAATATCAGAGAGTCTTTCTCGCTATCCGAAAGACATGGTCTTGTTTTGTGTCAACTTAATCTTATCAAAGATCATGTTTCGTTCGGATAATCGTCGAAAATACAAACCAACAACAGTCTATTCAAACTGCGAGATCATATTAGGAAGTTATTCAATCAATACTGCACAAGGTAATACGGCGTTTTGTCCCGGATTCCATCGATAGTGAAAGTGCCGCCGGTCACAGGCATGATCCGGCCGGATGGCGAACCATCATAGTCCAGCAGGATTACTTTCGGATTGCCGGCCTTTCGTATCGAGATTTCCGCCGTAACCGGCTCCATTAAGACCGGGCCTGTACCGGATTCGAGAATCTCGTCTTCTGCGGCATTGAGCTTCTGGCCGGTATTGCGTGCACGGGCGATAGCTACAATCAGCAGTTTCCGTGATGAATTAATATCCTTATTTTTTTCACTTGCAGTTACATATATCGCTCCAAAGCGGCATTTCGGGCGGATGGTAATGCTATCGAGATTGCATTCACGGCCCTGTGCAAAACCGACCACCGCCTTTGTCGCATCGGTGTTGATGGTGAAATAACCGTCGAATTCTGTCCGCCCCTGGTACCAGCGAAGCTGCTTCGTAGACGAGACCAGGGAATCTCGCTCCTTATAAGGTTCTAAATCAAAGCTCGGTGTGTCCAGATAGCTGTCCGTAAACTCGACGACGCATTTAGCAACAGAGAGCGCCCCGGCCGGCACCTTATCGCTATCGAATGTCTTTATATCGTGCTGCTGCGTGGTCGTATCTTCGAAACCAAGCTTGCCCTCATGCAGTGAAGGAATGTGAACAAAGCGCTTTGCCGATGTGTTTGATTCGGCCACATCGCCTCGAAGCACCTGGCGAGCCACAGCGGGGAACAAGCCCAATACCTGCGGTGCCGTAACATCCCACGGATGACCGCCAAGCCTGCCACTGAAGCCGCCGCTGTCGGAGTTCTGGAACATATATGAGACATCCCATCCGTTCAGGCCCATGCCGTAAGCGCCGATAATCGCCGGTCCTTCGGCGCCCCACTCGTTCGGCGCGACGTGAATCCATTCCGAGAGCATGAAAGGCCGGTCAGAGACCTGCTGCATGCCGGCACTAAGCATGCCGGAGCCGGCGGTGCGCAGCATCGATGCGTTGTTGAACTTCCCCGGTTTGAGACCGTGCCTGCCGCCGCCGAAATAGTCGTGCCGGTCTATCAGCCCCACGCGATAATCCGAGTGCAGATTGTAATAGTGACTGAACGCCCGGCCCGCCTGCCAGTTGGAACCGAGAATCTCGCCCTCATAGTCGGCGTCGCGAATGGCCTTGACATAACGGTCGTAGAAATCGTTTTGAATTTCGTAGAGAAAAAGCATCGTGTCAAACAAGCGCTTATGCTTGTGTGCCTGGGAACCTACCAGTTGGGCCGGGTCATAGAACCACGGATTTCCCGCCGGGGCGATGTTGCGTTTGTCCAGGTTCTCGCCTGTGAAACCTTCGTTTTTGAACGAATCAATTGCAGCTTTGCCCCAGGCTTTAACCAGAGCCTGATGACCGCCGTATTTTTCCTTGAGCCAGTCGCTGAATCGCTCAGCGGCCCGTTTGCGAAGAGTCGGGACGCTCCGGAGTCTTTGAAGCAGGCCGTGCCACAATGCACTGTCTTCGTTGAACAGCTCGACAACAACAATGGCCGGGTCATCCGCATAGGTTAATCCCGTGTGAGGATTTTTGTGCTGGAGGATATTGACGACCTGGCGGATCTGCAGGTCCTGCAACTCGCGCGACAGGAAGATGCTGCCGTGCCCGGTGCTGAGCCGGTTACCTCGCATTTGCCCGAACTCGTCCATATAGGGGACGTATTTCCTGTCGGCCTGCCCGAGCTTGACGCCGAAAGTCGACGAAAGCTTCACGTATATCCCATGCTCCTTGAGCCTGGCGACGTAGTAATCCATTCGCTCGAGCGCCTCAGGCTCGAACTCGACGAAACTGTCTTTTGACTGGATTCCGGCCCATCCTGTGCCGTCGGCGTATTTGTGCAGCCGGACCGAGTTGATGCCGTATTTGGCGTAAAATGCCGCGCGTTGTTCGGCAAGCTCTTTGTTCGGCGAGCACGCAGAATAGGTATTATTGAGACCCCAGAGCTTGATTGGCTCGCCATTGTAGTAGAGCTTGTCGGACTTCCGCACAATCCGGCCGTGCTTTCCGGCGGGCTTTTCCAGCCAGTCCTGCATACCTATCTCGCCGGGAGATGTACTGTTCTGCGGTTCAAATCTATACCATGTTGACGTATCGCCGGCATACAGAGCGTTGGTGAAAAACATCAGAGGTAAAAGACAAACCATGACGAAGCAATGAGCTCTTACAGGAAGATATTTCATGTTCCGTAACCTTTCATTCAATATTATGCATTCTTCCGGGCATCCGGTTTAAACAAGGCGGATATTTCTATTCGTCTTCGGTCATATACATCTCGCCGGGGCCGAGCTTGTCGTACCAGGTGAATTTCATAATGACCGAAGTTACGGCGAGGACGACGATGGAAATCCACATCGTCCGGTACTGCCCGATGATGATGCAAATGGGAATTATGTTGAGGGTAAGCTGCCACACGATTCCGACTGCGACGTTAAATGCGTCCCGCCGGAAGTTTGTGTTGGCCTTGAGGTTCGGATATTTTTCCAGCAGGCTCCGGTAGACGGGCTTCCAGAATCCCCAGGGCCGGACGGTGCGATAGAAACTTTCAAGAACTTCATCCTTTTCCGGGGGTGTTTTGAGGCAGACGATAATAGAGGCCAGGGCGCTTACGACGATGATAAACGGAAAGCTTAGTAGTGCAGGCGGCAACAGGCCGAAAGCGGGAGGCAGTTGTTCGACGAGAACAGGGACGATTTTCGAGAAGAGCAGGCCGCCGGCGACTCCGGCAATCATTCCCGCGAAATAGCCGTACCCGTTGAACCGCCACCAATGCCATTTGAGCAGATTTGGGATGACGTAGCCGCCATAGAGGGCCGCGGCAATCCACTTGGTAACCTGGTCGATAGACTGCATACGAAGGCCGACAAGTACCCCGATTATCAGCAGGGCGATGGTGGATGCGTAGCCGAGGCGGACGTACGTTTTTTGCGATGAGTTCGGGCTGATGTACCTTTTATATACATCGTTGACGATGTATGCTGCGCCGGCGTTGATTGTGGAATCGAATGTGCTCATAAATGCCGCGAGCAAGCCGGCCAAGAGAATTCCGACGAGGCCGACGGGTACATATCCAGCTATGACGTGCGGCAGAATCTTCTCGAAATCGAACTTCTGGCCTGCGCCGAGCATTTCTTTGACTTCGGGACTAAAGTAAACCAGCCCGAGTACGGCGATACCGGTAATCATCAGAAATCGCGGCACGAGCTGCACGATGGACATCCACCAGTTTTCCAGGGCCGCTTCTCTCGGGCTGCGCGTCGAGAGAACGTGCTGCATGCCGTATCCGGCGGTCGGACCGGCCATGCTGATCAAGAGGCCCTTGAGCAGGCACATCATGATTACGACTCCGAAGAGCGAATAGCCGTCCTTGACGATGTTACTGTTTAGCTGCTCGATTCGGCTCGACCAGTCGATATTCAGCTTCCAGCCAAAGAACAGCTCGTTCCAGCCGTCGGGAACGAATTTGGCGAGTATATCGGGGCTGACCTTGTTGACCGCTACGATAGCGATGAACACCGAGGCAATGGTCAGCAGGGCGAATTGAATCAGGTCGGTCAACACGACGCTGTACCAGCCGCCGAGCAGCAAATACGCCGTGGTGATTATCAGAAGGATAAGGGCGTACATGTCGGCCGAGGACAGCGGGCCGGCTGCGAGATTCCACGGGAAGAACACTTCGGTGAATTTTCCTATTCCTACGAAGGCATAGCCAAGGAATGCGACGGTGAGTATGAGTGCATACATAACGACGCTGATGTGGGAGAGATTGCCGCCGAGGCCGGTTCCGAAGCGTGTTTTCATCCATTCGGCACCTGTCAGGACGTTTGAACGACGAACCCAGGGGCCGAGATATACCTGTCGGAATACACGGTCGAAGAGCGGCCAAATCCAGGGTATGAAGGCGGCTTTCAGGCCGTAGGTGAAGAGCATCGCTACAAACCACATGGTCCCGGTGATATCGAAGCCGCTGGCCCCGTGAGAAGTGCCGATGACGTACCACGGCAGCGATTTGCCGGCGAGGAAGTATGAGTCGAGGTTTTTAGATGCGCGTTTCGAGAGATACCAGCCGAGCGCGATTATAACGGCCAGGTAGCCGACTATGATGGCGATGTCGATTTCGTGGAGCTGGAATTCCATTGGCTTCCTTTCATTATGGCGGGCAGGAGAGCAGATGTTCGAGCAGCTCATCGAGCCGGTACGTTGCTAATCCGATGTATTTATCCGCTGCGCCATAATACACGAACAACGTTCCGTCGATCACGACCTTGCCGCAGGGGAAGACGCAGCCCCTGTAGTATCCATCGATTTCGTAATCCTGCTCGGGCTGCATGATCCAGTCGGGCGTGCGGTGCAATACCTTGGCGGGGTCGTTCAGGTCCAGCAGCAGCGCTCCGAGTCGGTAGTACTTGTCGTGCCCTACGGCGTGGTAAATCGTCAGCCAGCCGTGCTCCGTCTTGACAGGCGGGGTGTTGACGCCTAATTTGCCCGCCTCCCAATCGTACTTTTGCTTGATGAGGAGCTTCGATTTTCGAAATCCGAGCATGTCTTCGGCCGACGAAACCCATGCGGCGGCGTGTTCGGTCCCGTATTCGGGGCCGACCCATTCGAGCGGCCGGTGTATCATATAGTACCTGCCGTCTATCTTTTCGGGAAAGAGGATTACATCCCGGTCGTCGAGGACGGGGTTCGTTATTCTGCCGGCGCGGATGAAGCTTTTAAAGTCTTTTGTGAGCAGCAGCCCTGTGCTTGTGGCGTTGTTGCGAATTACACGGGGAAAATCAGCCGGGCAGACGGGAGGTACGTATTGCTGTTCTTTCGGTATCCAGAACTGGCCGAACGGGAAGAACCGGCTGGCGTACGTGATATAGTAATACTCGCCCATTTTCACCATTCTTGGGTCCTGTATGGTGCTGGCATCGAAACCATCGGCGCTGGGGCTAAGAACAGGTTTGTTGCTGAGACGCTCGAAATGAAAACCATCACTGCTCACCGCCAGGCCGAAATAGCACTTGTACTCGGGGCCCGCCTCGGCGGCCCTGTATAGAAGCAGAACCTGCTTTTTGTCTTCGTCGTACCATGCGGCGGGATTGAATACTGCCAAGTCCTCCCAGAAGTTGGCCGGATTTGGATGGAGGATGGGATTGCCTTCGTAGCGTTCTAATTTCACTGGCGCTTCTCCGATATGAATTTATGGATTATGCAAACCTGTTGGAGCTCCTTGAATTTTACCGCCGAGACTGCTCACCCTTAGACTCCGCTCAGCGTGAAAAAAGAAGCCTACATGCCGAGCGAAGACGAGGAATCCGGTGCAGGTTGTAGAGCTTTCGCACTTTACGATATTTCAAAAACCTTCGTTAGTTGTGTAATTTCGAAGACTTTACGGAGATTCGAGTCCAGATTGGATAGTCGCAGCCGACCTCCCGATTCGCATACATTTTTATGGACTCTAACAAGAAGACCCAAGAGGGCGGAGGTCATAAATTTTACGTTGATAAAATTGAGAATTAGTTCCTTGTCCTGATTCTTTTCAATAATCGGCCCGAAGGATTCCTGAAGTTCCCTGATCTGTTCTTCATCGACGATTCTTTCGTCATTAAATGTCACAATGGTGACATCTATTCCGTACTCGACCTCGATTTTTGACTGCCCTTGCTCCATGAGCTTCTCCTTATATATAGCACTTTAATCGTTCCCCTATGGAGTCCTTGCGGACTGCATTCGTCGTTCTGAGTTCCACTGCACTCAGAACGCGTTACGAATAACTCGGTATCCGGCGGTATTTTACCGAATAGCCCTTATATTTACAACTGTCTCTTCGAGTTTTTTCTTGACTGTCAAAGGGATTTTTGTAATGCTATAATGTATATATCAATAATGGCTCATATCGTTAATGGCCATTTATGTTAATTTAAGGTATGGCCGATGGGTGTTCAATCGACTAAAAATAATAAGACAAATAATAACTGGCTGCGTCGGAACGCTATCAAGGCGATTATCATTCTCGCCGCGATAGGAATATTGACTGCAATCATGAAAATGCCGGCGAAAAAACGGGAAGCACCCGCTACCGAAGCGCCGCCGGTGAATGTTAAAGTCATGACAGTAACGGCACAGCCGGAGCTTGCCGACACGTTCGACCTGCCGGCGGTGGTCGAGCCGAATCGGATCGTTATGGTCTCTGCCGAGGTCGGCGGACGAATCGAAAGTATTCCTCCGGAGGAGGGCAGCAAAATACGCGCCGGAGACCTGCTCATCAAGCTGAATACGGACCTCATACTACCCGATTTCGAGAGCGCCAAGGCGCAGGTCGATCGGGACCAGATCGAATTTGACCGAATGACGAACCTGGTCAAAGAAAGCGCGACTACTCAGCGCGACCTGGATAACGCCACCTCCCAGCTCGCCATCAGCAAGGCTCGTTTCGAAGGTATCCGGGCCCGTCTGGAGCGCGCCAGCATTTTCGCACCCACGGCCGGAGTGCTCAACGATCTGCTTGTCGAGGAGGGCGAGTACGTCGATACCGGCAATCCCGTGGCCTAGGTAGTTGATACCGATACGGTGAAAGTGGTTGTCGAAATACCCGAACGAGATATCGCTTTTTTCGCTATCGGCGAAAAGGCGGATATCTTTGTGGAGAAAAAAGACCGGGGCGGATCGCTGGCAGGAACAATTACGTTCATCAGTGAGCTGGCCGACCCAAGAACCCGAACCACGCGCATGGAGATAACCCTGGACAACAAGCAGCGGCTCCTGCGGAGCGGGCAGATCGTGCGCGCCAGCCTGACGCGTCGAATCCTTAAAGACGCCATCCTGATCCCGCTATTGGCCGTGATCCCGATGGAAGACAGTAAGGCCGTCTACGTGGTCAATTCCACGCAGGCCAAACGACGCGAAGTCGAGATCGATATCATCAGGGGCGATCAAATACAAATAACAAGCGGCCTGAAGCCGGGCGATAAGCTCATCATCGCCGGTCATCGCTTCGTCGCTCCGGGACAGAAGGTGAATATCGTACCGTAGAGGAAACAGCCGCTATGCTCCTTACCGATCTTGCCATCAAAAATCGCACAACGGTAGCCGTACTGGGCCTGCTCATTATCCTGATGGGCGGATACAGCTATCTCACGCTGCCGCGCGAGGCGGCCCCGGATATCCCCATCCCCTTCATCCTGGTTACTACAATCTACGAGGGTGTCTCGCCGGAGGACATTGAGACTTCCGTGACGATGAAGATCGAGAAGGAACTCAACGGCATCAGGGGCGTCGAGGAAATTACTTCCAGCAGCGCTGAGGGTATGTCCCTGATCAGCGTGGAATTCGCACCGGACGTACCCAGCGAAGCGGCCCTGCAGCGCGTTCGCGACCGGGTTGACCTGGCCAAGGGCGAACTGCCGATGGACGCCGAGGAGCCGATGATTAAAGAAATCAACTTCGCCGAGCTGCCTATAATGCTTATAAGCCTCTCCGGCGAAGTCTCACCCGTCCAGCTAAAAGAGGTCGCCGACGATGTGCAGGATGCGCTCGAATCTGTACCCGGTGTGCTCAAGGTGGAGATAACGGGTGATTTGGAGCCCGAAATCCGGTTAGAGTTCGATCCCGACCGGGTGGCTTCGTACAACCTGACGATTCCGGAAATCCTTGCCCTGATTCCCTCGGAAAACGTCAATATCTCCGCCGGCGGCCTGGAGACGGAGGGGACGAAATTCAACGTTCGCATCCCGGCAGAGTTCGTCACACCGGAGGAGGTCGACCACAGGGCTACCGCATCTAAATTCCCAATATTTTTTGTAGATATTTTTCATCCCATCCTGCTTTGTGTTGTTTTATTTTGTTGCCGCACTTGG
>Ga0209121_10005255_pt1 | contig 11787 bp, 10 predicted proteins | sample Cruoilmetagenom3_FD_187292 | JGI IMG/M metagenome (GOLD analysis project Ga0209121, IMG submission 187292) | Oil polluted marine microbial communities from Coal Oil Point, Santa Barbara, California, USA - Sample 3 (SPAdes) (version 2) | ecosystem: Environmental > Aquatic > Marine > Oil seeps ...
GCTTGAGTATTGCTGTCCAGCAAGGCTCCACTTAAACTTAAAGTGGCGGTGGCGGCGGTGGTGCCCACTCCCAAACTTCCGGCTACTTCCAGGTTGTATCCAGGAGCAGTGGTGCCGATCCCGACATTGCCTGAAATATATGTATTGTGAGCGATAATACCGCCGAAAAAGATTTCATCTTCTTCAAACTCTAAATTCGAATCTCTAAACTCTAAACTTTTTGAATTTAAATTATTAGAATTTTGATATTGCTGTGCCCCGTACCCATTGTGGTACTGGGGTTTAGGATTTAGGATTTCGTGCTTAGAATTTCTTCTAACGAAGTGTCCTGCTATAAAGTTATGCGTTCCCTCTACTTCAATATCATAAACCTGTTCTTTTTCCTCCAGCAGTTCTATTGAGGCGATTTTGACGAATTTGACCTCGCTTCGTTCCACCTCGGGGGAGTTAAAGTCGTTGCTTCGCCACCTACGAGGAGAAACTTCGCTTGTCACCGCGATTTCATCGCCCTCTTTAAGATTGATTACCTTGGTCCACTGAGTGTTTGACAGATCTTTTGCACCAGTGCTATAATTATTCTCGATGAGAGAATTTTCGCTTGGCCAGCTTGACAGGGCTTCAGAAATTGCCGGTAATATTGCCGTTGCTTGGTTTTCGGCAGGAGCAATTTCACCGATATTAGCTTTACCAAAAAATGTAAGGGATTTTGCATTTACCTTTGGAATGTCAATGGTAATGGCAGTTTTGTTTATCGTCTTTTCGTTAGCCTTAGCTAAAGGAGTTAAATCATGATTGAGTGGAATGTTACTAACACTTATTTGTTTGCTGCGATTGTAAGCAGTATCGTTCTTATTATTATGTGGTATTTCTTTTTGAGGAGAAAGTAGGGGATTATGGAAGCTAATATTCATCTTGCTATCGTTGCTTTTGCCCTGGCTATTATTGCTGGTGTTTTGCTCTTTAGAAGTTGGCGCCAGTAATTCTTGTTTTACCAAATACGGATGATTTCCCGTAGTTCTAATCGTTCTCCCGTCTTCAGTAGTTAACTTGTAAACCGGTTGGACTCCCATATCAAGTAAACCCTTAATTTTAGCCGGCACTATCTTTCCTGTTTCTTCATCTAGGGATAATACTAACTCCCCACCTTTAATATTTTTGATTTGAACGTAATTAATTTCACTCGCCTCGTCCACTCTATCTCGCTCCGTCACTCCTCCGAGGAGCCCGTTTCGGTCACCTCGGAGGAGTGACTTTGCTATTGGCAGAAGTGTATCACCCGTAACACATTGCCCCTCAACATGTAATTTTTGAAGGGGGCTCGTCGTCCCGATGCCGACTTGTCCCGTCGAATCGATAGTGAGGCGGGGCGTTGCCCCAGTGGCAAGCGCTAGCTTGTCACTGGCTATTCTGTATAATCCAGTATCAATATCATTCTCAAAAGAATAAGAGGGAGCAGAAGCAGTACCATCTCCTACTTGTAAAGTATCACCTGCTGTATGGGGAGAAAGAACAGTTCCACTTCTATCCCAAAGGTTTTCTCCTCCTACTTGAGTACCAACATAAGTAACAATCGCTTTCTCCGTAGGAACCGCATCATCGCTATTTCCCGCCATCGTCCCATCAGTAGAAAACTCATTGATAGAGGTTCCATATTGCAAGATTAAGTTTCCTTCTATATCCAGTTTCGCCCCCGGCCCCGTTGTCCCGATGCCTACATTCCCTGAAAGATATGTATTGTGGGCGACGATTCCGTTAGCAACGAAGTTGTGGGTATTTTCAATCATTAAGTCATAGACATGCTTCTGGCCTGTTTTGTGGATGGAAACTATTTTTTCGAAGCCACTAAGAGTGGCGATTTCCATCCCAGGACGAAGATGAATGACTTTGGTCCAAGCTCTTTCGACAGGGGAGTTGCTTTTTGCTAAATTGTTGATAATGATTGATCCTGCTTGGCTAATAACACTTTCAGAACTATTTGTTAATTTATCGGCTGGTTGGTTTGGCGCCGCATTTATTGTGCCGGCTTTTTCAGGGAAACCTTTTTCGGGACTCTTGACAGTAAATGCGGCCTTCGGTATAGTGTTTATAGTTATTGCTTTTAAGTTAAAGAAACTAGGAGAAGAATAATGCTTGATATTGCTGACATTAATGTTCGGGTAGCTATTGCTCTTGCTTTGGTGATGATTGTTGGCCTTTTGACCTATATTGCCTTTTTCAAGGATTCGGTCAAAAAAAGCCGTCGTTCTCGCTAAATCCTCCTTCGCTGAAAGCTTCGGACAGACAAGGTACGGGTGATTTCCCGTGGTTTCGATTCTCTTGCTTGATTCAGTGATTAGTTCATAAACTTCTTGAATGCCCTTATCTAAAGTTTTTTCTACCTTTTGCCATTCAAATTGACCAGTGGACTCATTAAGAGATAAAACTCTATCTCCAGGCTTAACATCTTTTATTTGAAGGTATTTGATTTCTTCAGTTTTAACTTGTGAATTTTGGCTTTGAGCTTTGAGCTTTGAGTTTTGAGTTTTAGCGACTGGTATCATTGAGTCGCTAGCCACACATTCTCCCTCTACATGTAATTTTTTAGCGGGCCCCGTGGTCCCTATCCCTACATTGCCGGCGATGTAGGTGTGGCCAGAGGCGTCAACTGAGAATTTTTCGGTTGGGCTTGCGCCTGATTCAAGGGTAATAAGATCGTACCCGGAAGCGTCGGAAGCAACTTTACCGTAATAAAGAGCTCCAGAGGTTAAATTGGCGTTAGTGGCGTTGACAAATCCGCCGTAAGAGCCGCCGGGAGAAGCGCCTTCAAAAGTTAAATCTAAAACACCCGTGCCGTCTGGATTGATAGTAATATCGCCATTTGAAGCATTAGCCGCCGAAAGAGTGATGGCTTGTCCGTAAATACCAAAAGCGCCGCTGGAGCTGGTGGCGTCTAAAGTAGGCGAGGTAACTCCAATCCCAATATTGCCGGAAGAGTCAATGTAAAGAATATTACTAAGAGCAGTGCCGGGAGGAAAACCCTGCAGAGTTTCCGCGTTTAGAGCGTAGGCAGAAGTAGCAATTGGCTGTCGGGGATCTAGAGTTTCTGAAGCAACGGTTACTTCCAGCCAGACGCCGGTATCGGCATATTCAGTAAATACCGAAGCAGCAATGGCGCCGCCGCATTCTCCGGCTCCGCCACCAGTGTCTCCCAATTGGGCATTGAAGATTCCGTCCTGATCAGGAGTTAAAGAGCAAGTGCTGGAAGTCCAGCGAGCAGTACCGCCGGTTTCTGCATCCCAAAGTTTAAAAACAAAATTAGTGGCAGTCGTAATCGGTGTCCCGCCGGAATCAGTTAACCGGCCTTGAAAGGACAGAATTCGGGAGGGGGCGGTTAAAGAAGCAGGGTAAGCTAGTCTTTTTTCAGCCCTTTTAACTAGTTGGTCGTAGCCAAAAATGCCTAAACCTACGGCTAAAGAAAGAAGAGCCACTAAGCTAAAAAAGCGGGGCAAAGTGGCTTTGGCCAAGCGGGGGGAGGGGATTTTACCAAAAAAGCTTATTACTGGTTTAAAAATGGTTTTTGGCTGAACAGAGATTGGTTGGGGAGCGCCTAAGCCTAATTCTTGTTTTCCCCAGGTTAAAAATTTATTTAGAGCGGCCTCTTTGCGCTTAAGAGTAGAGGGAGCGACTCCTTTAGCCTCAAGGCTGGTTAAGTAGTCTTGAATTTGCTTTTTAGTTAAAAGGCTTGACAAGTTATCCATTTTTCTTTTTATTATTGTATTTGTATAAAAAGCTTTTTTTGTTATAATCAAAGTAGGGCCCGGAGCATACAAATACTCCTTGTTCTCTAGCCAGCCGAGGCAGTATTATGAGCCCCAGGCCCCTATTTAGTTAAAAGTGCAAAGTTAAAAATTAAAAACTATGGAAACTTTAGATTTTAAGCTCAACTTTTAACTTTTCACTTTGAATTTTGAACTGAAATAGAAGGTATTGCCTCACGTCAGCCGTATAATTCTTGATGGTATTGCGGGAGGCCCTGTTTTTTTTAAGAAAACTGCCGAATTTAGAGACTAAATCGTGGATTTTTTTATCTTCAGATCTTAAAAAAGGTGAGTTGGTTAAGTTATGAGCAGGATTTTGTTTTAACAAACCCTTGTTAGTACAGAATTGGCAGAAAGATCTGACAGTTGCTAATTTTCGGTTGATAGTACTTTTTGCCATTTTATTGGTTAAAAGGTATTTTTTATAATCTTCAAGGTGATTTGGAGTAAGGTTTTCTAGTTTTAGTGGCAACCAGGAGAGAAAATGACGTAAATCAGCCCGGTAATTTTTAATGGTTAAGGCCTTGAGGCCTTTTGTTGTTTTTAGATAGATTTCGAAAAACTTAATTATTTTTTGATCCATTTTACACCAGCCAAATAAGTGACAAAAAAATAATTAAAAAGGGGACCAGGGCTTCACCCAAAAGATGTCCGGGTGACGCTTTTTCCTTATTTAAGATCTTAGGTTCGAAATTATACCGGTTATACATATTATACCTCTTAAAAAGACATTACAATATTATAAAAACCCTGTCAAGTGGCAATTCTGATGACTTCTGATGTATTTAGAGGGCCTTTTTTGATTAAATAGGGATGGTGGCCCCCTGAACTTAAGAAATATATTTTATTAGTTTTCACAATATTATACACAGTTCGATGTGGTATATCGAAGGCTAGCCTTATATATCGTTCAATATCGTTCGGTCTCAGACGTTGCGGAGAATAATAAAAAGCGCGAAGCATTTAATTGTCCGTGAAATGCTTTTTCATCTTTAAAATGATTTTTTCATGTTTAGAATCAGTCTTGAAAAGAATGCGGAGAATAGCGGGAGAAAGATTTCACGGATAATAAATATCTAAAGTTAGGCTATTTATAAATATTTACCTTAAAACTTGTTTTTAGTAAATCTGAGCATGATATCTTTTTTTTATGATATAGGGTAAAAGTAGAAAAATTTGAATAAATCTACTTAAAAATTTGTTATCAATTCTAGGAAAAGACTGATAGTGCTTAACCCCTTATCAAATTATCTTTTAGATAAGCTAAAATAGCTGTTTTATTTATAAAATATTTACTTCCCGGTCGTTTATTTAGTCTTTTTTATAGTAATAATTATAAGTTTGTGAAAAAACTACTAAATTAGCCTTATTTTTGTTTCCGATTGCTTTTAAAGAGCTTCATATTGACAAATGTATTGTCTTTTGATTAGAATAGACTATGGCCGAAACCGCCCAGCCTATTAAACCAACTCCGCTTGTCCAGCCCGCCCAACCAGGGGCGCCAGCGGCAGCTTCTGTTCCTCAATCAACCAAACAGCCTTTTCCTAAAAAAAGAAGGGGGTGGATTATGGCGGTCCTAGGGATTTTTTTACTTTTAGCTCTTTTTTATTTGGCTAACACCGTAGTCCCTCGAGTCTTGTTGTATTTTTCCCAAGCCTCAAATGCGCCAGGCGAGTTTTCTTTAGGTAATTCATATGTTTTTGGTTCTCCCTTGGTAGCTCAGGCTAATGGGCAAGATAAAATTCGGGTAACTGCTTTTTTACTAGACGACAAGGGTCGGGGAGTACCGGGTAGACAGATTGAATTGGCGGTTAAAGCCAAAAAAGGAGGAGAGTCGGTTTTGCCTCAGATTAAGGCGGTCCAGGCGCTGAGCGATAATTTCGGCCGGGTTGTTTTTGAATTAGTTTCCACTGTTGAGGGCCAGTTTGTTGCCGCCGCCTCCATTAGCGGCTTAGAATTTCCCCAGGCAGTTACCTTGACGTTTAGATAACAGACGAATCATTATTCCGATAGCAGCTACCAGTAGAGTAATGATAACTAATGGGTGGCTTAAAAATTTTATTAGCCAGTCCAACCACTCTTTAAGATGAGAAAGGATTTTTAAAAGCCACCATTGCCACCAGGAAAGAGCTACAAACTGAATGGTATTACTTTGGGGCGAGGGGTTTTCTCCTAACTGGGTCTTTTGGGTGCCGGCAAACATTTTCCAAACGGTTGATTTATAAGTTGGCAGATTAAAAGAAAACTCACCTTGAGTATTGGTTTCAACGCTTAAGGGCGGTCCTTCCCGGGCTAAAACTTGGTTGGGGAAAGCCCCGACTAAAAAAGGCAAAGCATCTAAAAGTTGCCAAAAAGAAACATTTTCGTCTTCAAAAAGAAAGATTCTCACTGGCGAATCGGGAGTAGTTGCTCCGTAAGCAGCATTGTTTTCTCCTTGTAAAAAAACTCCTTTTTCCAAAGCTAAGGTAGGGGGAAGAATAATGCCGCGGATGTTTGTATAGCTATGAGCTGGGGGAGGAGGGAAGCACAAGGGGGTTGAGGCTCGCTGTTGGGTGTCAATAGCTGAAAAACAAAGATCACCAGTGGAAAGAGGCATTAAGGCTCGGTAAAAGCGAAATACGCCTTGATCGTCAGCAATAGTTTCTAGGTTGACGTTTCCCTGACTAGAGGCAAACTCAACCCTGGCCCAAGGGGAAGTTAAGCCCTCAATATCAAAAAGATAGCCGCCGACTCGGGCAGAAACATAAGTGGAGAAAGAAGCCGGGAGATCAATCCGATTGATTTTAGTTTCTTGCTCTAAAATTACACTGCCAAAACAGACTTGCGGCGTGGCCAGGAAAAGTAAACTTAAATAAAGAACAACCCTTGCCCACTTCATAACTTCATCATAGCATGAAGGGCATGAAAACACTCCCTAGGAGTCAAAACCCACCTAGGGAGTGAAATTAAAGCACTTTAAGCTTTCAGCTCTTAGCTTTTGGTTATTTCCTTCGGTCTTTTGAAGTAAATAATTAGCAAGATGACTAAAACTATGACCAGCAAGCTGATAGTGATTGCTCTCCAGGGGATTACCCAGAAAAACACAGTAGCGATTAAACTGCCGCCTTGAGTGCCGTACCCGGCTTCCAGCTGAGCCTTGTACTTGCCAAAGCCCCATTTTTGCCCCCAGCTGTTTTGATAGGCTCGGATAGCGGTGGGAAAAATATTTTGTTCATTCAGTTTTAGGGTAGTATTAAGCTTGCCCAACCAGTTGTAGATTTTAATGTTTCCCATCGGTCTGATGTGAATATCAGACAGGTTTTGAATTTCACTCCTAATTTCAACTGGCCCGTATTCCTGGAATTTAGGAATATCTATTTTAGTCACCCGAGCGTCTTGTTTAATATCGCCGGCAACGGTAATGTAGGCCAAGGTGCCCACATTAGGACTAACTCCGGAGCCGCTGCCAGACCCTTCTTCGCCAATCGCCCCCTCTTTAACAGGGGAATAGAAGACAACCGCGTAATGGCCGCCAGGAGAAGCGTCTTCGGGCACAACAGCGATAAAATCCAAGGCTTTAGTTTCTCCGGGGTTGAGCAAAAACTTTTGCGGAGAAACTGTAATCCACAAAGAAGCGGCCCAGCGACCGGAAAGATCCTGATCAACAGGCAAAGGAGTGCCTTCTTTGTCAGCAACGACAAAATCCTGGACCTTAACCTGCAAGCCTAATTGAGTGTCGCCCTCGTTTCTGACCTTAATTTGGTGGGCAATCACTTCACCAGGCTCAGCGGCTAGCTCCAGCCGGGGAGGGATAGCGGTCATTTTGATTATGTTTTGGGCCTGGGCCGAAGGCCCAAGTAGCAAGTAGCCAGTAGCCAGTAGTAAGCAGGTAAGAATTTTTCTTTTATTCATTTAGAATGTAGCCGTTGCCCTAAAAGTAATTGCGTTCCAATAATCACCCGCTTCTTGGGTAGCGCTGATAATTGCCCGGTAACAAACATAAGCGTTTTGATTGTCAGCCACAGTAGTGGAAGAAAAAATTGTTTGATGGGCTTCGGAATTGGCTAGATCAGCAAATTGCTTGGCGCAGTAGGTGGTGCCGCTGCAGTCGCCGTCTGAGTCACTGTATTGAAAAGCGGGCGTAGTGGCGTCAACATTTTCAATTGAATAGCCAAAGCCCTTGGTGGTGGTGCTGTCCCAATCGTCTTTGGCAGTATGAGAGGCGGCGGGAGTATCTCCTGGGGTATCGGGAATTTCCGGGGCTGTTGCTCCAACCATAACCATCTGGTTATTTTCCAGAGCCGTTACCGCGTAGCCGTTGTCAGCGTTGGTAGAAACAGTCAAGTTTTGAGCCAGATCAGCAAAAGCGCCGATGGAAAGCGAGCCAAAAGGAACAGTAGTGGCGGTGGTAGTAACATCCAGAGCGTTGCCGCAAGCAGTGGTTCCTACATTTAAAGCGGCAATAGAAAAGGAAATAGTGGGGTCAACTGTGGCCGTTACCCGAACTGATTCGATTACCGCGACTTTAACAGTGGTGGAGTCAATAGCCGTATCGGTACTGTTGAGGTTGTCAAAGATGATGCTGTAAGTATCAGCCGTACCCTCTGAATGGCCGGAAGTGGCGGAAGGGTTAATTAATTCCGGATCAGCGCCAATGGTCATGCTTAGCGACTCGCCAGGATTGCCTGGGCCAGAATAACGGCATTCAAAACAGTGATAGCCAGCGGCGCAACCGGAGCCGCCGGAAGCAGTAGCGGTAGCGGTAACAAAATCATAATAGCTGCCCACGTCGCCGGGGCAAGCAACATCACTGCCGGCAATGGAATTAAAATCCCAGCCTTCATTGTCCGGGTGGCCATCATTAGGAGTGGTATCATCAGCCTTAATCCTAATTTTAATGGCGCCGTCAGCAATAGCAGAAGTGGTGGTGAAAGCAACGGTGTGGGTGCCGGTTCGATCAATCACAAATTCATCGTTAAGGTCGTCGTCAGCCGCATCTAAGGTTGCAGTCACCGCAAACTCGTCAGAGTCAATTATGTAGTCAACCGTGTAGGTATTACTGGTGCCTGTGTAGACCACTGTGTCACCAGTAAAAAGATTAGCTGTCGAAGTAGAGGGAGTGTCGGAGGTAGCCATTTTGATAATACTGGTGCCGGCGGTTAGTTGTTCCGCGTTTTTTCCATGAAAGGAAAGCCGGGAAGTTTCCAGGGTGTCAGAAGCGCTGGTAAGGTTAGCGGAATCTAAAGGGCGGGGAAAAGAGAACCCAGCCAATACCAATAGAGCGAATAAACACAGGCTTTGACTAACAAACCTTGCTTTTTTCATTGTCAATACTACCATTCTACCTTATATATACTGTATGTTTACAGTTTTTTTTTCTTCCTGTCAAGGACCAGTCTGCCCATAAAAATAGCGATAATTACAACTAAAATGAGCTTAAAAGGAATAATCCAGAAAGAAATGGTTTGTGATAATGCTTCCGATCGTTCCACCTCGGAGGAGTCCCCGATAGTGCTTTGCGTATCGGGGCCACCGTCCGAGGAGAAACTTTGGAAGGGATTAAAAATCGTGACCATCGTTTGGTAGCGGCCGGGCAAAAGGGAAGAAAAATAACAGGGTTCATCTAAACAAGTTATTTTTCTCTGCGAGTCAACCAAAATATTGTCCGGTCGCAAGAGAATTTCTTTCTTTTTTTTACCCAGCCAATCAAAAATTTCAATTTTGCCGTTAGTTTTAAAAAGAGTTTGGCCTTCGTTGGCCACGATGAGATTAAAGTTAATTTTTTCACCCAAATCAGCGATTTTAGGCAGAGGCTTAAATTGGGCAATTCGACCAATAAAATCAAACTCACCTGCTTGGGAAACAGTAATCAATAGATGAGAGCCAATTTGGCCGGAAAATTGAGCTGCGGTTTGGTTAAGGAGTTGTCGACCGGTCACGGATTGAGCGATAAACAAAGTGGCGTAGTAATCTTTCTCGGCCACGTTTTTGCTCGCCTTAATTTTTAAAACTAGCTGTTGGCTTTCGTTTGGTTGAAGGATAAAAGTTTCGCCTAAGTTTAAATTAGCGTTGTTAAGAGAAAACTGGGGTTGGGGTAATATTGAAGGTTGGTTTTGCTCGTAAAGCACCTTCCCGGTTTGCGGATCAGGCAGAAATGGAGAAATAAAAGCGGTTAAATATAAAAGCTGATTACCCTCGTTTTTGACTTCGTAAGCCTGGGTAATGCTTTTGTCTGGCTGAAGCATGATTTCCAGTAAGGGGGGGGAGATAGACAAAGAAAAATCCTGGGCCTTTGCGGGAGTAGCAAGTAGCAAGTAGCAAAAAGTAGCAAGTAGCAAAAAATAGCAAGTAGTAAGTAGCGAATGATTTTTTTTTGGCATGATGTTTTTAAATAAAATATACTAAATACTAACTACTAATATGCCGGCACGGCTATATAAGTGATCGCGTTTTCATAATTGCCCGCTTCTTGGACAGAGGAAATATTAACTTTATAGGTAACTGTAGCCAGCGAAGATGAGGCAATGCTGTTAGAGCTCATCACTATTTGAGCGCTTTCGGCTGATTCAATATCCGCAAACTGGCGAAAATAAGTGGAATCCACAAAATCAGCCGGAATATCATCCCCGCTCATGTTAAAGCCAAAACCATAGGTGGTGTTTTGGGTCCAGGGGTCGGCGTCAGTTTCATCGCAGCTGCTCCCGTCACAGGTGGTGTCAGCCAGATTGCTGCCTTGGTCAGAGCGCAAAACATGGTTTTCTTGGGCCAAAACCTGATAGCCGCCCGCGCCGCCAGCTGAAACAGTCAAGGTGTTGGTATCAGTGGAGGGAGTGCCGGGAGTTAAAGAGCCAAAGGCAATGGATAAATCAGAAACAGTAAAAGTAAAGGGAATAATAGAGTGGATGTATTGGAAACCGGCTCTTAGCCAGTAACCGTTAGACTGGTAATCACCGGGAGCAATCTGACCGATGGTGTCAGTTAAAGTGTAGCCGCCGGAGGTTTTTCTGCCGCCGCCAATATTCACGTTGCCCCATTGGATTTTGTAGCTGTCGGAGTTCATGTTTACCGCGTGAGCGCTGATAACGAATAACGAATAATGAACAATGAATAATAATAGTAAATAGCGAATAGTAAATAGCGAATAGCGAGGTGTTCCCGTCACTTTTCCGTCTCCGAATCTACCAATCTTTGCAGTTTTTCACCCCCCTTTAGCAGATAGCGGGTTAGTTTGCGAATTCTTTTAAGATGAGTTTTTTGGGGAGGAGTAAGATGAGCGAGGTCAGCCAAAAGCAAAGAGGTTTTGTCTAAGACTTCTTCTAATTTAGGCTTTAGCTTAAGTGTTAACCAAAGTAAAACATTGGTTTCATGTTTTTCCAGATGCTTTTCATCTTTTAGCCATTTTTCCTGGTAAAGGCGAATTTTTTTTTCAGCGGTCAGATTTTTTAAATATAATTGCCCAAAGTAAAGTGCCAGGGGAGTAATTAAAAATAAAGAAAGCAAGGAAGTAATCTCGTTAGCTGTTTTGATAGTGGGAGTCAAAAAGACCAAAAGAACGAAAGTTAGGGTAATGGTAATTGGCGGCTCGAACAGAAAAGAAAGCCCGAATAAAAGAAAGTAAATTAAAAAAAACAAAGGCGAATCAGCCCCGCCGGTGGCAAAAACCAAAAGAAGAATCACAATCGTTAAAATTAAAGCATCAATGGTTTTGTGGGCTAGAGCTTGTTTTTCGCCGAACAATTTATTTTTAACAAACCAAACTATAATCAGGCCGGCTACCAACTGGAGATTGTAGAAAGAAAGAGTGGGGTGTTGAGTCCAGACAAAGGTTGTTACCACGGCTAAAAATAAATAGACTAAGTGAAGAAAAAACTTGCCCGAAATCCTCATGAATTAATTAAAACAATTTCGCTTTTAAAAAGCAAGCAATGCGCACCTTAGAGGTGATCACCTATTCACACCTTGGGGTAATCAGTGTCATCTCGAGCGTAGTCGAGAGATCCCTCTTTTTTCG
>Ga0209121_10005256_pt1 | contig 11786 bp, 10 predicted proteins | sample Cruoilmetagenom3_FD_187292 | JGI IMG/M metagenome (GOLD analysis project Ga0209121, IMG submission 187292) | Oil polluted marine microbial communities from Coal Oil Point, Santa Barbara, California, USA - Sample 3 (SPAdes) (version 2) | ecosystem: Environmental > Aquatic > Marine > Oil seeps ...
TTGGTTCAGCATCTCATAACAGATCCTGAAATAAACCTGTCCTGACGCAGGTCAGGATTCAGGATGACAGCATTCTTTATTAGTTAATTCGTTGTTATTCCTTCTTTGATTTCCTCGCCCTTTATGGGAGAGGATTGAGGTGAGGGTGATGTGTTAAATATGTCCATGCCCTCGCTCTTATTATACTTGACAATAAAATGATTATATTATATATTCCCAGCGGTAGTGCCGGGGTGGCGGAATTGGTAGACGCGCTAGCTTGAGGGGCTAGTGGGAGATTCTCCTGTACGAGTTCAAGTCTCGTCCTCGGCACCAAATATAAAGGAGATTTAATGTACTATATATATATCGAGATTACATCTATTATAAACCATAACATAGATTTTACGGATAATTAGATGGAAATATTGGATATTAAAACATCAAAGAGAGAAGAATTAATCGATATAACCCCTCTACTAAGGGATTTTGTAAAATCCTCCGGAGTTTCTAACGGTATATTGTTTGTCTACTCTCCTCATACAACATGCGGAATCACAATAAATGAAAATGCTGATCCATCTGTAAAATCTGACATAATACAAAAACTAAAGGATATAATCCCTTATAATGACAGATATACGCATATAGAAGGGAATTCCGATGCACATATCAAGACATCACTGATAGGTAATGAGATCTTTGTTTGTATCGAAAATTCAAATATCGCTCTCGGAACATGGCAGGGAATATTTTTAGCAGAATTCGATGGTCCCAGAGCAAGAAAAGTTTGGTTAAATCTCAAATACACTTGACATGACATTATTATATATTGTATATTTTATACTGAAAGTAATTAGTTTACATCAATTAAAGCAAAAGGAGGCTTTATGAAGAAGTTAATTATGACGCTCCTAATGGTAACATTAGTAGCAACATCGACATTTGCAGCATTGAACCAGAACCAGAGCTATGAGTTGGACAATTATAATCCATTCTTTAACACAGTCGCACCTCAATCGTTTTTATCTCTTAGTACATATGGATTGTATGCAGATGCCATAGATCTGATAATGAACCCGGGCAAAATAACATTTGTAGAGGGTGGAAGATTATATACGAATTTATCTAACCTTGTAACAAACAATGAAAATCAATTTCAAGGTTCTGGCTATGGTTCCTACCTAATCGGCTCAAAATTTGATATAGCCGGAATATCACCTATGTTTTTGATTAGCAATAGACTTGATCAAGAAAAATTAGATGTCAATTTTACAAGTAAGAATTACATCGATAATGATTTAAACGGATACTATGATCAAATCAATTTCTATGCAGGTGATATATATGGTGAATATATTGATAATGAGAAAAGCATATATGCAGGTTTTGGTAAAGCAACGGATAATATCAACTTCGGATTGATATATTCATATAATCAGGGTAATTACTACTTTATGCCTATAACTGACTTGTCATATTCCAATATGGGCAACTATGCTAATACCGAAAGAGATTCGAACCTCATAACGGGAAACCTGATTTATACATTGGGTGAGAATGCCATAGACACACTATGGGACAATACGAATAACCATAGAATTGCATTCGGTGGATTTAACAAACTCGGTGACAATCTTAAAGTAGGTCTTGTAGCGAAAGTCGGTTTTGCAAATCTAAAACCGGTAATGAATGCTGTCTATAAATCCACAGAAGATTTTTCACCATGGACTCAATCATTTACCGATGCAATCAACATATCCGACAGTATATACAGAAATCTCTCGATTTCAGGTATCGATTACAATGTAAATTTCACCGCATATTACTGGTTAGGTGAAAATGTAAAGACACAAACAGATCTCGGCTATTCTGCTTTTGCCGGTAATATTGCAGATAATTCATACGGATTCAGATATTATAATTGGCTTGAAGAACATACTATGGCAGTCGGGACATATCATAACGAGAATGATACAACCGAAACAGGTACGATTACAGGTTCGTTGGATCAGAAAAATATAAATTTCAACACCAAAGCTCAGATTAAAATGAATGAAAAACTCGATCTTGGTATGGGTTTCGGATTTGCAAATTACATATTTAATAAAATCGAACACAATGACTACAACTATATTGCCATAGATACATACGATGATGGAGATGGCGTGCAAACAGCAAGTGATTATGTCAGAACGGCAACATATGATGTACTCCTCTCAAATGAAATTCTTGCTAATAATTATACTTTCAATTTTCCTGTAGCTGTTGTTTTTAACTTTACAAAAAATTTAAAAGCAAGACTTGGCGCAAACTATTCACTTGACATTACTGACTTCACATCTACGGAAACAACCGATAGCATTACACCTGTAAATGTCACAACGGTTTATGGTAACGGTTTTACAACATATCAGGTTTTAAACTCATCATATATGGTCGATGACGGTTTCGTTTATAACGGATTTGATATAAATTCATCAACGAGATATAATTATAGTTTAAGTTATAAGGCAAATGAAAACTTTACAATCGATTTTATGGGTTTTGCACCAAATATAACAAACTGGAGTAACTGGAAACTTCAGGCAGTCATTAACTTTTAAGGAGGATAAATAATAATGAAGAAAATATTATATACAATACCGCTTATAATCCTTCTTGTCGGATTTATATTTTCGGGTTGTGGAAAACCTGAGAGTGCACTTACACCGGGAGCAGAATATTACGGTACGGAAGCTGCTTATATAATTGGTATACCGAATTCAACACCGGGTAATTACGGAATGATTACCGACCTGGATCCTTCAACTGCTTCTGAGATAGAAGGAGAAATATTTATAAACTTCACGGGTATGAACGGAGGAGATATTAATCCTGCGACAGTCAATTCAACGAACATTACTGTCGAGTCGGTAACATCGGGAGCTAGTGTAAATGATCTCACGATTACATATGATGCCGGACTTAAAAGAATTATAATAGCAGGAACATTTTCCAATGATGCGGCATACAGAATTGTTATATCTGCAAATCTGAGAACAATTGGCAATGGTCAGATAGACGGAAATGGCAATGGAAAAGCCGATGGTATACCTTATGATAACTATGATCTCTATGTATATACCGGCACAGGTAACGCTGATTTCTATACACCCGGTCCGCTTTATATTACATGGTATTTTCCAACAGGAGGCAGTCAAATTATAATGCCATGGATCGAACTGTATTTTGAACATTCTACGACAAATATGCTGGATACATCGAAGGTAAATCTTAGTAATTTCACTCTTGTAAAGGAAGAAACAGGAACCTCCGTTACATGTAATCTTATATCTAAAGGTGTTAACTATATTTCGATTCGACCTGCATCGAATCTTGATTATGCAACAATTTATAAAGTCACATTCAAAACAACGGAATTCTCGGATACAATGGACAATCTCCCTGTACTCTGGGGTGATTACAATTATGGTGATGATATTCCCGATCTTAGTTACAGATTTATGACAGTAGGAGATCCCCCAAATGACATATATGCTACACCATTTAGAGTAAATAGTATTTCTCAGAGTGGCAATGAGGTTAAGATTATGTTCACGGATACGATTAATGTAACGACATTTACAAATGACAAAATGCGTATGTTTGATCCGAACAGATTGGATCTTCCTTATGAAATAAGATATGATAATGATAAAGAGACAATCTATCTGAGTCTTGCAAACGCAACTGTTTCAGGATGGTATGAATTCTATTTTTCTCGCGATCTTGAAAGCACTCACGGATGGAAACTCGATGGAAATAATAATGGTATAGGTGGAGAAAACACGGATCCGCATCTCGGTATAAATGCTGATGATTATTACACAAGCAAAAATATATCATTATAAATTAATTTCATTAATTTAGGGGTGTCTCTGACACCCCTATTTTTTTATATTATGAATTTGTTTAATCAAATAAGAGAAGAAAAAGAACCGCTTGCATATAAGATGAATCCGAAGGATCTATCCGAATTTATAGGGCAAATGCATATATTGACAAGTGGAAGTCCATTGTATATTGCAATTTCCAAGGATAGACTTTATTCGTCCATTTTTTACGGACCACCGGGCAGTGGGAAAACATCACTTGTCAGAATAATAAAATCCAGAACAAAATTGAAGTATCACCACCTCAATGCTGCCATTACGAATCTACCTGAATTAAAACCTCTTCTTAATTCATCTTCCAGACAGTTCAGGGATACCGGTATTCAAACAATCATATTTATGGATGAAATACATAGATTTAATAAGATGCAACAGGATGCATTCCTGCCACATATCGAGAATGGTTCTGTAATACTTATCGGTACAACAACAGAGAATCCATCTTATTCTCTCAATAATGCACTTATTTCGAGAATAAAATTGTATCGATTTTTTGCATTAAAGGAAAATGAAATACTTGAAATTTTAAAGCAGATCAACAGAAAGATAAGTTTAGGATACGATACAAGATTATTACGAAAGATTGCAAATAATTCGAATGGGGATGCAAGGATTGCTATCTCATATCTTGAATTTATAATAAACAATAAGATCAAAGGCAATATATACGATGTATTAAAAAACATCATCCCCCATTATAGCAAAAAGGGAGCTGAACATTTCAATACGATAAGTGTCCTGATCAAGAGTATCAGAGGAAGCGATATAGATGCTTCGTTATACTGGCTTTTCAGATTATTACGATACGGTGAAGATCCGATATTTATATTCAGAAGACTTTTGATAATTGCTTCAGAGGATATAGGTAATGCTGATCCCGATGCGATTAAAATCGTTACGGCTCTTCTAAATGCATTTGAACATATAGGTTATCCGGAAGGTGAATATTTTCTTGCTCATTCCGTAGTTTACCTTGCATCCGCTCCAAAGAGTAATTCCATTGCAACATCTATTCGGAAAACAAAGGAGCTTGTTGAAAAATATCCCAATACACGGATTCCAAAAAGTTTTATTAATTATAAAGATGGCAATCCTTTATATAAATACCCACATAATTACAAAGGACATATCGTAGAGGAAAATTATCTACCGAATGAAATGGGGAAACCGATTCTATATAATCCCTCGAACAATGGTTTTGAAAAAATTTTAATGGAAAGAATAAAGAAAATCAGATCTATCCTTGGGTATCCGATTTCCGAGGAGTAGGATTAACATTCAATTTTGCGATTTTAACGCCTCTAAATGTCATTTCAATAGCATTTGCAGGACAACCGACAACACATCTCCCACATCGTATACAATCTAAGTCCTTAGGATTTTTCCATATGGAAATATCCATCGGACATACTGTTCTGCATATATCACATTTTGTGCATTTATAAGCGGATACATGCATCTGTAAAAAACTAACTTTATTAAATCCTCCAAGAATCGCTCCCATAGGACAACTTGTCGTACAGAAAGGTCGTTTTGTGAATACAAAAAGCAGAAGAAATATTATCATCAATGCAAATTTAAGTCCGAATATCCATGTAAGTAATGGTCTAAATTCGGGGGCCCATATAATATGAGGTAAACCCGCTTCAAGTGTACCAACAGGGCAAAAATATTTACAAAATACGGGGGAAACCATCCATATGGATAAAACTATCGTAACTAATAGAAATAAATATTTCATATAATATAGTTTATGAGGAATTCTCAATTTCCTGCCTGGAATTTTATATAATATGTCCTGTAATAATCCGAAGGGACATACCCAACCACATGTTGCTTGACCAAAAATCACACCTATTGTTGATATCACACCTATTAAGTAATATGGGACCAATCTGATTTCAAGAAAGTGTTGCATTAAACCTATTGGGCATGATGTGTAAGCAAGCGGACAAGAATAGCAGTTTAAAACAGGTAATGTAATCCCCTTCAATGGTCCTTGATAAAATGTAGGATTTTTGATAACCCCCCAATAACCGTTTATTATAAGAAAGGAAAACATCTTACCAAACCAGTTCAATTGTGGCAAATTATTATGAGAAAAGAATTTATTAATGAAATTCCGCATTAAGTTATACCAATACAATCAAGGCAGATTAAATTACCTTTATTACTTGTTTCCTCGATCTGCCCCATTTTTATACCTATCAAAAGTACAGCTATTGAAATTAACAATAGGATTAAAGCCCCAATTCGCTTTTTCATTCTAACCTCCTTTATAACTTATATTTTCAATAACATTTGTTGAGTAATATTGATTATCTACATATATTACCAAATGTGTTGGAAAGTGAATATCTTTTATAAGTTTAACATACCTCTTTATAATTATCTTAACCTCTATCTCCCCTTTATATATAACCATTATTGGCAAATACTTATCCGTATCCACCCAGACATCAATACTTTCCGAATATATATGATAACAATCGAGATTATACAATCGCTCGATGCCGATTATCCTGCCCTTTTTAGGTGTCATCATACTCACAGACCAATGCGATACATTCATATCTATTTTTATCCTTTTATTATGATATATTATGTATGACATCCTTTTATTCCCATTATACTCGATAGTATCACCATCTCTAACGGTTTTAATTGTTACCTTTTCATTCTTATTGTCTATATGTACAATGCTGTTTTTCTCGAAATTGTAACCGTCGATTTTTTCACTAAATGATATATATGAAATAACATTTTTGAATTTAATTATGTTTAAAAATCTTTTATTGTAAATGCTACTGTAATTTTCCCCGAGTATAGGGATAGCTACAAGATTACTCAACAGTAACGCTTTTAGCAAGATTTCTCGGTTGATCAACATCACATCCGTTTAATATAGCTGCGTAATAAGCCATTATTTGAAGAGGAATTACAGTTAGAATAGGCATTAAAATGTCTGCTGTATCCGGTATAAATATTACATGATCAGCAATCTTCTTGATATTTTCATCACCAATAGTTGCAATAGCAATAACCTTCCCTTTTCTTGCTTTAACCTCTTCGATATTATTCAATACTTTTTCATAAATACTGTCTTTTGTTACTAAAAACACAACAGGCATATTCTCATCTATCAAAGCTATGGGACCATGTTTCATCTCAGCCGCAGGATATCCCTCGGCATGAATATAAGATATCTCCTTCATTTTCAGAGCTCCTTCGAGAGCAATAGGAAAATTTAATCCTCTTCCGAGATAGAGGAAATTCTTACAATCCTTGTAATTTTCAATAATTGATTTTATATCATCTTTCTTTTTTAGTATCGTTTCTACCTTTTCAGGAATTTCAATAAGCTCTTTTAATATCCATTTCCCATCTTCAGAACTAAGATTCTTCATTCTGCCTAAATAAACTGCTACCAGAAGAGCCCCTACAACCTGGGCAGTAAAAGCTTTTGTTGAAGCAACACCAATTTCAAGCCCTGCATGTACATAGATACCGGCATCCGTTTCTCTTGGTATCGTACTACCTACGACATTACATATCCCGAAAACCTTTGCCCCCTTTTTCTTTGCTTCCTTTAATGCAGCAAGCGTATCAGCAGTTTCTCCTGATTGAGTTACGACAAAAACAGCAGTATTCTCATCAATAATCGGATTTCTATATCTAAACTCGGACGAATACTCTACCTCGACAGGAATGCCCGCCAACTTCTCAATTAAATATTCTGCAATGAGAGAAGCATGCCATGATGTTCCGCAAGCTATAAAGACTATTCTACTAACATTCCTGAACCACTCCCTATAATCTTTAAGACCGTTTAATCTGACATCACCATTTTCTATATCTATTCTCCCTCTAATCGTATTTTTTATTACATCCGGTTGTTCGTATATCTCTTTTAACATGAAATGATCAAAACCACTCTTTTCAATCTGTGATATATCATACTCGATTTTTTCAAACGCAGGTGTAACAGGAATATTATCAAGCGTACTAATATATATATCTCCACCAGTCATTAAACATATTTCTCTGTCTTTAAGATAATATATTGTATCGGAATGACCTACTATTGCAGATGCATCACTGGCAGCATATATGCCGTCATTATTATTAGCGATTGCAAGAGGACTTCCATTCCTTGCAATAATGATTTTGTCAGGTTCTCTTGAAGATATTACAGCTATACCATATGTCCCTTCTACTATATTTAATGCAAGTCTTGTTGCCTCAAGTAAGTCACCATTGTAATTCTCTTCGATTAGATGAGCGATAATTTCCGTATCTGTGTCCGATACGATCGAATGCCCCTTCTTTTTTAGGTAATCTCTTAGAACCCTGAAATTCTCGACAATTCCGTTATGAACGACAGCAATTTCACCTGTACAATCAAAATGCGGATGAGCATTTACATCACTTGGCTCACCATGTGTTGCCCATCTTGTATGAGCAATGCCTATATTCGCATATATATCTTTTGGTAAAATACTTTCTAAATTTAGAATTTTACCCCTCTTTTTAATTGCTTTTAGTTTATTATCCTTGTTAATATATGCTATACCTGCAGAATCGTATCCTCTATATTCAAGTTTTTTCAATCCTTGAATAAGAATAGGTGCACAATTTTTATTCCCTATATAACAAACGATACCACACATCATCCCTCCATAAGAATATCTATAATATTCTTATAAAATCTTTTTGCATCTGTAATCGTTTTTCCTTCCGTTATTATTCGGACAATAGGTTCGGTTCCCGATTTCCTCAAATGAACCCAATTATCCTTTGTGATTATTTTAATACCATCTCTTTCATCAATATAATCGTTTTTGAAATATTTTTTTAAATTATTAATCGCCTTTTTATAATTAATCTGCTTCAATCCGGTTTTATTCTTGTATAAAACCTTTTCGGGAATCTTATCTCTTATTTCACTAACGGTGATATTATTCTCAGCAAAAAAAGATAATATAAGTGCAATGCCTGTTAATGAATCCCTTGTTGGATTTATCTCGGGGAATATTATACCTCCATTACCCTCTCCGCCAATTATAGAATTATTTTTTAATATTTCCTCGACAACATTAGCTTCTCCAACAGGGGATCTGAAAATCTTACAACCAAATCGATTCGTAACATAATCCATCATACTACTTGTTGATAAATTGGTAGTAATATTTCCCTTTACTTTACCCATAATATAATATGCTGCAATAGGTAATGTATATTCTTCACCTAATGGCTTGCCATTCTCGTCTATAATTGCAAGTCTATCCGCATCAGGATCGATTGCAAACCCCATATCAGCTTTTACATCTATTACCTTCTTAGATAGCATCTTTAAATTCTTAGCAATGGGTTCCGGTCCCCTTGGGAAAGTTCCGTCAGGTTTATTATTAATTGAAATAACTTTTACATTCAGTCTATTTAGAAATTCATTATTTGCAATATACCCGGCTCCATTCACCGTATCCATTACAATCTTGAATCTATTTTTTTTAATAAGATCTTTCTTTATATATTTATTACCTAAAATTCCTTGGATATGACGCTCAATCCCCCCTTTATCTTCTTTATATTTACCTATTCGATTCCATTTTACCCACCTGTTCTTGGAATCAAGTAAATTATGAAATTTATCCGTTTCCTTTTTATTAAGGAATATTCCTTTTTTTGTAACGAATTTCAATGCATTCCATTCAATAGGGTTATGACTTGCCGTAACAATAACACCACCGCTCGCTCTTAATTTTCTAACATTGTATAATACGGTTGGTGTAGGAACAATACCAAGGTCTATAACATCACAACCTACCCCCTCAAGAGCAGAGGATAAAGCAGAAGAGAACATCTTCCCTGTTGGTCTTGTATCTCTGCCGATGACAATTTTACCTCTTCCCGAAAATACACCGAATGCAGATCCATATTTCATGATTATTTCCGTATTGATACCATCTCCTACTACCCCTCTAAGTCCTGAAACACTTGAAACCAAATTTATCATTTTATTTCCTTTTTTCAATAAAAAGCTGGTAAGCGGATTCGAACCGCTGACCTACGCATTACGAATGCGTTGCTCTACCAGCTGAGCTATACCAGCTTGCCGTAAATAATAACTGAAAGAATGTTTTATGTCAAGCACCGTATGGTACCCAAATATAATGGGGTCAGGCTGGAAATTGGAATTTAGAAAAGAATGTTACCATTCCAAAATTCTTTTCATATCATATAATTTTCTATTATCAATTTTCTTCTCCAAATAACATACCATCTTTGGTGTTCTATCAAGATATGATGCAATTTCACCCCGTTTACTTTTGCTGCATACCAAAGCTAAACAAACAAATAAACTACGGGCTTCTACCTTCTCTTTTCCTCGACTCCGTCCGCGCAAATCTTCTAAACTAACCCCTGTTATTTGTTCCACCCCTGAAGCTATATCATCTAACCCTTTATCTTTTATTGTATCTTCCTCAAGTAATTCCTCTCCAATCCGCCTTTTTACTTCCGCTATAAAATCCCCCTCTCCTAAAAATCGCTGGTCTATTATATTGTAATATTCATTTTTACTACCTTCTCCAAGCCACTCCAGAACAAATTCTTCATACATCTGCACTGCCTTTTGCTTATGCCTTGAAAAATGACTCAATATGAAGTCTGTATCTATTAACTTGCTTTCTTCATATCCAAGATATACCCTATGACTGCTCCATTTATACTCTCCAGGATTCTTAACTAACCCAGCTCTTACACAATTTAAATGAATATATCTTATGAGATTCAATAAATAAACCTTTTTGTCACACAATACCGCTTTATATCTTCCCTGAAATAAATGCCCAACTGTCCTGTATTTTCCATTATACCACTGCGTGTATGATTGCAATAATCCCTGCATTACCTTGGATAATGGCGTATTCTTTGTCTCAATGAGTAGATGAATGTGATTTTTCATAAGAATATAAGCATATAGAGCAAATCCGTATTTTTCTTTATATTCAAGAAGTTTTCGCAAAAATCTTAATCTATCTTTATCATCCTTAAATATTGTCTCTTTGCGGTTCCCCCTTGTCATTACATGATAGAAAGCACCTGGATATTCTACTCTTACTCTCCTTGCCATAATACATTATATATTACAGTTTTTTCAATCTGTCAATCCTAAATTCCAATTTCCAGCCTGACCCCATATTTTACAACATCCCCTCTTCTGCAAAACTATAGTAATCGTCAATGCTTATTATAATATGATCCAACATTGATATATTCATTGTTTCACAAATATCCTTGAGTTTTTCCGTAACAAGAATATCTCCTTTGCTTGGTGTAACATCACCTGAAGGATGATTATGGGCAATTATAATACTCGTAGCATTATAGAGAAATACTTTTTTTATAACTTCTCTTGGATAGACAGGGCTTTCATTGATTGTTCCTTTAAATAGATCCTCAATCTTTATTATATTATTCTTAACATCCAAAAATATTGTTTTGAATATCTCCCTCTTCTCATAAGACATACTACTTCTTAAGTAATTCACCACATCTTTTGCATCTGTGATTTTTTTCTTATTTGTAATAGATCGTTTATGAAATGATTTTAATATTTCTTTAGCTAATTTGATACCAAATATATTATGCTTACCTATCCCATCAATTTTTGACAACTGTTCTTCATCCGTAGAAAGAATATCATTTAAACTGCCAAATTTTTTGATTATAGTTTTTGCCGCTTCTTTACAATCCTTTCTTGGTGTTCCAAGTGTCAGAAGGAGTTCCACTATTTCATAATCATTAAGGGTATCAAATCCACCCATTATAACTTTTTCCCTTAGTCTCCTCCTATGCCCTTCCCTAAAA
>Ga0209121_10005258_pt1 | contig 11785 bp, 8 predicted proteins | sample Cruoilmetagenom3_FD_187292 | JGI IMG/M metagenome (GOLD analysis project Ga0209121, IMG submission 187292) | Oil polluted marine microbial communities from Coal Oil Point, Santa Barbara, California, USA - Sample 3 (SPAdes) (version 2) | ecosystem: Environmental > Aquatic > Marine > Oil seeps ...
CACTTGAGTACAGGCGGTTGAGTTAGATTCTATGTCAGTTAAGGAGGAGTTTCCGATTGCCGCGGCATCGCCGGTTTGAGCATTGGCGTTACCCACTAAAATATCCACAAAGCTCCAAATTATCGTTCCGATGAAACTTGATGACCCGTGTGGGATTCCGCATGGAGCTCCATATGAGGGTGAAGGCGTACTTTCTTCTGGCTCTTCAACCTCTGGCTCTTCAGGTTGAGGGGATACTTCAGAAGAAATCTCGTCTTCAGGTTGAGGAGGAACCTCATACACCAGTTGCTCAACAAAGGAAGGAGCTCTAGTTCTTCGGCCAGCATATCGGACCTCAGTAAACGGGAGTACCTCGTCAGAATAGCCCAGCGACTCTCCGTCTGAACCATTAATATAAGTATCAACTATATTAAATGTGGGCCCGTTTGTTTCAATCTTGTCTCTGTGTGCTACAAAAGGAGCAAAGCAGATGGTTCCACCGAAAATTAAAGCCAGTATCACTACAGTAACCTTCCGCTTCACTTTATTTCACCTCCTTTCAAAAAGCTTTGTCTTTCGCATCGTTTCTATTTGTATGAAATCCAAATGTTCTCAACAAAATCAATAATGATATTCAATAGAATGATATGAATGCGGATGGGGCATAAAGAGATTTCTCTTCTGCCCCATCTCTTTAACGATTAATAATTTAATTTGGAAGCTCAAGGTTAATTCCACCGACAGCGAAAACACAGGCATCAACTGTATTACTGGGAGAATACTGAGTGGCCGTTGCATCACCTGAGTTAGCATTAGCAACACCATAGTTGCTAACACTGTTGCAACTTAAAGCTACGGCACAACCTTCAGCGTTCGCAGCGCCAGCGCGGTTGCAAACGAGAGCTGCTCCCCCGGCTAAAGCCGTGTTATTATCACTACCTTTTTCGATCTCGACCTCGACCTCACCATCCACACCGTCATTTCCACAAGCAATGGCATTGGTGTTGGCATTCACGTTATTGTGGGCCATAGTGCAGGAACGAATAGAGGTTATCGCCATATTGCCGGCCATCGCATCACCGGTAATCGCAATGTTCTCATTTATCGGCGTAATGGTTACGATAACTTCCTGGAAGGCTCCACCCTTTGAACCAAACTCATTCGTAGGCGTAGGACCATAGGCTAATGCCGGCAATGTGAAGAGACACATTACCAAAAGAGCCAGACTTAAAATCAGCGCCTTTTTCATTTATTTTCCCTCCCTTCTAAACGCGGATTTACGCGGATCAATTGCGGATTACCGCTTCGCTTCCCCGACCTGCCTTCCCCGCCTACGGCGAGGGCTCGACTCCCTTTTAAAACCAATAATTATGTTGCTCACCTCCTAATCAAATTACAGAATTAAACTGTGTTTAGTTGCCATAAATCATCCATAAATTCTGTTTTGAAAATATCTTATGGCTATATAAAACATATTCCAAAATCCAAGTATTTCCATCAGACTTAGGATTGATTTTGAATACGTAAATGGACTGATTTTTATATCGGTCTTATGGCGTAAAAAAACAGTCATCAGCCTCCAGGAAAAAGCATAAGTGGAGAAAAAGTGAGGGTAATGGGTAAAGAGGGCTGGCGACATAGTAACATAGCGACTTAGAAACTCATTGCGGGCATAGTAAAAGCCCCACCATTGGTGGGGCTTTTACTTAAAACCTATACTCAATTTTCATCACTGCCGGTTTAGAACTCCCTTTGTTTGGATAACGTAAGCAGTGTTATACCCGCGCCCATTAAGCCAAGGCCAAATAACCACCAGGGCACGAAGTTAAAGCCCGTGTACGGAAGCACTTCAAGTGACTCTTCCTCGGTGTAAGGCAACATCTTTGGGTCAAGCGGGAAGTTAACTACTTTATCTTCACCCATAGCAAGCACAACGGATATATCCGGGTCAGCTGAGGTATATCCGTCCGGTATTGTGATTGTCACCGTGTAGTTTCCGGGCAGAAGGTCAGCAAAGATATAGTAACCGTCTGCATCGGTCGTTGTGGTTGCGCTATCATCACCGCTTAGAGTAACGGTTACACCGGAAACTCCCGGTTCGTCTTCATCCTGAATATCATCTCCGTCTATGTCCGCAAAAACCGTGCCGGAAATGGAGCCAGTCTCGGTATAAGGCAATGCCGCTGCCTGATATCCGAAGTCAGCATCGATGTAATTGACGCCGGCTCCAAGGACAACCACCAGAGGATCTGTTCCACTGATAAGTTCAAACCCAGCGAGTACCCCGCCCGTGTCGGTCACATCGACTATGTAATCTCCGGCAGCAAGACCCGTGAAGTCATAACCACCATCGCCAGTTGTGGTCTGGGTGCCAATGAAAGTATCCCCACCATCGATTATGCCGTCTCCGTCATCAAGCCAAAGGTCAACGGTCACGCCGTTAATACCGGATTCACCCGCATCCTGAACTCCATCAGCGTCAGCATCATACCAGATACGGTCTCCCAATGAGGCCATTACCGGTGGTGGAGGCGGAGGTGGAGGCACGCTACCGAAGTAGTGACTATAATCACTATCGCTGTAGGGGATCTCTTCTTCGTATACGGCGGCAACAATACCGTTGTACTGATTAGTCACGGCGGTGACAGTACCGATATTTTCATACTGACCAGCCACAGCGGTGCCGTTTACCGTGAAGGTTTCCAACGCGCCGGGAGCCAGAGAATCGATGGTACCAATCGAGCCGAGCACGTCATCGGTTACCTCAATATCATATAATGTGACGTCTCCGGTGTTGGTGACCACATAAGTCCACGTGACGGTCCCGCCCACCGTGATGTACGGACCGGGGGCCGTGTCAGCGTCTTGGCCATTGGTGGACTTCTCAATGTCGATGGAGATCTCCGATTCTGGCAACCACGTCTTTTTGGCAGTTGCGGTGAGGCTGGGGCAGTTGTACATACCGTTGGTCAGGTATTCAGAGAAAGGAGACACAGTAGCCGTTATAGTAGCGATGCCTGGCTCACAAGAACAAATAATAACAGCAGCTTCGCCATTAGAGTCCGTAGTCCTCGAAACGGTTTGTGTATTCTCAGGAGCAAACAAACCAAAATTAGTTTCGAAATCAACCGGTATCCCTGGTATCCCGATTTCACAAAAGGTCACCGTCGCTGTGAAGTCATGACAAGTTTCATAGGGTAGCTGATTTGTGGCTTCAGGAGGATTGAGATTGAGCTCTGGACCGCATTCGCAGTTGCAGTTAGATGCATCGTATGCGATAGATATCCCGCTAATAGCAAAGAACATAGTAATAACGAGAGTTAGAAATAACAACTTCTTCATCTTCATCTCATTTCACCTCCTCTCCAAAAATTGTATAAAAATCAATATTAATTTACGTGTTTATATTTCACTCCCTAATACCTTATATTTGCGCATAAGTCACAAAGCAATAAACTTAAACTATCTTATAATTTTATTCTGGATATATATTTGATGATTTACATCCACCTTTTGGTTAGTTCTTTATTGTCCTTTAGGTTAATTTCTTTTTTCTATCAACGTACTGCAAGTTAACTACCGTCAAACTCTAACCCCTCAACCTCGTATTTACTGTTTATTTTCAACTTTCCAATTTCCAATCTTTAATTTACAATTCAATAAAGTTGCTGAGATTGCCACGCTCCCCGCCATTGGCGGGTCACTCGCAATGACGAATGGAAATGTTTTTTCATTTAACCTTACCCATTACCCTGTTAGTCGGGAGTCTCTTAGTGGGGAGTCGGTAGTTTGTTGGTCAGATTGCTGGTTTTACTATATTCCACACTCCATACTCTAAACTCTCTGCTTTAAGCTTCGTGCTCTTTGGTTTATTGACTTTTGACTGCTTTCCTGAGATTGCCACTCTCCTTTTGGTCGCTCGCAATGACTATTTGTTGGTTGGCTTGTTTTTTCTCTAAGCTCTCTGCTCTAAGCTCAGTAAGTCGGGAGTCTCTTAGTGGGGAGTCGGGAGTTTGTTAGTTTTGAGATGCTGGTTTGCTTATTGGTTGGTTTGCTTTTAACTTCACCCTTTTTACCCCTTTACCCCATACCCTTAACTGTCAGCCACAAGCTTTGGAATTATTTCACCCTCCCCTTTAATCCCCTCCCATCAAGAGAGGGGAGAATATTTTTCCTGGAGACTGACGGCTGGTAACTGAATTCCATACTCTCCGTCTCCACCCGCTCTTTTGACTTTTGACTATCGAAGCGGTTGACTTTTGACTTCCCTCGCCCCCTCGCTCTCTTATCCTTTTCTCTCTACTCACTTTTCAATGAGCTATCTCCCGTATGGTTTCAATAAGTACATCTGGTGATGAGCTTTTGGAAATCCATTTTTCAACACCGGCTTCAATTGCCCTTTTGTTGCTCGCTCCTTGATCACGAATGCTGAGAACAATGATTTTAATCTTTGGATTATTCGTTTTTATTATCTTAGTAGCTTCTAAGCCGTTCATTTTCGGCATATAAAAATCCATCACGATTACATCCGGAGAAAGTTCGCTGGCTCGTTTCACCGCCTCCTCCCCGTCCTTTGCATCTCCCACAACCTGGATATCTTTTTCCAGATTAAGAACGACGGATAGAGCCTGGCGAACTGCCTTATTATCATCAACTACCAATACGTATGTCTTTCCCACAATTTTCCCCTTTATAATTTTTTATTTTCTATTTAATTTTATGTAACAAGACCGCACTTTTCTTCGGGCCTATGGCCAATCTTTGAATAGAAAAAAGGCCGATTTTTTATCGGCCTTTAGTCTGAAAAATATTTAATTTAAAGATGAATCGTTGACTATAATCTCCCCGGAAACTTAAAAAGGAGATTTTAGTTATTGGGGAATATCGATTAAATCATTTTGGATGGCATAAAGAACAACCTGGGTTCTATTATTCAAGCCCATCTTTTGTAAAATGTGACCAACGTGGGTCTTTACCGTCTTGATACCGATAAAGAGGGTGTCAGCAATTTTTTTATTTGAGAAACCCTCGACCATAAGCCCAAGGACTTCTTTTTCCCGATTTGTTAGTTCAAAGGCAATCCCTTCTTTACCATCAGCATGAAGGCTTGGAATAATCTTGCGAGTCACAGCGGGCTGTAAAAGAAATTGTCCTTCATTCACAACCCGAACTGCGTCAATTAATGCTTCCGGAGCTATGTCCTTTAGTACATATCCTGATGCCCCGGCCGCAATAGCCCTTTTAATCTCATGTTCATCATCGAAGGCGCTCAAAATCAATACATTGGTCTGCGGGGCAAAGTTTTTAATTTCCCTCGAAGCAGTTATGCCGTCAATCCGCGACATTTTTAGGTCCATTAATACAACATCAGGGGAACATTCTTTTACCTTATCAATCGCCTCTTGCCCATCTTTCGCCGTTCCCATGACCTCTAAATCATCTGTAAGCTTAAAAACGGCTTCGAGTCCATATCTGACCAGTTCATAATCATCTACAATTAATATTTGGATTTTCTCCATATAAAGCGCCCCTATGCTAACAACTTTTAACTCACAATACAATATGAAAAAATCCTATGGAAAACTATCCCCGTCTTTTACTCACTATTCCATTTGTTAAACTCTTAATTTTATTTTAGCCAAAACAAAAATTTTTTCTTCAGACTAAAAACCAATTTCATTAGTAAAAAAGACCAATATTTACATTGGCCTTTAGTATAAAAGAAAATTTTATTCGATATCAACCTTTAGTTTTCTTTCTTGACAAGCCCCTTGCGGATGGCAAAAAGCACGGCTTTTGTGCGATCTGATTGTTCGAGTTTATGTAATATCTGGCTAACATGAGCTTTCACCGTACTTTCACTTATCCAAAGAAATTTGGCTATTTCTCTGTTGGATAATCCTTTTACCATTGAACGTAAAACATCTATTTCTCTTGGAGATAGATCAAAATCAGATTCTGCGCTTGAGAAATTGTGTTTGACAGAAAAAACTCTCTGGGCAACACCGGGATGCAATAAAGATTGTCCGTGAGCCACCATCCGAACGGTTTGGATAATATCCTCGGAAGAGATATCTTTAAGGAGATAGCCGGAAGCTCCCGCCTCAAGAGCTCCGAATACCTCTTCATCGGAATCATAGGTGGTAAGTATTATTATCTTAATTCCCAAACCTTCTTCTTTAAGTGTCTGACAAACCTTGACCCCATTAATTTTAGGCATCCTTAAATCTAACAAGAGAATATCCGGCTTTAATTGTTTCGCTTTCTCAATAGCCTTTTCTCCATCCTCAGCTTCACCCACAATTTCAATTCCTTCGGCCAAATCAAATATTGCCCTCAACCCCTGACGCACCAGTGGATGATCATCGGCAATTAAAACGCATATCCTTTCTATCTTTTTATCGCCGGACACCATAACCTCCTTAAAGAACTGGAATCATCGCTCGTATTTTTGTCCCTTTTCCTAATTGGCTCTCTATACTGCATTTACCATCTATCTTATTCACTCGCTCCATCATCCCCATCAATCCTAATTTATTCTCTGATTTTACCGTTGACAAAACTTTCTTTACATCAAAACCCTTTCCATTATCTTCGACAGATAAGGTAACTTTATCCTTTCCAAAAGATAGTTTAACCGATATTTCTTTCGCCTCAGCATGCTTTATTGAATTATTCAAAGCCTCTTGAGTAACTCGATAGAAGCATCCTTCCACCGCGGGTGGTAATGGCCTTCGTTTCCGTATTACCGAGTAATTGATAGGAATATGGTACATATTGGTGATTTCCTCAATGCGCTTTCTCAAGGCCTCGATTAAACCAAATTTTTCTAACGCTGAGGGTTGAAGATCATAGATATATTGCCTTACCCCTTTTAAATCTCGAGAAGCCAACTTTTGTAATTGAATCAATCTTTCTTTGGTCCCTTTAGGATCCGTGGTCAACTGCTGGATACTGGCTTCTAAATTTAAGACTATACTAAAAAGAGACTGGGCCAATCCATCGTGCATTTCTTTGGCGATACGACCTCTTTCCTCAGCCACTACCAACCTTTGGGCCTTCGCAACCAGTTTGGCATTCTCGATAGCAACCGCGGCCAATCTGCTAAGGATCACCAATATTTTAATATCATTATCGGTAAAAGGATTTTCAAGAGAATTTATGGTTGAAAGAACGCCAATACACTTCTCCTTAACCACCAAAGGAGCACACAGTAACCACTCTTTCTTTGAGACGCCGGAAGATTCATCAGTAACTTCATAGGGAACAACCTTTGGTTTCATGGTTCTCATTACTTCTCTTGCTAAAATTTCCATGGGCTTTTCCCACCAAGTTTCAGGGTGCTCACCTCGGCTACCTTTTACAACCATGGTGGCCTCACTTAATTTAAATTGTTTCCGTCTTCCTTCGACCAAACAGAGAACGGTTTTGCCCGTACCGGTAATGCTCTTTACCTGGTCAACAACAGCATTAAGAACCTCTTTAATTTCCAATTTTGAAGACATGGCTCCCGCGACCTTATAAAGAGAAGAGAGTGTTTCCACCTGTTTTTCTAATTGTTCGTGAAGGCGAGCTTGATTAATTGCTATAGCCGCTTGACTCGCTAATGCCGTAAGGATACGGATATCGTTATCCGAGATTAATCTCTTCGAATATGCATTATCAACCTCAATTACCCCAACTACTTTACCTTTAAAAATCAAGGGTATCGCAGCAAAGGGAGAGAAATGAAAACTGGTAATGAGGCCGTTTTCGTTTGAGTTATCGAGAGTTTTGGTAATATTAAAAGATTTTTTTTCAATCACACACTTGGCGGGAATGCCCCCTTCTTTGGACAAAGGCACCCGAAGACCCTTTAATTCCTCCTCAAACACCTTCTTGTCATCTAAGTTAGAAAAAGATGGCATCCAATCGCAAATAACCTTATCCTGTTCATCGACAAACCCCAATGTTGCCCTGTCAAAACCCAATCCCGCAGTGATTCCATTGAGAACAATGTCGAGAACCCTCTTTAAATCCAACGCAGACTGCAGATTTACACCTATCTCTTGTAAGACTAAAAGTCTTTTATTGGCAAGATCATACGTTGTATTTGTATTCGACAGCATATCTTTGGTTTTAACCAGTCTGGCACGAACACCTTCCAGGCGCTCCAACAACATTACCGGATAAGCAAAAAAACCGGCTACCAGAAAATAGCTTAGAATTCCAACCAGATAGTTATCCAAAACCCTCATTTCTATAATCTTATTGATGGTGTAACCATTGAAATTGTGAGATAGCACATAGAAGAGCGAAAGAGCGCTTGCTGAAAGAATTGCCCCTCGCTCTTTAAAAAAGAGAGCAGCTGTCAATACCGGGCTAAAAGTATATAGGTAGTACGGGCTTCGCCAACCGCCGGTGGAGTAAAGCAGCAATCCTGCTATTAGGCAATCCACCGTGATAAGAGAAACGTGAAAAAAATCCTTTCGATAAGTTTTAATATAAAAATAAGTTAAAGCCAGATTGTATAGAAGAACGAAGGAAAAAATACGATAAGCGCTCGGCAAGGAGACTTCGATGGCAGTGTGAGAATGCGCCTGCGCGAAAAGGAAAAGAACGAGCCCAAGCGTTAACCAACGATAAATAAGAAGAAAAACCGATACCTTTTTAGTGTCTTGTAATTTCTGCCAATTCAGAGTCTTCTTTTCTTTTTTGGCAGAAATTTTTTCTACGGAGGATTCGTTGCGCCTAAACAAAATCAGACCTCCCATTTGGGTTGACAGAACACTTCAAAATATACTTAGGACATCCCATAGCTTATTCAATCTTCTTGAATTGGTTCTTTCGAGAAATACACTCCAACATTTTTCTCAAAGCTTTTTTCAGTATCAACCTCATTTCCACCTTAACAAATTAGATGCTCTTGCAAAAAGTCTACCATCGAAAATTCACTCTTAAAAAACACGCTTTTACCATTATATATTCTCTTCACCTATTTAATTTTCCTCTAAATCATCTTCGCTTCGAAAACAACGCATTTTAAGGAGATAGTTTAATGTCGACTTGAGGCTTAACATCTCATAGTCAACAGCTGCTTATTTTTTCATAAAAAAAACATACGAGAGCCATAACACCATCGACTCTCGTATGTCTCAAGATTTTAACGCACTTACGGAACGGTGATTGAATCGCTTGTTTCCACGTTAGCTCCAGCATCATATGTCCAGTCGTTCAAAGTAATATCATCTACCATAAAGGTAAAAATGCCGCTCGCGCGCTTAATTCTGTCCGAAGCAAGTGATGTTTGACCACTGGTGTCTGTTATTCCAACATCGCTATCACTCGTCAACCCGCTCCAATGACCCGAAACGATTGCTCCTTCGAGCAGGTTACCGTCGGCATCAACAACACTCACCGTCGCAATGGCCGTAGTGTTTATTCCCGCAACTTTTGTAGTCATATTGATATTTAACACGTGCATCGTGTTTGTCGGTACCTCACACGTTGTTCCTGAAGCTTCTGCAGAAAATAACCCTTCATTCCCCACCATATCTACCGCTGTTATCACATAATAGTAGGTTGTTAAAGCCGTTAATCCCGTGTCCGAATATGAATTAGTAGTCTGAGAGGCAACAAGTTCATACTGACCCCCAGAGGTAGTGCTCCTGTATACATTGTAATAGTCAAGATCTGATTCAGTGTTTGCTGTCCATGCGACATCCAATTGACTGCCGCTCACTGTAGCTATTATGACATTGGTTACCTGCGCCGGCGGTGTGATGTCAACCGTGAAGAACCAGCTCGTGCTGGTGGAATTACCTTCAGTATCAGCCACGACCAAAGTCACCGTATGAGAACCTTCTGCTAAAGGCCCGGCATCCGGAACAGTGTAGGACACTATGCCTGTTATTGAGTTGTAGGTGTGAACTACTACGGTTTCATCTACCGTCATAACGATAGAGGCCTCATCAATGCCACTTGCATCGGAAACAGCAGCAGAGATCGTTGGAGATCCGGTGCTTATAACCGATCCATCAGCGGGCATTAAATTGGAGATAGTTGGTGGAGTGATATCCGGACCAACATCTGGCGCAGCTTCATCGGCATCTACCAAACCATATCCATACTTAATATCAAGTCCTACGGTGCCCAAATCATCGGCTGTGTTTTGTAACAAGGAACGAATCTCAATATTAGTATATGCAGGATAAGCAATCTTGGCTAATGCCACTGTGCCAACCACATGAGGACAAGCCATTGAGGTCCCGCTTCCCGTAGCGTATCCACCATTAAGATAGGTTGAATAAATACTTATACCGGGAGCGGAAAATTCAAGATCCGGGCCCGTGCTGCTCCATGTCGCTCTGGCATCCGCGTCATTTGTTGCGGCAACGGCAACCACCGAAGAGTATCTTGCGGGATAGTCCACACTATCAGTTTTGCCTGCCGGATTTCCATCGTTTCCGGCCGCGGCAACCAAAATTAAGCCGCTTGCGTAAGCATTATTACAAGCATCTTCCAAAGTAAGAGAGGAAGAATCGGAACCAAGACTCATCGATATAACATCCATATCATTTTCTACCGCCCATTCAATTCCGGCCACAACGTCGCTCAAATAACCGCTGCCTGAGGAATCAAGCGCTTTAACTACACACAAACTCGCTTCTGGAGCCACGCCAACTACTCCGAAATCATTATTTTCGGCGGCCACAATACCTGCACAGTGCGTGCCGTGTCCATTATCATCCATAGGGTCAAAGTCATTGTTTACGTAATCGATTCCACCCACGTAGTTATCATCTAAATCAGGGTGATTGTAATCGATGCCGGTATCGATTATACAGATATTAACCCCTGCGCCTTTATTGTAGGAATGAACAATTTCCGCGTCTATGCGGTCAACACCCCAAGGCAAAACTTGCTGCAGTACCTGTACTTTATGGTCAAGCTCAATATAGGTAATTCTTGGATTGGCAGCTAACGCCGCTATAGCTGTTTCGGGCATTTCAACCGCCATCGCAGAGATATGCTTATAAGAATGAACAACTTTTCCTCCCATATTGCGAACCAAGGTTTTTGGAGAATTTCCTTCAAAACCAATTAAAACTCTACACCGTCGAGAAGTAGCGGCAGCAGGAGCCACCATCATCAAGCAAACAAGAAACGCTAACATCAATACAAAAACTTTTTTAAATCCTCTCATCTATTCTATTTCCCCTCCCCTAAATAAAACAAACCGGCCAAGTTAATTAGAGATTATTCTCTATTACTCGGCTTTTGAGCTCTTTTATTACTTACCTAATATTCAATATTAAATTTAGCACGACACTGCATTAATGGTCATGAGTATTTGAATTTTATGGACGAAGCTTTGCTTCACTCTCATTTTTTATAACGGTCATGGGATATACCTGTTCCTTTTTCCCGCTTAAATGCATTAAATATACTGAGCATGCTTGACATCGAGTTTTATCATTCCGACGACAGCATTGAATATCGGAAACTTCCCAGCAATTTTTATCTATAGAATAAGCTGAGCAATTTAAATACATACTCGCTGGACAACCAACTAACTCTCTGCATTCGTTCATCTCTACCACCTCAACGTTTTACTGTATTTGTTCAGGCAAACCAGATTCTTCATTAATAGGTAATACTGCCTCAATAAAGTTCTTGCCAACCACTACACATTCCTGACCTTTAATCAGTTCATTTGAATCTCGACGATAGATTTTTGCATCCGTAACGGGGATAAAGCCGGACCCCATTTCATTCAGTAAATCCGTAAGTCTTCCTCTGTAAGCTTCAATAGGGAGATAGCAGT
>Ga0209121_10005260_pt1 | contig 11782 bp, 11 predicted proteins | sample Cruoilmetagenom3_FD_187292 | JGI IMG/M metagenome (GOLD analysis project Ga0209121, IMG submission 187292) | Oil polluted marine microbial communities from Coal Oil Point, Santa Barbara, California, USA - Sample 3 (SPAdes) (version 2) | ecosystem: Environmental > Aquatic > Marine > Oil seeps ...
GGACAATTCGGCCTCACCAATCTTTGGGCTACCTTACCCCTCAGGAGTACCTTGAGTGTGGCTCTCAAAATAAAAGAAAGGAGGCGATGTGTCACTAAGATGACGGCAACTCAACCAACACATCCTTAGCCTTATCTTCCGGCGCAGGGATGATGCCATAGATAGTAAGCTCATCTCCAGCCACTACAATTCTATCTACCACTTCCCTTAGAATTTGCCTCTTGTCTTCGAAGTCAAGGTTAGTTAGAGTGGCAGGTAGGCTCTGGCAAAACTGGTGGAGTTTCTCATCGTTTAGCTCCTGAGTCTGACATTTGAGTAGCTCACTTTCAAACTTTGCCTGTTCTTCACTTAAGCTTGCCTTTTCGCTCTTTATTGCATCCATCTTTCGCTTCAGGGTCAAGAGGTCTATAGCTCCTATCTTATAAGCGCCGAGCATTCTATCAGCCTCTATTTCCTTTCTTTCTATTCCCTGAGACACCCTGTCCAAACTAGCCTCTAAGTAGGCACCTGTGGGATGTTGCCCTTGATTCTTTACTTGCTCGATTATGAGCTTCGGTTGAGATAACAAGTGAGCTACGGTATCCCACACCGCTGTCTCCAACCTATCGGTGCGAATGTTTTTGACGAAGCAGCTCTTTGGCCTGTTGTTGCCCGACTTGGAGCTACAGCAGTAATAGGTTCTCCGCCCCGAGGTTCTGGCACCAAGTTTGTAGCCACAATTGCCACAAACCAGCAATCCACTGAGGAGATAGTCTCTTTTTGTATTTCGAGAGCAGAGTTCTCTGTTCCTTGCCAGTTGCCTTTGGGCAGCCTCGAAGGTCTCTCGGGAAATGATAGCAGGCACTTCGACTGGAATCCACTGCTCTCTGGGCTTTAGTATCTGGACAGTGCCACCATCCTTTGTCTTGGCTGGAGCATCCATATGCTTGTTGTAATACCATCGCCCTGCATATGTCTCATCGGTGACGATGCGATATAAGGTTGCTCGCTGCCACCAAGCTTTACTTTTCCGAGTAGGAATACCCAGCCTTATTAGTCTCTGCTGGATAGCACGCAGCTTCATGCTATCTTTGATTAGCCAGTCAAACACCATGCGCACAACATCTGCTTCCTTTGGTTCTATCACATGCCTGCTGTCAACCAGCTTGTAACCGTAAGGTGGCTGACCTCCAGGCTGCTTCCCCTCCCTGGCTTTTCTGAGTTTACCTCTAGCGGTACGCTCCAGTAGCTTTGTTCTCTCATACTCAGCAAAGATCCCCTTCATGCCAAAGAGCATCCTGTCCTCAGGGCTTTGCCCTACGGATTGAGTAACGAATTTCAACTCAACACCATGCCTTTCAAACTCATCAACCAGTACCATAAGGTGAACCAATTTCCGAGAAAGCCTATCCGGGTCGTAGACTATGACAGCATCTATCACCTTTTGCCTGGCACATTCCCTCAGTTCACTGAGCGCAGGACGATCTAAGACTGCCCCACTTATACCTTCGTCCACAAACTCTCTTACCACTTGAAAACCATGCTCAACAGCAAATTTGTGCATACTTTCTATCTGAGATGGGATGCTGTAGTTCTTAGCCTGATCCTCTGTACTTACCCGGGCATAAAGCGCTGCTCTCACTTCTTTCCTCCTTTTGGTTTCCTTTGTCTCCTGTAATCAAGCGAATCGGCCTCAATCAGCCACATATAGCCTAACTTTCTGGCTTTTATCTTTCCCTGCCGTATAATTCTGCAAATCTGGGACTCGGTGATTCTCAACCGCTCGCTCGCTTCCTTAACTGTTATTTCCATAGACACCTCTAGCATCTATTGTACCAAATACCTGGAATAGAGTCAAAACTCACCCTAGACCTGAGGTGGACCCTTAAGTTCCTCTTCAAGGACTTCAATAAGATTCTTATTAATGAAAACTGTGGACCGCTGACCACATATGGGGCAACATTTCCGCTCAGCTTCATATTGAGCATAAAGCCCTCGTCTGCCTTCTCTCGACTTTCTAACAATAACGAACTCTACGCCACAATCATCACAAGTCAGCATATTCAAAGTATCCCATGTTAAGCTCCGTACAACGTACTTCTTCAAGAAATTAGCATCGTACTTTCTCTGTCGCGCTGTCTCAACCAAAAGGGGAATTGATTCTAATAACTTCTCCATCTCAGGTGACTCGTTGGCAACCACAAAACCAACGAAGCTCTGAAACAGTTCAAACATAGACCCCGCCGCCGATATCTTTGCTTCTACTTCCGCTAGTGTCTCTTTCTTCTCTTTTAAATCCTTGTCTATCCTGGAAGCTTCTCTGAGCTTCCCTTCCATCTGCTCAATCTTTTCCTCCAAGTGTTTAACCTGCTTTTCTAGCGCTGTTTTCCTTGCCTCCAGCGTCTCCACGCTGTTCTCGAGCCTTGGCAATTATTTCTCCAGATGCTTTCTTTGGCTTTCCATAACTTCAACAGTTTGAGTTAATGTGACATTGAACGAAATATTCTGAGTACATGATACCTGATTTGTAGTAGGCCTGATTGGTGTGGTGTCCCTGGAATTCGCCACCATATAACGTTATAATTACAAAATGAATTCAAAAAAGACAAGAGCTGATTCTTCAAAGATTAAAAAACAGTACACTCGTTTAAGTCTGCGTGAACTCGAGGAAGCACTTCAGGAACAGCTCAAGATGCTACGAAAGTCGTGTGAAGATTTTGATCGTGGTGATGTATTTGAAGCGAAACGAATAGCGGTTCATCTTCGAATTCTTTGGCACAACACACAACAATCAACCGGACTGGCATCACAGCTCAATTTAGCAAATGAAGTTGTGGACACTGCATTCGTAGTTCCACCCACATTCGTCAATTCTGAATCACCAGAGCCTACCTCAGACGAGCGACGATTATTCGCTATAGGCGGGAGTAGGGCTTATGTTCCCCTCTTTGATCATGGGCCTGCAGGAGTTTCCAAAGCCCCCTTCACACATTGGTGGGAAGGTACTGTGATATCGGACGGAGAGGGACACAAATTCACACGCAAAGACTTGGTCTTGGCAGTAGTAAACACTGATGGTGGGGCGCATGTAGACCCAAAGCTTGATTTGGCATACTATGCGCTAACCCGAAAAGAAACATTCGGGGTCATACGCGTTGCACCGACTGATGATCCCAAGGTGTTTAAGAAAGTAGAAACCCCTTCACCTGTTGCGGTAACATTGCGGCAGATCGGACATGAAACTCTCAAGTCCCTTTATCCTGGCTATAACTACGACGGAAGCAATTTCTATCCGGGAGTATCTCTATGCTGGATGACAGCTATCATCACGCCATCAGCTAAGCCGAGCAAGGAATAGCATTGCTTGGGCGAAGAAAGTTGAGCTGGCAAATAGCATAAGACTTAACAAATGTCAGAATTGTTTGGTCACTTCACTCTAGTTTGTGCAGTGCGCGGCGACTGGAATCGCGTGGATACAATAACATAGGACTTCACCGTTCAATCTCCTTATTTGAGCTAACAGAACCGGCAAATCTGCAATCCCACCCCCAAGGGTATCCCACACTTTCGTCCCACCACGGCGTTGCCTATGTAATTAATGCAAACTGAAAACAACATCACCATGAGCGTCGCGATTGCGTTCTCGCCCAGTCTTGTATTTATGGCTAGAGCCTTCAGTGTCGTCGCGAACACAACTCCACCTATTATCAATATAACTTTCGGCACTGGCAAAGACAGTTAGGCAATTCCACAGCACTGAGTGGACTAAATTCGATTTGGCATGCGCGGAACACGACCTGCAATCTCGAGGATAGGGTGAGATTGTTTAGCTAGGCCAACATAGAGTTTTGGTATGACAGAAGGGCAAAATTCATCGATTGCGGGAGCTTATGGTGACCAACTACTAGTTGTTGACTTTGCTGTAGAGACGGAGTCTATTCCTGCGCACAAACTAAATCAGAATTGTGGCCCCGAACTCATCCCAAGCGATGTGTCGGCTCCTCCACCACTTTTACTAGATGTCGATACTGATTCCAACGTCAGCTTGGAACCCACGGGAATATGTAAGCCGCTCCCCGGTATTCATAGCCGTCAGCCCCACGGGCTGAAACCATTACCACATCTCCTGACATGCTGACCGATATGCCAAACCAGTCGCCTGCCATGCCATCGGATGCTACCAGCTTCTGCTCTTCTGTCCAGTTTCCTTGAGCATCCCCGACAAAGACATAGGCCGCTCCCTGTTCGGTATTAGCGCCAATGTCGGCGTATTCAGCCCCCACGATTACCCTTTGCCCCGACATGCTGGCTGATCCGCCAAACCGATCGCCTACCATACCATCGGATGCTACCATTTTTTGCTCTTCTATCCAGTCTCCATGACCATCCCGGACGAACACGTAGGCTGCTCCAATTCTGGGATTATCATCTCCCCACGGCTGAGCTAACACGACTACCTTATCGCCCGATATACTGACAGACTCACCAAAACGGTCGCGCAATACCCCATCAGATGCTTCCAGCTTTTGTTCCTCTAACCAGTTTCCTTGAGTGTCACCCACAAACACATAAGCCGCTCCGTTGTGAAAAGCGGGCTCTGTGTAAGCCCCAGGAGCCCCCACGATTATCGTATCGCCTGATATGCTAACTGACCAGCCAAAGATGTTGTATGCTGTCGCATCGGAGGCTACCAATTTCTGCTCCTCTAGCCAGTTTCCTTGAGCATCGCGGACAAAGACATAGGCCGCTCCCCTTTCGTTTTCTGCCCCTATGCCAACCCAATAAGCCCCCACGATTGCCGTATCGCCTGATATACTGACAGAATGGCCAAACCAGTCGTGTGCGTCCCCATCGGAGGCTACCAACTTCTGCTCCTCTAGCCAGTCTCCTTGATCATCTCGGACAAAGACATAGGCCGCTCCTTGGGCGTAATTTCCACCGACGTCAGCACTACTAGCCCCCACGATTGCCCTATCACCAGATATGCTGACAGAAGAGCCGAAGAAATCGCTTTCTACCCCGTCGGAGGCCACCAGTTTCTGTGCCTCCAGAGCGAAGTTAGCCGTGATGAAGTAGCTGTCACTCATGATGACATTAGTGGCGGCAGCGTTCACATCGGCGATGGTGCCCACATCGCCAGTCCATTCGACAAATTGACAGCCTACATTTGGCGTAGCGTTCAAGCTAACCACTGTGCCAGCATCATAGGTGAAGGTCCCCTCGCCGGGGATGGTTACATTACCTTTGGTCGTGCTAGAGATAGTGAGGTCATATATCGCCACAAACTGGGCCGTTATGAAATAATAGCCGCTGACGTTAATGTTAGTCGTGGCGGACTCAACATCGGCGATGGTATTCACGTCACCTGTCCAGTTGACAAAACGGTAACCTTCCTCAGCCTCGGCCGTTAAGTTGACCACTGTTTCCTCATCATAGGTGAAGAACCCCTCTCCAGGGACAATGACCGAACCCCCTTCAGTGCTAGCGATGTTAAGGCCGAAAGGCTCACTACTACAACCTACTATGCCGGCAACTAACACAAGCGCAATCAAAAATATGCTTACTGTTTTCATGTATACGAACCCCATGAACTATTATATCACTAGTGAAGAAATTGGCAATAGGCTGCAGTGTTCCAGCCATACTATAAACTTAGAGAGACACAAAACGATGGGCTGTGACTCACTAATCAAAAAAGGCTATTGTGCCCGATTGCACAAAACAAGTTTTTGTTGCTCGAGTTGAACAATATGGACTAGTGGACTATTGTTTAACGAAATCGGCGTAAAAGAAGTCTAAGAAGCTGAATTTAGGTGAAGCGAAGCGTAGTCTTTTGCACTGTGCTATACCTCGTTTCGCCACTTCTTCATTCCAGGCTAAATAATTTTGGTAACGCTTTCTATAGGAAGCTAAAGTAGTATAAGTCCTCGGCCATTTCCACGACATACTTCTCAAACCCAGGTTATTATGAAGAAGCTGATGTTTGGCAATAGTTCAGATTCAAATGCTTCAGATCAGGAAGTAGTAGAGAGTTGAAACCGGTATCTTGAACAGTGTTGGACCACTGGATATTTTCGAGGCTATGTAAGTTAGGCCATTAACTTCATTTGCTAGTTACCTGAATCAAGACCGCCGTAAAGTGAGAGCCGAGGCTCAGCCTCGGCTCTCGTACTAACCGAACCACCAAATTATACTAGTTGGCTGGTAGGCTAGAAGGCCTGGACAGATTTGAGGGAAAATTTGCAGTTAGCCTCCACCAAACTCTCCTAACCCTTCTTGTGCAATCATTAGTGTACTCAGGTCATCTAGTAGCATCCATTCCCACATACTCGTTAGAATGTGCAGAGATTTGTACGCGTACGGTGCCTCCTTCACTATCTATAAAGCTAACTGCCCATATCAATTCATATTCTCCAACAATAGGCTTGCTCCAGTCCAAATACCGAATTGGTCTCTCTATGCTCAGTTCGGTGTTAATCTCGTCCGCCCTCTCAATTCTCGCTCTTAAACCATCATGAAAATCCTCTGATGAAGCTATCATTTGGGCAGCTTCTATCGCCTCATCAGAGGTCACAGAGTGATCTGTATCAATATCTAATTCTTGCCAATAATTTGTGAAGTGAGCTAGCTCTCCAGATGGGAGTAAATTAATAGTTAAATGAGAGCCAGCAACGGGTATCCCATTCAATTCCTGGTTCCAAGTAACTGAGTAGATCTCTCCTAAGAAGTCCCTTTCGCGTTTCTCCACAATAGCAGCAGTGCGTTCTATTTGTTGAGGAACTTCTATACGTGTTATATTCCTCACAATCTCTCTTGCAATATCCACTGCATTTTCACTTGTAACGGTATACTCCCAATTATCACTTACTTTGATTGGAGGAGAAATAAGTATTATCCTTCCATCATTTGCACCGATAATAAAAAGATAAGGGCTATCAGCTCCCCCTCCACCAATCTCCCAATACACAGTCCCTACGCGCAGATCTTCTACCAGTTTCACCTTTGCTTCTGAAATGAGCTCATACCCCATCTCCTCAACAATATTCAAAGCTTCTGATTGCGATATCAGCGGCTTGACTTCGTCTGGGTCTACCTCCTGTCGGGGATTTCTGGACTCAGTAATTCCTTCTGAATCAACCCTGTCCTCTGCATCTCTGCCCCAGCTTGGATTCTCGGCCAAAACAACTACGACTCCAATCAAAGCTACCAACATAATTATTCCTACTACCAATACAAACTTCTTAATATTTTTCATCCTTCAGCACCTTCTTTTATATTTTTCATTTTTCGGCACCCTCTGGCTGTATCTTGTCTATAGTGCTCGACGCCAGGTTTAATTCTTTCAGGTCCCTCGTACCCTGCTTGCATCCACGACGCGTCGCTGTCATCGCCCCCTACATGATGTATAACTCCTAGCTAGGCAAGGAATTGAAGTCGAACTCATAGAGGTAAAAACCCCCAAGACCAGGTACCAAATTACATTTCACCCTTGCCGCAGTTACGGATTGGGGTGAGCCTATGTCTTTTTCTACCCATGTCTTTTTGGTAATATATCCTGACCAAATATTATGCCAAGCTCCACTGTAATAAACATCAATGTCTATGGTGGGATCATAAAGTTTGCCCTTACTAAGTGAAGTAGCATAAATTCGAACCTTGTCGCAGTAGATAGCAGAATGGGTTAATTCTAGGTAGTCGCCCGTAACATGAGCAGTAGCCTTACTGTCAGTATTATCATCATAGGCATAGGACTCGTAACTCCAGCTATTGCTAGGATCGTTATGTCCAGTTGGTGATACCCAATTATCAGGGATAGGACCACCAGGGGTGATTGTCACACTTCCATCTCCATATATAATTGAATTTACCCCTGGTGGTCCTAAATCTGGTGTTCCTATCCTGTCCTCAGTTTCCGCGCGTGTATGCGATACAGTCCATCCATAGTCCATAGCTAGAGTATAAAAAAGAATTGCATACTCGTATGCACCCTCATCAGAAATAAGCCAATCCCACCCCAAAAAAGCCTCACAACCATTATCTATGAACCCATCATGTAGATTTTTTCGCCACGGTAAGGGGTCAGTACCATCACGGCCAGAAAGACAAGCATTTGCAAAAGTAAACCTCATGCAATCAAATTTATGCCCGTTAAGGTCTGGAATATCATACGCATCTAGAAATTCACCGTCTCCAGTTACTAACCAATTAAACCCATACCAATTCATATCCCCATGACCTGTAAAGTGAAAGAGATCTGAAAAAGGAAGGAAATAATCTATTAGCATTTCTTTACTATAATCATGCCAGTCCCACCCCCAATAGGGACCATGCAATATATCAGCAACCTCGTCTGCTTCTTGTTCGACAAATTCAAGGTCTGGATATGGGTCGCCTGGATTAGAAGAATGGCAATCCGCCCATGGTCTGTATGCGCTGACGACCCCGGAGGAAGCTACTACAAGCATTATTACCATCGTTATCACTGCTAACCATCTATTTACTTTCGACATGTTTTGTTGCTCCTTTGTATAATTTTTCTTTCTTACTAATTTATTCAACCTCTGCTCTGAATTCCCAATAAGCACCTTCTTTAGGGGTCCTTAACTCACCCTATTCACAACAATTTAGTTTTCCCAAAATTGTAGTTTGTAATCTATCTCAACAACCGAGTCTTGCTCATATTCATAGCAAGTCCCTTCACTCCCTGAGTCAGTTTTAATTAGCTGGCCACACCCATAAACCAATCTAGTATGCTGTAATAATATATGCATAATACATAATAAGACGTATAATATAAGAATAACAATCCTTCAGAAAAAAGTCAATACCTCGATTTGACACGATTTTGGTATTTAAATTTAGACATTTGGATTTGTTTTATATTTAGAGCTTCGATATTGGAAATTGGGGAGAAGGAAGGATTATACTTTCTTTTTGAATTTCAACCTTATTCGGGATTCCATCACTATTCAGGTCGTGCAAAGAATCAAGAAGAGATTACAGGTATTCCGAACAAAATTGCTGAAAGGTCATGTGAAGCTGCTACAAATGGATGAAGAGAGGAGCAGCAGCAGAATAAACAAACTCTTTTCGGCCTTATGCGTTATGGTATAAGGGGATCATTGTGAAGTCGAACCACAGCCTCCGGTCTTATTAGAACCGAGGTAAGCTTGTTAATACTACAACCAAAATATCTCATAAATCCCTCTGCCAGCTCAGTAATCAAAAAACTTCAGATACCACTCATGTCTTCGCCCTAAATTCCCTCTTTCCCAATACAACAAAAATAACTGCGAGTATTCCCAGAATCATCCATCCCCAGACCCAAACAAGCTCGGCTAAAGACTTGCTAAAAAAAGACGCGTTAAAAGACTCGCTAAAAGCTACTGGTGGCGTTAGCGCGAAACAAATAGCCCCCGCTAAAGACAGGCCAAACTTTTTCCTTCTAATAGCCGATACGCCACCTACAAGGGTGACTATGCCTAAAGCAAAAACGGACGTTGCCACAATAATCGACCGAATAGCGCATGCGCGGTTATAACGAGGCACCCAATCCCAACTGAGACTCTCTATATTAGATATTAGTATATCCACCGCTAATACTACAGAGATAACTGCAAATGCTCCCCCTACTATGCATAAAATTCCGCCAGCTGTAAGTAGCCTTCGCCTTCTACCACCATTAGATGCCATCTACTTTCCTCCTCATTATTATGCTAACCTCCAACAACTCAGAAATCAACACCACCTCATCATCTTATCCTGTTACATTCAAATCTAATACGCCTTAAACCGTCAAGATACCGTTTTCTCCTAAATTTAGGTAATTAGTCGGAACTTAACCCCTCAAATTCTTCCAATCTGGGGAGATAGTCAAGATACAGTAATACTCTATTATATAATATATGTAAATTATAATCTCCTCCGGAGTACTCTGGGTCAATGATTCAACATCAGGAAAACGCTGCAGGAAACTCTCATAAAGAGGTGCCACCTGCTCCGCTCTGATTCTATGGAGTAATACCTCCGCTACAAGCACCTTGTATGAGTCACGAGTCTCTCTCCAAGGAAAGTTGCGCTTTGCGTAGCACCACCATTGCAGCAGGGCACTTCTTAGGCTTTCGATGGGGAAACTTTCTAGGATGTGCTTTACATTGAGAGGTCCACTCATGGGAACGCCTTATATGTTAACAGTGATATTGTGGCATGTCCTTATTGACAGGGTATTGGCGCTACTTACCGGGCAGGAGCGATCAAAAAGTGGATAAACAAGGAATGTATAACGGCCGTTACACATTCCGTCATAATGTTCAACAAGCTGGTCGGGTAGGCTTCGTTATCCGATTACCTGAATCACCATTCCCGAATTGCTTTTCACTATCGCAAGTAACCTAGGCATGGGACCTTGAGCCGCTGTTCGGCAGTTACTGCAGCAAGGGTGAGTGACCCTAGCAAAATATGCTACGGAACGATTGGCCTCTCCTTAATTGCTTGATGCGTTTGTGCTTCAACCATCTTTGGCATTTGTCTATATAAGCCATTTTCTGGGGAGTCAAACCTTCAGGAGTATATGCTCTTTGGAAAGCGCAGAGAGCGTGTTTCACCCTGTTGAACTGACCTATACCGCTAGGGAATTTTCCAGCCCATTCGCTGGGGATGATAATAAAACGCCGCGCCTCGAAATTCTCATCTAGTCCAACACATACAAAATGCGTAGCAGATATTACCTTCTTCTTGTTTGAGTGTAGGAGTACCCAGCCCCAATGAGGCCTACCGCATGAGAGTTCATTTTTTAGAGTAGAAGTCTTGACGTCGATCTTGAACTCTTGATCATCTACCCAAACTGAGAGGTCATAACCTGATTGATTTCCTCGATGCCAAACCTCAAATCCAGCATCTTCAAGGCGCTCTTTCACAATTAGTTCGCCAAGAAATCCCTTTATCGTAGACATATTCATCCGCTCGCAGTTCGGGTCCTTCATAACTCTCCGGAGCAGCGAGATTGTACTTGCAGTGCTCATTTCCACCTCCTTAGACGGTTACCCAGATTATAGACGATAACAACACTAAGGAGAACCAACTGCGCCAATATACGAGGGACTTTGCCAATACTTAGCCAGATTGTGTCTTCAAATCCGATTATACTTTCCATCGTTCTGTTAGTGATCCTGGCACTCGTTCCAGCAGATTGACAATCATCGAAGTAGGGCGTAGGCTTTTCACAGCGTTGTCTGGAATTACAGCAGATAGAGAAAGCGCGCGGAATGATGAATTAGGTCGCCTGTCAGTATAGCTTGCGAATGAGTACAACGACGATCAGGATTGGGCAGATGCTCACGATCATTCCAGCCGCACCTGGCGACGGTAAGCAATGGACGGCGGAGTGCCCCGACTTACCAGAAGGCTGGTCATGCGTGCTCGTGCATCGTGCAGCGATGGATATCATTCCGCAGGTACCGCTCACTGGATGGGTGCTCGGGGTGGAATCGAGCCGACATTGCGTGGAAGTCTCCGATTCGAACTTCGGATTCCTGCCAATATCGGACCGCATGCGGCCGAGGTACGTCACTTCATTGCGACATCTCGTTGCCCTGCTAGGGGGCGAGCTCGACGCGGACATAGGTGACGCCGATGCCCTGTCTGAGGTGAAAGGCATGTTTTCGCGATGTGCACGACGAGATCATTGGGACTGGCGCGCGGTACATGTTGCGCTCGGTGAGCCTGACCGGCGCTTAGCAAGAGAGCTGTCGACAAAAATCGGAGAGATCGCTACGGCCCTTCGCGCAGGGGATGTTGAGTTCGC
>Ga0209121_10005261_pt1 | contig 11782 bp, 10 predicted proteins | sample Cruoilmetagenom3_FD_187292 | JGI IMG/M metagenome (GOLD analysis project Ga0209121, IMG submission 187292) | Oil polluted marine microbial communities from Coal Oil Point, Santa Barbara, California, USA - Sample 3 (SPAdes) (version 2) | ecosystem: Environmental > Aquatic > Marine > Oil seeps ...
AAGGAGAAAAAAATGAAAAAGTTAATACTTATTATAGTTACAATGTTTTTAGTATTAGGATTGTTCATGGCTTCTGGTATAAATTCAATTGCTGCAGGTAAAGATAGTATAGACGTTGCAGTAGCTGCGCCTCCATCGACAATGAATCCCCACGGAACTGATTCTGATTCTAATCAATCTGTTATGGGCAATATATTTGAAGGTCTTCTCTATAGGAATACTGCAGGGAAACTTTTATCTGGATTAGCTACTTCTTGGGAAAGAATAGACGCTTTAACTTGGCGATTTACCTTAAGAAAGGGAGTAAAGTTTCATAATGGTAATGACTTCACTTGGGAAGATGTTAAATATAGTTTCGAGAGACTTAAAGAACCCCACCCAGTGTCAGTGTTTTTATCCTTTGGCAAAATGATAAAATCTGTAGAGACAGTTAATAATAATCCATGGGTTATAGATGTAAAGACAACAATATCAGTTCCTTACTTTGCTCAAAACCTACATCAGATTTTTATTATGGATAAGGAATCTACTGAAACCCGTTCTCTTGGAGAGATAGGACAAAATCCAATAGGAACTGGCCCTTATAAATTTGTTGAATGGGTAAAAGGTTCTTACCTTAAATTAACTGTAAACGAAAATTATTGGGGTGAAGCACCTTCGATTAAGAATGCTGAAATTACTCCGATTACTGAACCATCTACCCGTTTAGCCGCTATTGTAACCGGTCAAGTAGATATTCTACAAGGCATACCTGTCGAGCTTTTTGAAACCGTTGCGAATAATATTAACATAGAAGTGATTACTCGTCCAGCAAGGAGATGCATATACTTAGGGCTTAGAAATTCACCAGGCTTTCCAGCCAGTGATATTAGAGTAAGAAGAGCAATGTACATGGCAATTAATGAAGAGGAGATAATTGAAAAGGTAATGTTTGGACATGCATTTCCAGCTTCTCAGATACCAGATCCTCCAACCGTAGGTTATGATTCTACGATTAAGAGGTTCCCCTACGATCCTGAAAGATCCAAGATATTGCTTGCTGAAGCGGGATATCCCGATGGTTTTGAGATAAGACTTACTGGACCCAATGATAGATATGTTCGTGATGCGCAAATTTGTGAGGCTATAGCTAAGCAACTTGCGAAAGTTGGAATTAAAGTTGAGCTGGATACGAAGCCGAAAGCACTTTTCTGGCCTGACGTAAGTGCACATACATTGGAATTCTTCTTGATAGGATGGTTTGATGGCTGTTATGATTCTGGTCGTTCAGCCGGCCCATTGCTACATTCTGTTGATGTAGAAAAAGGTTACGGTGGGTCGAATGGTGCTGATTATAGTGACTCAACACTGGATAAGCTTATTGAAGAATCAGCTGAGATAGTCGATCCTGAAGTAAGAGCGGATAAGCTAAAACTATTCACTAGAATGGCAATGGAAGAAAAGATAGTGATTATTCCTCTTCACTATCAAGAAGATTCATATGCTGTTTATAAAGAGAGAGGTATAGAATTTACACCACGGGCAGACACATGGATACTTTTCAGAGAGATTTCACTTAAGTAATAGAAAGGAAAACAATGGTTGAGGCTGATAAATCTAAATAAGTTTAGTTAATTTTGGCCTTAACCATTGTTTATTTTATTATGGCTAAATGTATTATTACAAGATTAACACAAGGGATTATAGTCCTTCTTGTTGTTTCATTTGTTTGTTTTACTATTTTCCAATATTTTGGAGACCCGGTACTTGCCTTGGCTGGTAGGTATGCAACACAGGCACAACAAGAAGAGGTTAGGAGTAAAATGGGTTTAGATAAACCTTTTTATATCCAGTATTCTATTTTCTTGAAAAATACACTTCATGGTGATTTTGGATTATCTTATCTTGCTCAAATTCCTGTTCTTGGTCTTATCTTGGAAAGATTGCCGGCGAGTATTGAATTGGCTATTAGTGCTATGCTAATTTCTCTTATATTAGGAATTGGCCTTGGAGTGATAGTATCATTAAATCCTAGATATTTTATAAATAGGTTTATTATGGCTGGATCGCTTTTTGGTATTTCAATTCCTACCTTTCTAATTGGAATATTATTTATCATGATTTTTTCAGTTACATTAAAAGTCTTACCCACTTTTGGACGAGGTGGAGTAATAAAAGTAATAGGAAATTGGAGGACAGGTTTTTTTACAATAGACGGACTTCGACATTTAATTCTACCAGCCTTTACCTTAGGCGTGTATCAACTTGCTGTACTTCTTCGATTAACCAGAGGAGGAATGTTAGAAGTACTAAGGGAAGATTATATAAGAACAGCTTGGGCGAAAGGTTTATCACCAAGAATTGTAATTTTTAAACATGCATTAAAAAATGCACTTATACCGGTAGTAACGATGGCAGGTCTGCAATTTGGAGAATTGATAGCATTTTCAATAGTTACAGAAAGTATATTTCAATGGCCCGGGGCAGGGAATTTATTACTAACAGCAATGTATGAAACAGATCATCCGGTTATAGTGGCCTATGTAATGATTACTTCTATTCTTATTCTCTGTATAAATCTTTTTGTAGATATTTTGTATAGGTTCATTAATCCTAAAATAAGATATGAATAGGATATAAAATATGATTAGTATTTTCAAATCAAAAGAATTCCGTCATTATATTAAAGATTTATCGGCAGTAACAGGTTCTTTAATTCTTGTAATTATGTTAATTGCAGCCGTTTTTGCTCCTACAATTGCTCCGCAGAATCCTTATGATATGAAAGGTCTCTATTTGGAAAATTCTCTAAAACCACCCATCTGGATGGAAGGCGGGGAAGCTCCTTTTATTTTGGGTACCGATGATCAAGGGAGAGATATATTAAGCACTATACTTTATGGGTGCCGAACATCATTTATTGTTGGTTTTAGCGTGATTATTATTGCTGGAATAATAGGTGTGTCTATTGGTCTTTTAGCAGGATTTAATGGAGGATGGTTAGATATTTTAACAATGAGGTTAGCGGATGTCATATTTTCATTTTCTACTACATTAATAGCTATGTTATTTTTGGCAATTTTGAAAAATCATGGTGTAGGTACAATAATTTTGGCTATAGTTATTGTCGGTTGGGTAAAATATGCAAGGACTATGAGAGGATCCGTTCTTAGTGTAAAAGAAGAAGATTATATTAGTGCCGCAAAGGCTGTAGGAGGTAATGATTTTAGAATTATGTTAAAACATATTCTTCCTAATGCAATATCACCTATATTGATAGTTGCAGCAGTTGATTTCGGAGCAGTGGTTATGTTGGAGGCTACATTGAGTTTTCTTGGCGTAGGGGTTCCAATAAACGAGCCTTCGCTTGGAATGATGATATCCACAGGGAAAAATTATATCTATGCTGGAAAGTGGTGGCTGGTTGTTTTTCCTGGCGCAGCTTTGGTATTAATAGTATTTGGTATTAATTTGTTAGCAGATTGGTTAAGGGAAGAAATTAATCCAAAAATTGTGAAGGAAAAAGTTAGCTAATTAAAGATATGTTTATCGTAAATGAAAAAATAATATTAATGATTAAATAAATTATAAGTATACTCAAAAAGAGACAGAGTATTATTAGCAGGTATTGAGAATCTAGGAATACCTTAGGACTAGTTAAATGATATATTGAGCAATACAAAGATTTTTACAATATAATTTTAGGGGGAATAAAGATGGACGTTAAAAAATCTGTGAAAGCTATTCATACTGAAATAAAAAAATGGAGGCATGAATTACATAAAATACCTGAGATTGGATTTGAATTATATAAAACTTCTCAATATATTAAAGAGAGATTAGATGAAATGGGTATAGAGTATAGGGATACAGCGAAAACAGGAATAGTAGCAATTATAAATGTCGAAAAACCTGGACCTACTATTGCATTAAGAGCTGATATGGATGCACTTCCAATAAAGGAAGAAACAGGATTACCGTATGCATCAACTAGTGGATATATGCATGCCTGTGGGCATGATGCTCATACTTCAATGCTTTTAGGCACTGCAAAAATATTATCACAAAATATAGAAATTCTTAAGGGAAAGGTAAAGCTATTTTTTCAACCTGCAGAAGAAACTACAGGGGGAGCAAAGTCAATGATAGAAGAGGGATGCATGGAAAATCCTAATGTTGATGCTGTTTTAGGTTTACACATTAATCAGATATTTAGGGAATTAGGGAATGGACAAATAGGAATATATTATGGAGCAATGATGGCTGCTGCAGATACATTTGTTATAAAGGTTATAGGAAAGGGAGGACATGGTGCAAAGCCCCATTTTTGTGTTGATCCCATAACAACTGCAGCTGAGATGATAACTACATTACAGCGCATTGTAAGTAGAGAAATAAATCCTACTCATCCTGCTGTTATAACAGTAGGTAAAATAGAAGGGGGAACAACAACTAACGTAATTCCAGAAAAGGTGGAATTTGAAGGGACTGTAAGAACATTAGATCCTGATGATCGAATATATATTGAAAAAAGAATTAAAGAAATGTGTGAATCAATTGCAAAAGCAAATAGAGCGGAAATCGTGATACACTACGATAATTTCTACCCTGCAGTTGTTAATGACAGAGGATTCACAAGAAAATTTGTAAAATCTGCCGAAAAAATTGTTGGAAAAGAAAATATTATTGAAATAAAAGAGCCAAGTATGGGTGCTGACGATATGGCATATTTTCTTCAAGAGGTACCTGGAACATTTTTTTACTTAGGTTCCCATAACCCAAAGACAACAAGATTAACATATCCAATCCATCACCCTAAATTTGATATTGATGAGGATATAATGTGGATAGGATCTGCTGTCTTTGCACAGACAGTTTTAGATTTTTTTAATGAGCATTAAAGGATTTAAACACATACAGAAGAGATCAAAAGAAACTCGCACTAACTTGTTTCAACTTAATTATATATTCCATTCTATATAATTTATAAAACTATTAAAAGGAAAGGTATGAAATGTAATGAAGGTATTAGTTTTAGGCTGTGGTTTGCAAGGAAAAGCAGCAGTTTATGATTTATCAAAGAGCAAGGACGTTAGTAAAATTGTTTGTGTAGACCTTAATATAAATAATATTTATGAATACTCAAGATTTTTAGATATGAAAAAAATTGAACTTCAAAAATTAAATATTATGAAGCGTATGAAACTTATTGGTCTTATGAAGGATGTTGATATTGTTATTGATTTGTTACCTTCAAAATTTCTGGATTACATTGCAGATGTTGCAATAGAAGCAGGAGTTAATTCCGTGAATACTATGTATGGGTACCAAATATCATCACATCTTCATAAAAAGGCAATAGAAAAAGGTGTTACAATAATGCCAGAAGCAGGGCTAGATCCTGGTATTGATTTGATACTATGTGGACATGGCGTAAGACAGTTTGATGAAGTTCATGAGTTAAATTCGTTTTGTGGAGGCTTTCCGGAAGAAGATGCAATCGATAATCCACTAAAATATAAAATAGCATGGAACTGGGATGGAGTTTTAAAGTCTTATAAAAGGCCGGCAAGAATCCTATGTAATAAAAAAATAATTGATATACCTGTCTATGAACAATTTAATGTGCAGAATATTGAAATAGTTGATTTTCCTGGAGTAGGAAGACTGGAAGCTTTTCCAAATGGTGATGCAATTATATTTGCTGAACATTTGGGAATTCTATCTACATTAATAAACACTTCTCGAAGGGCTATGCGTTGGAGTGGACACAGTGAATTTTGGAAAAAATTAATTCAGCTTGGTTTTTTAGATGATGAATATGTTAAGGGATTAGATTATAAATTAACACCTCATAAATTTATGTCAAAGTTTCTAGAACCAAAGCTTCAATATAAGCACAATGAACGCGATATAGTAGTTATGAGAAATATAATTAGTGGAATAAAAAATGGAAAAAAGAAAACCATTATTTACGAAATGCTTGATTATAGAGATTTAGAAACTGGACTTTTCGCAATGAATCGCACTGTAGGATTTACAGTAAGTATCATAGCGCAAATGATTGCCAAAAGAACCATTAATAATAAGGGACTATTAACAGCAATCAAAGATGTTCCATATAAAGAGGCTATATATGAATTGAAAAAGAGAGGAATAAAGATAACAGAAAATATTATTGAAGAATAATATAAAATATACCTTATTAAGCTGTATAATTCACACATATCCCAAGATAATCTTTGCGCCAATAATTGTTTTTATTAAGAAGCAATTTTATTAACCCAAAGGGCAGAATGCCACTGGCTTGCCCGTGGGGTTTCCATAAATATTAAAAATTAATAAGGTGGGTACATTTAAGATAGTTGATGAGAAAAAATTACATAGTAAAAATTTCACTATATGCGTAAAATATAATTAAGTGGGGATAAAAAAATGAAAGTAGCTGTTTTAGGATCTGGTAATGGGGGATGTGCAGTATCTGCGGATTGGTCTCTTGCGGGATATGATGTTTTTATGTTTGACTTTGAAGCTTTTCCATCAAATATAGAAGCTATTGCAAAAAGTAAAGGGGTATATGTTGAGGGAGATATCTGTGGACTTGCTAATATAAAATATGCTGGGCATGATATAGAGAAAGTAGTAAATCGGGCAGAGCTGATATTTGTTGTAGGACCAGCGTATAGTACAAGAGCATTTGGGGAAATATGTAAGCCCTATCTTGAACCCGGTCAAATAGTTATTATTTGTCCTGGTTCATGTTGTGGAAGTATAGTGTTTAAGAACACTGTTGGATTAGGTATTGAGGATGACCGTATCATTATTTCCGAAACATCAACATTACCTTATGCGTGTAGGATTACCGGACCTGGAAAAGTAAAGGTTTTCTTAAAACTTAGAGGGGGACTCTATATCGCAGCTCAACCAAGTAAATGTACTAATAAAGTTTACGAAATATTTAAAATGGTATATCCAGAATCACTTCCAGTAAAAAACATTCTACAAACAACATTACAAAATGGTAACCCTGTTATTCATCCCGCAGTTACACTTTTAAATGCCGGAGCTATCGAGAGAACAAATGGAGATTTTTATTTCTATGAAAATGGTGTTACTCCTGCAGTAGGAAGATTGATAGAAGCTGTAGATAAGGAAAGGGTAGCAATTGGTAAAAAATTAGGATTTGATATTATACCAGATCCCGAATTAGGAGTAATGCAAGGATACATGCAAAAAGCAAATTATAAAAATGGCTACAGAACTGCAAGTGGATTTAAAGGAATTAAAGCGCAAAATCAATTAGACCACAGATATCTAAATGAAGATGTTGGGTACGGCTTGGTATTTTTATCTGAGCTTGGTAAACAAATAGAAGTTAATACACCTATTATGGATTCAGTTATAAGCATTGCTTCCATTGTTACGGAGAGGAACTATAAAGAGGAGAAGGCTAGGACTATGCAAAGTTTAGGATTAGGACAATATTCTATGCAAGAGCTAAATCAAATATTATAAAGTTAAAAGTTCTATTAGAATAATTTTTTCCGTTAGTGAAAAAACTAATTCTACTACTAAAAAACTGCACTTAAGGATTGAAAAAATTTAAAATCTTGACATAACTTATGACATTTTTATAAGATGTAAGTAGGCGAGATGATTGTTAAGATTATAAGGAGGCATTGTTAAATGGAGAATAACAAAAGAAAATCTATGGAACAAGTTATATATGAAAATTTAAAAAATGCAATTTTGAATAGAGTAATAGCTCCTGGGACTCAATTAGTTGAAAATATTATTGCAGAGAAATTAAAGATTAGTAGAACCCCTATCCGTGGAGCGTTAAGAAGGCTTGCATCTGAAGGCTTCGTTAATATTATTACAAATAAAGGTGCTTTTGTTATACAACCATCTATTGAAAAGGTTATTCAAGTGTATGAAGTAAGGAGAGAATTAGAAATCATTGCAATGAAATTTGGCATTGATAAAATTAATAAACAAGATATCGACAGACTAAGAGAGTTGGTTAAAGAAGAATTGAAGTCATATTTAGAAAAAGATATTGAAAGATACCTCTGTATAAATAAAGAATTTCACATGATGTTAGCAAATAAAAGTAATAATCAATTTTTAATAGAATTTGCGGAAAAGATTATAGACCAATCAAATGCTTATTTAATTTTTTATGATGTACTCTTTTATGGACATATGAAAGAAACCCGTGGATTAAATGAACATAAAGAAATCATCAACTTAATTGAACAAAAAAATATAAAGATGTTAGAGGAAGCTTTTAAAAAACATATTAAAGGAACTGTGGAATCGTTAAAAGTAAATGAAAGAACTTACAAATCTTTAACAGAAATATTTTGATTCTCAAGACGTTTTAGTTAGCGGGGACTAAGATTATGCATATAATAATTGGCAATTTGATGGATTTTACCGAATTATGAGTAACATAGTAGATAGAACATAAGATTTTAGACAGAACATTATCTATAAACCCATCGAAAATTCTCGATTGTTTATTAAAAAGAATAAAAATTACATTTTTCAAAGTATCTTTAATTTAATATTAAAAGTATAAACATTATAAATAAATTGTTTTTTTGGAAAGGGAAAAAAGAAATTAAAATGAACAAGAGCTTAATTGAAAAGCTGTGGGGAGAGAACCCAGAAATTTTTAAATTATTAAAGGAAAGTGAAAACTTACAAGAAGCAAGGTAAAAACTCTTTGAATTTTCAAAAGGCTTAGAATGGATATATAGAGGAGGAGAAGAAAAATTACATAAATTAGAATATGCTACCGCTTTAGAAGCAATAAAGGTATTCAATAACCTTATTTCCCTCAGAAATGAGAAGATTACTGGTTTTAGTACTTTAGATTATTTATGGAGTCTTGCTAAGGATAATCAAGAGATAACCGAAGAAGTTAGTAATAGTTTTTTAGAAGAATTTATTCACCTTTTCAAAGCCATGAAAGGTAAAGCAGATATTTCTTCGGGATGGCTAAGGCCATTACTGGGAAAAGATGGTATTAAAATAGTAGATTTTGCTAAGATTAAAGGGAGAGAAGCGGGGATATCTCGTTCTAATTATTTAGACAAACTATACGAAAAAGTTCATAATTTTAATGACCTTTATCCTTCTGGATGTGATGATAAACTGATTAAGGAAAGAGAAGAAAATCCTCAGAAAATATTATAGCAAAAGAGGGTCTTGCAATATAACAAAGGCTATTACGAAGTCTGAATAACTTCACAAAATAGCGATAAGGATCGAGGGCACAAGCAGCAAGCAAAGAATATTATTACGGTGTATAATATTTATTAATAAGGAAAAATAGTAATTTTTTTATTTCCCCTTTTCGAACCAACAATTAGAGCCTGTTTGCTTTTAATGTATAATATATTTAACACACCCGCTACGCCTCTTAACAATGCGCACCCTGGCGGGTTTTTTCTTTTTACTAAGAGGTTTAAGTAGGAAATTTGCCAAACCCCCCACAACATTTCAAGAACAGGTTGATCTACTAAAAAGCCGAGGTTTAATTATAAACGACTCCGAAAAAGCCTTGCAGAATATAAGCCGAATTAATTATTATCGATTAAGTTCTTATTATGCTTCTTTTCAAATAGAGAGAAATCTATTCAAGCCGGAAACTTCTATTGAAAATATATTTGAGTTATATGAGTTTGATAAAAAAATAAGATCTTTAATTTTTGGGGCATTAGAAATAACCGAAGCTACTTTACATACCAAAATTGCTTATTATTTTTCCTATAAATATGGACCATTTGCCTATTCCGATCCTCAATATTTCTCTAGAGGTTTTAAACATTATGATTGGTATACCAAATTAGAAGAAAGCATACAAAGATCTCATGAAGATTTTATTAAAGAATATTTCAGTAAATATGATAAAGAAAAAAACCTTCCTCTTTGGATAGCCATTAAAATAATGTCTTTTGGCCAACTATCTTTTTTATTTAGAGGCTAAAAAGAACAGACAGCAATAATATTTTAAAAGATTGCTTTGAAATTGACCAAAAAATACTTTCTTCATGGATTCATACCCTGGTATATATCCGTAATCTATGTGCCCACCATAGTCGTATATGGAATAGGATACTTGCCATCAAACACAAGGTTCCGAATAAATTAACCGAATGGAAAGAAATTTCAAATTCTAAAATATTTTGCCTTTTATTGATATTTAAGAAGTTAACTATCATACCTGGCGAATGGGTAAATTTTAAAAACAATTTATTGCAATTATTAGAAGAACATAATGATATTGATATGAAAAGGATGGGTTTCCAGTTGATTAGAAGGATAGAATTAATAGTATATGAATTAATTAAGTAATATAAATATCTGAAGAGTTTAAGAAACGGTATAAAAATTATTGAAATTTTATCCCAATTCTTCTTTTATCTTATTTCTTATCCTACTTTTTATCTCTTATCTTTATAGTATTAAAGAAATATCGAAAGAGGATTCGTAGAAAATCTTAGGAGCTGTATAAAATTGAGAACCCACTTCTCTCTCTCTCTCTCTCTCATTAACCATTGCCATGCCAGGACGACTTTTCTCTAATATTTCACATTTAATTTAGTCTTCTCCCCATAAAAAAAAGAAAAAAACAAGAAATAATTGAAGGCATAAATGCATTTTTTTCTTCTTTTCGGTGACCATATTCTTTTGATTCTTTGTGTTTGTGCGATAAGTAAAAAATACCTCAAACCAAAAAGAAAAGCCCTTTTTGATTTAATATTTTTTTACCTATCGCAGGGAGAAGAGAAGGGGAAGGGAGAGAAACTAAGAGAGGAAGAATAATAAAGAAAGAGCAATACACTCACAGGATAAATAGTAATTTACCTGGTGAGAGTATTGCCAGGGAGAGAAAGAGTATTGTTTTTTGTAAACAGGGAGAAATCATCCCCTCTTTTACAAAAAGCAATACCAGAAATGGAAAAGCGAAAAGAGAGGCATAACACTCAAAATATAATTTAAAACTTAGGAAAAAGAATAATTTGAAATTATTTTTATCGTGTAATGCAGAGAGAAGACGACCGCTTAAAAGATATATAAGAAGGGAAAATCACCCCCTCTTATATATCTTTATTCTGATATAAGATATGTTTCGGTTAACGAATGGTGGATTAGTCCTATCCCCGAAAAAACAAGATAAAAAGTAAATGAAGAAATAATTGCTGGAACTTTTTACCTTCTTTTTCGGTGACTAATATTTTCGGATTCCTCATGGTTAGCGATAAGTAAAAACATTCATAAATAAAATGTTAAAAGAAAGAAACATTTTATTTATGTAGTTTTCACCTATCGCAGGGAAAGGATCATCTTTCTCCTCTTTGAATTTTTTCTCCCGGCGTTTGTAGAAGCCAGTGCCGCAAAAAATTCTTGCGCTTAATTGCTTACCTGCATTTTTTGCGGTGCTGAGTCTTCTATAAACGCCCTCGTTGTCGTACATATAAACTCTTAGGATAGTTTTAGTTTTTTTTATCTGCTCTGCCCGGAGTGTAGGCACGCAGACAGATAAAAAATATTTAAACGTAGAAGTGTAGTGAACAGGAACAGGGAGGGGGGGAGGCATTCGATTATTAGAGATAGAGATTTATCCCTACGATAAAAAGTATCTAATTTAGCCCGCCTTTATATTTTTTACCAGGCTAAAAAAGCTTTTAGGTGGTTAAAAATATAATGCTTTTTTTGCTATACATAACAAAGCTTTATCGGATAAGATATGCGCGAAATTATTTCTCGTAGAATGTCCGATAGAGTCTTG
>Ga0209121_10005265_pt1 | contig 11775 bp, 9 predicted proteins | sample Cruoilmetagenom3_FD_187292 | JGI IMG/M metagenome (GOLD analysis project Ga0209121, IMG submission 187292) | Oil polluted marine microbial communities from Coal Oil Point, Santa Barbara, California, USA - Sample 3 (SPAdes) (version 2) | ecosystem: Environmental > Aquatic > Marine > Oil seeps ...
GCCATACTAATAGTATTTTCTGAATATCATGTTTTAGAAAAATATATAGCCTTTGCTATAATCCCAATTTTAGTTGCCTATTTCTTAGGACAATATTCTCAAAAGAACTTTAAAAACTAACTATTACACACTAACAACAAAGTATTTAATACATTTTCTATAACTAAAAAAGAGTTCCTATGAAACTAGAGTCTAAAGCAATTTTACAAATTCAGAAACCTATTGAAGATGTTTTTGAAGGAATTGTAAATCCGGAGAAAATGACTAAATATTTCATTTCAGAAAGTAGCGGAAGATTGGAAACAGGAAAAGACGTAACTTGGAAATTCCCTGAATTTGATACTAGATTTTCTATTAAAGAAGTTAAAACAGAAAAACCAAGCTTCATTTCTTTTGTTTGGGATCCAGAAACTATTGTAAAAATCACATTAGAGAAATTACCAGACAACAGCACCATAGTACGAGTGAACGAAAACGGAAAAGATTTTAATGAAAACAACCTTAAATGGGCTTTAGAAAACACAGGAGGATGGGCTAATTTTCTTGCTTGCATGAAAGCTTACTTAGAATATGGTGTACAACTTAGGCAAGGCGCATTCGATTTTATGCGAAAAAAGTAAAACAAAAAACACACTAAAATATTAAAAATGAAAGTTACACCAGAACATAATGAACGCATTGCAAAAATGACTTTTGCTTCTGTATACCCTCATTATATAACTAAAGTAGAAAAAAAAGGAAGAACAAAAGAAGAGCTACTTCAAGTAATAGAATGGTTAACGGGTTATAACGAAATTAAGCTACAAGAATTTATAGATGAAAAAGCCACTTTCAAGACCTTTTTTGAAAAGGCTACACTAAACACTAATGCACACTTAATTAAAGGAGTAATATGTGGTTATCGAATTGAAGAAATAGACAATACACTGACACAACAAGTACGATTTTTAGACAAATTGGTAGATGAACTGGCTAGAGGCAGAAAAATGGAGAGAATTTTACGCTAAGAAAAAAAATAAAAACTAGAACTATTAATCGTTTATTCTCACCTACCCTTTTATACGCTTCACAAACTTCTATTCGGTTTTTATTGGCTTACTTTAGTTACTAAACGCTTAACAAAGTATAAACAAACACCATAAACACCCATTTTTACTACTCGTTTTCACGCATAAAAAAACCGTAAAACGCTATAAACATAGCACCTTACGGTTTTACTCTGTACTCAAGGTGGGAATCGAACCCACACTCCTAAGAATCGGATTTTGAATCCGACGCGTCTACCAATTCCGCCACTTGAGCAATTTTGTTCTGCAAAAATATATTATTTTTCAATATAACCTTTAAAAATACGAAGTAAATGCTTTAAAGAACGAAAAAAAACTCTAAATTTGCACCTCAATAAAAACAAGGCATATAAAAGCCTAATTAATAATAGATTAATCATGTCAAATACAATTACTGAAGCAAAGATATTTTCTTGTATGCAAAGTAAAGTTCTAGCTCAGAAAATTGCTGATGCTTATGGCACACATTTAGGTAAAGTTATAACATCAACCTATAGTGATGGAGAGTTTCAACCTTCTTATGAGGAATCTATTCGAGGCACTCGTATTTTTATTATTGGTTCTACACATCCTGGTCCAGAAAATTTAATGGAAATGTTATTAATGATAGATGCTGCTAAACGTGCATCTGCAAGACATATAACAGCTGTTCTTCCTTATTTTGGTTGGGCAAGACAAGATAGAAAAGATAAACCTAGAGTACCTATTGCTGCAAAATTAGTAGCAAAAATGTTAGAAGCAGCAGGTGCTACTAGAATAATCACCATGGATTTACATGCAGATCAAATTCAAGGTTTCTTTGAAAAACCAGTAGATCATTTATTTGCTTCTACTATATTTTTACCATACTTAAAAGAATTAAACTTAGACAATCTTACTATTGCATCTCCAGATATGGGAGGTTCTAAAAGAGCTTATGCCTATTCAAAAGCATTAGAAAGCGACGTAGTAATTTGTTATAAACAACGTGCTAAAGCTAACGTAATTTCACACATGGAACTTATTGGTGATGTTACAGGTAAAAACGTTGTACTTGTTGATGATATGGTAGATACTGCAGGAACATTAACAAAAGCAGCCGATTTAATGATGGAAAGAGGTGCTTTAAGCGTAAGAGCTATTTGTACACACCCAATATTATCTGGTGAAGCTTACAATAGAATTGAAAACTCTAAACTTGAAGAATTAATAGTAACAGACTCTATTCCTCTTCAAAAAGAAAGCGCTAAAATTAAAGTTTTAAGCTCTGCTGATTTATTTGCTGAAGTGATGCAAAACGTACACCACAACAAATCGATTAGCTCAAAATTTTTAATGTAATTAATAATTAATATAAAAACAAAAAAATGAAATCAATTACAATCAACGGATCTCAAAGAGAAAGCGTAGGCAAAAAAGCAACAAAAGCTTTACGTAATGCTGGTCAGGTTCCTTGCGTATTATACGGAGGAGATAAACCTGTGCATTTCTCTGCACCAGAATTAGCTTTCTCTAAACTAGTATACACGCCTAATGCGCATACAGTTGTGATTGAGCTTGCAGATGGGTCAACTTTTAATGCTGTATTACAAGACATTCAGTTTCATCCTGTAACAGACAGAATTTTACACATAGATTTCTATCAATTATTTGATGATAAAGAAATCTCTTTAAATATTCCTGTAAATATCGTAGGAAACTCTCGTGGTGTTAAAAATGGTGGTGTTTTAAGAAAAAACAACCGTAAATTACGTGTTAAAGCTCTTCCTGCTAACTTACCTGATTTTATAGAAATCGATATTACTCCTTTAAAAATTGGAGATAAAATCTTTGTAAGAGACATAAACCAAGAAAAATACACTTTATTACACTCAGAAAACACTGTAGTTTGTCAAATTAAAACTTCTAGAACAGCTGTTGCTGATGATGATGATGATGAAGACGATGCAGAAGCTGCTCCAGCAGGTGAAGCTCAAGAATAAACGTATTTATTCATACAATTATAAAAGCATTCTGTGTATTCAGAATGCTTTTTTTATTTTTACAAAAAATAGAAACCTGCTATGTGTACTTTCTTAAAAATGCTTTTCAAGAATAAGAAATACACACATAAAACAGAAGAAATAGATACTATGAAAAAATTTCTAATTGTTGGACTTGGAAATATTGGAGAAAAATACACAAATACCAGACATAATATTGGCTTTAAAATTCTAGATCACCTTGCTAAAACAGAAGATCTACAATTTGAAACACAAAAACTTGGTGACCTTACAACCTACAGATTTAAAGGCAGAACCTTTATTTTACTTAAACCAAGTACTTATATGAATTTAAGCGGAAAGTCTATTTTATATTGGTTAACAAAAGAAAAGATTCCTTTAGAAAACTTATTAGTCATTACAGATGACTTAAACTTACCATTTGGTAGCATAAGGCTAAAAACAAAAGGTAGTGATGGTGGACATAACGGATTAAAAGACACACAAGACAAACTAAACACTACAAAATACAATAGATTTAGATTTGGTATAAGCGATGCTTTTAGTACAGGAAGACAAATAGATTACGTATTAGGCGAATGGACCGATGAAGAAAAAAGTAAACTTCCAGAAAGACTAGATAAAGCTATAGCACTTATAAAATCTTTTGGTACAGCAGGAGTAAACAACACCATGAATACTTTTAACGGAAAATAAAAAAAGGGAGCATTTACGCTCCCTTATTTTTATTTAAACTTGTATAAATACCGTTTAATTTACAATTATTTTTTTAGTAATTCCTCTTGTTCCGTCTGTTACATTTAATAAATATACACCAGACTCAACATCTCCCAAGTTAATAGTTTGATTGAAACTAGAAGTATTAATAAAGCTATTATTATATACTTTTCTTCCTCTAATATCATAAACAACCACTCCTATATTATTTCCAGAAGTAGAATTTAATTTGATGGTAAACTCACCATTATTAGGGTTTGGAAAAACACTAACAGCATCTGTAGCAAATTCTTGTACACTTAAAGAAGTCAATACGTTAACAGTGTAGTCTTCTACTTCTGCATCATGACTATTTTCACAAGAAGAGGCTGTACCACCAAATTTAGTAGTTACACGCATAATAGTACTTCCAAGAACGGCATCTGTAGGTACTGTAACCGATAACGGAGAATTTCCTGCTGGTCCATCAGCTGTACCAAAAGCAGAACCTAACTCATAAGTTTCTTCTGCATCAAAAACACAATTTTGGTTCCAATCTATCCACACTGTAGTATAACAAGTATAAGGTCCATCTGTATTCATATTTACAGTTAAATCATAAGCACTTTCTCTATTAACATCTGTTGAAATAGCGGTGTAATCGCTATAACCAGAAGGTTTTCCTGAAGCATTATCAATAGTTCCAAACTGCACTAATGTTGTACTTGTTTCATATTGTGTATTAGCAACAGAGGTACACATACCATCTACTATTGTTAAATCTACATCAATAGATACCGTTTCAGAGGCTGCAGTAGCAGTAATAGTAATAGTATAATCTCCAGCTGTAGCACCAGTTAAACCCGTTACATCCATTACAGATTGTCCGTCTGCTGCTAAAGTTGCAGGTGAAAAAGTTACAGTAGATCCAGCAGGATTACCAGTTGCACTAAAAGTAATAGACTCACTAAAACCATTAATAGTAGCAAAATCTACAGTATAAGCAACAGCATCTATATTACATGCAGATTGCGCACTGTTTGCACTACTAAGACCAAAGGTAGGAGTACTATTAATAGAAAAAACATTAGAAAGCGCATAAAATATATTGTCTGCAGCTTCTACCATTATTCTTGCATTATTTGTATCTGCAACTGTAGGCATAGTAATAGTTTCTGAACCATCATTAGCAACACCTGAAGCTAAAGTTACAGGAAAAGTTACTCCTCCATCTGTAGAGAACTTAATATTTACGGTTTGACAGTTAATAGGTGCTATATTAGTATCTGCAACATTCCATGTTAAAGTATTAGCACTTCCTGTTCCTCCCCAAACTGTTGGAGAAACCACTGTAAAAGGATCACCACCTTGAACATCAATAGTCATTAAATCTGCATCTGTTTGTCCAATACCTGCAGCAAAACCACTACCATTATCTCTTACTATAAAAGAAAAATTCATTTCTCTTGCAACACTAGGTGTTACTTCCCAAGTAGGTGTTAAATTTCCAGCAACCACATCACTCCAGCTTGGCATATAACGGTCTGGAGAAGTTGTTGGTAATATAGATCTATATAATGGTCCTTGTGACCAAGTAGATTCTGGAGAACCATTTCCTGGCGCTTGCTCAGGATCATTTTGAGACCAGTTATAGGTTAAAGTTGCCGTTCCGTCAGGATCTGTTGCAGAACCTCTTAATACGTAAGCTGTACTTGGCGGAATTGCATAATCACTTCCTGCATCTGCAACTGGAGGTTGGTTAGCTAAACTTGTTTCAACATCACAAGTACTACTAGTTCCTGATTGAATATTAGCAGCTATATCTCTAATATTTACATAATTAAAATGTGCATCACTATTAGATTGTACGTTAGTAGAACAAATACCAGCATATCCCATAATAGAACTTCCTGAAGCTGGTTCTACTTCTGTAAATCCACTACCAGATCTACTACATGTATTCATAGTATGGTATCCATCAAATTGGTGTCCCATTTCATGTGCTACATAATCAATATCAAATGCATCACCTGTTGGGTTTGCTCTTCCTGTATAACCTCTTCCTTTATGAAAGTTTGATACACTAGTACTAGCACAAACACAACCTAAACATCCTGCATTACCACCTCCTGTAGTATTAAAATTATGACCAATATCATAATTATCCACTCCTATTACACTATCTATAGTTATTGCTGTTGTTGTATTATACTCTCCAGTCCATGGATCTGTAAAAGCATTTAGGTATATTATCTCATCATTATTAGCTACAAAAACTAAACGTATAGCTAAATCACGTTCATAAATTTCATTAACTCTATTAATGGTTATAGTCATTTGCGCTTGCACATTAGCTTTTTGCTCTGCCTCTGTTCCTGTTCCAGCAAATATTTGACCATATTCTCCTGTACAAGATTGTGCTAATCTATAGGTTCTTAATTTTTGATCATCTGTATCTTCTCTATTAGCAGAACCTCTATCTGTTTCTAAAGAGGATAAGTCTATGTTTTCATCTACTAAACATTCAAAACTTTGCGTGTCTTGACTTAAAGACGCTCTATCATAAACTATATAATTGGCTCTGTCTTCTGTATAAGGGTCAATATATACAGAACTTCTTACACCTGATAACGACATAACATGTAGTCCAAACTGTGTAACACTAAAACGCATAGTAGCAGTAGGATCATCTACACCAATTGCTTTATAGGTTTTAATCATTGGGTAACGCTCTGCCAATCCAGCCTCCATGATAGGAGATTCAGACACAGTAAATTTTTCAAAATTACCATCTGCCATAGGAAAGTCCATAACAAGATTAGATCTACTAGTACTAGCTTCATCAACTAATGGAGCACTTTCTAAAACTTGTTTAAACCTTTCTAAATTAAGGTTTAAAATTTGAAATTTTGTGGGTTCAGAAGCTCGATTTACTTTAGCTTCAGACCTAAGAGACTCTTTAGATGCAGAAGACCAATAGTCATTTTGTGCATTTGCTGTTAATGGCGACAGAACCACTAATAACAATAATGCAAAAAAATTGAAGTATTTTTTTTTCATAATTGTGTAATTTATATTAATGAAATTTTCATATTTGTTACTTTAAAAGAATAACAAAATTGTATTTTTGTTATGTGTTCTCCCTATTTAACAAAACACGATTAAAACAAATTTAACCTTTTTATTGAACTTATGAATAGAATTCTTCTTTTTTTATGTTAAAATCAAACACATTAGACGAATCTTCTAAAAAATCCTCAGTTGCTACAATTGGCACCTTTGATGGCGTACATATTGGTCATCAAAAAATAATTGAAAGATTAGTTAATACTGCCAAACAAGAAAACCTACAAGCTGTGGTATTGACTTTTTTTCCACATCCAAGAATGGTTTTACAAAAAGATGCCAATATAAAACTCATTAATACTATTGAAGAAAGGTCTGCAATTTTAAAAAAACTAGGTATAGACCAGCTATGTGTTAAAACATTTACAAAAGAATTTTCACGTTTATCTGCAGAAGATTTTGTGAAAGAAATTCTTGTAAAACAACTACATATAAAAAAAATAATCATAGGTTATGATCACCATTTTGGTAGAAATAGAGCTGCTAATATTCAAGATTTAATAAAGTTTGGTAATACCTACAATTTTGAAGTTGAAGAAATTTGTGCCCAAGACATAAATGACGTTTCTGTTAGTTCTACAAAAATAAGAAAGGCTTTATTAGAAGGAGATATGCAAACTGCAAATGCTTTTTTGGGTTATAATTTTATGCTAAATGGCACAGTAATCAAAGGCAAAGGTCTTGGTAAAACTATTGATTTTCCTACAGCTAATTTAAGTATTTCTGAAAACTATAAACTCATTCCTAAACAAGGGGTTTATGTAGTTACAGCAACCTACAAAAACCAAAAGCTTTTTGGTATGATGAATATTGGTACTAACCCAACAATTAACGACAGCAACAAGCTAACCATAGAAGTACATTTTTTTAATTTTAATGAAGACATTTATGATAAAAACATAACTGTTGAAATTTTAAAAAGAATTAGAAGTGAACAAAAATTTGATTCACTTGAAGCCTTAAAAGCGCAAATACAACAAGACAAAATAGATGCAGAACACTATTTAACCCAAAACAACATTGAATAAGTATTTATTTAAACATATAGACAACAGCGCACTAATAGTTTTTAGAATCTTTTTTGGTCTATTATGCTTTTTAGAGTCTGTTGGTGCTATTTTTACAGGATGGGTTACTAGAGCGTTTGTAGAACCCAAATTCACTTTTACCTTTATTGGTTTTGAGTGGTTACAACCACTTCCGGGAAACGGCATGTACTTTTATTATTTAGTCATGGGTATTTTTGGCTTTTTAATCATGATTGGCTACAAGTACCGATTTAGCACCATAATGTTTACACTTATGTGGCTAACTACCTATTTAATGCAAAAGGCATCTTACAACAATCATTATTATTTACTGATTTTATTAAGTGCTATTATGGTATTTCTTCCTGCTAACAAATACCATTCTGTAGACGCTAAACTTAACCCTAAAATAAAGAGTAATTCTATGCCACAATGGTGTCGCCTGGTTTTTATTTTACAAATGTTTATTGTGTACACCTATGGCTCTATTGCAAAATTATATCCCGATTGGCTAGATGCTTCTGTAATGAAAATATTTATGTCTGGTAAAAAGAACTATTTTTTAATTGGTGAATTTTTACAGCAAGAATGGCTGCATTACTTTTTAGCATATGGAGGTATTTTATATGATGGTTTGGTGGTTCCGTTTTTACTATTTAAGCCTACTCGAAAAATTGCTTTTTTCGGATCTATATTTTTTCATCTATTCAATTCTATTGTATTTCAAGTTGGTATTTTTCCGTACCTAGCTTTAGCCTTTAGTTTGTTCTTTTTTAATCCTAAGACTATCAAAAACATTTTTTTCAAGAAAAGAGAATTTTATGATGCTGCAGAAGTTAAAGAACCTAAATATAAAAAACCATTAGTAGCCTTATTTTCTATTTACTTTATCATTCAAATTGCATTACCATTACGTCATCATTTTATACAAGATAATGTACTCTGGACAGAAGAAGGTCATAAAATGTCTTGGCGTATGATGCTAAGATCTAAACTTGCACATATAAGCTTTAAAGTAAAAGAGAAAGGAAAAAACAAAACCATATTTGTAAAACTTGAAGACTATTTAAGCAAAAAACAAATGCGCTTAGTAAGCACACATCCAGATGTAATGTGGCAATTTGCTCAAAGATTAAAAAAGGAATATAAAGAAAAAGGTAAAGATGTTGCGGTATATATTTCCTGTAATATAAGTGTTAATAATAGACCATATACTAAATATATAAATCCTGAAATTGATATTGCATCGGTTTCCTGGAGCGCTTTTAAACATAGCGAATGGATTTTACCTTCAAAACTAGATTAATACTAAATAAACCTAACGCGCAATCTAAACTATTTGTTATTTTTGTGCATTCCTAACGGAAATAATTTCCGATTTAAAAAAAAACAAAACATGTTACAAGTACCATTTATTAGAGAAAACAAAGACTTAGTAATTACACGTTTGGCAAAAAGAAACTTTGATGCTACACAAATTATTGATGAAGTAATTACATTTGATGAAGAACGTAAACAAATTCAAACCGAATTAGACAATACGCTTGCAGAATCCAATGCTATCTCTAAAGAAATTGGTATGCTATACAAATCTGGACAAGCAGAAAAAGCGAATGTTTTAAAAGCTAAAACTGCCAATTTAAAAGAAGCTTCAAAAGAATTAAGCGAAAAACTAAACGCTAAAACCGAAGCTTTAACAGACTTGTTATATAAAATTCCTAATGTACCTCATGAGTCTGTTCCACAAGGAAACTCTGATGAAGACAACGAAGAAATTTTAAAAGAAGGAGAAATCCCTACTTTACATGAAGGCGCATTACCACATTGGGAACTTGCTAAAAAATATGACATTATAGATTTTGAACTTGGTAACAAAATTACTGGAGCAGGTTTTCCTGTATACAAAGGTAAAGGTGCCAGATTACAACGTGCTTTAATTGCTTACTTTTTAGATAAAAATACAGAAGCTGGTTATACAGAATACCAATTACCACATTTAGTAAACGAAGCTTCTTGTTATGGTACAGGACAATTACCAGACAAAGAAGGACAAATGTACCACGACTCTCGTGACGATTTATATTTAATTCCTACTGCTGAAGTACCAGGAACAAACATTTTTAGAGATGTTATTTTAAATGAAAACGAATTACCTATTGGTATCACTGGCTACACACCTTGTTTTAGAAGAGAAGCAGGAAGTTATGGTGCACACGTTAGAGGTCTTAACAGACTACACCAATTTGACAAAGTAGAAATCATTAGAGTAGAACATCCTGATAACTCTTACAATGCTTTTAATGGCATGATAGAACATGTACAAGGTATTTTAAGAGAACTAAACCTACCTTATCGTATTTTAAGACTTTGTGGTGGTGATACAGGTTTTCCTTCTGCAATGACTTATGACTTTGAGGTTTTCTCTACTGCTCAAGACAGATGGTTAGAAATTTCAAGCGTTTCTAATTTTGAAAACTACCAAGCAAACCGTTTAAAATTACGTTTTAAAAATAGCGAAGGTAAAAATGAACTTGCTCACACGCTTAACGGAAGCTCTTTAGCTTTACCAAGAGTATTAGCTGGTATTTTAGAAAACTACCAAACCGAAGACGGAATTGTAATTCCGGAAGCATTAGTACCTTACACTGGTTTTAAAATCATTAATTAATAGGTTTTTTCTTACGAATTTGCAGGAAATTACTCATTTTTATCGATGAATGAATAAAAACATACGTCGTTCAACGATTTTATGCCTATTTATAAGGATAATTGAAAAAAAAATCAGAATTTTATAAAACCAACAGTTAAAACTATTTAATAGTTGTTACTGCTATTTTCCATTATTATATAAAATAGCACAAACTTATAACAACCAAATTAAGTAAAATAAATATTTGTCCCAATCGAATATTTGAATCATGTTAAATTGACATCGATTAATAGCACACTTATTAGATTGGCAAATGCCTGAAATTATATTTCAGGCATTTTTTTAGCATAAATTTTACAACATCTACTACTTACATTTGTTATATTTACCCAAAGCTATTGCTACACGTTTATGAAGTTTATTTATCTATTTTTTTTTCTATTTAGTTTTCATGCCATTGCGCAAGAAGACATTTTGGCAAAAGAATACTTTAAAAACGGAGAGTTTGAAAAAGCACAAGTACTGTACAAAAAACTACACCAAAAAAACCCAAGAAACTACAGGGTTCTTAAGCAATTAGTAAAAACACACCAACAGCTTGAACAGTTAGACCAAGCGCAAGAACTAATTGAAAAATCTATTTTAATCTATCCTTCATTACTTGTAGAACTAGGTTATAATTATCAATTAAAAAATGATCTTGAAAACGCCAACCTAAACTACAAAAAAGCAATTTCTGTTATTGATTTAGAAGTTAAAGCTGCATATAACATTGCACTCGCTTTTGAAGAACACTCCCTTCTAGAGCAAGCCATTCTATCTTATGAAAAAGGCATGCAGATAAAACCAGAATACAATTTCAACTTACAACTGGCTAGAATTTATGGTGAGCAAGGTGATGTAGAAAAAATGTTTTATAGTTATGTAAATTTTGTGCAAACCAATGACAATTACTTAAACACTATAAAACGTGCTTTTAGTGATTTTATAAGTGAAGATAAAAACAACCCAAACAATATTATCTTAAAAAAAATATTGCTAAAAAAAATTCAAGAAACGCCAGACTTGTTATTTAATGATTTATTAAGCTGGTTATTTATTCAACAAAAAGAATATTACAAAGCATTTATTCAAGAAAAGGCCATTTTTAAAAGAGATCCTGTAAGCCTATACAGAATAAAAAATGTGGCAGTAATAGCTGCTGATGAAAACCAAGATGCTATTGC
>Ga0209121_10005266_pt1 | contig 11774 bp, 8 predicted proteins | sample Cruoilmetagenom3_FD_187292 | JGI IMG/M metagenome (GOLD analysis project Ga0209121, IMG submission 187292) | Oil polluted marine microbial communities from Coal Oil Point, Santa Barbara, California, USA - Sample 3 (SPAdes) (version 2) | ecosystem: Environmental > Aquatic > Marine > Oil seeps ...
GCGCTATGGGAGTGCCGGCTACCTCCCCAATAGTTCCAGAACCCATCTGTCAAATATGAAGCAATTTGGTCAAAAGAATACGTCGGCAACGGAGCAGATAGCACATCAGCTTCCACTTCCGGCAGGGCTTGCACACCCTCAAACAGATCAATTCTTCTCGGTAGCAGCGCAGACATAAGGATTCCTTAACGAAACTTAATCAATCCTTAATTGTTACTATACTGACTCTTCGCCTGTCGAGAGAAAATCCTTAATTTTATGTAAAAAAGGGCCCCACTCGAGATCGAGAGAGGCCTTTTTTACAAATGTATAATGCTTAGATAGCGCCGTCGATCCAGCTTTTCAGGGCCGCTTTTGGCGCAGCACCTGTTTTATTGGCAACCACTTCGCCACCTTTAAACAGGAAAAGCGCCGGAATGCCGCGAATGCCCATTTGGGCTGGAATATTGGCGTTTTCATCCACGTTCAGCTTGGCGATTTTTACCGCGCCGCCATATTCCTCGGCCAGCTCTTCCAGCGAAGGGCCAATCATTTTGCACGGACCACACCACTCGGCCCAGAAATCAACCACTACGGGCACGTCGGAATCAAGCACATCGGCCTGAAAACTGCTATCGGTTACTTTGAATGTTGCCACGGGGGCCTCCTCATATCAATAAATGCGCTTGCGTCTAAATTAGGTAGCCGACCGCGCATCGTCAAGCGCTGGCTGCGCGTTGCAGTGCCGCATCACTCAAGCCTGACGGAATTTCCATCAGGCTTTGCGTTGCGGTCCAGCAAATCGCAGCTTTGATTTCCCGGTCAGGCCAGATTTGCGCCAAAGCCGCGCGGTAGGCCCCCATTTGGCGCAGAAAAGCTTCGGGAATATCTTCTGCGCGCGCCGGCACATCGCGGTTGGACTTAATATCGACGGCTGTGACTATGTCATCCACCAGCAATACATCGATTCTGCCGCTGATCAGGCCGATCTCTGGCAAGGTTGCACTAACCGGCACCTCACGAAGGGCATCTGGGCCAAAAACATCTGCTAGGTTTGGAGTGCTTAGCGTTTTGAGCGCCTCGTCCACCACGCCTTCCAGCGGCATTTCGAGCCATGCCAGCGCGGCTTGCGCGCGGTCTTCCTCCGGAACACCCGTCAGGTTTTCCATAAGGATATGGATTTGCTCACCTCTTACCAGCGCGTCTTCGGCTGGTTTTGCCCCGGCAACGGTATGCTCTCCGCCAAGCGTAGAGGGGGCCCGGGGCCGCGGCGGTTTCTCTACCTTTTCCGCTTGTTGATTCCACCAAGCTGGCAGGTCTACATCAACCAATGGCTCTTTTTGGCCTGAACACTCTTCCAGCTTCCAGTTGTTTTCCAATACCAGCCGCCCCCGCTCTTTTTGCGTTGCGCCGAGGCTTTCCAGAGCTGCGGTTGCCGGATCATACCAATTATCGCTCCCCCTATTCCGAACCCCCGAGCCTGCCATAATCAGCCAGCTTTCAGCCCGTGTCATGGCTACATAAAACAGGCGCATCTTTTCTTCTTTTTGCAATTCCTTTTGGCGCTGTTGTGCCTGTTGCAAAGTTTCCGGCAGGTCGGCTGCACCCAGCCCGCACACAGCTAATCCATCCCCCAACGGAAGCACAGCACTGCCCGTGTTGTTGGGCTTTTTTACTGTCTGCGGCAGTATTACAATCGGGGCTTCGAGCCCTTTGGCCCCATGCACGGTCATGATCCGCAACAGGTTGTCTTCATTGTTGAATTGACGTTTCACTTCAATCTCGTCCGCCCGGATCCACTCTAGAAAACCGGTTAGGCTCGGAGTGTTGGATTGCTCAAATTCCAGAGCCATACGCAACAGTTCATCCACGCCTTCTTCAGCCTCCGGCCCGAGCCTCGAAAGCAATTTTTCCCGCCCCTTGTGGCGGATCAATATTCGCTCCAACACCTCAAACGGCCGCTCAAAGTCGGCGTGAGCCAAAATATCCGAGAGCATTTCATCTGGCGGCATCGCCTGCCACAGGCTGCCTTCGCGACCATAGGCCATTTTGTACAATTCGTTCTCGGAGACCGCGCAAAGCGGTGATCTCATGGCGCAAGCAAGGTTGAGATCGTCCTGCGGATTGGCGGCGAATTGCAGCACAGCCAACAGGTCTTTTACCGCCAACTCCTCGATCACCTTCAACCTGTCTGCCCCCGCCACCGGCACGCCGCGTGCCTTGAGTTCCTTGAGCAACGCCCGAAAAAGCACGCCTCGGGATTGTACGAGAATCAGGAAATCGCCGGCCTTTACGGGGTGTTTTTTGCCCGGCAATGCCTTCCCGCTCGCAATAATTTCTGCCACCCGCGCCGCCACATCTTCGGCGAGCAACAGCACCGGATCGCCCTCGGGCAAGGTGTCCACCGGCGCATCCCACGGCCTTGTTTCAAGCGCGGGTTCTTTTTCATAAAATGGCCATATCTCAACCCTGCCGGGCAAAGCATCATCAACCGAAATATGAGATATCTCATCCTTGATTCCGCCGCGCATATCTCCATCAAAAACCCTGTCTACCAGTTGCAGAATAGGTGGTGCCGAGCGGAATGAGCATTGCAAGGCCCCTTCGAACATGGGTCTTTCCACGGCCTGCAACCGCTCATGCAGCAACCTGCGAATGCGGGAAAACTCGTGAGGGTCTGCCCCCTGAAACGAGAAGATAGACTGTTTTTCATCCCCGACAACGAAGATCGTGCGGGGTGTTTCGCTCTCCCCCGCCGCCGCATAAATTTCCTCGGCGAGCGCTGTTACAATATCCCATTGCAGCGGGCTGGTGTCCTGCGCTTCGTCGACTAGAATATGGTCTATCCCGCCATCCAGACGGTAAAGCACCCACTGTGCCATGTCAGACTGGCGTAACAGCGCGTCCGCTTTGCGAATCAGATCTTCGAATTCCAGCACTGACTGCCCAGCCTTGCTGGCCGCATAGCGTTGCAGAAATTCCGCCGCAAAATCATGCAGCGCCTTGGCGCGTTCATAAGCGACAAGTGCGAGCCGGCTTTGGCGGGCCGCATTAACACGTTCAATAAAGGTTGTGACCATGCCCAGTGCAGGCGGAAAGGCATCTTTTACCGCTTTGACAGGAAACCTCGTTGTACTTCGTGGTTTGCCGTTGGTCAGAAAGGCGGCTTCAAGCGCTTCAAGCACAGGCCGGATGTCGCCCGATCCCCTGCGTCTCAGCGCGGCTGCCACATTGAGCTCATGCTTATTGGCATTGCGAACCATCTCGACGGCCAGTTGATCAATGTCGGCATCCGAAATGCCTTCAAACAGGCGGTGCAAGATCGTCTCTTCGGTGAGCCCCGGTTCGGCCCCGATTTGCGCTGCAGCTTTTGCTGCATTGAAGCGCTTGGAGAATAGCTGCTGGTGCTTCAGAATATCATTCAGATAACTTTCCGGATCGCCGTTTAATGAAATGAATTCAGCAAATATGTTAGCGGAAGATTCCGCCAGCTTGTCCAGCACTTCCATTCGCAGCGCCATGGATTGCCGTTCATCCAGCAACTCAAAATCGGGTGCAACCTGCGCTTCCAGCGGAAACCGGTGCAGGAGGGATTCGCAAAAAGCGTGGATGGTCTGGATTTTTAAGCCGCCCGGCGTTTCCAGGGCACGCGCAAAAAGGGTACGGGCGTGGATCAGCTGGGCTTCGGGAAGATCAGCCGCCCCCATCTCTGCCAGCGCCGCCCGCAGCGCGTCATCCGGCAACATGACCCAGGTTCCGAGCTGTTTGAACAGCCGGTTTTGCATTTCGGCAGCACCGGCTTTGGTGAAGGTCAGGCACAAAATCTTGGCCGGTTCGGTCCCTTGCAGCAAAAGCCGCGCCACGCGGTTGGTGAGCACACGGGTTTTGCCCGACCCGGCATTGGCCGATACCCACGCGGAGCGCTCGGGCAGGGCGGCCGCGATTTGGGCTTGCGTGGCCTCGTGTTTGCGCGCTTCGCTCATTACAGGGCCTCCGCCTCGTAGGGGTCATCATCCTGCCACTCGCCGCGCCGCGACAGGTGGTCGTAATCACCCTCGAAAGAGATCAATTCGGGCCGCAACCGTGCGGCATAGCCCTTTTCTGGCAGCTGGTATTCGTTGATAAACCCGACCACACGTTGCCAGACATCGACCATGACCTCGTCTTCCGGCTTAAAGGAAACAATCGCGGGTTTGCTGCCCAGATATACCAGTTCCAGCGCTGCGGTGTGCCGGGCATTTAACCCCTCAAATCCCTGCGCATCAGCAATCGACCCTTCGAGCGGGAGTTGAACATTGAAGGCTTTAATCTGTTTCACGCTCTGCGGGTTGCCCGCCTTGTAGTCATAGATAACCGCGCCACCACCGGCTGTGATGTCTATCCGGTCTGCGGTTGCCGTCAGCGTTACATCAAACGCTTTGCCCTTGATCATACGTTTGCCCTTAATCTCGGTGCCAAAAGGGGCTCCCACAGCTCGACGGGCCTGTTCGGACTGAAGGAAGAAAGCGCGGGCGCGATGATAGTGCTGCCGCCACAGGGCACGGGTGGCGGGCCAAGGCACGGTGGTTGTCAAAACATCTTCTACACATTGATTATAGAGGGTTTCGGCCCGCTCCGGCAGACCCTCCATCGTGGCGCGAACAAAGCGTTCGAGAATGGCATGGAGGACAGTCCCTCGCATGCGGGCATCGGGCGTGGGGCTAAGTGGATCCAGCGGATAGAGCTTGAGAATGGTGCGGGCATAGCTGGCATAGGGGTCGCGGATCAGGGTTTCGATTCCGGTGACAGAAAGGCGGCGGGCGCGTGCGGCCAGTGGGGGTGATGGACATGGGCGACGGGCCGGAACCGGGGGTCCGGCCGGGCTGTCCAGAATGCTGGCCAAGTCCAACAAGCGTTGCCCCCGTGCCTGCATCGCCTCAAGCGCTGCTTCTCCGCCAGCCATCCCGCCTAGCAGGTTTTGCAATCGCAAAAGCCAGCGCGAAGCCACGCTCGGAGCGTCTCCGTCACGCAGGCTGCGTGAGATCACCACCTCTTCCGCGCCCAGCGCTTGCTGGAAATCATGTGCCGAAAGACCTATTTGACGCTCCGGTAGCATGAGCCCGCATTGCCGCCGCATATCGCGATTAAACCACGGGTCGTGGCCCGAAACCTTTGGCCAAGTGCCCTCATTCATACCGGCAACAATAACAAGGTCAGGGCTCTGCACCCTGGCTTCCAGCGTGCCCCAAATCGCAATATCAGGGTGGGCCTGCAACGGGTCATCCCTCACCTCAAGCCGCTCCAGAATACCGGCAAATAATGCACGATACTGGTGCGCGGTGTAGCGAGTGGAATGGTTTTCACCCAAGGCCAGCGCCTCAAAAACTTTCAACACTTCCTGTCCGGCGCTTTTGTCCCACAGCGCTTCAGCGCTAGCCAGCGCCTCCGCCACCTGACGATGCCGCCTCGCCCACACCGCAACCGGCTGCGGGGTCGGGGCGCTCAAGGCAACCAGCTTCGTTTCTAGGCTTTCTAACCACGCGGAGGCTCCCTCAGCTTTGTCAGTCCAGATCGTATATCCGGCGAGGTCCACCTCGGCCGGTCCACCACGCAGGGCTTCGCTCTCAAAACTTCGCACAAAATTCAGGTGCGTTTTGCGCGCTTCTTTATCTCCCGCCATACAAAGCGGATGTTTGAGAATTTCTATCAGATTCACCGGTGACATCGGTCTGCCCATCGCCTGCGCGACCATTCGCAAAAACACACCCGGCGGGGTCAGCTTGGCCGGATGCCCGGCACTGTCATCCGGCTGGATACCCCAACGCCCGAGTTGGGCTGCAACCCGGCGGGTCAGGTTGCGGTCCGGTGTGACCAGAGCGGCCATTTGGCCGAGCGCGAGCGCCTCACGCAAGCGAATGGCAATCGCCGTCGCCTCGGCGCGTGCATCAGGAGCGTTCAGCAGGGTTAGGCGTGCGGTGGCGTCGGGTACCGTTTTGGCCAGCTTGGGCGCATCGGTCAGCCAATGTGGCGTTACGGGCGCAGGCCGCAAGGCGAGGGAAATTAGCGCGTTCCGTGCCGTGTTCTTGGGGGGCGCCTCATGCCATTGAGCCATGTTTGCCGGATCAAACCCGATCCGCCCCCCCAAAGCCGCAAACCCGAATTGCGGATGCTCCTCTCCAAGGTTGTGCCAAAGGTCATCTGGTGAGGTAAAATCAAAACCCGGCAGCACCACCGCCCCTTGGGGAAGGGCTGCAACGGCCTGCATCAGCCTTGCGGTCGTTGCCCGCGAACCGGTTGAACCAGCCACAATTACCGGCCCTTGCGGTGGCACCTTTTGCCAACGGCTTGCCAGAGCCTCAACACCCGCGCGTTGGCGGGCCTCCGCACCGCTAAAAACTTGATCAGGTAGCGATTTCTCGTAGTCGTTCAGGATATTCAAAAACTTCAGGTTGCGCTGCCAGTGGCCTGAAAGCCCCGCCGGATTGATCCGTTCCAGCGCGTCAAAACCAACCCCTTCGCCGGTCATTTCGTCGTGCAATGCGGCCAGAGATTCCGAAAGACCAAACATCGCGGTTTTGGAGCCCAGGTCTGGCTGGCTTTCAAGAAAAGCGCCTACCAGATCCGCGAGCGCCAAGTGGCGCATAAACCGGCTTTGGGCTGCCGGCTGTCCGGGTTCAGCCCCCAGATCGCTGATCACCTTGATCTCTGGCAACAAACAAGCCGGACCACTCGAAAACAGCGCTTCGAGCCGCCGCTGCGCCCGCCTCGTGTTCACATATAAGGTTACGCGCGCCCAAGCCTCCGGGGGTTGCCCCACCATGCGTGTGCGCAACCCGTCCACCAGCGTTTGGCTAAAATCACAGCCCACAGGTAAAGCAAAAACGCGCGGGTCAGACTGGGGTGGGAAAAGCATTAAATACCTCTAATCGGCTAGGCCCGAGTTTGGCCTGCATCGCAAAGCTATGCAACGTGTATTCGGCCAGCTTTTGCTGTATTCCCTGCCGGGGTTCACGGTTGAGTTGCCAGAATGTTAATCACGTCTACGATAATGGCAGCCCTTTGCCCGCTATCCTGTCCGGTTAGTGTTGCGCCACCATCCAGCAGCCCTGAAACCGCATTTTCAAACCACTCGCTCGCCAGAGCCATGTTTTCTTCACCTTCAAACCCGAGTCCAAAAGCAATATGATACCCCATAAGCTCAACATATACCGGATCATTCAGGCCAACCAATGCGGCCGACGATGCCAGCACAACTTCTGTGTTTTCCGTTTCATACCCGACTCCCAGACAAGTTTCGGAAATTCGTGCCAGCGTTTCAGGTTCCATACCGGAGCCAACAGCCCAATCGGACATTTCATCCAGATATTCCCGACTCGTAGATGTGACTATGTTTTCAACATTGGGCACCATTGCGTCTGCAAAGGTTTGGCATTTCTCGCCAACTTCCCCAATGGTTTGTTCGTTGGGGGCGGTTTCAAGAAGAAACGTCGTTTGCGCGATTGCCAGTTGCCGCAAATTGCAAAATTGCGCCTTTACCAGATTGATCGGACCGGATGCCTCGATATTTACGCATAAAGAGCGCATGGGCGGCTGGACCAGCACGGTCGGCTCGACCTCGACATTGGCAAAGGGATTCTTCTCCAGATAAAGTGATTTTAACACACCCAACGCGTTTTCTTCGTTTGATAAAACCCGCCAGTTCATCTCCTCGCCGCCGTTGGAAATGATCTCGTATGAGGACAGCAGAAACTTTTTTTCTTCTGCTGTCAGCTGTCCCGTAACCGGAAAGTCCAGGGCCGTCTGATAGGCCCGAATGGCCAAGCGAGATTGGCCACCAAGAATACCGTCAACAACGCCGGCATCAAATTCAAAAAAATTCAGGGCTGTTTGAACTTCGCTATTGGCCAATCGCTGCGCGTTTGCGGCGGCGCGCCGGTCACGGCCCCGTTGCCCTCCGCTAAACAGATTATTGAAGAATCCGCCGTTTTGCGCCTGAACAGGTTCCGGCAGCGGAACTGCCAGAAAAATTGCAGCCACAAAAACAAGTTTGGAAAATAATCTGCTCACACCACTGCTCCACCCAATATTCATTTGTGCAAGCGTCGGCTTGCGGTAAACTGCCGAGCCAAACAAGCCCCCCTAATCACTCTTGAAAATTCGATAAAACCAAAATTCGCCACGAATGGCTACTTAATAGTCAAAATGCAGGTTTTCTCCGAGCGGGGCGCGGGCTTGTGCCAGCGTGACTTCAAGCGTTGATCTATCCCAGACGACTTCAACGATGGCACCCGTTGGGCGCGCTTCTTCGGGCGGTGTATCACTCTCGTCTTCCCATTCCGACCCATTGGCAAAGGTGAGCTGGGCGCCGGTGCGTTCCAAAAGTGTTTTGGCAATAAACAACCCCAGCCCCATGCCTTCGTACCCGGGACGTTCCTGATCAATGCTCCCGCGCTTGCGCATAAACGGGTCTCCAATCCGGCCAATCACGTGGGCGGGGTAGCCCGGTCCGTCATCCCCCACATGCACACGAAGGTGGGCCTTGTCCCACGAGATGTCGATCCACACCGTTGTCGCCGCGAAATCCACTGCATTCTGGATCAGATTACGCAAACCGTGGATAATTTCGGATTGTCGGGCGACCAGCATGTGATCTGCCCCTGGCCCGTCATTGATCCGCCCGTTTATGCGTGGGATTATCCTCTTGCCACGGTCAAGATGAGGCTCTGTCGCTTCTTGCACCAACGCCGAAATCGGCGCGATTTGCATGAGCATATCATCTTTGCCGGAACGGCCCATTTCATGAAGGATATCGCGGCAACGGATGGCCTGGTCGCGTATCAACAAGGCATCGTCATGGAGATCGGTCTGGTTTTCCAACTCGTCTGCGAGCTCCGAAGAAACCATCATTATGGTCGCTAAAGGCGTGCCTAGCTCGTGTGCGGCGGCAGCGACAACGCCCCCGAGTGCGGTTAGGCGCTGCTCGCGGCCCAGCGCGTTTTGCGTGGCCGCCAGAGCCTGAGACATGGAGAATACCTCCACCATGATTTTGCGTGCGTAGATGGCTAAAAAGGCCACGGAAGAGATCAGGGCGACCCAGGTGCCATAGGTCAGAAGGACCGGCATAAGCAAAAATTCGCCCTCTACCGTTTTGAGTGGCATAGCATATTCAAGAAGCAACGTGATCAACCCTGTTGCTATCAGCCCCAATATAAGGGTGGCGCGAAGGTTGAGCGCCGTGGCCGCCATCACCACGGGTGTTAACATCAAAACAGCAAACGGGTTTGCCAACCCGCCGGTCAGGCCTAGTAAAAGAGCCAATTGAACGAGGTCGAACAGCAAGGTCAGCAGAGCCGCTTTTGCGGAGAGCCGTCGGTTTTCGGGAAAAACCACCGTGGCGACAATATTGAACGCAACGGCAAAACCGATCAGCGTGGCGCAAAGGTCAACACGGATATCCATGCCAAGCCATTTGATCGCCACCCATAGTGCCGCCGATTGCCCGGCAATCGTCATCCAGCGAAGCATGACGAGCGTGCGCAGCCTCACCCAGCTAGACCTGGCCTCCTGAGAAATTACGTTTTCGTTTGGTTCATTCATGGCTTTGCTTAGCACGGTGCGCAGCGCGACAAAAGATTCAATCCTCGCCTTGTTCAAAGGAAACCCGCGCATGGCCGGATATTCTGTGCAAATTTACCAGTTCCAAGAGCCATTTTGGGCTGCAGATTTTTATATCGTGCCGGAAAAAACGAAGGCGGCAGCCGTGATGACAAACTCTTATTCGTCGCCACAAACAATGTTTGTTCAGGAGGCCTATTTTGAGGTGCACACCTATCTTGATAGTTCCGGTTTTGTGCAGGAACCCGAGGCCGCCACGCAGTGGCATTGCAGATATCTGAGCTGCGGCAGGATGGTGCTGGTATTTGCATGTCCTCAGTATTATGTGTTGGTCGAAATCCATGTTGGAGAAAGACCATGAACCGCGCCATCCTGTTTACCACTGCAGCCGTCATTTCCATCGCCATTGGAGGCGGAGCTTACTATTTTGTCAGCCAAAAACAGGACGATATTTTTGCCCAGTGCCGCAGTAGCAGTACCGTTGCGGGAGCCCGTATCGGTGGCCCGTTTGAGCTGGTAAATCCGGCCGGCGAAACCGTGACCGACAAAGACGTGATCGACGGCCTGACACTGGTTTACTTCGGCTATACCTTCTGCCCCGATGTCTGCCCGTTTGACACCGCGCGCAATGCAGAAGCTGTCGAAATTCTGGAAGAGCAGGGCATCATGGTAAAACCGGTGATGATCACAATTGACCCCAATCGTGATACGCCCGAAGCCATGGCGGAATTCACAAGCTACATCCACCCGCGTATGCTTGGTTTGAGCGGCACTGAAGAACAAACCAATGCCGCCGCCAAGGAGTATCAGGTATATTTCGCCAAGGAAGACGACCCGGAAGACGAGGAATACTACCTGATAGAGCACTCGACTTTCACCTACCTGATGCACCCTGATTACGGCTTCCTCCAATTCTTTGGCCGCGCCCCGCGCCCCGAAGAGATGGCTGAAACCCTAGCCTGCTATGCTGATGTGATCGAGAATAACCCAGTAAACTAGTACCAAGGTGTTTGACCTTCGCCAAATGTAGCTCTAGTCTCATTGGAAATAGGATTTCAACGGGAGTGAATCATGGCCGAAAAAAAGTTGGCAGAGATCGGCGAGGACAACACCCTACTACTATTGGACGATGACGAACCCTTTGTGCGCCGTCTGGCGCGCGCTATGGAAAAGCGCGGATTTGACGTGGTTTGTGCTAGCGGTGTTACAGAAGCCAAAGGTATTGTTGCGACCAAACCACCGGCTTACGCCGTCTGCGATTTACGACTTGAAGACGGAAACGGGCTGGATGTGGTTGAACTGCTCCGTGAAAAGCGCCCCGAGGTCAAGGTGGTCGTCCTCACCGGCTACGGCGCTATTGCCACGGCTGTGGCCGCGGTAAAAATCGGGGCGAATGACTATCTTTCAAAACCGGCAGACGCCAACGACATCGCCAACGCCCTTCTGGCCCTGCCCGATGACAAGCCGCCACCCCCCGAAAACCCGATGTCTGCCGACCGGGTGCGTTGGGAGCATATCCAGCGGGTGTTTGAACTGTGTGACCGCAATGTTTCAGAAACCGCCCGCCGGTTGAACATGCACCGGCGCACGTTGCAGCGGATTCTGGCCAAGCGTAGCCCTAGGTAAAGCAGCCCTCATGATGGGTCGCAGGTACCCGTGATCCACTGCTGGCGGCAGTATTGGCCCTGCTCGTTATCCAATCAGATTCCTCAGTATCTGGTTGGTGGCTTTAACCATAAATTAACGGATTAACCGCAAATTGCGGTTATGCAAACACGCCTAAACTTTTCAGAAAACTGTCTTGAAGCCGAAGGGGTGCTCATTCCCTATGATCCGGCTATCATCACACCACCGATCGCCCATGCCATTAAATCCGGCTATTTTGAAGCCGAAGAAGCTGCCCATATTCCGCACATCGTGCAGCCCGATGATATTGTGCTCGATATCGGCGCCGGTATCGGGTTTATTTCTACCCTGATTTCCCGCCATGCCCATAGGGTTGTTTCGGTTGAGGCCAATCCGGCGCTCCTGCCATTCATGGAAAAGCTCCACGATCTGAACGGGGTGGAAAACACCATTCGGCTCAACACCGTCTTGGGAGAAACCACGGGAGACACGGCCACATTCTACCAGCGGGCTGATTTTTGGATGGGGTCTCTGTCGGCGGGTCCCAACCCTTATATGTCTACTGTAGACGTACC
>Ga0209121_10005267_pt1 | contig 11774 bp, 9 predicted proteins | sample Cruoilmetagenom3_FD_187292 | JGI IMG/M metagenome (GOLD analysis project Ga0209121, IMG submission 187292) | Oil polluted marine microbial communities from Coal Oil Point, Santa Barbara, California, USA - Sample 3 (SPAdes) (version 2) | ecosystem: Environmental > Aquatic > Marine > Oil seeps ...
AATACTAAATCCTAAACAAATCCTAATATTCAAAATCCAAAGTTCAAAACAGATTCCACAATTTTCAATTTTTAACCTGTTTTTTCCGTTTCTCTTTAATATTAATCTGATAGCCGGTCAGCTCACTGGCTAAACGAACATTTTGCCCGTCTTTACCAATGGCCAATGACAATTGGTCGTTGCCAGTCAAAACCTCGGCTATTTTTTTATCAGAGTCTACTTTAATCCTTAATCCTTCTGCCGGTAATAAGGCGACGGTAATAAATTTCTCCGGATCTTCGCTATACTGAACAACATCTACTTTCTCACCACCCAAACTTTTAATCACTTCAGAAACTCGGACGCCTTTTTGACCAACGCAAGCTCCTACTGGATCAACACCGCGGCGGTTAGAAAAAACTGCCACCTTTGTCCTCACTCCCGGCTCACGAGCCACCCCTCTTATTTCTACCGCTCCATTAGCAACCTCGGGAACCTCACGTCTAAATAAAGCATTTACTAAGTCAGGGCTAATTCTGGAGAGAACAACTTTCTCTCCCCCCGCTCTCCCTTCAGGATGATCTGATTGGCCAATCTCTTTGATATAAAAGTCAAATCTCTCTCCCGCTTGATATTCTTCTCTATGGAGCTGCTCGCTTTTTGGCAAAACTCCGTAGGTGCGACCGATGTCAACTACCGCTTGATGATTGTCAATGCGAATTATTGTCCCTGAGGTTACCATACCTATTTTCTGCCGATAATCATCAATAATCGCTGAATTTTCGGCTTCTTTAATTTTTTGCAAAATTACCTGTTTCGCTATTTGAGTAGCAATACGGCCAAAGCCTTTAGGAGTCACTTCCCGATCTTTTTTCTTTTCGTCCTGAGGACAACCAAAAATTTTCGCTCCTCCCGTTTGTTCATCTAATCGCACTGTATACTGCCAATCCTCATTAAACTTACCACTTTCTGCAGCATCACGGCAAAAAGCCGCTAAAACAGCGGCCTTAATACTTTCTAAAACTAATTCTGGCTCAATATGACGCTCCCGCGCTAATTCTGCTACCGCAGAAGCAAATTCAGTTCTTTTCAAAACCATAATAAAAATTAAAATTTATAAAAAATGGTGGGCTGCCCCACCAAAATATTCTGCCACAACCTAACTGAAACTATCTTAAATTTAGCATAAAAACAAGCCAAAGTCAAACTTGGTAACAATTCTTCCTCTAGTCGTTTCTCCCATTTTCGCTCTCCCTTCTAACAGAAGCAGGGAACATTGTTTTGATGAGTATATAATACCCAAGCGGCTAATACTGAATAGTTAGTAATCAAACCATTTGAAATCATTTGTTTAAACTCATTAATTGGTAGCCAAAAGGATTTTATTTCTTCTTCCAAGTCGCCACCCTGCTTCTTTACTTTTTTGATATTTTGGGCAAGTACTACATACATTTTAGAATTTGTGCGACGATTGTTAACGTAATACCATCCTAAATTTTTAGCACTGGCAAAAGTATATCCCGATTCCTCAATTAGTTCTCTTCTAGCAGCGTTATAGGGTTCTTCATTTTTATTTATCTTGCCTCCAGGAAATTGAATTAAATTTTCATCAACAGGATATGAGTACTCTTCTTGTAGTAGAATTTTATTTTCCTTTATACAAATTACCGTTACCCCGTTATTGCCGCTTGCAAACCTTAAATAAGAGATAACTTCAGCATTTGGCAATTCCAATCTATCTTCAATGATTTTTATTCTTGGGTGATCGAAAATAATTTTGGAGCCCAGTAGTTTCCATCGCCCGCGAATTCCAGTACTTTTTGCCGAGCTGTTTAATGTTGCCACAATTGACTTTTATAAAAATGTAATATTATAATCGCGGTTAGAACCCGATATAATAGTTCTGTTTAATCCTAGATCTTTATCAATAATCGGACCATTGATAACTACACTTGAGTTGATTGGCACATCAGGCGCTATTTGTGCGTTTGATGATATTACATTACGTCCCCCGCTCAATCTCATATTATTATTGTAATATCTATGGATTGTACCTGCATCATCCCAATATCCGTTTTCTGGTAATAGATAAGCGGCCACTTTATCTTTACTAACTGCCGGAATAATCAGGTCACGCGACATACTACGACCTTCTCCTTCCCAACCGTTTATTAATTCTTTACGTATCCAATCAAGTAAATATCTGTTTCTGATAATATAGACTCCGGTAATACTAAGACTGTCTCGTATTTTTCTTTTAACGACTCGCTCGACAAAACCGTCTTTTACTAGCGCATAATCTCCATAGTCTAATGCAGGAACCACTAATAGGGTTATGTTTGCTCTTAATTCTTGGTGATAATCTTGAAATCTGAATAGATCTACAGCTTCAAAAACATGGTCGGCAGGGATAATAACCATGTCTCCATTAGAGTCCTCATGAGAAAGAATGTCAAAATAATCAATTAGTGAGGCCGCTCCTATCGCTAATCTTTTATCTCTTAGTATTGTTACTCCGGGAATTCTACGCGCATATTCTTCCACACAAACGGCTTTTTCAGGATCAAAGTTGGTAGAAACCAATATATGTTCACAGTTTTCACTTACATTAAGAGCATAATCAATCAATTTTCTTTCAGGATCTCCCATTGGCAACATGGGTTTAGGTATACGGTTTGTGTGCGGTTTTAATCTCGTCCCTTCCCCCCCGGCTGGTATAAAACATGTCAAAGTTTCTCTACTCATGTTATTTCGTTAACAATATAGTATATTTTTTGATTAAAAAATCTACAAAATTTTCCATATTAAATATCTTAACACTATCAGGACCTGCTGATGATAATCGCATAGCCAATTTTTTATCTTCGAGGAGGGCTATAATTGCTTCAGCTAACCTTCTGGCATCTCGTGGGGGTACGAGTAGTCCGTTCTTGTTATTTATCACAACCTCGTTCAAGCCCTGAACATTAGTAGCAACTAATGGACGGGCTGAATATAGTGCTTCTATTGCTGTAAAACCCAAACCTTCAAAATAGGATGGAGTGATTACTACATTGGCTCTTTTATAGAAAGCCGCAAGAACGTCTCGGTAAATTATCTTTTTGGGTATTAAAATTTTATCGTTTACATTTAACTTTGATATTTTTAAAAGTAATTCATCCGCATATTCCTGATCGTAAGGTTTTATCATGCCTGTCAAAAGCAATTTACATGGGTGTTTTTTGTTGACTAGTATAAAGGCATCTATGGTCTCACTTACTCCTTTGCGTTTTGTAATTCTTCCCGGAAGCATTAGTAATATTTCTCCTGGTTTCAAATTTTCCCCGATATATTCTGTAATATCTATTTTACTAGATTCTCGAAGATATCGATCGAACTCAGGCATATTTATCCCGTGATATGCCATATAAGTCTTACGCTTATTTGCTCCTTGGGCAATTGCAGAATTATAATTTGACCGGCTTCCAAGAATCATTAAGTCGTACTTTTCCATTTTGATTATAGCGGTTGATAATTGCATATCCAAAATTGATTTTCGGTAAAAACCAATAGATCTTTCAAGTTTGAATGGGGTGCTCCAGAAGGTAAAAACTACAGGAGTATTTAAGCTGTCTCTAAATAAAGATAAAATTAGCATTGGTAAATAGCTATAAACATGAATTATGTCGCATTTTGAGCGTTTAATTATAGAATAAACATCTTCTGTTACTTTTTTAAATCCGATATCGCCGACCATACATTTTTTGTAATTATCTACGTATTCAGCCTTAAATTTGTGAGGTCTTTTTTCCAGGGCTGATTTAGATAAAGAATCAATTATTACAGTGGCTTCATAACCCCGGAGAGCAAGGCTTTCGGCTATGAAGTAAGTTGCCACTGCACTACCAGCAATATCTGGATAAAACTGACCAGCTATTAATAGAATTTTTATCTTTTTATTCATATAGCATTCTGCTTGATAGTTGATACAATTTTCTTCCATAACTTGTGAAGTTTGGGGTTTTAGCAGAAAATACTGCCCGAGAGCTACAACCCCAGACATATCCGACAGCCGTAATGCTAGGACCGACAATTTCGTTTTTCCTTGGAGCCTTGATATTAACCCAAGTAGATTTCAAACTGTTACACAGATAGCTATAGTTATGGCTAAGAGGGCCTTTTAAGGTATTTTTCCTGTAGAAATAACAACCATTTATTTCTCTTTGTATTATTTTGTTCTCTCTCGGGCTCATTAATTTAATATAATAACAGCCCCTACTACCCACACTAATCTGATTATACAGATCAGGGTTATTTATCAATTGTAATAATTTTCCTATCGACTCACCATTTTCATCTAATTTAATAACGTAATGAATTAGTTCTAAGGGTATACGCCGAGCCATAAGGGCATTAACTGTCTGGTACGGGGTCGTCCCTTGCCAACGAGGGTTAATCTCGGTTAGTTTTAATTTAAATTCACCATTTTTATTCATCTCGACAATATAATCCGGACCAAAGATTCCTGCATAACCAAATTTTTTATATAATTCCTCTCCTATAAGTTTGGCTGATAATAAATATTGTGACTGAACACACCTTGGCCATGGGATAGACCAGTCATTGCCAATTGACGATTTATTGGGCCCGATTGGTTTGTGACTTAAGGGGTCAACCAAGACTACACACGTTCCGTTTTCTTTTGGAATAATGCAAGCCGATCCGTTCGCAGGATATGCATTTAATATTTCAACTGAAACCTTAATTCTCGATTGGTTTGCCAGTCTATTCCATAATTTATCTTTAAATAATCTATTTATGTCTGCTTGGCATTTAATTAGCTTGGTCCCACTACCCCCAGCAGATATATCTTTTTGAAAATATATACCTTGATTTTCAGTAAGATCAAAATACTTTTTATATTTACTAAATTCTCTGCCTAATTGATTAATGTTTACCCATGGTATAACTATACTTCTTAGGTTTGGATTTTCGATGGCCAATTCATCAATCAATTTTGACATCGTAATTTTATTTTCTATGGTTAAATACTCTTTATATGTTCTCGCAGGAGGTGTAATGGTAAAATTGTTGCCTAATTTATTAATAATTTTGCAAAATTTTAAATTTGGAAAGGGCATTAACACGCATACTTTCAACTTTTTTAATTTTACTTTTTTAACAAAATCTATTACACGAGGGCTAAGCTGACTAATTGTGGATTCCATACTTGTAAAACTACTCTTTGGGGGAATTATCATATTTACCGCCTCAAGCCCCAAAGAACTTTGCACGTGGGCTAATTTTATTGATTTATCCTTATCGTCCAAAACACCCATCTCAACAAGAGGAAAGTGAAGGTCTCCTTTGTGGCCGATTAACCATATTTCATCAAATTTGGAGAAAAGTTCTTTGCAAAGCTTTACAGCCAAACCTAAGTTGCCAGAACAGTTATGAAGTATATTTGGTTTTCCCATTAATTAAATAGGACACACTTATTACACCAAATTGTGCATTACTTTAGCATAAAAACAAGCCAAAGTCAAACTTGGTCTACAGTTACGGCACCAATTCCCGCCAGAGGTAGGGCTTCTCCCGAAAGACTTGAGGGGCGGTAAAAAGATATTGGGGATTAAAGATAAAGAATTCAGCCGGGTTGGTAGCATTACCAGCTTTCAAATCACGATTTAAATCAAAGCCATTCTTGGCATAAAAGATACCTTCACCAATAAATTTAGTGGTATCTGTGTTTGTCCTAATCTGACCATCGGCAACATAGACTCCCTGAAGTTGAGAATCAATGCTGGCAACATTATCAACTCCCTGTTTAATTTCTATATCACCATTAGTGATTAAGGCAAAGAAGCCTGAAGAACCCACAGTAATCTTGGGATTAATGACTAAGACGGGATCAACAGCAGAAGCAGAAAAGTTAACAAAGACTAAAACTTTATTATCACCAATCGCCCAATCAGAACCAGGATCAGTGATAGTGACAGTATTATAGTTTTCATCTACGTTGTAAACAAAAATCTGTTTACCTGTTCCCAGGTCAAGTGGGAATTGATTAATACTGGTAACATCATAGAGACAGTCCACGTCAGGATTAAAACTATTATTGGTTCCCTCTCCGTCTTGACAGGCAGTATCAGCTTGATGGGCAAAGTAACTATAACTATACTGTGAAATTACCGCCTGGGCAGTACCACCTACACTCCAATCATTCTCATTGCTTTGGGTAGCCTTCCCTTCACCAAAACCACGGCTATTAGGAGAAGAAATTAAGCCCGAATAGCTATCTAAGGATAAGGAGAAAAACTTAGATGCCGAAGGAACAGAATCGGGAATAGGAGAAGAAATACCACTGTAGCCATAAACATCACCACCCCAAGCTTGAAACCAGGAATCGGCATAAGTAATTTTAAAAAGAGAGTAGGCAGCATTGGTTAGAGCACCATTGTCGGTGACTACCTTCCAGTAGTAAGTAGAGTCCCAGTCAAGGGAGTCACTAATGGTACAAGAAGAGTAACCTGTGGTCTCACTACCCACAGGAAGACAGCGATTAGTTTCCGGCACCTCAGTAGAAGTACAGCCTGAAGTGCCGGCTTTACAATAGTAAACCTGATATTGATTATTATTGCCAGCACAATTTAATCCCCAATCGCTGATATTCGCCCAAAAAAGAGGAATATTTTGGTTAACTTGAAAAGTGCCATCAGAAAGATGAGTAGCCACCTGGGGAGCTTCATTAATACAAAACGACCAAACCAAGGAAGAAGTTTCTAAACATCCATTGTCCGCTACTATCTTCCAGTAGTACGTTTTCCCTAACTCAACTGAATCTGAAAGAGAATGGGAAGTTGAGGTAGTTGAAACTCCATCAACAACAAGGGGGCTTAGAAAATTATCATCATCATCAAGGTAAACAAGATAGTGATTATCTTGCCCTGAACAGCAAGCCCCCCAAGAAGAAGGAGCGTTCCAGGAAAGAGAAGTGGGCAAGCTATCAAAAACAGCCTCATCAGCAGGAGATACAAGAGAAGGAGAGGAAGGAGAAGTATCAACACATATTATGTATGTCAATTTATTAAAACCAGTATAGGGATAGCTGGGCCACCAATAATTATGCCAATATAAAGTATTATACCAAGTACAAGAATCCCCTGTACAATCATTATCTTTAATATCCTCACTTCCCCCTGCCGGCGCAGGAGTAATACCCACTATTTCTTGACCCTCTTTTAAGACAATCCCTCCACCGCCGTCAACTCCACCACGAGCATAACCAGTGAAGTCACTCACATATTCTAAAGGAGTAGTAAAATATACTGAATAACCAGCTGAACCCTGATAAGTAAAAGACATGCCACGCACTTCGACTGGCTGATTATCGCTATCCCTTGCTTCAATAATAATATAGGGAGTAGGTGTGGGGATGATAGGAATATCCTCATATTTAGCGCATAAATGATCAACATAGTAAACAAGATGGTTATCAGTACTCTTGCCACTAGCAACAAATTCAAAGGTAATCTGGTCTTCTTTCTCTGAAGACATGCTGGGAGAAACTACATCAAACTCCTTCCATTCACCTACTTCGCTGGAAAGAGGAAAGCAATCTTCACCAAGAAATTCAAGAGCATCATCCTCATCCTTCTTCCGATGCTGGATACAAATTTCAAGCTCTGCAGGTTCTGTGTCTTCATCTTCGTAGTTCTCTGTAACCTTATACCAACCCCAAAAATGAACTTGTTGGCTGGCAGAAGGACCAGACCCCAAACGTGTATAAGCCGTATAATAGGTTGAAATACCCTTGTAATCTACTTTCAAAGAATGCAAATCCTCTATTAGGGGACACTCGTCCTCATGGGCTTGTTCATCCGATCGCTCCACGGTTTCTGATGATGTCCCCGCATACTCCTCAAAAGTCCAGTCACCAAAAGACTCGCCACATTCAAAACTACTTCGACTATCATCTAAAAGATAGCAGCTGCAGCCAACACAGGCAGGAGTGGGAGTAGGAGTATTAGTGGGTGTAGGTTCTTTACTATTATGCACTAATACACCATCAGCATAAAAAGTATGAGTTTTGGATATCTTCTTCAAATTATATGTCTGGAAAATACCCGACTGGCAAGAAATTTCAGCAATTTCTTTTTCTTTTCCTCCATATCCTCCATATCCAATGACATCATCTCCTACTTCTAATTCCCCCACAATCAACCCACCCTCCTCATATGTAGCTTCGGGATTAATAGATTTCCAACCCTCATCCGTCCATACTGGATGCTCGTTGGTTAGTTTCAGAAAAGAATTATCAGCAAAAGAAAGTTGGCAAAGATGACCCCTGACAGGCGATTCTAATTCTAATACTTGAGCAACGGCGCTCATTCCCTTTTCTTCATCATAACTAAGCACCGAGTCGCCAACTTCTACATCCTCTATGTCCCTTTCCTCTCCATTGCTCATTAAAACCTTTGTCCCTGGGGGAAAACAGCTAGTGTCATCGGGACAACAACAACAAGAATCAGTGTCAGGGTCACAAGTCCCTGTACCTGAAATACAAGATCCACAACCACTAGCACTACACCAGATACCATATCCCGAAGGGCAAGAACAACCACTAGTAGGTGTCGGCCCGGGAGTATTGGTTGCTACTGGCGCTGTCGTTGGTTCTGGTGGTGCCTCACCACAATGAAAATCAATACAATCAGAACAAGCATAAGTACCACAAGTATAATTAACAACCCAACAACCACTACTAATAGAACCTTCTGTATTACAGCTATCATACCAACTACTCGGATCAAGTGGATCAGGCTTTATTGTTTCCGTTGTGCCGCACTTCGACCAGCCATCACAATAGGCATAAACCGAATCCGGGCTGATGACTTTCCCTAAAAACAAAGCAAACAGGAAAAAACAAATTAAAAGAAATATTCTTTTTTTCATTTTATTTAATTGCAAAAAGGTTCTTATTGGCCCCTGTATACTCAATTAAAACTCTTTTTAACTCTTCTTCCTTGCGCTCAAAATTTTGCTCAGTGTGGGAAATACGGTAAAGAGTGCTCATAAAACTTTGTGTTAAGTACATCTCCTTCTCTTGATTGTTAAAACTATCCAAAAGCTTTTTTGAAAAACCAAGTGAAATTGTCAACTCGTTGCCAACCCTTTCCTCTGTAGCCGAAGAGATTAACTCTCCCTTTGAAAAAGCTTTATCTCTCTCATGATTATTATAATCAAAGATTATTTTAATTTTACCAGGAGGATTTTTTTTAATCTCCAAAGCTCTATCAAAATCACGGACGTAAACCCCTTCTTCCCAGATTTTCCATCTTTCCAAGATTTCCATCAAAAGTTCTTGCTTTCCCAAAATATCAATATTATCCAATTTAGAAACAATTTCTATTTGTTTTTCAAGGGCAGGAGAAGGGGAAATTAATGCTTTTTCAGCTTTTTTTTGATTCTTATTGGTAAGATAAAAATAAAGTCCTACTTCAAAAGCAATGATTAAAAGAAGACCAATGGGGAGAAGGTAAAAAACTTTTTTCATCAACTTTAATTATCCAAGAAAAAACAGAGATTGTCAACAAGAATACAACTTAAGGAGTAGAGACAATTTTACCATTCAGTTCAGCACCTCTTTCTATAAGACCCCCTGCTACTTCTCTTTGGTAATCTATACTAGGAACAGTTCCGCCAGCCTTGGTAAACCCTCCATAAATCAGCGCCGCCAGAACCTTATTGGCCACAGCTGTTGAGTCCTTCAATCGCCTTCCGGAGTAAGTTATAAAAACAAGCTCTGTTTCCCCTTTTTCATTAACTCTCGGAAACGGCCTGATATCATGCCCTGTTGGATAATTAGGGGATATTGCTGTCACATAAGAACCAAATGGCCACTGTTCATTAAGTGGATCTTTATTAAATTCTGTGTAGGGAAGTAATATAAAAATAATTCTTTTGTGATTAGCAAGTTGGGCAAGATCATCACCCTCATAATATTCGTCTCTTTTCTCCGCCCAATAACGCAGGAAAGATTCCACTTTCGAAGGATCAGCTTGGCTTATATCAACTTTGTATCCATAAGTAGCGTCACAAAGAACCACCAGTCTTCCTCCTTGAGAAAAAGCCATCACCCTTTCAGTTGTCTGTTCATACATCATCTCGATTTTTCCTTCTTTTTCCCACACCCAAGTCTCATATTCTTCATTCCAGGTTGGTTGTATCATTTCCCCGCCTATTTCAAGAGGGACAATAACCTCTTCGTTCCAAACCAATTTACCATCCTCATCAACACCACCAAAAACATGTGTCACCACCCCCTTGGCATCAACATTAACGAAACCGGATTCTGAATTAAAATTAACAAACCCACCATCGGTTGCAGGGTCCAAATCGATTGCTTCAGTTAAACCAGGTTCCACAGATTTTGTATTCCCTGGAGACCAATAAGTCCCATCCTCACCATAATAGGGAAGTAATATAGACAGATGATTATCAGAATCAGGATCATGAATCTGTAAATAAACAAAAGGGTTCCCATCCTTGTCGTTAACCACTACCTGATTAACACCAGTGCGATTTTCTTGGCTAAGATAATTAGCGGTATAAAGAACATCCGGACCCTGCCAATAGCCAGCTACTTTGTCTAAATCAAACTTAGACACATATTTTTCTTTCCCAGTAAAATCTAAAAAAGAAAACAAGTCAGAATTATTCTCAACCCTAGTAAATCTTGTGCCACCAATTAAAGGCTCTGGTCTAGAAGCCAACCAACCGGCAAATTTTGCCAATTCTGTCTGTTGCCTTTCTAATTCAACTAATTTTTCACTTTCAACAAATTCAACATTACCACCACCAGCACCAACTACATATTCAGGCACAGCTGTTACCTCTATCGTAGGTATTACTGTTGGGGTATCGGGTATCGCTGTTGGAACATCCGGTGTTTTGGTGGGAAGAAGGGTGGGCGTGAAAGGAAAAACGGGTGTCTCTTTGGGAGGGAAAATTTCAGTAGTTATCGGCGTAGGAGTAGAAAGAACCTCTTTATTAACATCAGGGGGAGCACAATCCCGTAATCCAACCCCTAAGACCATACTAACTAAGCCTAACCTCAATCCTTTTTCTATTTTATTGGCCATTTAATTATCTTTTAAATACAAAAATAGCCCCGCCAACGGCGGGGCTGTTAAGCTCCTTTAATATCAACAAGACAATTAAGAAATATTGATTCCCTAATCATTGGACTTAATTTATCACAAAGAACACTATAAGTCAAGAAAAGCGGAATTCCTGGTATCCATCTAAACAGAATATTATTTCCCTTTTTCAATTAAATTCTTAATCTGTCGTTTAAATTCAGGAAGGTTTCTTATAATCGTATTCCAGACTATTTCTAAATCTATGCCAAAGTAATGATGAATTAACAGGAAGATTTTTAACCGCTTCTCCTATAATCTCTAACCTTCTTATTACTGCATCCTGTTTCTCGCGTGATTCAAGAAATGCTTCTTCGGAAAGATCTTTTGTATACTTCTCAATAATATTGATACTTTCCAAAATATGCTGCAAGAACACTAAATACTCTTTACTCATAAAATCTGAATTTGTTCTGCTAAAATACGGTCTCTTAAAAGAGGATGAAGAGATTTATATGTGACCACGTCTATCTTTTTACCTAATGCTTCTTCTAGCTTCATTTGCAATTCCACAAGATCAAAAAGGCTTTTCCCTCTTGGTAAATCAACCAAAATATCCACATCACTATCCTCCTTATTCTCACCTCGCGCATAAGAACCAAAAAGAGAAGAACGAAT
>Ga0209121_10005268_pt1 | contig 11769 bp, 9 predicted proteins | sample Cruoilmetagenom3_FD_187292 | JGI IMG/M metagenome (GOLD analysis project Ga0209121, IMG submission 187292) | Oil polluted marine microbial communities from Coal Oil Point, Santa Barbara, California, USA - Sample 3 (SPAdes) (version 2) | ecosystem: Environmental > Aquatic > Marine > Oil seeps ...
CTGGTTAAAATTGCACTGGAAAGTGACTCGGATACCGCGTGGATTGGCATTATGCTCGGCTCTGGTAAGGCTCAGTTGCGGGTGACGCAACGGCAGGAGGATGAAAGTTGAGTGCTGAACTCCACCCCTATCACCGGGAGTTAGAGGCGCATATTCAGAGTTTATTGCCTGCCGCCAACTTAAAGCTCTCACCTCTGCGCTTTGAAAGTGCCGCTCATCGTGAACTCAAACTTTGGTTGATTGATCCCGTTGGAATGGATGCACCCTTGAGTGAAGAGGAAGTCAGTGCAGTTTTTGCCGATCCCCCCTATTGGAGTTTTTGCTGGGGTAGTGGTCTGGCGCTAGCCGACCGTTTACTCGCTGGTGGGCATTCGTTAAAGGGCAAAACGGTGCTGGATTTTGGTTGTGGCTCGGCGGTGGTTGGCATCGCCGCTGCTCTCGCTGGGGCTGCTAAGGTGATTGCCTGTGATATCGACCCTCTGGCTTTGAAAGCGAGCGCCTTAAATGCTAGTGAGAATGGCGTTGAGCTAGAATTTTTGGACGATTTTTTTGCCTTCGAAGGTAAGGTAGATATATTGTTTGCGTCGGATGTGCTCTACGACCCTGACAACAGGCCTCTGGTGCAGCGCTTTCGAGAGGTCGCTAATGAGGTGGTAGTGGCCGATTCGCGGGTGAAAGATTTTGCCGAGCAGGGTTTTGCGCTGTGTGGTCAAGTGCGGGCGGTGACCGTACCCGATCTGGGCGAGTTAGAAAGCGTCAAGCAGATCTGCTTTTATCAGAATCGGCGTAGCTAAGACCGCAGTATTGGCAATGAATGAAGGATGAGTAGAGGATGGATTTGTTGTTAAAGTTTTAAGTTGTTACCAGAGTGTGGTGCGGGTTGCCCCGAGCCAATTAAGGCCTGAGGCAACAGCTTGGTGTTCTTACTTACTCGTCGTCAGTGCCACTCGATGGCTCTTTGATTTTATCTTCGACGCGATCAATGGCGGTCTCGGCTGTTGTTTTGGCCTTTGAGGCAACGTCTTTAACCGCTCCCCTTAAATCTTCGGCATTATCGGCATCGGAGTCATCTCCTCCGCAAGCGGATAAACCAACAATAACAAGGCTAAATAACGCGGCTATAACAGTGGGTTTCTTAAATATTGACATAGAGGGAACTCCTTGATTGTAAGTCTAATGCCGTGTGCATCAGGTGATGTTCATTTATAGCGATTGCAGGCAAAAGGTCAACTGTTATTCATACTTTTTGTTGTTTGTATCAAGTGAATTTATAAGTGTCCACTAAAATAAGTTTTATTAAATATAGCGGTGGCCTTCTGAGCATTTGTTAAACTCTCTCGAACATCCCCTTATGTGAGGTCGTCGGTGATAAAACAGCTTGGCAATGGGCTCCGTCCAGAAGAGGCCGTTGAGCAATTTTTACGCTCTACTGATAAGGCGTTGGCTCTGCGTTTTGACTTTGCACAGTATTATTTGCCCACTGCACCATCAATTGCGCTATTGGCAATACTCTTTAAAGATAAGGACGGTTTGCGTGTTTTACTGACGGACAAGTCGTCTCAGCTTGAGGCGGCTCTGGCTACAATGATTGAACCTTTGACGAGTGATAACTTGCGCTTATTAGCGACCCGTGTAGCCGCTCCTTGTTTTAATCTTGATCAGGCCCTTTTACTGTCACCAATTGCGATTGCCAAGCCCTGGGGGCGGGAAATCTGGTACACGGGCATTGAAGCACGAGGCCAGTCGGGTTTTAGTGACGGCGTTTCTAGCGTGCCCATTCCCTGGTTGTTGACCTTATTGCCAAAGCGTTTGCTGGGTGCAGAGCAGTCGAGTTTGAATTTATTAAAGATTCTCGATCCACTGCCAGAACCTGTTTTTGGCGATCTTTATTTTGAACTCCACGAAGAGAAACGAGAGGTTTATGTCGTCACTCATGTCGACCCCAAGAGCTGGCCCGATGGCGAGGGGGGTATTCGTTTTGGCTTTGAGGCGAGAGTTCGCGATGGGTTTGATGACCCCGATGAGTTTCGCCAGGCCTACCTGCAAGCCGTGCAAAACTATGAGCAGATAAGGCGCAAGATTGATCTGATCTTCGATCAACAACGTCACGATCAGGGGCTGGATTTGAATCAGCCCGTCGAGACTGACTTGTTAAAACAGTGGCACCAACAACTGACGCCTGAACTGCAAAAAGAAGAGATAGTGTTGCGAGAGGCGATGAATCGTTTTACCCATATGCAGGGCTTGCGCGAGGGCGATGTGGTCAAAGTGCCGTGCCTGACTCCCCATGCCCTGCAGCACGGTGTGCGCACGGTGGAATTTCAGACGCCAGTCTATGAGCGCAAAATTCTCGCCTTTGGCCAAAAAGTGTTAACCCAGCAGCACTGGGATACAGAAGAGGCAGTGGCCTTGATGTCTTTGCAGTCTCAAGTTGAGCAGAAACTAGCGGTGCTTGAGAAGGGGCAGGGCGTCTGCCGTGAGCTGGTGGTCAGTTTCGATGATTTTCAGGTGCAGCGTATCACTCTAGCGGAGGGCGCTTGTTGGCAAATTCCCCCTGCTGAAAGTTATCAGTTGTTAATAGTGGTCTCTGGTGTGTTTGATATCGGCGCTGATGCTGCGCGGTTAAAAGCAGAGCAGGCGGTCTTATTACCCGTCCTTGGCTCGGCTACGTTTATTCACAATTCTGGGCCGGGTGAGGGCATAGCTTTACTGTCCCAACCACTGACGGCTATTTAAACTTGATGTCTATTGTTGCCAGCCCTGTTGCCTCGAATCAGGCTTTAAAAAAACAGTTGTATTGTAGAAGAAGGAATCTCGATGTATCTGGTTGCCCCCGAGCAGACGCTGTGGCAAAATCTGCGCCCCTTGGCGGGGTGAGCCTGAATCTCACTCAGCACAAGTGAGAAACTTGTACCGACAAACCTAGAGGATACAGGTGGATCAAATCGCGGCGATAGTAGCTGTGAGCAGGTTTAGCGGAAGTGGTGAAATTGGTATACACGCTGGTTTTAGGTACCAGTGCCGTAAGGCGTGGGGGTTCAAGTCCCCCCTTCCGCACCAACTATTTATTGAGCACCCCTGTTGTGGGGTGCTTCAGGCTTAATTCATAAATCCAATGACTGTTGTGAGGACAATCCATGCAGGTTTCTATAGAGACAACCTCCGGGCTCGAAAGACGTATGACTGTGGGTGTTCCCGCTGAAGAAATTGATAGTGAGATTGCACAACGTCTTCAGAAGGCATCGAAGACAGTACGTATCGATGGCTTTCGTCAGGGTAAAATCCCCGCCAAGGTAATCAAGCAACGCTTTGGTGCTGGTGTACGCCAGGAAGTAGTCGGCGAAGTATTAAGCCGTACCTTTTATGAGGCCGTGAGCAAAGAAGAGCTGCGTCCCGCCGGTCAGCCTGCCATTGAACCGGTAAAAGATGAAGAGGGTGCTGATCTCGAATATATCGCGACTTTTGAAGTCTACCCTGAAGTTGAGCTACAGGATTTTACACAAATAAGCATTGCCCGCCCCGTTGCGACCATCTCTGATGACGATCTCACTGACATGGTTGAAAATTTGCGTAAGCAACGTGCTAACTGGGATGAAGTTGAGCGTGCGGCTGCTGACGGCGATCAGGTCAATATTGACTATAAAGGTACTCAAAGCGGTGAAGAGTTCCCCGGTGGCACTGCGGACGCTTCTGACCTGGTACTGGGCTCAGGCCGCATGATCCCCGGTTTTGAAGATGGTGTTATTGGCTTGTCTGCCGGTGAAGAAAAGACGCTTAGCCTGACTTTCCCCGAGGATTATCACGCTGAAGAGTTACGCGGTGCTGCGGTTGAATTTGCCGTTAAAGTGAATGCTGTTAAAGAGCAGACGCTGCCAGAACTCAACGATGAGTTTTATGAGCAGTTTGGCGTCAAAGAAGGTGGTGAAGAGAAATTCCACGAAGAAATTCGCTCAAATATGGAACGTGAGCTCGAGACTGCGATTAAGAACAAAGTCAAATCTCGCTTGATGAACCAGTTGCAGGACTTGCACAGCGTTGATATCCCCAAAGCCTTGCTGACTAATGAGATTCAGGCACTACGCCAGCAAATGGTTGGTCAGTTTGGTGGCGCACAGCAGATGGATATGTCTATTTTCCCCGACGAGCTGTTTGCTGACGAAGCCGGCAAGCGCGTTTCTCTTGGTCTGTTAATGGCTGAAATTGTTAAAGCCGCTGAAATTACTGTCGATAACGGTAAAGTAAAAGCCTTTATTGAAGACAGAGCTGCCGGCTACGATGACCCCGAGCAAGTGATTCAATATCACTACTCTAACGAAGAGTTGCTCAATAGTGTGCAGTCTGCGGTAATGGAAGAGCAGGTTGTCGACCATGTCTTGAGTCTTGCGACAGTGACCGAAGAGGCGACAGATTATAAAGGTGCTCTCACTCCAGACCCCATTGTAGAGAAAGAGTCTGACGAAAGCGCAGACTGATTTAATTACCTGGTGTAGAGTATAGCGTTGCAATACGGAAACTTGGCCCAATAACTGGGAGTGTTGCCTGCTTATAAATGCGGGCTTTATTGGCTGATTATTAGGCGAATTGTTACTGACTAATCTGGGAATTGACTATGATCCATGATGATATGAAATATAATAACGAGACCAGGGCAGCAGGTGGTCTGGTGCCTATGGTGGTTGAACAAACTGCCCGTGGCGAACGCTCTTTCGATATTTATTCACGCCTGCTTAAAGAGCGAGTGATTTTTTTGGTCGGCCCGGTTGAAGACTTTATGGCCAACCTGGTTGTTGCCCAGTTGCTCTTTCTTGAATCTGAGAATCCCGATAAAGATATCCACCTTTATATCAATTCTCCGGGTGGCTCGGTCACGGCTGGCATGGCTATCTACGACACCATGGAGTTTATTAAGCCCGATGTGAGCACCATGTGCATTGGTCAGGCGGCGAGTATGGGTGCCTTCCTTCTGTCGGCGGGCACACCGGGTAAGCGCTTTTTACTGCCCAATTCCCGCTGTATGATTCATCAGCCCAGTGGCGGTGCCCAGGGTCAGGCTTCTGATATCCATATTCAGGCCCAGGAAATCCTTAAAATCCGTGAGCGATTAAACCAGGCGATGGCCAGGCATACCGGTCAAACCGTTGAGAAAATTGCGGCTGACACCGAGCGCGACAACTTTATGAGTGCGCAAGAATCTAAAGCGTACGGTTTGGTTGACGAAGTATTAGACAAGCGCGCATAGTCGACGTAGCCTTTTTTAAGATTTGGTGAAATCTAGTAATAAATGGCTGTGTGTTAAGCCTTTATTTGACGCGAGGAGAAAGTAGTGAGCGATAAAAGCGGCGATGATAAAGACGGCGACAAACTTCTCTATTGCTCCTTCTGTGGCAAGAGCCAGCATGAGGTTCGCAAACTCATTGCAGGGCCATCGGTTTTTATCTGTGATGAGTGTGTAGACCTCTGTAACGATATTATTTATGAAGAGCTGCAAGAAGCAAAAACCAGTGAGTCAGTTGAAAAGCTGCCGACGCCTATCGAAATTAGCAACACACTCAATGAATACGTGATTGATCAGCTGCGCGCCAAAAAGGTGCTATCGGTGGCTGTTTACAATCACTATAAACGCCTTCAGTTAGGTGTCAAAGTTGGGAAAGACGGCGTTGAGCTTGGTAAAAGTAATATTTTACTGGTCGGTCCCACAGGCAGTGGTAAAACACTACTGGCAGAGACCCTTGCTCGCCTGTTGAATGTTCCTTTTACAATTGCCGATGCAACCACTTTGACCGAAGCTGGCTATGTTGGTGAAGACGTCGAAAACATTATTCAAAAGCTGTTGCAGAAGTGCGATTACGATGTTGAAAAGGCCCAGCAGGGTATTGTCTATATCGACGAAATTGACAAGGTTTCTCGCAAGTCAGACAACCCATCAATCACCCGCGATGTTTCGGGGGAGGGCGTTCAGCAAGCCCTGCTGAAGCTAATTGAAGGTACTGTTGCCTCGGTTCCGCCCCAGGGCGGGCGAAAGCACCCTCAGCAAGAATTTTTGCAGGTCGACACCTCCAATATCCTCTTTATTTGCGGCGGTGCATTTTCCGGTCTGGAAAAGATTATCCGTGATCGCTCAGAGAAGGGCGGCATTGGTTTTTCTGCCAGTGTTAGCAGCAAAGATGAAGAGAGTAATGTCGGCGATATTTTAAAGGATCTGGAGCCAGAAGATCTGATTCGCTTCGGTCTTATCCCTGAATTCGTTGGTCGCCTTCCCGTCGTTGCAACCCTTGAAGAGCTGGATAAGGACGCTTTAATCAATATATTGGTTGAGCCGAAAAACTCTCTGATTAAACAGTATTCTGCACTCTTTGAAATGGAAGATGTTGAGCTTGATATCCGCCAGGATGCACTGGAGGCGATTGCTGAAAAGGCGCTTGCTCGTAAAACAGGTGCCCGAGGCTTGCGCTCCATTATCGAGAACACACTGTTGGACAGTATGTATGACATTCCCTCAAGTAAAGATGTACACAAAGTTGTTGTCGATGCGTCTGTTATTAGTGGGGACTCTGAACCTTTACTGGTGTATGACAATCCCGAGCAGCTAAAGTCAGCGAGCGAAGAAGCATAAACAAAAACGGGCACCTGAGGCCCGTTTTTGTTTATGGGTGCTTGTATTTATTGAAATTGGCCCCATACCATTGTGTATTAACCCGAACCTGCATTGCGCTGGAATAAGAGGTAAAAATGGGACAGGAAACAGACAAAGATTTATCAAAGACTCGCTTGCCGATGTTGCCCTTGCGAGACGTTGTGGTTTTCCCACAAATGGTCGTGCCGTTGTTTGTGGGTCGAGAGCGCTCAATCCTCGCTCTGGATGACACGATGGCCGAGCATAAAAAGATTGTACTGGTTGCCCAGCGCGACGCTGCCTGTGATGACCCTGGACCTGCAGAGGTCTATCAAATTGGTACCGTCGCCACGATCCTACAATTACTCAAGTTACCCGATGGCACGGTGAAGGTGCTGGTTGAAGGCTCTGAGCGGATTAATATAGACGCCATTGAAGAACACAACGGTTACTTTGTGGCTGATTACTCGGTGGTTGAGAGCGAAACTGCTGTCGAGGATGAGCGCGATGCTTTAGTACGTACACTGGTTAATGCCTTTGAAGAGTACGTCGGTTTAAATAAAAAAATTCCCTCAGAAGTGGTGACAACCGTCGCCGGTATCGACGAGCCCGGCCGGCTCGCCGATACAGTCGCGACTCACATGACACTAAGCCTTGAGCAGAAGCAGGAAGTTCTGGAAATCAGCGATGAAAAGCTGCGTATTGAGCATCTTTTAGTGCTGATGGAATCTGAACTAGATATTGCTCAGATTGAGCAACGCATTCGCGGGCGCGTCAAGAAGCAGATGGAAAAGAGTCAGCGTGAGTACTATCTCAACGAACAAATGAAGGCGATTCAGAAAGAGCTGGGGGACATTGATGATGCGCCCAACGAGTTAGAACAACTTGAAAATCGCATCAAAGAAGCGGGGATGCCCAGAGACGCCTTGAAAAAGGCCACGGCTGAATTGAGTAAGTTGAAAATGATGTCGCCAATGTCGGCAGAGGCCTCGGTCGTACGTAGCTATCTCGACTGGATGGTCAGCGTACCCTGGAAAAAACGCTCTAAAGTACGCCACGATCTCGTTCTGGCTGAGAAAATACTCAATGAAGATCATTGCGGTCTAGACGAAGTTAAAGAGCGTATCCTTGAGTTTCTCGCCGTGCAAAGCCGAGTGAAAAAACTTAAGGGCCCGGTGTTATGCCTCGTAGGGCCTCCCGGTGTTGGTAAAACCTCTTTGGGTGAATCCATTGCACGAGCGACGGGGCGGAAATTTGTGCGCATGTCTCTCGGCGGCGTTCGCGATGAAGCTGAAATCCGTGGCCATCGACGCACCTATATTGGTTCTCTGCCCGGCAAGCTGATTCAGAAAATCTCTAAAACAGCTGTTAAAAACCCACTTTTCCTGCTCGATGAAGTGGATAAGCTGGGTATGGATCATCGTGGCGATCCCTCTTCTGCTTTGCTGGAAGTTCTCGATCCAGAGCAAAATAATAGCTTCAACGACCACTATCTCGAGGTCGATTACGACTTGTCAGAAGTGATGTTTATTTGTACCTCAAACTCGATGAATATTCCCGGTCCGCTACTCGACCGCATGGAAGTTATTCGTATCCCCGGTTACACCGAGGCTGAGAAAGTGAACATCGCCTCTAAATATCTCTTACCCAAGCAACGCAAAGCGAATGGTTTAAAGGACGACGAACTTAGCGTTGAGCAGGCGGCCATTCTCAATATCGTACGTTATTACACCCGCGAGGCCGGTGTCCGTGGTTTGGATCGAGAGATTGCCAAGATTTGTCGTAAGGTCGTGACAGGGTATGCCAAAAATGCCGATCAGCAAGCGGTCAATGTTGGACCCACTGAGCTTGAGGACATGCTGGGTGTGCGTAAATTTGATTTTGGCCGTGCAGAAGATCAGAACCAGGTGGGTCAGGTCACGGGCTTGGCGTGGACTTCCGTGGGTGGCGAGCTATTAACCATTGAAGCTTCAGCGGTGCCGGGTAAAGGTGCCATCGTAAAAACCGGTTCTCTCGGTGATGTAATGCAAGAGTCGATTCAGGCAGCTTTAACTGTGGTGCGTAGCCGCTCTCAAGTGCTGGGTATTCACCGCGACTTTCATCGCAATCATGATTTACATATTCACGTACCCGAGGGCGCTACGCCCAAAGATGGCCCCAGTGCCGGTATTGCCATGTGCACAGCTCTGGTCTCGGTATTAACCGACATTCCCGTACGAGCAGCAGTGGCGATGACAGGAGAGATCACCCTGCGTGGCCAAGTGCTAAAGATCGGTGGTCTTAAGGAAAAGTTACTTGCTGCTCATAGGGGCGGTATTACGGAAGTGATTATTCCGAAAGAAAATGAACGTGATTTAAAAGAAATTCCCGACAACATTAAGGCAGATTTAACCATTCACCCGGTGAAGTGGGTCGACGAAGTGCTGGAGCTGGCTTTGCAGCAAATGCCCAAGCCACTGACCGACGAGGAGTACAGTAAATCATCCAGCTCACCGCTGTCGGGTGAGGGTGAAAGTGGTGAGCAATCAGCATCGCGTATTAGTACACACTAAAATATCGGCTTGCGTGCTTGACCGCCCCAAGGGCGGTTGGTATAAAGTCTCGTCCCAGCGTATTAGCGAATACGCGGTAGGGTCTTCAATCAAATTTAGAGGGGTTTAATGTGAATAAATCAGAGCTTATCGACGCAATTGCGGAATCAGCTGACTTGTCAAAAATGTCTGCCGGCAGAGCACTGGATGCAGTTGTAGAAGCGATTACAGCATCTTTACAAAAAGGTGATCCTGTTTCGCTGGTTGGCTTTGGTACTTTTGCCGTCAAGCATCGACCTGCGAGAAAAGGTCGTAACCCAAAGACGGGTGATGAAATCCAGATCAAAGCTGCCAACGTGCCGGGCTTTAAAGCAGGCAAGGCACTTAAAGAATCGGTAAATAGCTAGTTAGAGCACTACTTTAAAGTTGTAAAATAAGTAGTAAGGAAAGGCGCTTTGATGCGCCTTTCCTTTTTTTCGCCCCGGGCGAATATTAAGAAGAAGCAAGGAATTACAATGCTACAAGATTTCCGCGAAAGCATGAAAGGCATCGCTTTTTTTATTGTTATTTTGATTATCGTGCCATTTGCTTTCGTCGGCATTGATTCAATTTTTTCAAATAGCCCTGCCAGCGACGCAGAGTTGGAGGTTGATGGGCATAGCATTTCTCGCCTGGTTGTCGACCGTGCACTGGCTATCCATAAACAGCGCCTATTACAGCAGCTTAGCGATATTGATCCTGCGCTGCTCGATGATGTAATACTCCGTGGGCCTGTCAGGCAACGTCTGGTCAGGGAAAAAGCGGCAGAGTTGACGGCTCGCGCGACCAGCATGGGTGTCTCTCCTGCCACCATCGCTTCTTTGCTACAGACTGTTGATGTCTATCAAACTGAGGGTCGATTTGATCGCGATAAGTATGAATTTACCATTCGGCAAATGGGTTATACCCCCCAAGAGCATCATAGCTACATGAGCAACGGTTTATTGCTCAGCCAATTTGCCAGTGGTGTTGTCGATACAGGTTTTGTAACCGAGGCTGATTTAGAGCTGGCAGCGAGAATATTTGAACAGCGCCGTAACTATTATTATCTGACGGTACCAATAGCCCCCTTGATGGCCGGCATCACCGTTGAAGAGGCTGAGGTCAAGGCTTATTACGAAGAGCATAAAGAAGATTTCCGTACCGAGGAAAGTCTCGAAATCGATTATATCCAACTATCGACCAGTAACTTATTAGCTCAGGTCGAGGTTGATGAGGCCATGGTTCGCGAACTCTTCGATGCTCGACAGCAGGTGGCACAGGCCGCAGTACGACGGCGAGTGGCACATATTTTGATTGAGGCTGCAGAAGATGGCAGTCAGGCTGCTAAGCTTGACGCAATTCAGTCCAAGCTCGCCAGTGGAGGTGACTTTGCAGCGCTTGCACGTGAGTACAGTGATGACCTGGGAAGTGCGGAGCAGGGCGGTGATCTAGGTTTTGTCGAATCGGGCGCTTTTCCCGCTGAATTTGAAACGGCGGTACTTGGTCTCGCCGCAGGTGAGGTTTCCAAACCCGTGGCAACCGATAGCGGCATACACCTGATTCGCCTCACGGAATTAGAAACAGCTGAGGCATTAATTTTTGAAGATGAAAAGGTTGCCATCGAAGCTGAGCTTAAACATCAATTGGCAGCCGAACTACTGCCAGAAAAAATCGAACAATTACGTGAGTTGTCCTACAACGCTGAAACTCTTGCAGAGCCAGCCGCAACAATGGGTCTTGAGGTTGCCAGTACTGAACCCTTTACGCGAAGCGGTGGTTCTGATATTGCCGCCTATCCTGCCGTCATCAGTGCCGCCTTTGCAGAGGACGTACTTAGCAATGGCTATACCAGTGATATCGTTGAGCTGGGTGAGGCCGGGGTGGTGGTGTTGAAAGTTCGTCAACACTATCCCGTTGGCTACCGCTCATTTGAAAGCGTGATTGCTGACATTACCACTTTATTGAAACACGAGTCAGCGAAACAGGCACTGGCAGCCAGGGCGAGTGCCTTGCAGGCGCAAATTGCCAGCGGTAAAAGTATCGAGACTCTCGCTCAAGAAAAGAGTCTGACATGGCAGGTGAGTCTCGATACCTCACGTTTCGATAACCGTGTCGATGAGGCGATCCGCGATCATGCTTTTGCCTTGCCCGCGAGCAGTACCTTGCCAGCCGTTAGTGGTTTTGATCTCGCCAGTGGGGATTATGTGATTGTGTCTTTAACCGGCATTCAGTCTGGTGAGCTGGATAAGATCTCTGCGACACGTCGCGACAGCCTGGCGCAGTCTGCTAGCCGAACATTGGCACAGCGTGAATATCAGGGCTATGAGTCCTTAATTCTGGCTGATGTGAAGGTAAAGATGGATAAGTGAGTAATCAGCCGTTGCTAAAATTACGCAAGTGATTTCTCCATAAAAAGGATCCTGCATTCTCGCAGGATCCTTTTTTACGGCGCCCTTTTTGCTGAACTCTTCTCTCGCTGAAGCCCTTTCTCATTGCGTTACACTGCTAGGGAGCCTCTGATTAAGTCTGGACGAAGTAGATGGCGAGCTAAAAACTTTAGATTCAAGGCGAAAAGTGCACGTAATAGCGAGCTATTGCGAAGCT
>Ga0209121_10005270_pt1 | contig 11767 bp, 10 predicted proteins | sample Cruoilmetagenom3_FD_187292 | JGI IMG/M metagenome (GOLD analysis project Ga0209121, IMG submission 187292) | Oil polluted marine microbial communities from Coal Oil Point, Santa Barbara, California, USA - Sample 3 (SPAdes) (version 2) | ecosystem: Environmental > Aquatic > Marine > Oil seeps ...
CAGTCGTACAGCGGGCGGTGATCTTCGAACTCCAGGGTGCAGATCGAATGGGTGATGTGCTCCAGGGAGTCCGACAGGCAGTGGGCGTAGTCATACATGGGGTAGACGCACCATTTGTCCCCGGTGCGGTGGTGGTCGGCGTGCACGATGCGGAACAGGACCGGGTCGCGCAGGTTCATATTGGGGGAGTGCATGTCAATTTTGGCGCGCAGCGTCTTGGCGCCGTCCGGGAACTCGCCCGCTTTCATGCGCTCGAACAGGTCCAGGTTCTCTGCCACGGAGCGCTCCCGGTAGGGGCTGTTCACGCCAGGTTCCGTCAGGGTGCCGCGGGTCTGGCGCAATTCCTCGGCCGTGAGGTCGCAGACATAGGCTTTCCCGCGCTTGATCAGCGCCACACCGTACTGATAGAGCTCATCGAAGTAATCCGAGGCGAAGTACAGGCGGTCCTCCCAGTCAAAGCCCAGCCAGCGGATGTCCGCCTGGATCGACTCGACGTACTCCACCTCCTCGGTGGTGGGGTTGGTGTCGTCAAAGCGCAGGTTGTACTTGCCGCCGTACTGCTCCGCCACGCCGAAATTGAGGCAGATCGACTTGGCGTGCCCGATGTGCAGGTAGCCGTTGGGTTCCGGCGGAAAGCGTGTGTGCACACGGTCAAAGCGGCCGCTTTCCAGGTGCTCATCGATGATATCGGTGATGAAATTTGATCGGGTTGCGGGGGTTGCGTCACTCATAATTCTTCTCCAAAATAATACCTTTTCCAAGGTCATCTGACATGATGACCAGATTTGAATTATAGCCCATTCTCAAGCCGGCTTCCAAATCATCACCCTCACTCCCAGGACAATCGCAAAGGCGAAAAACTTTACAGGATTGGTACAGGGTCTCCTAGCACTGCACAGAGCAATGACCGCGGATTTCCACTGTAGGCACTCGGGGACACCATTACGATCGAAAACGGTATGCTTAAGATCCCCGGGATTTCTTGACACGCAATTCATCGCTTAACAACTTAAAATATGCAGTATCTGCTCATAACCCTGAGTTGTCACCCTTTGGGAATTATTTTGGTGCGCAGGAAAGAACTGCGCACCCTACGGATAATCACAAAACAGAAAAACAAAAATATCAAGAGGTTTTCGTAGGGTGCGCTCCTCTTCTGAGCGCACCATTAATTTCACGTAAGGAAATAGAATATTCATTTCTACCAAGTTTTGTTCTCAGACCTAAGTAGTTACCATATGCAAATGACTTTTTGAAATACCGGGGATCCTAAGGGTTAGCGCGGCAGCAAAAAACAGCCCCGGCAGTGAACCAGGGCTGTGGGTTTCTTCAATCAACTTTTAGGGTTTCATCCTTTGACGGCACGCGCCAGGCTTGCGCCCAATTCCCGCGCTCGATCGAGGTCCAGCACCTTTGGCCCGCCGATAAAGCCGATCGCGTTGAGCACCTCCCAATGCATCTTTTCGGCCATGGCTTCAAAGTCCTTTTCCGCACCGCCGCTCCAGGCATAGCTGCCGAGATAAGCGGCGTGTTTGTGGGTCACGCGCTTGCGGTCCGCCATCATCAGCACGTCCATCATTGGCGGGAACAGGCCGCGCTCATAGGTTGGCGCAGCCACCAGCACGCCGCGCTGCGTCCACAAATCGGGCAGGATGTAGCTGACATGGGTCTTGCGTACATCATGGACCCTGACAGGAACGCCTTCGGAAGCGATCCCATCCAATGCTGCGCTCAGGGCATGTTCGGTGTTGCGGTACATGGTGCCCAGCAGCGCGGTGATCCCTACCTCCGCCGGCGAGCGGTAATATTCCGACCAGGTTTGATAGAGCTGGACGATCCTGCCGGGGTCCTCCCGCCAGATCAAGCCGTGAGAAGGCGCCACCATCTCGATGGGCGTCTCTGCGAACTTCCCGATAGCGCCCAGCACAGCCTTGCTGAAGGCGGCCACGATATTGGTGAAGTAGCGCAGCGATTCAGCCTCGTAGTAAGCCAGGTCATCACAGGTGTCATCAAAGATAGCCCCATCCAGCGTGCCGTAACCGCCGAACCCATCACAGGGGAACAACACCTTCTGCTCCACCATGTAGGTCATCATGGTTTCCGGCCAGTGGACAAAGGGCGTATAGACAAAGCGCAGGGTGTTGACGCCCAGGGAAAGCTCCTGCCCGTTGGACAAACGCTCAATTTTTTCGGTCAGCCCATAAAAATCGTCCAGCATCTTCACCGTCTTGGGCATCCCCAGGATCAGGGCATCCGGCGCAAGCTGGCGCAGCCGGCTGAGCGCGCCGCTGTGATCGGGTTCCATGTGGTTGATGATGACGTAATCCAGCTCGGAAATCGGCATGATCTCGGCGATCTGCGCCAGGTACTCCTCGCTCAGCATCTCCCTGGAAAGGTCGATCAGGGCAGATTTCTCATCCTTGATCAAATAGGAATTGTAAGACATCCCCTCATTGCTGATCGGCCACAGGCCTTCGAACAGCTCTGTGACGCGGTCATTGATGCCAACCCAAAAAACACCAGGACGGATCTCAACGGGTTTCATACAGCCTCCTGTTATGAGACCAGCTCACGGACTTTGTCCAGCTGACCCTTGCTGCCCAGGTAATCGTTCTTCTCAGCGATAAAATCGGCATAGGCCTGCATGAAGATCTTGCCAGGTTTGCGCAGGTCAAAGCCCTCAGGATGGTCGCGGAAATATTCCCGGTGGACCCGGGTCCAAACCAAACGCCCGTCTGTGTCAATATTGATCTTGGTCACGCCCAGCTTGGCTGCCTGTCGGAACTGGCCAGCATCGACACCCTTGGCGCCGCTAATTTTGCCGCCTGCCGCGTTGATGCGGGCTACCTCGTCCTGGGGGACGGAGCTCGAGCCGTGCATCACCAGGGGGAAGCCGGGCAGTTGTTTCTGGATTTCTGCCAGGACGTCAAAATGCAGGGATTGCGAGCCGGAGAACTTGAACGCCCCGTGGCTGGTGCCAATCGCCACAGCCAGGGAATCACAGCCTGTGCGGTCCACAAATTCTTTAGCCTGCCCGGGATCGGTCAGCTTCGCATTGGCTTCATCCACCTTGACGTGCTCTTCCACGCCGCCCAGCTGGCCCAGTTCCGCCTCAACCACCACGCCCTTGGCATGGGCAGCATCCACCACACGCTTGGTGATGGCGATGTTGGTCTCGAAATCCTCATGGCTGGCATCGATCATCACCGAGCTGTAAAAGCCCGATGCGATGCAGTCCATGGCGGCTTCCTCATCCCCATGATCGAGGTGCACAGCAAAAATGGCTTCCGGAAAAACCTGGTCGGCACTGCGGATCAGGCCTTCCAGCAAGAGCTTGTCTGTGTAGGAACGGGCACCCTTGCTGATCTGGATAATGAAAGGCGCATTGGACTGCAGGTTGCCCCGGAAAAGGCCCACGGTCTGCTCCAGGTTGTTGATATTGTAGGCGCCAATGGCATACTTGCCGTAAGCAGCTTCAAATAATTTCTTGGTGGTAACGATCATAATCACTCCTCGGATCTAATTTTGATGACAGTAGGAAACAGTATTTAATGCAGCTTCCAATAAGTCATTATACCCAATAATCACACTGTCTAAATTCCTGCATAAGGAAAGTGGGTACCCACTTTCCTACCATTTCCTCAGATTCCCGTTAGAATAAACGGTACAGATTTGCTTTACACCCCCTTTGGAGTCAGTATGCTGGATGAAAACCACAAACTACGCCAGACCCCTGTGACCCTGATCCACCACGCTGCCAGCTGCGACAGTTCTACGCCCCCGGGCTCCCTCAGTGCGCTGGCGAAATGCCTGGACTCAGGAGCGGCAGTGATTGAGATCGATATCCTGCCCCTGGCGGACTGCAGCTTTGCCCTGCTGCATGATCAACACCTTGAAGAGGCGACCAGCGGTTCCGGGCAGGCACCGAAGATGAAGCGGGATCAAATCGCCAGCCTGTACTACCGGGTGGACGGCGAGGTCACTGATGAAAAAGTGGGTTTCCTCGAAGAGGCGGTCAGTCTGCTCAAGGCTCATCCCCAGACCCAGCGCCTGCAGCTGGACCTGAAGCCCTTCACCCCCCTCACTCGCGGCGTGCTGCGCGCATTTTTGAACAACCTTGAGCCGGTCATCGATCGCATCCAGGTGTCTTCGGTGGCGGATTGGGCAGTCCACTCACTGGCTCAGTTCGCGCCAGAACTCTCCCTTGGATTTGACCCCCTGCTGTATCTGGACCTTGAGGGTGACGAACCGCGCCCGGAGGAGGTGCCCCCCTTCCGTGTCGGTGCCTATGGGCTGCGGGATGACCATCCCCTTTCCGCCTATCAATGGGGTTCGATGGGTGAGTATTTCGCCGCCCGGGCAAGCGCCTTGCTTAATCAGGCACCCCAGGGCTGCGAATGGTTCATCCGTGCAGAGCTGCTGCATATGGCGCTGGAAGCTGGTTTCAACTGGATTGATTTTCTACACCAGCAGGACTCGAAAGTGGACGCCTGGACGATCGACGCAGCACAGCCTGAACAGGTGGACCTGGCGCGCAACCTGCTGGAACACGGCGTGGATGACCTGACCACTGATTCACCGGCGCAGCTAGCCCAGCACCTGCCTTCTGGTAAAATATATTAATTAACCCGTCTTCCCCAAAAATCCTGGTTTGTGCTATGATTTTTGAAGTTTGGAAATCGAGGAAACGACCATGAACTTTTTAATTACCGGCGGTGCCGGATTTTTAGGGGCTGCATTGAGCAATCGATTATTACGCCAGGGGCATCTCGTGCGGGTGCTGGATGACCTGTCCACGGGAGATCCAGAAGCCCTCGACCCAGAGATCCACTTCACACGCGGTGACATCAACGACCGCCCCAAGCTGTGGACGCTGCTGCAGGATATTGACTGCGTCTACCACCTGGCAGCACGGGTGGCAGTGCCCGAATCGATCCTGTTTCCACGCGATTACAACGAGGTCAATGTTGGGGGCACGGTGACACTGATGGAAGCGTTGCGGGATGCCGGCACGTCACGGGTGATTTTGGCGTCTTCCGGTGCAATCTACGGCAACCAGGACCAACCCACCATGTCGGAGGAGTTGCGTCCCAACCCCGGCTCACCCTATGCCGTGTCCAAACTGGCATCTGAATGGTATGTGCGTACGATTGGCAGGCTTTCTGGCATCGAGACGGTTTGCCTGCGCATCTTCAACGCCTATGGACCCGGGCAGCGCATTCCCGCCTCGCATCCGCCAATCATTCCAAACTTCATCCGCCAGGCGCTGCAGAACGGCACCCTGATCATCCACGGTGACGGCAACCAGACCCGGGATTATGTCTATGTGGATGATGCGGTTAACGCCCTGGTTTCCGCAGCCACCGTCCAGGGGCTGGACGCGCCCATCATCAACGTGGGCAGCGGCACGGAGACCTCCGTACGCGACCTAGCGCGTCTGGTGATCAGGATCACCGGCAGTAAACCGGAAGAAGTCTACAATCCACGCATCAGCGGGGGGGTCTCCCGCATGCAAGCGGACATTTCACTGGCAAAGGACAAGCTGGACTATGTACCGCTGATCCCCCTGGAAATGGGCCTGGAGCTGACCATGGAACGGGACCCGCAGTTCAAGAACGGTGCATGAGGCATAAAACGGGGGACTGCTATTGCTGAGGCATATAAAAATTAATCAAAATAACCACACAAACGCCCCGGCAAGCCTTACCCGGCTGTTAATCTAGTAAAATTACAGCATGTGCATCCTTTCGCGCAAGTTTTATAGCCGCCCAGCCCTGGCTGTCGCCCGGGATCTTTTGGGCTGCCGTCTGGTACGCCTGCAGAACGGCCACCGCCTGGCAGGATTGATCGTGGAAACTGAAGCCTACCAGGGGGAAGAGGACCTGGGCTGCCACGCCTCTGCCGGGAAGACCCCTCGCACCACCGTCATGTACGGTCCGCCGGGGCATGCCTATGTGTATTTCACCTACGGCATGCACTGGCTGCTGAACGCCGTCACCGACACGGAAGGGGTGCCGGCTGCCGTGCTGCTGCGCGCCGTGCTGCCCCTGGAAGGGCAGGAAACCATGGCAGCAAACCGTCCTTATCTTGCCCGCCAGCCCGGCTGGACGGACGGCCCCGCCAAACTGACCCAGGCGCTGGGCATTGATGGTGCTTTCAACACCGCAGACCTGTGCTCGCGGGAAAACACCTTATGGATTGAACGCGGGGACATATTCCCCGATGAGGTTGTTCAACAAACCCCGCGTGTGGGGCTGACCAGCGTCCCGGAACCCTGGCGGTCGATCCCCTGGCGGTTTTGTGTAGATGGGAGCAGCGATGGGTGATAAAGCAGAAGTTCTCTACCGGCAGATCTATACCATCCGGTGCTTTGAAAATCTCCTGCTGGAAAAATTTTCCTCAGGGATATTTCGCGGCACCACCCACACCAGCCTGGGGCAGGAAGCTAACGCGGTGGGCGTGCTGTCTCACCTCCTCGATGGCGATATCGTCGTCAGCAACCACCGCTGCCACGGCCACTTCCTGGCTTACGGCGGCGATCCCCAGGCGCTGTTTGCAGAGCTGATGGGGAAGCCCTCCGGCATCTGCGGCGGCGTGGGTGGATCACAGCACCTGCACTGGCGCAACTTTTACTCCAGCGGGGTCCAGGGCGGAACGGTGGCGATGGCGACAGGTATGGCCCTGGCGGAGAAATTCAAAGGGAACGCTTCCGTTGTGATCGACTTCATGGGGGATGGCACCCTGGGCGAGGGCATTGTTTATGAAAGCTTGAATATGGTCTCCCTGTGGGGGGCACCCCTGTTGATTGTCCTGGAACACAACCATATCGCCCAAACCACCCCCTCCCACCTGGCGGTTGCCGGCAGCATCCTCCAGCGCTTCGAAGCTTTCAGCATCCCCACCACCTGGCTGGACTGCAGCGATGTGCTGGCAATCCAAACCGCAGCGGGAGACCTGATTTCCACAGTGCGTTCCCAGCAAAAACCGCAGGCCCTGATCATCGAGACTGCCCGGCTGGGGACCCACTCCAAAGGGGATGACACCCGCTCCTCACAGGAACTGGACCGCCTGTGGGCCACGCGCGATCCGGTCGCCATTCAGGGGAAACGCCTCCCACAGGACCGACGCGAAGTAATTGACCAGCAGGTGGAAGTGACCGTTCAGGCTGCCTTCGAGGGCGCACTGGCATCAGAAGAGGTGAGAGCATGACCGTGCCCACACCCCGTACTGTGCTGGACTCCCTCAACCTGGGGCTGCATCAGGCGCTCCAGGATGACCCCGCAGCGCTCTTGATTGGAGAAGACCTGCTCGATCCCTACGGCGGCGCTTTCAAGGTCAGCCATGGGCTGTCCAGCGCCTTTCCAGAGCGGGTGTGGACCACGCCCATCTCCGAAGCCGGGATAACCGGGATCGCCGGGGGCATGGCGCTGCGCGGGCTGCATCCCGTGGTTGAGATCATGTTCGGGGATTTCAGCACCCTGATCGCCGACCAGGTGATCAACCACCTGGCAAAATTCCATGCCATGTACCACGGCGGGGTGGACGTGCCGGTCGTGATCCGCACACCGATGGGCGGTCGCCGAGGTTATGGGCCCACCCACAGCCAATCCCTGGAGAAATTCTTTTTGGGCGTGCCCGGGCTGACCGTTCTGGCCCCTTTCCACATCCAGGGAGAGCAATCCCTGGGGGTACCGGGGCAGCTGCTCTATCAGGCAGTCACGGCGCACAACTCACCGTTGTTTTTCATCGAAAATAAGCTCCAGTACACCCTGAAATTATTAACCTCCGAGAACCTGCAGGAGTTTACGGTCCTCACCCACCAGACCCCTGGCGCGCAGGGCTTCCCTTGCTATCAGATCAGGCTGGACGGCGCTCCGACTGCCCAACTGACCCTAGCAGCCTACGGGTACATGGCACACCTGGCGCTGGAAGCGATGCTGCGGCTGGCGTACGAGGAGGAGATCTTCTGCGAACTGCTGGTCCCCACGCAGCTGGCCCCCTTCGAACTGGCTCCCCTGGCAACCTCCCTTCAAACCACCGGGCGCCTTCTGGCGGTTGAGGAAGGGACCCGCCCCCTGGGATGGGGCGCCGAGGTGCTGGCCAGGATGGCAGAGGCCCTGGGATCCCAACTGAAGCAGGCCAGTCGCCTGGCAGCAAAAGGCCCCGTCGTCCCCGCTGCAGCCGACCTGGAAGCTGCCTGTCTGCCGAGTACAGAAGATATCATCCAACAAGCTCGAGAAATGATGTGAGCATCATGAAAAAACTAAATCCGATCACCATTCCCCTGGTCAACCCCAACGAACCAGATGCGCTCCTGGCCGCCCTGGAGGCTGCAGAAGGTCAGCAGGTTGAACCCGGTCAGGTGATCGCCCTGGTAGAGACCACCAAGTCCACCGCTGAAATCCTGGCGGACACTTCTGGCTACCTGGTTGGGCTGCAGTATGCTGTGGGCGACACCCTGCATGCCGGCGATGTTCTGGCTTATATCGGCGTTTCACCTGACAGCCAGGACCCCAGGCTGCCCCCCTGGTCGGGCGATACCGCCAGTATGGAAACGCATCCTGTGAAGGTAACGGGCTTGCGCATCACCAAACCCGCCCGGGAGCTGGCCCTGGCGCAGGGGGTGGACCTGGACGATTTGCCCCAGGGTGCCCTGGTCACGCAGGCGATGATCCAGGAGATGCTGAACGCCAGGCAGCCGGCAGAGCTTGCTCCCATTCCAGAAGGAGAAAAACGGCTCGTCATCTACGGCGCTGGCGGGCACGGCCGCTCATTGGCGGCCCTGATCCGCACGCTGGGAACCTATGACCTGGTTGGCTTCCTGGATGACGGCGTCGATGCCGGCCAGATGGTGCTGAGGTTGCCCGTTCTGGGGGGAGGAGACGAATTGAAAAACCTGGCGCGTGAGGGGGTTCGCCTGGCGGTCAATGGGATTGGGGGGATTGCTGACCTGAGTGTGCGCCTCTCGGCTTTTGAAAGGTTGCGGGCGGCCGGATTGCACTGCCCGGGGGTGGTCCACCCCACAGCCTTCATCGAAGACAGCGCAGAGCTGGAGGACGGGACGCAGGTCTTCCCCTTCGCCTATGTGGGCACGGAAGTGGTGGTGGGCTATGGCTGCATCATCAACACCGGCGCCATCGTCTCGCACAACTGCTTGCTGTCGCGCTATGTCAACCTCTCGCCGGGCGCGACCCTGGCCGGGGGCGTCAGTGTAGGCGAAGAATCCCTGGTCGGCATGCAAGCCACGGTCAACCTGAACGTTCGGATCGGCAAGGGCGCCCAAATCGGGAACGGCGCCACCGTCAAGGCAGATGTTCCGGATGGGGGCATTGTTCCAGCCGGCACAATCTGGCCGCCCAGGCATCGCTAAACCCGGAACCCGCGCCGGTCAACACTCAATCGAAAGGTCAACCCCATGTTGTTTGGAAAGAAGAAACCAGAAACGCCATTTTCTCCCAGCTCGCCTGCGGAACGTGTGACCACGGTCCTGGGCCCCGGGATCAACTGGAAAGGCGACCTGCGCGGCAAAGGCGGCGTCCGGATCGAAGGCACCCTGGAGGGTGAAATCGCCGTGCGCGGCCTGGTCATCATCGGTGAGACGGGGCGGGTGACGTGTAAGACCTTCACAGCCGATACGGTGATTGTGGCTGGCGCGGTCAATGGGCAGATTCTGGCTAGAAAGCTGGAAATCCGCGCCACCGGCCGGGTCTTTGGAGATGTAAGGGTCAAGTCCTTCTCCACCGAAGAGGGCGCTTTCCTGCGGGGCAAGGTGACCATGGAAGAGGAGGTCGACCTTTCTGACCTGCCGGATTCACCCGAAAAGCCTGACCCTCAAGCAGAACCCCAGGAAAGCGAGGATTGAAACATGCGCATGTCACAGATGTTCAGCACCACTTTGCGCGAAGTCCCTTCCGAGGCTGAAATCACCAGCCATCAACTGCTGCTCAGAGCGGGTTTTATCCGCCAGCTGGGCGCCGGCATCTTTTCCCACCTGCCCCTGGCGCGGCGCGCCATGAACCGCATTGAAAATATCATGCGGGAGGAGATCAATGCCATCGGCGGACAGGAGCTGACCATGCCGGTGGTGCACCCGGCGGACGTGTGGCAGGAAACGGGGCGCTGGTCTCAAATTGGGGATGAGATGGCGCGCTTCCAGGACCGCACCGGCCATGACATGGTTCTGGCGATGACCCATGAGGAGGTCGTGACCGACCTGGCGCGGCGGGAGATCCAGTCTTACCGTCAGCTGCCCCAGCTGATCTACCATATTCAAACCAAGTTCCGCGATGACCCCCGCCCCCGGGCCGGACTGATCCGCGTGCGGGAGTTCACCATGCTGGACAGCTACAGCCTGGACCGGGATGATGAGGGCCTTGACGCGCAGTACCGGGCACATTACCAGGCTTATTTCCGCATCTTCAACCGCTGCGGTCTGCCAGTACGGGCAGTCGGCTCCGATACCGGCATGATGGGGGGCAAGCAGGCCCATGAATTCATGTACCTGACCCCGGTTGGCGAAGATACGCTCATGTTCTGCGATTCCTGTGACTACGCCGCCAACCGGCAGGTGGCAGCCTTTAAGAAGCCTTATCCACAGGACGAAGCGCCCCTGCCCCTGGACAAAGTCGCCACCCCAAATGTCTCGACAATTGCAAACCTGAGCGCCTACCTGGAAATCCCACCTACCCGCACCGCCAAAGCCGTCTTCTTCACGGCTGAGGTGGCAGACGACCCAATACCCCTGCTAATCTTTGCCGTCCTGCGTGGAGATATGGCCATCAACGAAACCAAACTGGTCAATGCCATCGGCGCCGCCGGCAAAGGCGCGATCACCAGCCTGCGCCCCGCCCTGGATGCAGAAATCCAGGCAATCGGGGCATCACCGGGGTATGCCTCCCCGATTGGGATTGCACGTGAAAACGTGCTGGTGGTGGCGGATGACCTGCTGACCCGCAGCCCCAACCTGGTGGCTGGCGCCAACCAGGAAGGGTTCCACCTGCGCAACACCAACCTCAGCCGGGATTATGAAGCGGATATCGTGGCGGACATCGCCCTGGCGGAGGATGGCGCACCCTGCCCCGAGTGCGGCGGAACCCTGGAAGCGAAGCGCGGGGTCGAGGTGGGGAATATCTTCAAACTGGGCACTCGCTACACGGAAGCACTGGGGGCCACCTTTTTGGAGGAGGACGGCAAAGCCCAGCCGATTGTCATGGGTTCCTACGGCATCGGCGTGGGACGCTTGCTGGCTTGCGTGGCAGAGGAATACCATGATGAATACGGGCTGATCTGGCCGGTGAGCGTGGCACCTTACCCGGTGCACCTGGTCGTCCTGCCCAGCAAGGATGGTGCCGCCGAAGCAGCTGGTGAAGCCCTCTACCAGGAGCTGGTAAAAGCCGGCTTGCAACCCCTCTACGACGACCGCGACGAGCGCGCCGGGGTCAAGTTCAACGACGCCGACCTGATCGGATTGCCGCTGCGGGTCACGATCTCTGCCCGTTCTTTACAGAATGGCGGCTACGAATTCAAACGGCGTGATAAAGATGAACGCTGGATTGTCCCGGTTGATGAAGCGGTCAGGGCTGTTCAATCAGAAATCGAAAACCTCGTGCAATCGATTGATGAGCGTTTTAAGGAATAAAACCAGAGAGGGTATGACCAATCCTGTCATGGGAGAAAAATTCGTTAGGCATCAAAGACAGTCCATACGCTTGAAATATTATGATTATTCGAGTATGGGGGCGTATTATATTACAATCGTCAGTCATAA
>Ga0209121_10005273_pt1 | contig 11764 bp, 14 predicted proteins | sample Cruoilmetagenom3_FD_187292 | JGI IMG/M metagenome (GOLD analysis project Ga0209121, IMG submission 187292) | Oil polluted marine microbial communities from Coal Oil Point, Santa Barbara, California, USA - Sample 3 (SPAdes) (version 2) | ecosystem: Environmental > Aquatic > Marine > Oil seeps ...
GTAATAACCGTAGGGAAACTTCTTATTCGGATCTCTTTGAGCAATTCTTAAACCCAACCAGGAAGTAATAATAGAAGAAATATCAGAAACGCTGTGAACCGCATCAGAAATTAACACCGCACTGCCGGATAAAATACCAATTACCACCTTAGAACCAGCCAAAATGCTCTCTAAAAAAAACGCTCGACTGGCTAATTTTTCACCTTTTTTTAAATCTATCTTCATTCTCTCCTCCTTCCCCGACCCATGCCCATTCCTCTGGGCGCTGACAATTCCGATAATTCTCCTTCCTTGTACATCTTCAAATTATCAGCAACACTCTTTCCCAAATCTCCTAAATAAATTTTCACTCCAGAGGTATTCATTACATTAAAGGCGTTAGGCCCCATATTGCCGGTAATAATCATTTTACAACCTAAGTCCACTACTTTTTGGGCCGCGCTAATGCCCGCGCCGCGAAATGCCGCTGCTGCTTGATTGTCAACTGTTACCCACTTTTTATCTTTATCATCAAAAATCAAAAAATACGGACAACGGCCAAAACGAGGATTAAGCATTGACTTCTCATCCTTCCCTGATGCACTAAAACATATTTTCATATTATTCACCCCCTCTCCTTAATCAAACTCTAAATTCTAATATCTAAATCCTAAACAAATTCAAAATCCAAATGACCAAAATCCAATAAAAATTAGAAATTAGAAATTAGAAATTAGAAATTTCTTATTTCCCCTATCTCTTCCTTATCATCGGACTGCCACACTCTGGACATTTCATTTGATAACAGGGAACACCAGCCTGATGGACAGCTTCATGTTGACAGTCGGGATTAGTACAAACACAAGTTCCTCCCGGACCGGCAGCAAAACTGCCGCCCATGCGACCTCGACCGCCACCGCGGCCTCGGCCAAAACCACCACCTCTTCCAAATCCTAATGCCATCTTATAATCACCTCCTTTAATTTTAATTGCCTTACCGCCGACCAAACTATCAGCAACTTTTTGCCGTGCTGAACTTAATATTCTTGCCAAGGTGGGTTGAGAAATTTTCATTTTCTTCGCCGCTTTCAGTTGGCTCAATCCCTCTTTGTCTATTAATCTAATCGCTTCCAGTTCGTCAATCGCTAAAACTGTTTCATCAAGCCGCGAGAGAGAAACCCCCCGTGGTTTAAAATAAACCACTTCTGGCATAAACCCCACTCGCCGCTTTTTTTTAGGCCTGGGCATAGCTATATAATGAATATATATTCATTATAATCTTTTCTCTACGCTTGTCAAGTTTTCTTTTCTTTCTTTTCTCGCCTTAACCGAATAATATTTAGTTAATTTCTTTGCTTTTTCTATATCCGCTTTCTTTATCTTTTCCCGCCATGAACGAACTAAGGTGGTCGGCCCGGGAATATCTTTTAATTCCACAACCACATCTTCTTTTTGGGACAACTCTTGCATCTCTTCATTCTCTTTTTCATTCCTCCCTACTACAATTAAAACATTCTTTTTCCAAAAATGGCGGCCTAATTTTAGAAGGGCCAAGTCTGACGATGAGGGATTTTTAGTCCTTGCCAGCAAGTCTTTCAACCTTTGGGAAAAGTTTGGGTCAGTCAATAAACAACCGCCGGCAGGGGTTGTGTGTTCTCGCAGACCAAATTCCTTACTCAGTTCTAACTGCTTTCTCCTTGATTTCCCCTGAATTGAAAACAGCTTTTTTCGATCAATCCAGCCATTTTTTTCAGGAATTGTCATTGGTAAAAGCTTTGCCGATAACGACCGCAGCACCAAACCCTCGACATCAACTTCCCTATCAATCATCATTATTGCTCTTTTATTTTGGGACATCGGCCGCTGATCTAAAACATCGCCGGTAATTAAAAAAGATGCCTTTTCTTTTCTTGCCAATTCTTTTGCCGTTTTCAACATCAGAGCATGACAATCAATACAAGGATTCATTCCCGATCCATAACCGTAATGAGGTTTTTTGACCAAACTTAACTGTTCTTCGGAAATATCAACAACTGTTAGTGGAATCCCTAATTCATCAGCCTGTTTTTTCGCGGATAAAGAAGCATCAAAAAAATAGCTTTTAAAGGTGACTCCCTTTAAAACTATCCCTTGATTTTGAACAATCTTCGCCGCCAAACCGCTGTCCAAACCGCCGGAAAGTAAAACAATTGCTTTCATATTAAAACCAAAATAGAAAACTTCTCGCCTTTTTAGTCAAGGCCTGCGCCCTGAAATTTAAAGCAGAACTACCTGAATTCAAATAAATTGTCGCTAAAGATAAATTAGCAACCTGAGAATATGGTTCTGCTGTTACCGCTCTTTCCAAAAAGATCTTGGCCAAATCCTGCCTGTTAATAATATTAGCAAAATTAGCTAAACGAACCAAAGAATAAGAATGATCGCCAAAATCAGCCAACACTTTCTCTATGTCTAATTTTACCACCGGTAAATCCTTCCCAGTAGTAAAAATAGCCACCACATCATCTAAATAAACCAATCGCCACATTGTATGATGATAAATATTTGCCAAAAACTGTTTCGCCCAAGGCGTTTGATCGGTATAACTTAAAAAAACTGTTTCAATTCGCCATTTTCCAACTAACTCTTCCCATTTTTCCCAATCCCCTTGCGCTTCTTTGTACTCTTGCCAAAAATCCGCCGGATAGGCTTCGGGCCGCGAGTCACAAAAAACTCTCATTCGAGGATATATTTTATAATCTAAATAACTACCGATATCAAAATTGTTAAAAATATTGCTTTGAGGAAGGTGGGCAATGAGAAACTCTGTCCCCCTCTTGGCGCTTTGCCAATCACCAAAGCCAAATTGGACCGTCCGACTATGAATGCGATAATAATAGTTTGAACAATACAAAAATCCGTAAAACTCTATCGATAATAGAATAAACACCGATAAACCCATCTTTAACTTTTTTCTCCATCGCACTTCACCCAGCCTCTTCCAAATAACGCTCAAATTATCAGCAAAAATCAAAAAAGAATAAAGGGCCCAAAAGGGAAAGTGGCGGACCTGCCTAGCGGCGACAGCCGATAAAACTAACCATCCTAAAAACTTAAAACTAGCTAATCTTTTTGAAAAGATAAAAGATAATAAAATTAGTACTAAGCCCAACTTGAAGAAAAAAATATTAGGATCATAGCCAAACTGAGACAAAAAGAAAATTGACTGATTTTCCGCGATTGAATAGCCATAGTTTTGCCAAATTAAAAAAGGTGACAGCGCTCCTTTTAAAAAATGAGGATTCAAAACTACAGAAAAAGCGGCTATCAAGACAGGTAAAAAGACAGAAACCTTTTTTCTCTTTTCAAATATCATTTGAAGGAAATATAAACCCAATAAAAACAAACCAAAGACAAAAGAAATATGTAAATTCACCCAAAGACATTGCAGAATCGGCAAAATCCAAAGCCATCTCTGCTTTCCTTCCCGCGCTTTTTGAAAAATTAACAAATAAAACGAAAAGAATAAAAAACCAAAAATCTCCGGCCGAAAATCAGTGCGCTGGCGAAAAACTAAAATCGGTAAAATTGAAGAAAGAGCGATCAAAAAAGGCGGCGCTTTTTCTGCCGCCAACCAAAAAAGTAAACCAAAAGAAATTAAAAATAACAGCGTCTTAAGAATAATTAATCCAGAGTTGCCAAACCAACTATAAAGCAAGGCAAAAATAACCTCAGAAAGCCAATGGTGATTTAAAAAAGAAAAATCGGGACAAGTATAAGAAAAGAGGTTGACTTGAGGAATTTTATATTGCTTTAAAATTATCTCTCCTAATTTGATATGCCGTCCTAAATCTTGATCCCAAGCCTGAGTATTAGTATGAAAACTAATGGTAAAAACAAAAAAGAGGGTTAAAAAAAGCCAAAAAAACTTTTGCCAACTTTTTTTTATCACTCCTCTATTTTAACAAAAAGCTATTTCCAAAATACTCCTAAGGGAATTTTCTTATCGGTGATAGAAAGAAAAGAAAGAAGCTTGCTTTTACTTTGAGGCAACTTTTGTGGATAATACACCTTTTTCTTAAAATAGGCCAAATCATAGGATTTACTCCAAACCAAACAAGGCATCATAATCTCTACTAAAGAAAATCCCTGATGTTTAATCGCCGCCTTAATAATTTGAGTGGTTTGGGGAATATCAAAAGCAAAAGCCCGCGCCAAAAAACTGCCTCCCGACACGGCCGCTAAAAGAAGGGGGTTCAGCGGGGAGAAGGGATTGCCCTGCGGTGTTGACTTCGTCGTCATGTCTTTGGGAGTTATTGACGAGGCCTGGCCGGTAGTGAGCGCAAAAACCAAATTATTATGCAGTAAAACCGTAATATTATCGTTTCTTTGAGCAGCATGAATCAAATGGTTAGCGCCTTCATTTAAGAGACCGCCGTCGCCAGCTTGGGCAATCACTGTTAATTCAGGATTGGCTAATTTTGCCCCCACTGCCACGGGAATAGAGCGACCATGCAAAGTGGCAAAACCGCAAACGCGCAAAATATTAACCATGTTGCCGCCACAGCCAATATCATAGGTTACCACCGCATCTTTGGGGGCAATTTTCAAATCAAATAAGGCCTGTTTTAGGCTTTGCAAAACCCCAAAATTGCCGCATCCCGGACACCAAGTAGAAATTTTATTGGTTGAATATTTAGATAAATCCACCATATTAAATCCTAAATTCTAATATCTAAATCCTAAACAAATTCTAATGTTCTAAATTCAAATGTTTTTCTATTTCTCCCTCAAAAAACGGTCGGCCGTCATCTTTCAGGATTTTCTGATCTACCGTTATTCCTGTCTCCATCTTAATCAATTTTGCCAACTGACCGGTGCTATTATTCTCCACATCAACAATTTTTTTTGCCTGTCGCAAAACTCCTTCCGCTTCTTTAGGAAACGGCCAAGGCCGGAAAAAATGAAGAAAGTTAGCGTTCAGACCCGACTGGGTTAAATCCTTCATTACCGCCAACACCGCCTGTTTTGTTGAACCAAAAGAAACAAAAGTAATATCTGCTTTTGAAGAGCCATATAGTCTCGTTCCGGACTTCTTAAAGTTTTCTAATTTTCTAAAAAGTTTTTCCTTCATCTTAGTTCTTGTCTTGCCATCATCAATAGAAAAGCCTTCTTCATCATGGACATAGGAATTGGTCAAAAATACTGTTTGACCAGGCAGCGCCCGAGGCGAGATACCGCTTGGAGTATCTTCATACCGCCGGTAATTTCGCCAATCTTTCTTCTCTTCTATCTCCCTTATCCCCCTTATTTCCCCTATTCCTTCTTCACCCTTATTCTTCAACTCCCCACCGCTAAAAGCGCTCTCCGATAAATACTTATCAGTTAAAACTATCACCGGCAATTGATAAATATCAGCCAAATTAAAAGCTTCAAAGGTAAGCCGATAAGCTTCCTCAGGATCGCCGGGAGTTAAAATTATTCGTGGAAATTCTCCGTTGCTAACATTAATCAGAAACAACAAGTCTTCTTGACTAGTCCAAGTAGCCATTCCCGATGAGGGCCCAGTGCGCATTCCTTCAATTACTACTAAAGGCGTTTCTGATGCTCCTGCCATACCAAAGCCCTCGGCCATTAAACAAAAACCCCCCCCTGAAGTAGCTACCATCGCTCTTTTGCCGGCAAACGAAGCGCCCACCGCCGAATTAATGCCGCTAATCTCATCTTCAGGACAAAAGATAATCATCCCTGTCTTTTTTTGTTCCCCCGCTAATGTCGTCAAAATTGAATTAATGGGCGTCATTGGATAAATGGCCGCATAGCCGCATTGAGCATCAATAACTCCTTGGGCAAGGGCATCATTGCCGGAAAGTAAATCATATTCAACTCCTCGCTTTGATCTTCCAAGCTTAAATTTACCTTTCAATTTAAGATCATCTGCCAACTCAAAACCCTTTTTAACCGCCCGCAAATTGCCGGAAACAACCTTTTTCCCTTTTCTCTCAAACGCTTTCCTAATTTGCTCTTCCAAACTCTCGCTCGGCAACCCCGAAATACTAAACACCATCCCTAAAGCAATGGTGTTTCTGGCGATAGGATTACCCGCTATTTCCTGAGCAGCTTTTGTCAAGGGAACCCTTGTTATTTTCTTCCCCCTTATTTCCCTTATCGCCCTTATCTCCCCTATCTCTACCGCTTCATCAACCAACAAAAGACCATTCTCTTCCACTTCATTAGAATGAAGCGCTAAGCTTTCCGAAGACAGGGCAATCAAGATATCAACACCTTTACTGGGAACCAAAATATTATCTTGAGAAAAAGTTACCAGAGAAACATTGTCGCCCCCACGAATCTGCGAAGGATATTCAGGATAAACAAGCGAGGAAAAACCCAAAGAAGAAAGGGATTCTCCTAAAATCCGACCGGCTTCCATAATGCCATATCCTGCCGGTCCCGCTATTTTAACCGAAAACGTCTTTTTCATGTCCTTATCTCCCGCCACACTTTAATAATACCATCTTATTCCTTATTTCAAAAACAACTTACCAGCCCGAGGCGCTAAAAAGGCTTTGCAATAATACTCGCCGTTCCCCTGCTGTCATCAGCCGCGGCTGGGCATAATCTTCTAACATAAAAGTAAGTATTTCTGTGGAAATATGCCGGCCATTATAAATTATATGGCGGTCAATACATTCCTGGCGTGTCCCTAGCTCGTCCATTTGGTCAAAGAAAAGATTGCCTAATCCATAGTGAATAAAGCCGTTATTATAAAATTCCATCGCCTGCGGATGATGCGACTGACTACCGCTCACTATTTTAGCACCGGCATCAACCATCTCACGAAAATCTTCTTGCTGTTGAGGCGTAGGAGAGTAACGATAAAATTCCTCATACTGCCAGCTGACAATAGGAACATTCACTTCTTCTTTTAACTGATTCAAGGTCTCATACATATAATCAAAATCGCAAGGAGCAGCGCCAGGATAATTTTCGCTTGCCCAGGCAAATACCGGCCCCACCGGATTGCAACCCATGAAGGAAATAGAATTGCCGTGATCAGTCATTATTGATGGTTTTTGCGCATCTGCTAAGTCAATACCACCCCCATAATGATACCAGCCCTCTTTATCGTACATAGCCACTGTTTCCTGTGTTGCCTCAGGACCATAATCCTCAAAATGATTACCGGTCAACTCCACTATATCCGTCCCTACGCTCCGCAGTAGGTCAATATACTGAGGATCACTACAAAAAGTCAGCGTTTTTTGATTAGGATCTGGGAACGGGCAATCTTTGGCAAAAGGAATTTCATTGGATATATGAGTAATGTCAGCAGAGCGTAAAATCGAGCCAATATATTGAGCTGGATAAAGAATGCCCTTTCTTTCCATCTTCGCCGCCGTCGCCCGTACTAAAGCAGTCACTCCTGTCATCATTAAAACAGTCATTTGTTCTTCGTCTCTATTAGTAGATTGAAGAGTAGAAGAATATACTCGCAGAGGATAAGTTTTTTCTGATAACCCTTTCTCTAAAACATCCACACCATCCAAGCGTAATACCTTCCAGCGCGGCGTCAATTGATCGAAAGGAACAATCGCCCAAGAGTCGGGACGTACTGCCCAAGCTTCATCAACAATCTTTTCCGGCGAGACAATCTTAATAGGAGCACCCGTATTGGGCTTGCCTAATAATGCTTCCAGCCCCGCTGCCACTTCTTTGGTGCAAAACAATGTTGGCAAAACACGACTATCCCCCTCCTGCCAAAATGCCAAAATATCAGACCAGAAAATTTCATCTTTTATCGTAGGAAAAGGCGCCACCGGCACTAAAATCCATTCTCTGGGAGCGCTGCTGTCTATTGTTGCGAGAGGCACTATTAGCTCTCTTTTGGATATCATCAAAAAATGATTTCCAAAATAACTAAGAATAATAACTAAAATAAACAACAAAATAATAAGTAAAACTGTTTTCTTTTTTTTCATTTATCGCTCTCGGAATCTTTGTTTTATTGTAACATCTCCTTGTTAAAAGACTAAAAATATTGCATAATAAAAACAACCTAAGGTGTCTGGCCACCCCGACGTCGCGTCGGGGTAAGGTCAGCCTCAAAACAGGGAAGATCCACGATTGCAAGATCGGGACACTGTGCCGCAGCGGTGAAAGTCCGAAGACCTACCTTAGAGAAACATCCCGAGCAGGATAAAAATATGTCCCAAGAAAGATTAGCTTGTAATCCCAACCGCTGGCCTGATAAACCACTCTCAAGAATAAAAACAGAAGCTGCTTATTATGGCCTTGAGCATGGCTATTCGCCCGAATACCAAAAAGAAAAAGGGGTCTTTGTTATTGGTTATTACTACCAAGTCAACTCTGCACAGAAAACTATTTACTCTTTAAACCCCGAAGACGATTCAATTTATCCTCAAGATGTTCGGCAAATGCTTGCTACTACCACTCCAAGAGAACAACAAGAAAAAATGGGTTTTGAAAAACTAACTCAATTATTCTTTGCCGCTCCAGCCGGATCGTTGACAATTTGGGTTAGCCCTGCCGGCGACACCTATCCTCATCCCCGCATTTATATGGGGCAAATCAACGCAACTGATGAAAACAGCAACAAAACAATTGAAGCCTTAGATTTCAATTGCGATTTAAACAATCAGCAATTAAAAGCGCTTTTAGAAAAACTCAACCCCCAAATTTATTTACCCCAGACACCCGACGCCGGTGATTTTCTTAATCATCCCCTCCTACTTACTCCCAATTGGAAAAAACCAACCCGCCACCCCGAAGAAATTTTAGACGCCATCAAGAAATTAGGTATCAATTATATCCATGGCGTTCCTATAGAAAAAGTGATTCAACAAACCGAAGAAAAAATATGGAAAACGTATCTTGAAAAGTCAAGAAAAATTGCCCGAAGAACAGCTCCTAAAATTAAAGCCGCTCTTGACGCTCAAAACCATTATCAAGCCCTTCTTTACATGGCTCAATTTGAACAAGAAATCGCCTATAAAGGCGGCTTTTTTGCCCTCCAGTCAAGCTGTGGCTCCGCTATCTCTTCAATTTTTACTCACTCCCCGCGACCTCGGTATGGACTGCCTACGTTTGGTTTAGAAATAACCGGCGGCGCCAAAACCTGCCCTGTCTGCGGTCACACTCTTCCTCACCCCATTTCTATTGGCGACCATTGCCCCTATTGCGGAACAGAAAGAAAATGTTAAAATCAACAAATGGAACTCCTCTTCTCTATTATCATTCCCGCCTATAACGAAGAAAAGGGCATTGCTGCCACTCTCAAATCAGTTACTCAGCAAAACTTCCCTAAAAATCAATACGAAGTTATTGTGGTAAATAATAATTCCCGCGACCGAACTAAAACTATTGCCCAAAGATATCCTGTTAAGGTAGTTGATGAGAAAAAACAGGGCTACGTTTTTGCCCTAAGGCGAGGTTGTCAAGAAGCCAAAGGAGAAATTTTAGTTTTTACCGATGCTGACACCGTCGTCCCCAAAGATTGGCTCACCAAATATCAAAAAGTCTACCAGAACCACAAAATTATCTGCGCCGGCGGAGCAGCTAATTTTCAACCAAAATTTGGCTTAATTTTTCTCATTGAAAATTTCCTCAACTTTTTCGGTCAGATTACCAAAGTCGCTTCTGGGTTTAATTTCTCCATTTGCCGTGCCACCTACCAACAATTGGGTGGATTTAACCCCCAAATCAACTTTCACACCGATACTGACTTAATCATACGCGCCAAAAAAGAAGGTCAGGTTGTTTTTTTACCCGAAAATAAGGTTCTTACCTCCAGCCGCCATTACCAAGGAGGAGCAGGAATCATTTACATCCTTAGGGGGATAATCAATACCACTTGGCTCTTTTTATTTAAAAAAACTATCTTTTACGAATTCGGCAACGTCCGCTAATAATTTGTCACTGTATCTTTATCCTCTGTCCGTATTGTGATAAACTCTAAATTAGATGAAACAGCTATTAGCAATCAATTGGGGAGAACAATTTTGGGTCAAGCCTAACCAGGGAATTGAAGGCCTTTCTCAATTCGAGTCTATTGGCGGATTAATCTCCACTATTCTACCTAATCTTTATGTTTTAGCTGGTTTAATTTTGCTCTTTTTCTTGATTTTTGGCGGCGTTACCGTTATATTAGGATCAAGCAACAACAACCCAGAACAAATAGAAAAAGGGAAAAAAACCCTTACCACTACTTTGGCCGGGTTTCTCGTTGTTTTTGTTAGCTATTGGATTATCCAAATCTTAGAAATTATTACCGGTATTCCGATATTATAAAAATATGCCTAGTCAAGCTCCCGAAAAACCAATGCCAGTTATCGGAAAAATAGAGCTGCCTAGTTTTTTTAAATACGATTTTGCCACCGGTGGCTTAGGAAAATTCTTAAATAATATTTTTATATTAATTACCGCCGGCGCCGGAATATTTGCCCTTTTTAATTTTATTATGGCCGGCTACGCTTATATGTCTGCCAATGGCGACGAGAAAAAAGTTGAACAAGCCTGGTCTAAAATTTGGCAAAGCGTAATCGGCTTAACAATTGTTGGCGGCGCCTTTTTAATTGCCGCTTTAGCCGGTTGGATACTATTTGGAGATCCCGGCTTTATATTACATCCTAAAATTTATGGACCGAAGTAAAAAAATGAAACTTTTGGCTCAACTCCCCCACGATCTTGCCCCAGATGAAGGGCTTCATGGCCCAGGACCAATTGGCACGCCCCCAACTGATGTTCCTGGTTTGGGAGAAAAGCTCGCTCTCGTAGTTTCTGTCTCGGTCGGCCTTTTGAGTATTGGCGCCGGTCTTTGGTTTTTATGGCAAACTATTCTATCCGGCTACGCCTATATGACTGCCGGCAGTGACAAGGAAAAGGTTCGCCAAGCGAGCCAAAAACTAACTCAATCAATAATGGGATTGGTAATTGTTATTTTAGCCACTTTCCTCATCAACTTTTTGGGCTATATTTTAAGAATTGATTTCTTGGATATTGCCGGAGCGCTGCAAAAATTAACTTTTTAAATATGTTTCTTTTAATTATAGGAAATCCTCTCTTACCTACAAGCTTTCCTGGTGAACTTGAAAAAACCCCCTCAACTCTCCAAGCTATTCTTAACAACGGCTTAACCATCTCTCTTGTTGCCGCAGCAACGATTTTTCTTTTTATGCTTTTATTGGGCGGGATCGGCTATATGACTGCTGGTGGTGACAAAGAAAAAAAGATAGCCGCTTCCGCTCGTCTTACCAACGCTCTGACTGGCATTGTTGTTACTCTGCTCATCTTTGTTATAATGAGTTTAATTGGTTCGCTTTTTGAAATTAATCTGTTAAAATTTAGTATTCCGAGATTTTAAAAGAGGGGGTGAGAATAAATGAAAAAATTAGTACAAAAATTGTCTTTATTGGGAGTAGTCTTTGCTGCGAGTCCTACTATTGCCCTTAAGCCGTCAGGGCCGTGGATAAATTTAGGCAATCTCACCATCGGCTCTATCGTTAGCGGCGCTATCACTCTTGTTCTTATTGGCGCGGCTTTAGTTTTCTTTTTTATGTTGGTAATTGGTGGTATTCAGTGGATGACTGCTGGAGGAGATAAAGAAAAAGCGGCTGGTGCCCGAGGCCAACTAACATCAGCCCTAATTGGATTAACTATTGTTTTTGTCGCTTGGGCTATTATCCAACTCATCAATACTCTTTTTGGTATTGACATCTTTAATTTAACCATCCCATCGCTTTTACCATCATAAATTAATATGGTATGGACCCAGAATCCTGACTAT
>Ga0209121_10005274_pt1 | contig 11763 bp, 8 predicted proteins | sample Cruoilmetagenom3_FD_187292 | JGI IMG/M metagenome (GOLD analysis project Ga0209121, IMG submission 187292) | Oil polluted marine microbial communities from Coal Oil Point, Santa Barbara, California, USA - Sample 3 (SPAdes) (version 2) | ecosystem: Environmental > Aquatic > Marine > Oil seeps ...
AACCGGCGCCGTCGCCTTGTATCACGTCGAGGGCGTGACGCCGGAGGCGGCTTTCTCAATATCGATGCCACAGGTGTCGATATTGAGAAAGGTGACCATCGTCGATCTGCGTCCGGGCTATGCACTGCTCAGCGATGATATCGATGCCATCGACCTGGTGTGGATCGGCTGCCCGCACGCCTCTTTGGCCGAGATCGCCCGCGTCGCAGACCTGGTCCGTGGGCAGACGCTACACTTGCCCTTGTGGGTGACCTGCGCACGCCCGGTCCGTGCCGTGGCGCTCGAACAAGGCCTGATCGCCATTATTGAAGCTGCGGGAGGCAAGGTCTTCGCTGACGCCTGCATGGCTATCGCCCCGGTACGCGATCTGGGCTTCAATGCTGTGGCCACGGCTTCTGCCAAGGGCGCCTACTATCTCCGCAATTTGGCGAAGGTGGACGCGAAGTTTGGGACGGTGGGGGAATGTGTGAGGGCGGCGATTGAGGGGAAGTGGGGATGAGTCATCTTGAGTCAAGAGTCAGAAGTCATGGTTGCCACAGAAGGATGGTTGTGGACGCGCATTGTACTTCTTGATAGAGCTTGACTCAAGACTTTCGACTTTTGATCCTTCGATCATAGAGGTAATCACAGTGACTAGACATATCACAGAAACGGTAGCCCTCGCATCATTCACCGCCCGCATCATCAAGTCCGGCTGCGCGGATGCCCCCGCGCTCGTCTCGCCTGAGCCCATTGGCTTCCTCGGGGGCGTGGACGGCAAGACCGGGAACGTGACCGAGCGTGGACATGCGCTGGAAGGCGCGAATGTGGCCGGAAAGGTGCTCGTTTTCCCGACGGGGAAGGGCAGTACGGTGGGGTCCTACGTGCTGTATGAGTTGGCGGCGAACGGGCTGGCGCCGGCTGCGATCATCAACGCCGAGAGTGAGCCGATCGTGGCTGTCGGGGCGATTATCAGTAACATCCCGATGGTGGATCAGGTCCCGATCGACGGCATCAAGACCGGGGATCGAGTGCGGATCGAGGGAGCGACGGTCACCGTCTGGTCCGGCTCGGGGTAGGCGAGCCGACCCGCTGCGCCCAGCAATCCGATGTAGACGTCGTGTTCGGTTACGCGCGTGCGCGCAGACCATGCGAGACAAGAATGCAGCGCGCAGAGGGGCGAAGCAGGCGCTTCGCCCTACGCGGAGGGCGGAGGACCCCGGCGCGCGGGAGCCTGCTATGGCGGCGTTCTCTGTGCGTAGGTCAGGGCCTGTGCCTCCTCGTGAGCCAGGTCATAGAGCAAGCTCGGGAAGCGTCCGTGGAGCGGAGAGATCCGCGCGCCGAGGCGGATCACCCACCATAGCAGCCAGGCGAAAGGTCGCCCGATACCGCTGATGGCGACGGCCCTGCGGAGTTCGTTGAGCCCTCCGTCATCCCAGCCCCCCAACATAGCGGTGAGGAAAGCGTAGAGCAATAAGGTCGGCAGGATCAGGATCAGGCTCAGTACGGCGCTCTCCTGCCATGTTGGGGGCACCCAGATGAGGCCGATGAGCTGCAGCAGTTCATAGATGGCCAGGGCCGAGACAGCCGGGGTCAAGAGTGTCTGCCAGACGTAGATGCGAGAGTGTACCAGATAGCGGCCTGACAAGATGCGCCCCAGGACGATTCTTACGATCAGCGCGATCACGTAGGCTGCCGGCAGTCCGGCGATACCCCACAGGCGGATGAGCACGAGGGCGCTGCCCAGGCGGACGCTTTGTTCGATCAGGGCCAACAGCGCCGTCAGTCCCGGCTTGCCTGCTGCTTCCAGCATCCGGTCCGGGAGCCAGGCCGCCCAGCGCAGTGCGCCCCAGGCCGCCATTGGGACCAGCCACACGGTTACCGCCTCCGGGCTGGCCCAGGGAATCAGATGTAGGGTGCTGTCCACGAGTGCACTGATCGCAGCAAATAGAAAGAAGCTAAACCAGGCACCGTATCGGATGCCCTGGCTGACATAGTGGCGCAGCAGTGTCTTGTATCCCATGGGGATCGCTTCACACAGTGCCGGCATCAGGTCCTGATAGAGCCCTGTCAATACGATCTCAAAGGTGGTGGTCACCCAGATCAATCCCGACCACGCTCTTAGGTTCATACCCAGCGGTGCCAACGGACTGCTCAGGAAGAGAAGCTGAACCACGGCACCGATGGCCGGCATGGCTGCGCCCAGGGACCAGGGGATGCCGAATGCCAGGACCTCGGCTGAGGTCTGCCTGTCAAAGGTGGGGAGGAAGAGTGCGCTCAGCGCTTGTCCATCACGCCGGTGCAACCTGGCCCCCAGGAGGAATGTAAGGCTCTCCCCGAGTAGAATGCCGGCGGCCAGACCGATGGTGCCGGTGACGCCGCCGGCGAGGCCGGGGTCAAATTCGTAGCTGCTATCGCCCCACGAGGCTAATGCGAGGATGAGTCCGACCTGGAGTAGCGGCGTGATCAGCTGGTTGAAGAGGTTCAAGATCTGCTCGTAGTCGAACCTCTGGCGAGCCCTGAAGGCGATGTTGAAGGCTGACAGGAATCCCGGGAACTGAAGTATGGCACGGGCCAGCAGGTAGTAGGTGAAATGTGCGAGACCCACTGCCGGCAGAGCGAAGGCAGTGAGGATGCCGACCAGAGCGAGTTGCGCCGCGCCACTGAGGAACTGCCACCAGATGTAAAACTGAATGTAGCGGGGGGCACGCTCGGGTTGATGGATATGGGTCACTGCGAAGTGCCGTACCGCGGCTGTGCCTGTCCCCGCATCCAGCAGGATCCAGAAAGCCAGTGTCCAGCGGCCTACTGTCGTCCACCAATCATAACCCTGGGCGCTGGGGATCAGGATGCCGGGCAGGAAGAAGAGTTCGTAGGCCAGCGTGGGAATGACAAGCAGCAAGCTCAGGGGGAGATAGGCCAGGAAGCCGGCCAAAGGACGGTGGAACCCGACCTGCTGCCAAGCCTGAGGCACAGCCGAGCGATCCGCGAGCCTGGTGAGGCGTTGCCAGGATTCCGCAGTGTTCGGGTCCAGGAACAAGCGGCGCCGGGCCCCGTAGTAGACGGCGGTAGCTCCCAACAGGATCCCCAGACCTACCCCGGCGATGGTCCACCTGTCGGTGCTCTGAGGTGTGGGAGAGCCTGGATAGTCCACAAAGGAGAGTGGGCGGTGGGTGCCCGCGGCATCGACGACGAGACGATAGATCAGGTAGTTGAAATATGGCCAATCGGGCCATTGAGCGTTAGAGGGATGGGTGGTCCATCCCCCGACGATGAGGGCTTGGGTTTGGTCTCGCCCGCGCACGCGCTGGATAACGCCGGCGGCACCCGCGCCGAGCTGTGCGCCGGAGGCTGTGACAACCGGCTGCAGAAGGTTCGGGTTGGTGATCAAGGTGCGCGCCCGGATCTCGGGGGCTGAGGACCAGGTTATGGCCTGCTCCAGCGGATCTTGCCCCCCGGCTTGTGCGACCGGCACAGCGGTCGCCACCTGATCCATACCGAAGGTGCTGAACCCCAGCAGGAGTCGTAGGTCGTTGATGTCCTGTGGGAAGAGCGGGCCGCAGAAGAGCACCAGCCCCATCCGTTCCTGCTGGATCTCGCCGCTGAACGCCTGGAGGGTCTCACGCAGCGGGACATTGTTGATGACGATGACCTGCGCGAGCTCGGGCTGGTCCACACGCACGAGGTAGGGCCAGGCCAAGTCGATGGCCTCGGCGATTACGTCCTCGGGGCCGATGTAGTAGACGCCTACCGTCTCTCCAGCGGTCTGTGCCGAAACCCGACGGCTGCAGGTCAAGAACGCGACCACGAGCATCGCGGCGGACACTGCAGCGATGATGGCTTGGGTGCGGCGCAACCTGTGCGGCTTGGTCGGGTTCATAGCGCTGGACTGAAGTAAAACCCCATTAAGCCGTGGGGTTCTAACAGGATATGCTGCGTGAGACCTGCGTGCGCATCCCACGACAAGATCCTTCGCTCTCTTGCTGAAGGCTTGAGGGAACTCCCTCAAGCCGCTCAGGATCACTATACTTGCGGGTCTTTGTAGCCTGAAACGCGCGGCCCCGCGCGGTGGCGGTGATCGGAATGACAACCCCGTGCCCATCGTCACGGATGCGGACGCCCTCAGGGCTACGGCCCTGAGGGCTACGATTCCCGAGTCTCAGGCTCGGGCGGCTGTGTTTTCTCCAGAGGAGGTAGGTCGTCCGGGCTTCGCAGGCCGAACTGCTGCAGGAACTCAAAGGTTGTGCCATAGAGAATCGGACGTCCCAGCGTCGTGGCGCGTCCCAGCTCCTCGATCATACCTGCGGATAGCAGTGTGCGCATCGTGCTGTCTGAGCTCACGCCGCGGATGGATACAACTTGCGGACGTGTCACGGGTTGCGCGTAGGCAACGATGGCCAGGGTTTCCAAGGCTGCCTGGGTGAAGCGTAGCTGGATGTCCAGACTCAGAAGTTCCTCGATGCAGGCAGCGGCTTCGGGTGCTGTGACAAACTGAAGTCGATTCTTGATTCTCTGCAGGCGCAGCCCGCGTGTGGACATCTGGGCTTCTATGGTGACCAGTGCCATCTCGGTTTCTTCTACGGTCAGGCCTGTGGCGTTGGCCAGATCTTCGACCTGGACCGGCTGCGGCGCTGCGAAGATAAGGGCTTCCAGCAGCGCTTCCGGGGTCAGTTTGGCAATTTCGTTCACGCTTTGTCATGCTCCCAGTCGCTGTTCCAGTCCAATGCTGCCGGCTCTGCCGCATCATCCGCCTGTGTCTCGACTGACTGGACGGAGGACTCCGGTTGGAGGGGTGATCTCGGTAGTGGCGGTGCGCTCGCAGGCTCCGCGCCCGCGAGCGCGGGGCTCGGGGGTTGAACTACGGTCACCTGCACTTCAGGCTGTCCGGCAATCTGCAGACCCAGCTCTTCGGTGAGCACCAACTGAATGACTTTGATCAGTTTGTTCGCGGTCCGTGGCACGTTGGTGCCGCGTCCAACCCCCGCGTCGACCCAGGCTGTTACACGGTTGCCCTTGGCTCTGATCTTGGGCGTGACTCTGATAACGCCCGGCAGCGGCTCCAGCCGATGCTGCAGGAGCTCTACGACGCTGTCGGTGCTGATGTTCGCCATGCCGCCCGCGACCTGCTGAACGCGCAGGAAGCGGCTGCGCGGACGGCGGATCTCCAGGATGATGACGATGGCCAGAGCGATATCTATGACGACGGCCAAAGCCACGCCGACGCCGAGCCGGACCCAGGGATCTATGCCCTGAATGTAGCCATCCCAGTTCAGCATCCATTGCCCTACTGCGACGAGCACAATCTGCGGCAGGAGGAAAAGCGCAGTCAAAGCCGCGATCAGTGCAAGGCACACGATCACAATAACGACGCGATTGAGTGTGTTTATGAACTTCATCCTGGTCCTCCTCAGTCTATTGGGGTGTCATAGCGAACCCGCAGGTAGCCCTCTCGAGCGGCTCCCCACGGGATCGTAGCATCCAGTCCCATCTTCGTCGTGCGTGCTTTTTGTCCGGGAATCTGGCGTGCACTGGGATCCAGGCTTGAGCTGGGTTGGTCCTCAAGGACCATCAGATCGCGATCTGCCTGGAAACGGGTTGCGATGGCCCACTCGATGTCAGAGGGATTGTGTATGTCGACATCGGTATCCACCACTACGACGTGTTTGAGCGAGGTGTGCCCGCGGAAGGCGGCCTTGATGGCTCGCCGTGCATCCTCAGGGCCCTGCGGCACGATCTGCACTGCCGCGTGGAGCCACGAGCAGCCTGCCGGTGTGATTCGTACGTCGGTGCATCTGGCAACCTTGTTCACCTCAGCGTAGATAGTGGGTTCACGAGGCATCCCCATGAGGTTCCTGTGCTCCAGACCGGCGGGCAGTAGCGCGTGGAAGATCGGATCGTTCCGGTGTGTGATGGTGGTGACGTGAAAGACGGGTTGCTCGCGAGTGCTATCCATCGTCCCTGTCAAGTCCGGGAACGGTCCTTCGGTGGCGAACTCGTGCGTCAGGTAACCTTCCAGGACGAGTTCCGCCTCGGCCGGGATGTCCAGCGGCAGGGTCTTGGCCCGCACTGTCGGCGTCGGCGCCATCGCGTGTGCCACCGCCATTTCATCCACCCCCTTTGGGGGCGACATCGCCGCAGCCAGCAGCACGTGCGGGGGCAGTCCGATGCATATCGCCATCGGCAGTCCCGCATCGGTTTTCCCCCACGCGGTATGGGTGCCGCGTTGTTCGACAATCCGGCCGACCAGACGATCTTTGCCGATCCGCATCAGCCGATGGAAGGAGAGGTTGCGTCCATAATCCGGATCGTAGATCACGGCGACGCCGGCGGTGATGTAGGGGCCGCCATCGAGCGGATGGTAGCGTGGAATGGGGATACGCGTCAGGTCCACATTGTCGATCACGACCTGTTGGCACGGGGCGTCGCTTATCTTGGGCGGTGACACCGGATGGGCCATAGCGCTGTTCATCCGCGGGATCAGCTCCCCAATGCTGCAGCCTATCGCACGGCCGAAATGTGCGCGTTGCGCGATATAGCCTGCTGCCAGACGCCAGCCCGGGAAGCCGGCCAGATTTTCGAATAGCACGGGTTGGCCATCGTGCTGCGCGATCAGCCGTGCGACCTCGAATGTAGGCGAGACGGCAGCTATGATGTGCTGCAGCTCAGATGCTTCATCCAACTTGGTGATGAAGGTGCGTGCGTCCATGCGTTAGGTAGACCTCCACTCCAGCCGGTGATGTGCCGAACGGGTACTCGTGCACTCGTGGTCCGGTGCACTCGTGCCCCAGGGTACTCGGGTTCGCGTTACGGATGCGCCTCGCTGATTTCGCGAAGATGTCCGTGCCGCTGCGTAGTATAGCAGACCCCACTATCGGCGAAAGACTCCGGATGCTTCCTCGAAGGTGATCCTGATCTCCTCTACGTGATTGGCGAGTGTCTCTTCCAGGAGAGCATCCACGTCAATTGCCTCCTCCACGGCGAGCACGTCCTTTAGCCGCGCCCACGTGGCGGGTCTGCGTGAATGCAGGGAGCACGGATCCTTGTACGGCTGAATCGAGAGCTCGTAGGTTTCGATCTCTTTGGCCAGGGCGATGATCTCCAGTTTGTCCATCGCGATCAAGGGACGGAGGATCGGCAGATCTGTGGCCTGAGCGATGAGGTTGATGTTTTTTAGCGTCTGTGAGGCCACCTGCCCCACGCTTTCCCCCGTGGTCAACGCCTGGGCCTGACGGTGACGAGCCAGTTTGTCGGCAGCGCGCATAATGAAGCGGCGGAAGACCACGGTAGCGACTCTGGAGTCCAGGGACGCCATCGCGACCTCGAAAGGGGCTGCGGATACCATATAGAGCCTGCCGGGGGTGCGGTGGGGGGTCAGCACTTGCCGGGCCATTGTCACGATCTTCGCACTGCGGATCTGCTCCGGTCCACGCAGAAGATGGAAGTGTACAAAGTCCACGGCGCAGCCACGTTTCATCATCAAGTGCGCGGCCACCGGCGAGTCGATCCCTCCGGAGAAGAGTACCATCACGTGTCCGCTGGAACCAAGCGGCAGTCCGCCCAGGCCATGTATGCGCTGGGTAAATAGATAGGCTTCGTCATAGAGCTGGATCGACAGTGTCACGTCGGGGTTGCTCAGGTCGACCCGAGCCAGGGTCAGGTCCTGCACCTCTCCGCCGACCAGCCGGTCAACGTCGGTAGACTTGATGGGGAACTGTTTGTTGCCCCGCGTGGTCCGCACGCGGAAGCTCACATCCGGTGTGATTGTATCCTTTGCTATGTTCAGCGCAGCCTTGGTGATGGCCGCTATATCCAACGGCGTCACAGTTGTGGGCGCAAAGTAGGCAACCCCGGGAATCCGGCTCAGGCGGTGCTCAATCTCGGATGTGGGCGCCTCACCGGGCGCTGTGACCATGATATAACTATGAAAACGGCGAACCTTGAAATCGCCCAGGTCGCTGAGTGCTGTGTGAATATTACTGACGAGCCGGCGCTCAAAGTTGATCCTGTTGCGACCTTTGAGCCCCAGCTCCGCGTAATGGATGATGTATCGATCTGCCATACTACCTCCTCCAGCATGATAGCACATGGGCGACATAGGGAAAGGTGGCGCAGTAGCACCGTATCCTTCCATACAGGAGATCGGCGATAGGACGCCAGAGCGGCGGATGTCCTGAGCTAGCTCAGGCGTGATCCGCCGCAAGCGTGGAAGGTGGAGATTTGGCTTACAGTGTCCCATTTGCCCTTTGTCCTGAATCCGGTAAGCTCGCTCCTGATGATCACATCCGCCTGTTCCGGCTTGGGGAGCGACGTGCGCGCAAAGTGCTCTCCAACGTCTGGGATCCTGACGGGGCGGACGGGACAATGGAGAAGGCGCGGACGGCTGCGCCCATGAGGTAAATCCTGTGGCGTCTATGAGAATCGGTATTGACCTTCGCTTACACGCGTATGCCCCGGGTGGGATTTCCCGCTATGCGCGGCGCCTTGCCCGGGCATTGACCGAGGTCATCTCACCTGAGCAATTGACCCTCATCGCACACCGCAAAGAGCAGGACCCGCTGATGCTGCCCGGTGTGCGTGCGAAGGCGGTCTGGACACCGCCGCACCATCCCCTGGAGAAGTGGTCCCTTGGAGCTGAGCTCCTGACTTCGCGGCTGGATATTCTGCACAGTACCGATTTCATCCCCCCGGTCTGGGGGGCACGCCGCTTGGTCGTGACTGTCCACGATCTCAACTTCCTGCACTACCCGGACCATCTGACCGCGGGGGCACGCCGCTTTTACAACCGCCAGATCTCCTGGGCCGTGATGCGCGCCGACGGAATCCTGGTGGATTCATATGCGACGCAGCAAGACTTGACGGAGCTCCTGCATGTTTCGCCGAAGCGCGTCACCGTCGTGCATCTGGCTGCAGACGAGCGATTCAAGCCTGTAGCGGACGCCAAGGTGACCCCGGTGCTTAAGCGTCTTGAGTTGGACCGGGGATACTTGCTCTTTGTAGGTGTCTGGGAGCCGCGCAAGAACCTGCCGGGACTGCTGGACGCACTGGCGATGCTGCGGTCTGACGGGGCGTGCCCGACGCTGGTCATTGCCGGGCGACCGGGATGGCTGTATGGCGAGGTCTACACCAAGATCCAGAGCCTGGAGCTGGAGTCCTATGTGCGCTTCATCGAGGCTCCAGGGGTGGATGATCTGGTGGCGCTGTACAACGGTGCTTCGGTGCTGGTGATGCCCTCTTTCTATGAGGGCTTTGGTTTTCCGGCCTTGGAGGCGATGCAGTGTGGCACTCCTGTGGTGGTTGCGGATCGGGCTAGCTTGCCTGAGGTGGTGGGCGACGCTGGGGTGTTGATCGACCCGGACGATCCGAGCACGATTGCGGAGGCTTGCCGGCGTCTGTTGGACAATCCAGATCTGCGGGATCACTACCGCAAGGCCGGGATCAGACAAGCCCAGACGTTCAGTTGGCGTGCCACGGCCAAGAAGACGTTGGCCGCCTATCATGCGGTGATGTAGGGTTGTTCCAGAGCAGCTACGTGATTATGACCTAGCTTTCCCCAGTTTGAATGTGGCCAGGGGCATATACTCCGCTCCGCTTGGCCTGAGCACGCTCTGGAAGAAGATCAGCGTTTCCACCGGCACGATCCCCAGTGTCCCAACTTTGGTTGTCGATAGTGTTTTTCCCACGTTACGAACATCCTCTTGGCCGGCTTTGCGTTGTATTCGGCCAAGTGTGAGATGGGGCGAGAACCGCCGCGCCTCGCGTTGGAAGCCAAGTTGTTCCATACTCTCGTTCACAGCCTCGTGGAGCAGCTCCAGCCAGGATGTTGTGTCTGAGACTCCCACCCAGACGACCCGGGGGCGGTTCGTGTTGGGGAACGCCCCAAGTTGGCCGGCGGTGAAGGAGAAGGGTGGCACGTTGCGAGTCACAACAGTGAGGGCTTCCTTGATTGGATTGACCCGCTCGGGCAAGATGTCCCCAAGGAAGTGCATAGTCAGGTGGATCTTCTCTGCAGGAACCCAGCGCACGGCGCGCGCCGGGCAGGCTCGTATCAACCGGCACTGAAGCTTGTCCAATTCCTGCGTGACGGCTTTGGAGAGGGGAACCGCAATGAAGGCGCGCAGCGTCTTGGGCACAGGTCTAGAAGCTCACGGCTGCTCTGCCGGCTGTGTTTCGAAGCTAGGCAGCGGCGCTGCGTAGAGCCGGTTCTCCGCAATGAGATAGAGAACCTGGGTCGCTTGGGCCACGGTGAGAGATTCGATACGCTGCAGCTCCCCCCTTGGCAGCCGGTATTGGCGTACAAACTCCCCGCGTTTGTCCAAGACGATAATGCGTTCCTTCTGGGTCTCCGCAAGATAGATGAGGCCATCGTCGACATCAGGACCGATGTCCATCACCAATGGTGTGAAATCCGTGTCGGGGAGGCCACTAATCTCGAAGGATGGATCGTAGGATCCGGAGAAGTAGCTCTGTATTGACCCATCACCCATCAGCAGATAGACCCGGCCGTCGATGGCGATATCCAGGGCCAGCTGTAGATCGGGCGACGCACCATCCGCGAAGTACGCACGAGCACTCCTGTAGATGCCATTGACCGGTTCGTACATCAAGATCTGGTTAAGCTGCCTGTGGACCAGGTAGAACTTCTCTCCAAAGGTCTCCATCAGCGTGATATTGCCGGGCTCCAGGTCTCCCTCGATATGTTGCACCGAGATACTGCCGGGCCCCAGGTCGGGCTCGTAGATGAAGATAGAGCCCCCGTCGCTGTAAATGAAGATGGCCCCGTCGGGGTGGTTGGCGCAGGGCGTGATCCAGGCGAAGTCGACCAGATGGTTGACGACCTCGCCAAGATAGGTTTGGCCACGCCTCAGGATGGTGGTGGGGCTTTCTGCCGTCGATGTTCGGCCGTCTTCGCTCAACGGATAGGCCATCACGGCGTCTGTCGCTGTGTTGAGCACGTATGCCCAGCTATCTGCTATCAGTATGCGCCGCGGTCGAGGCGCGGTGCCGAGCTCCAGGAGTGGTGTGACGCTGAGCATCGACGCACTTTCCAGCGTGTCGACCGCCTGCTGAGCTTCAAGCTTGAGCGCGATCGCGGCGGAGTTCTGCGGGTCCAGGCGCACAATCTGCGCGGCAGCGTTGAGCAACGCGTACCAATCGTCGGACTCCTGGCTGTTGTAGGCCTGCTCTCGCATAGCCTCGGTTTCGGCCAGCAGCTCTTCAGCGCGCAGGGGCCCACCAAGCTGGAGATACTTGGTCAGCGTGATCAGGAAGACGACAATGAGAAAGCCTAACGCCAGCCCTCCCATCACCGACTGTCGTTCCGGTGGGGGCGTGCGTATCCTGGGGGCTTTCTGGCTATCGACCTTGCCCGGCAGCACTGTTCGCAGGGCTTGGCGGAGCCGCGCCCGCTCTGCGGTGGTGAAGCGCTCGGTAGTCCCTGTCTTGCGCGCCTCACGGCGCTGCCGCCGGCTCTCTCCGATGTCGGTGAACCAGGTGCGTAGCCGGTTCAGGGAGAGGTTCAGCTGCGGCCTCAGCGTCCGCGGACGCTCAACTTTGGATCGCGGCGCTCTGGCCGGCTGTTGTGAGACAGTTGTCGCTGTGTCCAGTGTCCGCTGCGCCTGCCGGGTCGCGGGCCTCTGCGAGGAGGGCCTCGAGTGTGGTGTCGTCTCTGACCGAGATATCAAGGTGACCGGGGTCTCTGCCACATCTACGGATGTGGGCACACTCGCGGGCGTGGTCGCCGACTGTGGGGAAAGGGTCGTCTCCGGCGTCGCTTGTGTTCTTTCC
>Ga0209121_10005275_pt1 | contig 11763 bp, 13 predicted proteins | sample Cruoilmetagenom3_FD_187292 | JGI IMG/M metagenome (GOLD analysis project Ga0209121, IMG submission 187292) | Oil polluted marine microbial communities from Coal Oil Point, Santa Barbara, California, USA - Sample 3 (SPAdes) (version 2) | ecosystem: Environmental > Aquatic > Marine > Oil seeps ...
AAAGCTTCAAGTCCGCGCGCTTGAACTTATGGGATACGGGCAGCCGTCGCTTGGTGTCATTTGTGACTGCGCACCAGCTGCGAAACGCTGACTAACCCTAAAAATACCCCCCAGCGACTAACACTGGAGGGCAACACAAAAGCACGCTTGGGGAACGCACCTTGGCACGAGCGTATCGGGTTATGCGGAGCGATCAGCCGACCCGAAAGCGCAAGCTTGGTCATTTAGGGATTAGGGTAGTGAATGGGTGCGTTAGGACACAGGCATTAATCCGGCTTCTTGAGCGGCCATGACCTCAGCCATATCAAGCAGGCCATCGCCCGTTGTATCCATAACGGTAAACTGCGCATCGGTCAGGTCAGGGTATACGGTCCCGATTTCAGGGAAACTGTAGAACCCGTCACCATTCACGTCGATGTTCGGATCTGCCTCTTGTGCGCTCGCCGCGCCCGCGATCAGAACGAAAACGGCTGCACTCAGCTTTGTCATCTTCAACATAGTTTGTCTCCTTTGGACATGGGGGGATGCACGCAGGTATCCCGTGGCATGAGGATTATGGCCGCGTGTTCCTGCGTTCTACCGCCACCCGCAAACGGGGTGACATTGCGCAACCGAGCGCGTGTTTTGCGCCCCCGCTTCGGCGGAGTAACGCCACATGTTTGCAATGCGCTGATCCTAGCGCACAGCCACCTAAAGAACAGGCAATAGGCCGCACAATTGCGCGATTTGTACCCCAGTGTGATGTCGTAGTGAGAAAAGCCAGTGTCGCCAAATAACCGGAATCATTTTTCTGCTGGCGCTAGGATTGAACAATCACAAGCAAGGGACACGTCGAATGGCCAAAGATAACATCGCTTCAGACCTCGCTAGCGTTCGCCGCCCTGTTGAAACAGCGAACGGGTTGCCTAACGCGCACTACACAGACCCGCATGTCTTTGAAACTGAAAGCAAAGCGGTCTTGCAAACGTCATGGGCCGGCCTTGGTGTCGGCGCGGACGTACCTGAAAACGGCGACGCCAAACCAATTGAATTTCTCGGTATCCCCCTTTTGTTGCTGCGCGACAAAGACGGCGATGTGCGCGTTTTCCAGAACATCTGCCGCCACCGTGGTATGATACTGGTCGCAGAGCCGCGTAAGATCGAAGGCGCGATCCGCTGCCCCTACCATTCTTGGTGCTATTCAACCAAAGGCGCATTGGTCTCGACACCTCACGTTGGCGGGCCGGGCCACAACACCCACGAAGACATCGTGCGCGACGATCTAGGACTGATCGAAGTGCGCAGCCATATCTGGCGTGACGTGGTGTTCATTAATCTTGATGGTAAAGCAGATCCGTTTGAAGTGGTGAATGCAGACCTGATCGCGCGTTGGAACGAAAACACCGCCCCGCTGTATCATGGTGGCGTTGACAGCCAGTTTTCGCTGGATGTGAACTGCAACTGGAAGCTCGCTGTCGAAAACTACGCCGAAAGCTACCATCTGCCGTGGATCCACCCCGGCCTGAACAGCTATTCGCGGCTGGAAGATCACTATCATATTGAACACCCCGTCACAGACCCAAGGAAAGGCGCGTTCAGTGGCCAAGGCACGTTGGTTTACCGTCAATTGAGTGGCGAGGCTGGTGAAGTCTTTCCAGACTTTGAAGGACTGTCTGACAAATGGGATGAAGGTGCTGAATACGTCTGCCTTTATCCAAATGTCCTACTCGCAGCGCAGCGCGAACACGCCTACGCCATTCTGCTGGACCCCGCAGGCACGGATCGCACGATTGAACGCGTCCACATCTATTACGCATCCCCTGAAACGGACGACACCTTACGGCGCAAAAACACGGCCCAGTGGAAAGAAATTTTTGAGGAAGACATCGGCGTTGTCGAAGGCATGCAAAAGGGACGTTCAGCACCTGGGTTTGATGGGGGTCGGTTCTCGCCTGTGATGGACAGCCCCACACATTGCTTTCACGATTGGGTCGCCGCGAAATTGGGCGTACAGGCAGAGGGGTGAGTGCGCTCGACGCCAAACTCCTCTCCGCGCACGCACGCGGTGACAAATCCGCGCTTGTGACGCTCTATGCCGAGGCCGCTGATGCCGCCGAGGATATCGACGCCGCCTGCTTTTACCTGACCCACGCCTATATCTTTGGGCTGGAGCTGGGTCATGCAGATGTGCCGGAACTGCACGCGCGTCTTTCCCAGCACGGGCGTGTCTAGTGAAACGATTGAGGGGGCCAGCCCCCGCTTCGCTCCCCCCCAGGGGATATTTTAGAAACAAAGACAAATGCATGGTGGCTTTCCCTTCGGTGCAGGCCCCGCTAGGTGTTTGTTAAGTATGATTTGACACAGGAATGGGCATGAGCGCGCGCAACATCATTATCGACACGGACCCAGGCCAAGACGACGCGGTCGCAATTTTGCTGGCGCTGGCCTCGCCTGAGGTGAATGTTTTGGGAATAACAGCCGTTGCCGGCAATGTACCCTTGGCGTTAACCCAAAAAAACGCCCGTATCGTATGTGAATTGGCGGGCAAGCCCGAGACATTGGTGTTTGCAGGCTGTGATGCACCGCTGAACCGCCCGCTGGTGACGGCAGAGCATGTGCATGGCAAAACCGGCCTCGACGGGCCGCAACTGGCTGATCCGACAATGCCGTTGCAAGAGCAACATGCAGTCGACTGGATCATTGATACGCTGCGCGCAGCGCCTGAAAAATCGGTCACGCTTTGCCCGATTGGGCCACTTACAAACATTGCAACAGCCCTAACCCGCGCACCCGAGATTAAAAGCGCGATTGAAGAAATTGTTTTGATGGGCGGCGGCTGTTTTGAAGGCGGAAACATCACCCCTGCGGCGGAGTTCAACATTTATGTCGACCCAGAGGCTGCAGATATCGTTTTCAAAGCCGGCCTTCCCCTGACGGTGATGCCGCTGGATGTAACCCACAAGGCGCTCACCACACGTCCACACGTAGAGGCTTTCCGTACGATGGGAACCGAGGTCGGCCGCATGACCGCCGAATGGACCGACTTCTTTGAACGTTTCGACAAAGAAAAATACGGGTCCGAAGGCGCGCCGCTGCACGACCCGACCGTCATAGCCTACCTAATCAAGCCGGACCTGTTTACCGGCCGCCACATCAACGTGGAGATCGAAACGAAAAGTAAGCTAACGATGGGAATGACGGTTGCCGATTGGTGGGGCGTTACGGACCGCACGCCGAACTGCACATTCATGGGCGACATTGATGCAGACGGATTCTTTGCGCTGCTGGCCGAACGGCTGGCGCTTCTGGGGTAGCCCCTGTTTCAGTCGATGAAGTGATCCTGCCGCAATCCGGCACGTTCCCGATGAATCAGGAGCGCACAGCCATATGGGTGTTCGGTACGCTCTAGAGGTGCCATCCAGCACACGCTTCACTTCATCAACGTTTGGGGCCTATATATTAACGAGCCGTTTTCTTACTCAGTTATCGTAGGTCATATCGCTGCTATTGTTTCGCAAGCGTCTTGACGGTCTCGAAGTCTTTGCCGCGTTGACCTAATATTTTACGCCTTTACGCCATTTCCATTGGTACAAACCGACACCCATTCGCGTTACGACAGGTGCCAAACTGGGCGCTTTATGCCGTGCAATCTGTCTGTCCATTGCACCGCTCAAACGCTATGAAGCGACACACCCAGCCTGAAAGCCGCGCATATGACAACAGCTATTCACCTCGCCTCGCCTGAAGATGCCCCGCGCCTGTTGCCCCTCATTGCGGCCTTCCACAGCGAATACGGGATCGTGCGCACCGACGAGCAGCGCGAGGCGGCCTTAATGCCTCTATTGCAGGGCTCTCCTTTAGGGGCTGTTTGGTTATTTGGCCCTGCGAAGGCGCCTACGGGTTACACGATCATCACCTTTGGCTGGTCGATGGAAATGGGCGGTATGGATGCCTTCGTGGATGAGCTTTTCATCCGTCCAACTGTGCGCAAACGCGGCATTGCGTCTGAGGTTTTGCTTGCGATCGCATCTAGCCTATCTGACGTTGGCGTGCAGGCCTTACATCTTGAAGTGGACCGCGAAGACGAAGCCACCCAACGCCTGTATTCGCGCGCGCATTTCAAGTTACGTGATCGCTACAGCTTGATGACACGGGTACTCTGACCCATATCAGGCCTATGGCTCTGTAACTGTCGCATCGAAAGGCCCCACATGTCCCTAACGATCCCCTTTGATACGACCTACCTGACCCTTCCTGATCGTTTCTATTCCAAAGTGACTGCAGCCCCTGCGAGCGCTCCGCAACTCATCGCATTCAACCGCGACCTCGCCGCTGAGCTGGGGCTGGATATCGCGGGCATGTCGGACCGCGACGCTGCGCACATATTTTCTGGCAACCTCACGCCAGATAACACAACCCCGTTTGCACAGGTCTACGCAGGGCATCAGTTCGGTGGCTTTTCACCACGTCTTGGGGATGGTCGCGCACTGCATCTAGGCGAGGTAGACGGGCCAAACGGCCGCGTTGATATCCAGCTCAAGGGCTCCGGCCCTACGCCGTATTCACGCAACGGTGACGGGCGCGCGTGGGTCGGCCCTGTTCTGCGGGAATACCTGATGAGCTGCGCAATGCAGGCCCTCGATATCCCGACAACAAAGGCGCTCGCGGCTGTCCTGACGGGTGATCCGGTCTTGCGGGAACAGGGGCGCTTGCCCGGTGCCGTCCTTACCCGCGTCGCGGCCTCACATATCCGCGTCGGCACATTCCAGTATTTCGCGGCACAACGCGATGTCGAGGCATTGCATCTACTCACCGATTACACGATCCAGCGCCACTATCCAGACGCCACTGATCCGTTGCAACTGTTTGAAATGGTGATGCAAAAACAAGCAACCTTGGTGGCCAAGTGGATGTCGGTTGGCTTCATCCACGGGGTGATGAACACGGACAACGTACAAATTGCGGGCGAAACCATCGACTACGGCCCCTGTGCGTTCATGGATGCCTACCATCCTGACACTGTGTTCAGCTCAATTGATCGCCAAGGGCGCTACGCCTACTCAAATCAAGGCCCGATAACCCATTGGAATTTGACGCAACTCGCGACCTCTTTGGTGCAAGTCCTGCCCGATACCGACAAAGCGATTGCAGATTTCACAACCATTCTTGACCGCTTTCCAGCTTTGTTTGAGGAAGAATGGGCCAAAGCTTTCGCCCCAAAACTTGGCCTCTCGCCATCATCGAAAACGGCCTTGCTTGCAAAAGACTTGCTAGCGCTCATGTCCGAAATCGGTGCGGATTTCACCAATACGTTCAATGCTTTGGACAAAACTGAAACGCTCTATCCTGACTGGCACACGCGCTGGCGCGCCTCTAATCCTGACGACGCTTTGTGGCGCATGACCAACCCTGCAATCATCCCGCGCACCCACAAGATTGAGCACGCGATCCAAGCCGCAACGAATAGCGATTTCGACCCTTTTTATGAAATGCTCGACGCCGTAAAAACACCTTTCACGAAGAATGAAGCCTACGTGCACCCCCCTGAAGAAGCGGAGAAAGTCCGCCAAACATTCTGCGGAACCTAATCTTTCTTTGGCTCAAAAATACTCACTTTTACTCCGCCAGCATCCAAGCGCCATCCGGCCAGAAGGCGTGAAACGCAAAGGCGAACATCACATCGTGGGCTAAATCATGACCTGCTTGGTTGCGCACGCGCACCGTGCCCACGTCTCGCCCCTGCCCAATGTTGCGTGTGTCCAGCGCCGAGGCTTGCCCCGCGGTCCAGCTAAGAACCACGCCGCTCTCTTCAATCACGCCTTCCTGCGTGATCCGCGTCATCGGCCATGCGACATCGCCGACACGCACCACGCGGGCAAGCGGCTCAATCCCGTGTGGCGGCACTTCACCTGAATACAAAAACGGGCGGTGCGAACTGTCGTATTGCACGTAAGGGTTTGCGCCGTAGTCGCGGCGTTGGTTGGGTTGATCCATCACCAAGCCGTCAGGATTACGCGTGCTAAACTCGGCCCAGCTTTCCATCCAGCTTGGCAGGGTTTGCAGCTCAACCCCTGTCATTTCACCAACGATCCCCTCACCAATCGCTTGCTGCCACCAGCTTTCGGTTTCGCGGTCAAACATGATCATATCCGAATTACGCAGCTTGCCTGACACGCCGAACGTCAAGACCTGCCCCCCAACGCGACGATCAAACGTGATGCCGGAATTACACAGCGGGCAGAACGTCACCGCAATCGGGCGTCCGTCCACCTCATCGTTCACGATCTCGTGCCACATCAAATAGCGGATCGGATAGGCGCGTGGTGTTTCGCCCTGCAATTCCAATGTGATAACCGGCTCGCGACCTTCGATGCGGCTTTCGTCAGACACCTCAATGAACGTCGGATCATCAAGTGCAGGAATACCATCGCGCGGCGGGCCGCCAGAAAGAATTTCAACCCAGTTCTCAACGCTGGTGGTTTCAAAATCGGTGTTCGGCCATTCGAATTTCCAAAAATTCGGGTCGGCAGCGGCGGTGTTGGCAATGAACGTCAGAATGGCAGCGATACGTAACATGGGGGTCTCCTATTCAGACCCCTAACGTAAAAGGGGCCATGCATCGCTGCATAGCCCCCCAACTGTATTGTGATCGCCCCGTGTTAGGGCAGCTCGACTACATTGACGTCCGTCATCACGTCTGGTGCGCCGATAACGGCACCGTTAGCGCCAGCGCCAAGTTTGATCGCATCAACCACATCCATACCGGATACAACTTCACCAACGATGGTGTATTGCCCGTCAAGAAACGCGCCGTCTTGGAACATGATAAAGAACTGGCTATTCGCGGAATTTGGGTTCTGCGAACGTGCCATACCAACCATGCCGCGTGTGAAAGAACGCTCAGTCGTGGCTTCCAGCGCGATGTCAGGCAGCTCAGAGCCACCCGTTCCCGCGCGGCGCATGTCCATGCCGACCTTGCCGAATTCCACATCACCCGTTTGCGCCATGAAACCGTCGATCACGCGGTGAAAGACCACGCCATCATAGGCCCCATCCGCCGCCAACGCGCTGATTTGTGCTGCGTGCATCGGTGCGATGTCTTCGAACAGGTCGATGACAACAGTGCCGTTTGCCTCGCCTTCAGTCACAATCTCAATGCCGTTGGCAGAGGCAGCGCCCGCAAGGAGCGTCGCAATGAGTGTTGCTGACTTAAGCATCCGCAGCCACTTTCATTGAGATCATACGGTCAGGGTTCATAGGCGGTTCACCACGTGTGATCGCATCGACGTGCTCCATTCCGGAAGAAACCATGCCGTAAACGGTGTATTGACCGTTCAGGAAGTCATTGTCGCTGAAGTTAATGAAGAACTGGCTGTTGGCAGAGTTCGGGCTCGCAGAGCGTGCCGCGCCGATAGATCCACGCGCGTGCGGGATCTTTGAAAATTCAGCCGGAAGGTCCGGCATATCAGAGCCACCTGTGCCAGCGCGACCGATATTGAAATCGTTTTCCATGTTGCCGTTGGCCACATCGCCTGTTTGCGCCATGAAGCCATCAATCACGCGGTGGAATGCAACGTTGTCATATGCACCGGAGCGGACAAGCTCTTTCATGCGCTCAACGTGCTTTGGTGCTACGTCTGGCAGCAGATCAATCTGCACTGTGCCACCTGTCAATTCCATCAGGATCGTATTTTCTGGGTCTTTGATATCAGCCATCTGTCGGCTCCTTCACTAAATGCGTTGCGCGATATCTAGTGTGCAAAACACAGGATTCCAAGACGCGGTTGACCCCATAAGCGGGATTGCCCATCAACAGGGCAACATAAGGAGACGATCATGGGCTGGAATACACTCGACGACATGAACCTGAATGGCAAAGTCGTGCTGACGCGGGTGGACATCAATGTCCCCGTTGAGAACGGTAAAGTGACCGATGCCACGCGGATCGAGCGTATCAAGCCGACAATCATCGATATTCTGGCTGCAGGTGGTAAGCCTGTGATGCTGGCCCACTTTGGCCGCCCCAAAGGGCAGTTCGTGCCTGAGATGTCTTTAAAAGCGACCGTGCCGACATTGGAAAAGGTTTTGGGCCATGCTGTTACCTTCATCGAACGCCCTGATCGCGCGGCCATCGATGCGGCCCCTACTGGGTCTGTGATCCTGATTGAAAACACCCGTTTTTCTGCAATGGAAGAAGCCAATGATCCAAAAATGGCCAGCTTCCTCGCGTCCTTGGGTGACATTTACTGCAACGATGCGTTTTCCGCCGCGCACCGCGCCCATGCCTCGACCGAAGGTGTCGCCAAACTGCTGCCCAACTGCGCGGGCCGCCTGATGGCCGAAGAACTCGGCGCGCTTGAAAAGGCGCTTGGCGCGCCACAGCGCCCTGTGGTGGCTGTTGTGGGGGGCGCAAAAGTATCCACCAAGCTCGACCTTTTGGGCAACCTGATTTCCAAAGTTGATGCGATCGTTATTGGCGGTGGCATGGCAAACACCTTCCTTGCGGCACAAGGCGTCGATGTGGGCAAATCCCTGTGCGAGCACGACCTTGCTGATACAGCGCGTGACATCATGGCCAAGGCCGAAGCTGCGGGCTGTACATTGCTATTGCCAAGCGACGTTGTCGTTGCAGCTGAATTCAAAGCCGGTGCCGCAAATGAAACAGTCGCCGCAGACGCCTGCCCTACCGACAAGATGATCCTTGATGCAGGGCCAAAGTCTGTTGGCCAGATCAAAGCCCTGTTTGAAACCGCCAAGACCGTGATCTGGAACGGCCCGCTTGGTGCGTTCGAAATCGAACCGTTCCACACAGCCACATTCGCCGCAGCAAAGGCTGCCGCTGACCTTACAAAAGCCGGCAAGCTTATCACGGTTGCAGGTGGCGGAGACACGGTTGCGGCGCTGAACCTCGCGGATGCTGCAGATGATTTCACCTATATCTCGACGGCTGGCGGGGCCTTCCTTGAATGGATGGAGGGCAAAACCCTTCCCGGTGTTGCGGCATTGGGCGGTTAATCGACTATCTGCATTCCTGTTAGCGTAACCAGAATTGTCGTGCCCGCGCGCGTCCCGTAAGGCTTGGGAAACCCAAACTTAAGGATGCCTTCGATGAACAGCGCAATGACCGACCAAATCCGCAACGGCCAAGGCTTCATCGCAGCATTGGATCAATCGGGCGGTTCAACCCCGAAGGCGCTTAAGGCTTACGGGGTTTCTGAGGATGCCTACACAAACGACGACCAAATGTTTGACCTCATCCATGAGATGCGCGCCCGCATCGTCAACGCGCCCAGCTTTAGCGGTGAAAAGGTTATCGGCGCGATCCTGTTTGAGATGACGATGGAACGCGAGATTGGCGGCAAACCATCTGCGGCCGCGCTTTGGGAAGATAACGGTGTTGTGCCGTTCCTGAAGATCGACAAAGGTCTGGAAGATGAAGCCGACGGTGTTCAGCTCCTCAAGGCGATCCCAAACCTCGACAACCTGCTGGAACGTGCTGTTGCGCATGGCGTCTATGGCACCAAAGAACGCTCGGTGATTAACGCCGCATCCGCAACCGGAGTTGAAGCAATCGTTGCCCAGCAGTTTGAACTCGGAGCACAGGTGAAAAGCCACGGTTTGATGCCGATTTTGGAGCCAGAGATTAACATCACAATCGCTGATAAGGCCGAAGCTGAAGACATGCTGCGGGACGCTCTACTGCGCCACCTCGATGCGCTGCCTGAGGGCGAGCAAGTCATGCTAAAGCTGTCCCTCCCCGAGGTTGCCGGACACTACAAAGCCGTCGCGGACCACCCTGCATGCCTGAAAGTCGTGGCATTGTCCGGTGGTTATTCCCGCGATGAGGCCAACGAACGCCTGTCACAAAACCCATCCATCATCGCCAGCTTTAGCCGTGCGTTGACCGAAGGTTTAACGGCAACTCAATCTGACAGCGCCTTCGAAACCACGCTAGCCCGTACGATCGACAGCATCTTTGCGGCTTCCGTCGCCTAAGGCGCGTTTCTGCCCATTTCCTTCTGAAAATCCGCATATACGCAAATTTACAGGTGAATCCCCCACATAAAGGGGATTCCCTTTGCGAATCAGATGTGCGATTCTCTTTCAAAGCGGTTCGTCAGAAACCGTAACGTGAGGCAGACACATGAACAGAGCAAAACGCGCGCCTTTGGGCGTTCTTCTTTACTTCGCGGGCGCATTGATGCTTGGCCTCTATTTCACCTTTGCAGCTGTGCAGGGCGACTTTGGCGTTTTCAAACGCGCCGAGATTGATGCCGAGAACCGCGCGCTCACCGCTGAGCTTGCCGTGTTGCAGGCTGAAGTTGACCGGATGGAAAACCTGACGCGCCGTCTGTCTGACACTTACCTTGATCTGGACCTTCTAGACGAACAAGCCCGCGACATGCTGGGCATGGTGCGCGCCGACGAGATCGTTATTCGTTAAACACCGGATGAAATTCCACATCGCCTGTGGCCTCACCGTCAAAGGCGATAGCTTGAAGGTGACGCGACGGTTTGCCCTGATGCGTCAGCGCGTCAGAGTGTACAAACCCCAAGCGACCGTAAAACGCCGGATCACCTGTTAGCACCACGCCACCACGCCCGTAGGCCTGCGCCACGGCGACCGCATGGTTCACCAGCGCTGATCCGATGCCCTTGCCCTGATGATCTGGGCCAACAGAAACCGGCCCGATGGTGAGCCACTTTGCATCCCCAACCTTCGCGGGTGACAGCGCGACATGGCCGATAATTTTTTTGCCCGCCACCGCAACCAAGGACAAAACCAAGGCCCCTGCGTCGCGCAATTTCGCGGGCAGTTCGTCTTCATTGCCGTCAGCATAGGCTTTCCCCGCAAACGCCGCGCGGGTCACGTCAGCAATTGGCGTTTCGTCGCCATCCTGTTCCTGTCGAATTTTCCACTTCATTTCAGCAACTTGCCTCTCCTATGCGCTCAGTGCAAGTCAGGAAATCACCCCATTCCTGCCCTTGCGTCAATATCGCTGTCGATTTTTCCAGTTTACCACTGTAAGAAGTAGTTTAATGCTAAACTATATTCTCGCCACCCCTAGGGAGGACCTATGGCCGCCAAGAAAACATCAAAGAAACCAAACGTTTCTGCAGAAGAATTGCTCGGGTATTACCGTGAAATGCTTCTCATTCGTCGATTCGAAGAAAAGGCTGGCCAGTTGTATGGCATGGGTCTCATCGGCGGCTTCTGTCACCTTTATATCGGCCAAGAGGCCGTTGTTGTCGGCTTAGAGGCCGCAACAAAAGAAGGCGATAAACGCATCACATCCTACCGTGACCACGGCCATATGTTGGCCTGCGGCATGGACCCTAAAGGCGTGATGGCAGAACTGACGGGCCGGAGCGGTGGCTATTCCGCCGGTAAAGGTGGTTCGATGCACATGTTTTCTGCTGAAAAGCATTTCTACGGCGGCCACGGCATTGTTGGCGCTCAGGTTCCGCTCGGCGCGGGCCTTGCGTTTTCTGACAAGTATAAGGGCAATGACAACGTAACGTTTGCCTACTTTGGGGACGGTGCTGCCAACCAAGGCCAGATCTATGAGACGTTCAACATGGCCGCCCTTTGGGATCTGCCGGTTATCTTTGTGATCGAAAACAACCAATACGCCATGGGCACCAGCCAAGCGCGGTCTACATCCACGCCCGATCTGTACACCCGCGGTGAAGCCTTTGGCATCAAAGGTGAAATCGTGGATGGTATGAACGTTTTAGCCGTCAAAGAAGCGTCCGAAAAAGCTGTCGCACACTGTCGTGCTG
>Ga0209121_10005277_pt1 | contig 11762 bp, 12 predicted proteins | sample Cruoilmetagenom3_FD_187292 | JGI IMG/M metagenome (GOLD analysis project Ga0209121, IMG submission 187292) | Oil polluted marine microbial communities from Coal Oil Point, Santa Barbara, California, USA - Sample 3 (SPAdes) (version 2) | ecosystem: Environmental > Aquatic > Marine > Oil seeps ...
ATCGCCGGCCACGTCGTTGGTCTTGGTCGCTGCTTCTTTTAGAAGCTGGGCGCCCATGTTCTGGAACGGCTCCTCCAAGTCGATCTCCTTGGCCACGGTAACGCCGTCGTGGGTGATGGTGGGCGCGCCCCACTTTTTGTCCAGTGCTACGTTACGCCCCTTAGGCCCCAGGGTAACCCTGACCGCGTTGGCCAGGGCGTCCACGCCGGCCTTCAGGTCACGGCGGGCATCCTCCGAAAAAGTCAACTGTTTTGCCATTTCTTTTCACTCCTTTTGGGCATTATTAGCTATTGGGAATTAGTTAGTCCAGGATTGCCAGGATGTCGTTTTCTTTGAGGATCAAATACTTTTTGTCCTCCAGCTTGACCTCGGTGCCCGCGTACTTGGCGTACAGCACCCGGTCGCCTTTCGAAACGTCCATGGGGATGCGCTTTCCCTCGCCATCCTTGCGGCCCGGACCGACCGCAATCACTTTGCCTTCCTGGGGCTTTTCCTTGGCCGTCTCCGGCACGTAGATACCGCTGGCCGTCATCTCTTCTCGCCCGGCAGGTTCGACCACCAGGCGATCTGCTAGGGGTTTGAGTTTAAGCGCCATTTGTCACTTCCTCCTTCCAAGGTTTCATAGATTGGCGTAGCTAGGGCGTTAGCACTCTCAAGGTATGAGTGCTAACGCGGAGCATAGTTTACCGCAACTCGGGAAAATGTGCAAATTTCGGGGTGGCTGTGGATCAACCCTGCTGTCAAGCATGGTGGTCAAGAAACCGGCAAAACCTTTTCTTTACCTGTCTTCCCTTTTTCGCCCTGTTGTGCTATAATCTGCCCCATCATGCCCTTGGCGGAAGGAGGGAACCAGGGAGATGTGCCATCCCCCACGAGCAGGCACAAAATCACAGAAACGCACCGAAAGGGGAATTATCTGATGACGGAAAACAGAGAACTGGCCGCCCACACGGGCCTCTACTTTGAAGAGTTCGAGGTGGGCCAGTCCATCACCAGTGCCGGGCGGACCGTGACCGAGGTGGACGTGGTGGCGTTCGCCGCCCTCAGCAGCGACTGGAACGCCATCCATACCGATGCCGAATACGCCGCCCAGCATCCCTTTGGCCGGCGGGTGGCCCACGGATTGCTGGGGCTGTCCATCGCCAGCGGGCTGGCGGTGCGCCTGGGCTTTATGGAAGAGACGGTCCTGGCCTTCCGCGAGATCGGATCCTGGAAGTTCAGTTTGCCGATTTACCTGGGAGACACCATCCGCGTGCGGGCCGCCGTGGCCGAGACCAAGCCGATGCGCCGCCTGGGTGGGGGGCTGGTCACCTTCAAGGTGGAGATCCTGAACCAGGACGACAAGGTCGTCCAGCGGGGGACGTGGGGGGTGTTGGTCAAGTCCCGCGAGGGGTAGATGGCCGATGTGCCAGTACAGCGTCGCCCGCCATCTCCGTCGTCAGCCACCTCGGTGCAGTGGGGCAGGCCGGTGGGTGCGCCGTTGTAGCCTGTGGTCAGGATGCGCTTGTCGCGAACGATCACTGCGCCCACCGCCGCACGAGGACAGGTGCTTCGCCTGGCGACCTGGAAAGCGATCCGCATGAAATAGTCGTCCCACGAAGGGCGGTCTGGGCGCTCGCTCACAGCCCTTCCGATGAATTGGGTATTCGGGATGCTTCGTCCACCCTGGTGCCAAAGAGCCGGTCACCAGCATCGCCGAGGCCGGGGACAATGTAGCCAAACTCGTTCAGGCAGCGGTCCACGGCGGCTATGTGCATGTCCACGTCAGGGTGGACCTCGTGGAATCGAGCGATCCCCTCCGGTGCGGCGATGAGGCCAAGGTACTTGATGCGGCACATCCCCTGGCGTTTGAGGATGTTGCACGCCGCTACCGCTGAACCGCCTGTGGCCAGCATCGGATCCAGGAGCAAGCAGACGTCTACCTGGTTGGTAGGGGGCAGCTTGCTGTAGTATTCGACCGGCTGCAAGGTCTCTTCGTCGCGGTACAGGCCGATGTGGCCCACCTGGGCCCCAGGAAGCAGGCTCCAAATGGGGTCCACCATGCCCAACCCGGCGCGCAAGATCGGCACCAGGGCCACCCGCTCGGCCAAGACATAGCCGGTGGCCTGGTCCAGTGGGGTGGTGACCGTCTTTTCGGCCAATGCCAGGTCGGCCAGGGCCTCGTAGGCCAAGAGCGTGGTCAGTTCCCCGACCAGCTCCTGGAAGCGGCGCACGCCGGTGTCGCTCTTGCGCAGAAGGGTCAGCTTGTGTCGCACCAGGGGGTGCCTGGATTCGTAGACGTTCCGGAACAGCGAATTTGCGGAATTGTCGGATTTGTCCATTTACCAATCTGCCAGTTTACCCATGTCTTTGGGCAAAGTGGGCCATGCGCTCCAGGGCCTGCTCGATCTGGTGGTAGGCGGTGGCGTAGGAGCAACGCACATGCCCTGCGCCGCAGGCGCCAAAGGCGCTGCCGGGCACACAGGCCACTTTTTCCTCCATCAACAACTGCTCAGAAAACTCTCCGTCGGTCATGCCGGTGACGGCGATGGAGGGAAAGGCATAGAACGCGCCTTTTGGCTCAAAGCAGGTCAGGCCGATGCTGTTCAGCCCGGCTATGATGAGGCGGCGGCGGCGGTCGTAGCGGGCGCGCATCTCCTGCAGCGCTTCTTCGCCGTGCTTGAGCGCTTCCAGGGCGGCGAACTGGGCCGTGGTCGGGGCCGACATGATGGTGTACTGGTGCACTTTGCGCATGGCGGCCAGGATCTCCGCCGGGGCCGCTGCGTAGCCGATGCGCCAGCCGGTCATGGCGTAGGACTTGGAAAAGCCGCCCAGCAGGATCGTCCGCCCGCGCATGCCCGGCAGCGAGGCAAAGCAGGTGTGCTCCACGCCATACACCAGCCGATCATAGATCTCGTCGGAGATGACCAGCAGGTCGTGCTTCTCGGCCAGGCGGGCGATGTCCAGCAGGCGCTCGCGGCTCATCACCGCGCCGGTGGGGTTGTTGGGATAACCCAGCAGCAGCGTCCTGGTCTTGCCTGTGATGACCTCCTCCACCTGCGAGGCCAGCAGTTGAAAGTCGTGTTGCACGCTGGTGCGGACGTTTAGCGGCGTGCCCCCGGCAAAGATCACCTCCGGGTTGTAGGACACAAAGCAAGGCTCCGGCACGATCACATGGTCACCGTAATCCACCGTGGCTGCCAGGGCCAGGTAGAGCGCCTCGGAGACGCCGACGGTGATAAGCAACTCGGTCTCCGGGTCATAGCGCACGCCGTAGAGCCGCTCCAGGTGGTCGGCCAGGGCGACGCGCAGTTCTAGGATGCCCGAGTTGGAGGTGTAGTGCGTCTCCCCTGCTTGCAGGGAACCGATGCCGACCTGGACGATGGCCGGCGGCGTGGCAAAGTCGGGCTCGCCAATGCCCAGCGAGATGACATCATCCATCGTCGCGGCGATGTCAAAGAAGCGGCGGATGCCCGACGGCGGCACCCCCTGAACCTTTCTGGCTACAAAGTTTCGTATGTTCGCTTGGACCTCCTTGTCCTTTTTGTGATAGATGTTCGACAGCGGCCGGATCGCCCATCGTTCCTCGAGTTCGTGGTAGTGCAGCTCGAACAGCTCCCCCGACTCGGCCCGTATGCGAAAGGCCGGTCCTTCCGGCGTTCGCCAGCGCTGGACGACGCGGGTCACCGGGTAGCGTCGTTGTTGCCAGACCACAGTTCGGGGCTTCTGGGCGTAGGTGTGGCCGGAGTAGCATTCTACTCGATCATAGACATCGGAAGCCTCCCAGACTTCCGATGTCTTGTCAGATGTGCCCTCACTCATGCGGTTCCCCAAAGTCGAGGCGGGATGAATCGCCCACGTTCAGCACCCGGTAGCGCCCTCGCACCACGGCATCCTTGCCGATGAGGGAGCGATCGAGCATCGTGTTGTCAATGTAGGCCCCTTCGTCAATGATCGAGTCGCGGATAATAGAGTGCTTGATCACACTGTTCTCGGCGATGGTGACGTAGGGGCCGATGATAGAGCGCTCTACCTGGGCCGAAGGGGCGATGTACACCGGTGGCATGATCACCGAATGGGCCACCGCCGCTTTCTGGCCGTTGTCCTGGCCGCGCTTCAGGAGGTAGCGGTTGGTCTGGAGCACATCTTTGGGCGTGCCGCAGTCTTCCCAAACCGAGACTTGGCGTATGCCGAACCGCGCCCCCTGCTCGATCATCAACGTGTAAGCGTCGGCCAGATAGAACTCGCCCTTGGTCTGGAGGTTTCGGGCCATCAGTTCCTCGATGGCGCGCATCAGCCAGGCCGCGTCGTGGATATAGTAGACGCCCACCACGGCCAACCGGTTGTCAAAGCTGTCGGGCTTTTCCACCAGGCGGGTCACCAGCCCGTCGTCCCCCACCACGGCCACGCCAAAGCGCCGGGGGTCCTCCACCTCTTTGACGTAGAGCACGCCGTCCAGGCCGGACGTCTCCAGCCCGCCCAGGTCGGCCTCGAAGATAGTATCCACGAAAATGATGAGCACCGGCCCGTCCAGGTGTTCCCGCGCCAGCCAGATGGCATGGGCTTGGCCTAGCAGTTCCTTCTGCTCCACATAGCGGGCCGGGTAGGGATAGTCGCTGGCTGTGTAATATTCCTCGATCTGTTCGCCCAGCCAGCCGACGATAAAGATCAACTCATCCACATCTACGTCAGGGTCGGCCAGCTTGTCCAGAATGTGGCCCAGCACCGGCTTGCCGGCCACATTGACCAGCGGTTTGGGCTTGGACCAGGTGTGGGGCCGCATCCGCTTGCCGAACCCCGCCAGGGGAATGATGACTTTCATTCTTTTTCTGTGCTCCATTTTTCACTTTGTCAGTGGATGAGGCTGGCCCCTCATCCCAAAGTTGGTTTCCGCGTATGCCAGCCGGTCGCCTGCTCGTAAGCGTGGGCCACGCGCAGCACCGTCGCCTCGTCAAAGGCGCCGCCCATGATCTGCAGGCCGATGGGCAGGCCGGCCCCGTCGAAGCCGCAAGGCAGCGATAGCCCGCACAGCCCCGCCAGCGACAGCGCCAGGGTTAACACGTCCTGCAAGTACATCTGCAGTGGGTCGTCCACCTTTTCGCCGATCTGGAAGGCGGTGGTCGGAGAAGTGGGCGCGACCAGCACGTCGCACTGCTCCAACGCCCGGTCAAAGTCGTGACGGATGAGGGTCCGCACCTTCCCCGCCTTGAGATAGTAGGCGTCGTAATAGCCGGCCGACAAGGCGTAGGTGCCAAGCATGATGCGCCGTTTGACCTCCGGGCCAAAGCCCTGCCCCCGGGTCCGACCGTACCTGTCCCACAGGCTTTGCCCTGAGGGGCCCCAAGGGCCATCTCCCATCACCGACAGGCCGTAGCGCATACCGTCGTAGCGGGCCAGGTTGGCCGACGCCTCGGCCGGGGCGATGAGGTAGTAGACCGGCAGGGCATAGTCGGTGTGGGGCAGCGAGACGTCCACGATCTCGGCGCCCAGGTCGGCCAGTGCCGCGATGGCCGCTCGCACCGCTGCCTCCACCTCCGGCTGCAGCCCGGCGACAAAGTACTCTTTGGGCACGCCGATCCGCAAGCCGCGCACGTCGCCACTGAGCGAAGCGGCGTAATCAGGCACCGGTGTGTCTACCGAGGTCGAATCGCGGGGGTCGTAGCCGGCCAGGACCCCCAGGAGGATCGCCACGTCGGTCACGTTCCGGGCCAGGGGGCCGATCTGGTCCAACGACGAGGCAAAGGCGACCAAACCCCAACGGCTCACGCGGCCGTAAGTGGGTTTGATGCCCACGATACCGCACAAGGCAGCCGGCTGGCGCACACTGCCACCCGTGTCGGAGCCCAGCGCGCCGAAAGCCATATCGACCGCCACCGCCGCCGCGCTGCCGCCGCTGGAGCCGCCGGGCACGCGGCTCAGGTCCCACGGGTTGTGGGTGGCAAAGAAAGCCGAGTTCTCGGTGGACGAGCCCATGGCAAACTCGTCGGTATTGGTCTTGCCCAGGATTACCGCCCCGGCTGCCTGCAGTTTCTCCACGGCGGTGGCGCTGAATGGCGGTACATAGTTCTCCAGGATACGGGAGCCACAGGTGGTCGGCAGCCCCTCGATGCAGATCACGTCCTTGATGGCCAGTGGCATGCCCAGCAGGGGATGGTCTTTGCCAGCGGCCCGGCACCGGTCGGCTTCGGCCGCCTGTTCCAAGGCCAACTCGGGGGCGAGGGTCAAGTAGGCCTTAATATCGTTATCCAGGTCCAAGATACGGTCTAGCACCGCCTCGGTCAGTTCGACCGACGAGATCTCCCCCCGGTGCAGCAGGGCATGGGCCTCCTGGATGGTCAGACGAGCGAGGTCGCTCATCCCTCCCCCTCCAGCACCACGGGCACGCGGAAGCAGTCCCTCTCCACGGCAGGAGCATTGGCCAAAACATCTGCCAGGGGCAGCGATGGTTGGACCTCGTCGTCGCGCATGATGTTCTCCAGGGGCAGGACGATGGCCGTGGGGGGAATGGCCTCGGTATCCAGTTCCTGCAAGCGTTCCGAGTGCTCGAGGATAGAAGACAGTTGCTCGCGGAAGAGCTCTTTTTCCTGCCTGGTCAAGGCCAGTTGGGCCAGTTTGGCCACGTGTTCCACCTGCTCAAGGCTCAGTTTCATGGCAGAGATCCGTCTCCCTATGGCTCTGATAGACGCCAGATATTATAGCACCTTATTGAGTGCCGGGCAAATGACCAATTCCGGTACACCACCGTTGCGTTCCCTGCCAAAAGGTGCTATAATCTCTACCAGAGAGGGCGTCTATGACAAGCAGCGCAGATGTAGAGAGACTGCAACGAGAGAACGAGCGACTTCGTCGTGGCTACACGTCTCTCAGCGAGCGATTGATCGGCTTGCGCATGTTGCAGCACGTCACTCAAGACCTGGTCTCGGAGCTGGACGTGGACCGGCTGTTGAAGCGCATCTTGCGCTCGGCCATCAATGCCGTGGAGGGTACGGCCGGGGCGCTGATCCTGCTGGACCCCAGCGGAGAGGAGTTGGTCTTTTCTGTGGTGGAGGGAGGCGGTGGGACCGCCCTCGAAGGCCGGCGAATGGGCAAAGACCAGGGATTGGCCGGCTGGGTCGTGGCTCACAACGAGTCCCTCATCGTGAGCGACGTTCGAGAGGATGAGCGATTCTTCGAACAGATCCCGGCACAGGTGGATTTCGAAGTCGCTTCGCTGATTTGCGTGCCACTGGTTGCCAAGTCTGAGATCATCGGTGTCATCCAGGTTCTCAACAAGGCCGATGGTGCCGACTTTGGCGACGACGACCTGGACCTTTTGATTTCGTTCGCTGCTCAGTCGGCCACCGCCATAGAGAACGCCAGGCTGTATCAGGATCTGAAGTGGGAGCGCGACCGGATCATCGCCGTCGAGGAGGAAATTCGGCGGCGGCTGGCCCGCGATCTCCACGACGGACCAGCCCAATTGCTGGTGGCTATCGTTGGTAATATCGAATTCATTCGAAAACTATTCGAATACGAGCCTGAAAAGGTGGTGGACGAGCTGGGCAACCTGGTTCCCCTGGCACAAAAGGCCTTGCGCCAGTTGCGCACCCTGCTCTTTGACCTGAGGCCGGTGATCCTAGAAACGCAGGGCCTGGTACCCGCGCTGGAATCCTACGTCCGGCGGCGGGAGGAAGCAAGCGAGCCTTTGGGCCTTCGGCGTGAGCGCTCAGACGAACGATCGAGTCCCTCAGGGCGAAGCCCGGCGTATCGCTTGCGGGTGAGCGGCTTCTCTGGCCGGCTGGAGACCCGGGCCGAACGCGCGATCTTTGGCATCGTCCAGGAGGCGGTCGGCAACGTGAAAAAGCACGCCCAGGCGCACAACGCGTGGATCGACGTAGCCGAGCAGGACGGCAATCTGCGGGTGGAGGTGCGGGATGACGGTCGGGGATTCGACGCGGACAAGCTGACCGCCGAGTATGGCCAACGAGGCAGCCTGGGGATGCTCAACATGCGGGAGCAGGCCGAGGCTATCGGAGCAAAGTTGTCCGTCCGCTCCCATCCAGGCCAGGGAACGACCGTCACCCTGACCGCGCCCCTATACCCCTTGCGGCCATCTGACTCTTGACCTCCCCCCCTAAATCGTGTGCAACGTTGATTGTTCGGTGATAGTGGCGAGGTTGTCAAGGTTAGTTTCGTATGCCGTTGCGATAGGTGGGGCCCTCTTTTTGCTGTGCGCCTGCGCCAAACAGGGACACCCCATGGTGACAGCAACAGGTGCACCGCTTTCTGCAAGGACTGCCGCCCCAACCCGCATCCCCACCTACGCATCTGCGCCCAGCCCGCCTCCTTCGATCGATCTGGCGATTCAGGTCTCGGGGCCGGTTCAAGTTGTCCCAGGTGAAACGACCATCTATACCTTGACCATTCGCAACCGCGGCCCGGCTGTGGCCACGGGCATCGTGCTCACCGACGTACTCCCGAAAGGCGTGATTCCGGTCTGGACCCAACCTGCTCAACCCTTGTGCGGACGGCAGGAGCGCAACGTCAGTTGCGGCGTGGGCGATTTGCGGGGGAGTGACACGGCTACCGTTACTCTGGACCTTTCCGTCGGCGGGAGCGAGACCCTCATTACCGACACGCAACTGGCCGGGGTGACCTTGGATCTGTCTGCATTCACTTGTGCCATAGATCAAGATTCTACCCAACCCCATGTCACGTGTCGTCTGACCAACCTGCAACCTGGTGCCGATGCACAGATGCGCATCGGTGTAGGCGTGGATGCCCGGATAACAGGGTCACTCGTGCACACCGCCACCGCCGCGGCGAACGAGGCCGACGCAGACCGCTCGAACAACCGCGCAACATTCACAATGACGGTCGGCCCTTCGACTTCGCTCAGGACAGGCGCGACCGGGCCTGTGGCCGCCACTGCCGTTCCCACCATCACCGACCTGGTTGTGCAAGCCGATGGACCCTCAAGCATCATCGCAGGCCAGCCATTTACCTACACCTTCACCGTCACCAATTAAGGAGCGCTGGACGCTACCGGTGTGAGGTTTGAGGACGTTTTGCCGCTGGCCACGATTCTCAACGCCTACGCGCCGGGTTTACCTCTTTGCGAGCAGCGAGACGATGCGCTCACCTGCTACCTGCGCGATCTAGACAGCAGCGAGACCATTACCTTTACCCTGGTTATCACTGGGCATGGCGGGCAGCCAATGAAAGTTGAGTTACACCCTGACCGTCGCTAACATCGGTCCATCGGATGCCGCCGATGTGGTACTCACCGATACGTTGCCGATGGGCACGGGCTTGATTTCGGCTGTCCCCAGCCAGGGAGAAAATTGCCGGATAGAACGAGGTGATGCCTCGACCGACACCGTCATTTGTAGCCTGGGTCGTCTGAGCGGTGGCCAGGCGGCTACCATAACTATTGTCGTCGCAGTTGACAAGTCGCTGACTCTGGCATTGGCAAAGGCGATTATGCACTCTGCCAGAGTCGTGGCAGAGCAGGTCGACCCAAACCCCGGCAACAACGAGTTTACGGAGACTATCCCGGTCAGCGCCGGGAGTGAAGATTAGGTTATGGCTTTTTTACCCTTTATTCTGCGACGCGCCAGACGGCATTGGCAGATCTTGCTCACCTTGAGCCTGGGGGTGGTCCTGACGACGGCGCTGCTGGCCAGCGGTCCGCTGTTGGTGGACACCGTCATTGAGATGGGACTCGATCTCACGTTTCAGAGTTCCGGCGTGGCAGATGGAAATCTGCGCCTCACCACATCCACCCATTCGGCAAGCTCAGAGCAGGCCCAGGTAGATCAGGTTGGTTTTCAGGCGCTCGGCAGCGAAATACAAGCCTTGCTCCGGGGCGCGTTGGGCGAACACCTGGACTGCGTGACACGGTCGGCAGAATCCAAATGGATGTTCCCCTGGGTGGGCGGCCAATTGGCGACGGATCAGCGGGTCAATCTGCGCTTCTATGAAGGCATACGGGATCGCGTCGAGTACGTCGCAGGTGAGTGGCCGGAGGAGGCGAACGGTGAACCCAATGTCATTCGGGCTGTCATCAGCGACGGAATGGCCCGTTCGTTCGTCCTGCGCGTGGGCGATCGTTTACCGCTGAGCATTGAACAAAACAGCGCGGGGCCGGACGTCTGGATCGAGGTGGCGGGGGTCGTGCGCCCCCTCAATCCCCGCGATCCGTATTGGTTTGGCGAGTTTAGCCCTTTGACTTCTCAGAGCGCCCAGCGCTGGTCGGCCCAGTACAGTGCTATTGTACCTGTGGGTACTTTCTTTCCGGCCGTTTCCTCGCTGTTTCCCAGAGACAAAGTTGATCTGACCTGGCACACGATATTGAAACATAATGCCTTTTCCGCTGCCGACATCGAGCCATTCCAGGCACAACTCACCGGGCTGAACGCCGAACTCGACGCTTTTCGACCTCGTGTGACGCTGTACACAGGCGTGCCAGATATCCTGGCGGGTTTCCAGAGACAGCTCGAGACTATTCGAATTCCTCTCTACATTCTCGTCGCCGAAGTGATGCTTCTGGTGCTGTATTATGTGACAATGGTCGCGGCGCTCTCGATGCGCCAGGTGGAGCGAGAGTTTGCTATCCTGCGTAGCCGGGGAACTTTGGGTTGGCAAATCGCCAGAATCCAGTTTGTTGAGGCGCTGATCATCCTGGCGGTGGCCTTTTTGAGCGGCCCTTGGTTGGGGGCGGGATTGGTGAAGGGGTTGTCCTGGGCAGGGCCGCTGGCCGACGTGGGGCCGGCCGATTGGGATTTGAGCCTGAGCCAAAGCGCCTGGCTGGCGGCCGGCGTTGGCACACTGGCCTGCCTGGCGGGTCTGTTGCTTCCCCTCGGCCCGGCGTTGCGACGTAGCATCGTCACGCATCAACAGATGGTGACACGCAGCACCCGGCCGCCGTGGTGGCAACGCCTGTACCTGGACGTGTTCGTTCTGGCGGGAGGGCTGGTTCTGCTGTGGCGGCTGCGCCTGTACGGAGAAATGACCATCGGCGAGTCTGGCGGCGCCCGGCTGGATTGGCTGCTGTTGCTCTCGCCAGTGGCTTTCCTGCTGGGCACGGCTACCATCTTGCTACGGGTGTTCCCCCTGGTGCTGCGGGCGATGGCCTTTCTCGCCGCTCGTGGGCCAGGGCTGACAGGCGCGCTGGCCTTGTGGCAGGCATCGCGCAACCCCACCCACGTGACCCGGCTGGTCTTGTTGCTTACGCTGTCGATCGCTCTGGGCAATCTCTCCACCGGGTTGAACACCACGCTGGATCAAAGCGAGTACGATCGAGCGCATTATTTGGCCGGCAATGACCTGCGACTGATCTCCCAGAGCGCCGTCCCGCTGGTTGATTTGCAGTCGGCCTCGCGTGTGCTTCGACTGTCCGGCACGTGGCGCGGCCAGGGCATGGTGGACCTTGAGTCCAGTCAGACGTATCCTAGCTTTGAGGTATTGGCAATCGAGCCGGGTTCGTTCACAGGAGTCACCACGTATCGCAATGACTTTGCGGACGATAATATGGACGAACTGTTAAATCACCTGTCGGTGCAAGAAGGACAGCATCCTTCGCTGCTACTGCTCCCCGGCCAACCGGCTACATTCGGGCTCTGGTTGTGGGGGACACCTGAGGACAAAGCAGAACTGGATTCGTATCAAAGGTGGATAGATGGCGACGACGACGCAGAGCGCGTGGGCGTGGTGGCCAAACTACAAACGGCTCAAGGCGAGCTGTTCACTGTGTGCCTGCAAAGGCCGGAAACCACCCTGCAGACGGATCGCTTTTCCCTGCA
>Ga0209121_10005278_pt1 | contig 11759 bp, 9 predicted proteins | sample Cruoilmetagenom3_FD_187292 | JGI IMG/M metagenome (GOLD analysis project Ga0209121, IMG submission 187292) | Oil polluted marine microbial communities from Coal Oil Point, Santa Barbara, California, USA - Sample 3 (SPAdes) (version 2) | ecosystem: Environmental > Aquatic > Marine > Oil seeps ...
TGGCCGCACGGCCTGCCCCTTATCTCGACAGCCTGAATCCGGCACAGCGTGAAGCGGTGGAACGGCTGGATGGCCCTGTGTTGATGCTGGCGGGGGCAGGGACCGGCAAAACCAAGGCGCTGACCACGCGCATTGTGCATTTGCTGAACACTGGCAAGGCCGCCCCCAATGAAATTCTGGCGGTGACCTTCACCAACAAAGCCGCCCGCGAGATGAAAAACCGCGTGGGTGGCCTGATGGGGCAGGCGATTGAGGGCATGCCGTGGCTGGGCACCTTCCATTCGATCTGTGTAAAACTGCTGCGCCGCCACAGCGAGTTGGCCGGGTTGAAATCGAACTTCACAATTCTGGACACCGACGATCAGCTGCGCCTGCTCAAGCAACTGGTGCAAGCCGCCGGCATTGATGACAAACGCTGGCCCGCGCGTGCATTGGCCGGGGTGATCGACAACTGGAAAAACCGCGCCTGGACGCCCGATCAGGTGCCCGCATCCGAGGCAGGCGCCTATAACGACAAGGGCATCGCGCTTTATGCGCAGTACCAGACCCGCCTGAAAGAACTGAACGCGGTGGATTTTGGTGATTTGCTGTTGCATGTGGTCACGATCTTTCAAAACCATGCAGATGTTCTGGCGCAATACCAACGCTGGTTTCGCTATATTCTGGTGGACGAATACCAAGATACCAACGTCGCCCAATACCTGTGGCTGCGTCTGTTGGCGGGGGGGCACAAAAACATCTGCTGCGTGGGCGATGATGACCAGTCTATCTATGGCTGGCGCGGCGCTGAGGTGGGCAATATCCTGCGGTTTGAAAAGGATTTTCCCGGCGCGCATGTTGTCCGGCTAGAGCAGAATTACCGCTCAACCGCGCATATATTGGCCGCTGCCAGTGGCGTGATTGCGGGCAACAAGGGGCGTCTGGGCAAAGAATTGTGGACCCAGGCAGAGGGCGGCGACAAGGTGCGCCTGATCGGCCATTGGGATGGCGAAGAAGAAGCGCGCTGGATCGGCGAAGAGGTTGAGGCCATGCAACGTGGCACCCGCGGGATGGATCCGGTCGGGTTGGATCATATGGCGATCCTCGTGCGCGCCAGCCACCAGATGCGCGCCTTTGAGGACCGGTTTTTGACCATCGGCTTGCCCTACCGCGTGATTGGCGGGCCACGGTTTTATGAACGCATGGAAATCCGGGATGCCATGGCCTATTTTAGGCTGGTGGTGTCTGCGGCCGATGGGCTGGCGTTTGAGCGGATTGTGAACACTCCCAAACGTGGTCTGGGCGACAAGGCCCAGCAGAAAATCCAACATTCAGCACGCCAGCATGGCGTCCCCCTGATCGAAGGGGCGGCGCGCCTGCTAGAGGAAAAAGGCCTGATCGGCAAAGGGGCAAACGAGCTTGGAAAGCTGCTCAATGGTCTTGCCCGCTGGGGCCGCATGGCGGGCGATCCGAGTGTCAGCCATATCGAACTGGCCGAAATCATCCTGGATGAAAGCGGCTACACCGAGATGTGGCAAAACGACAAGACGCCCGAAGCGCCCGGTCGGCTGGAAAACCTCAAGGAACTGGTCAAGGCGCTTGAGCAGTTTGAGAATCTGCAAGGGTTCCTCGAACATGTCAGCCTGATCATGGACAACGAAAGCGAGGACGCCGCCGAGAAGGTCTCGATCATGACCCTGCACGCTGCCAAAGGGCTGGAGTTTCCGGCCGTTTTCCTGCCGGGGTGGGAAGATGGGCTGTTCCCGTCACAACGTTCCATGGATGAAAGCGGGTTGAAGGGCGTCGAGGAAGAACGCCGACTGGCCTATGTGGGCATCACGCGGGCTGAGCAGATCTGCACAATTTCATTCGCTGGCAACCGGCGGGTCTATGGCCAATGGCAATCACAAATGCCGTCGCGTTTCATTGATGAGTTGCCCGAGGATCATGTCGAGGTGCTGACACCTCCGGGCCTTTATGGCGGTGGATATGGGGCTGTCGGCATGGAAAGCAGCATTGAGGAAAAGGCAGCAAAGGCGGATGTATACAATTCGCCGGGTTGGAAACGCATGCAGGCGCGGGCCAGTCAGCGCCCCACCAAGCAGCCATCCGAGGCCAAATCCATGGTCATCGACATGGCCGCCGTCAGCGCCCACACCGTTGGCGAACGGGTGTTCCACCAAAAATTTGGCTATGGCGCCATTGTCGGCATCGACGGCGACAAGCTTGAGATTGACTTTGAGAAAGCCGGGATCAAGAAAATCGTGGCGCAGTTCGTGACCGGAGCGGACGATATTCCATTTTGATCTGCCCGGCCCTTGCCTTCAGCGCGCGGGCGTGGCGTCATGACCCGTATGAGCGAGAAAGACAAAATGCGGGCCGGTGCATGGTATACCTGCCACGATCCTGAATTGTTGCACATGCAGGCGCGCGCGCGCATGGCGCTGCATCAACACAATACTCAGGCGCCAGATGTGCGCGGGGCCATGGGCGCTGAGCTCAGGCAACTGATGGCGCATGTGGGTGAAGACGTCATGATCGAAGCCCCGTTTCACTGTGCCTACGGTGAAAACATTACCCTGCACGCGCATGTCTATCTGAATGCGGGGTGTGTGATACTAGACACCGCGCCTGTGGTCATCGGCGCGCACTCTATGCTGGGGCCTCATGTGCAGCTGTATTGCCCTGAACATCACAAAGACCGCGCCCAACGCCGTACTGGGTTGGAACAAGCACGCCCGATCACCATTGGTCAGGACGTCTGGATTGGCGGCGGCGCGATTGTGCTGTCGGGGGTAAGCATCGGGGATGGCGCCATTATCGGGGCGGGCAGCGTGGTGACGCGTGATGTTCGCGCAGGTGCAACCGTTGTGGGCAACCCGGCCAGACCTATTGGCACATAAAAAAGTGGTGACCGCAGGGAGGAGCGATCACCACCTTAATGCACACATCGGGTCTCAGGGAGGAGAGACCGCGCGTGTAGTCCCGTCAGATCAGTGATCCTTGGGATAGTAACCTTGCCGCAAGGGAGGAGGAGATGCGTCAAGGTCATAAACAGATGCCCAGGGAGGAGGGGGCACCCGAATTGATTTAAACGTTCACGCCATAAACGGCTTCAAGGGCAGCGCGGCGGATACCGCTGCGGCTCAGACCCATGTCGGCCAGCTGTCCTGCACTCAGAACACTCAGCTCGGCCAGTGTTTTGCGATAGGCGCGGAAATCTTCCAAACGGCGTACGCCATGAAAGATGGCGGCGCTGATTTCAAGTTGCAGAGCATTCAAGCCGCTGCGGTTGTGTGAGGCATATGCCATTGTCTTGCTCCTAAATTCTATCTGTTGTGGCAACGCTCAAAGCTGCTTGCCGTTCTCTTGACACCTACATAAGCGAATGCTGCAACTGCACAATAGACGTTAGATCAATGCCGCTATGCAGCATTTGCATGGGAGGGCATTCCGTAACGTCATGCAATTGTTACAATTTTATATACCTGACAGCGTATCGCCTTTACCCTGAGGCAAGCAAATGGCGAGGCGTACCGCGACAAATGAACGGTGTGAGCGTTTGAGGCAAACCCTCTGATACAGGTTTCACGCGAAACGCTTTAACTTGCCTCTTGTCCCTGCCGGGGATTGTGCCACCTATACACCAACACATCAGGAGACAGCCCATGACCGCCACCCGAGACCGCATACAAGCAGCGCTGGAACAATTTGAATTGCCGGATGGCGGTAATCTGATCTCGCGCGATATGGTGCGTGCATTGATGGTGGAGGGCACAGATGTACGTTTTGTGATCGAAGCGCCGACACCTGAGATGGCCCGCCAGATGGAAACACTGCGCGCAGCGGCTGAACGGGCTGTGCTGGCGTTGGACGGGGTTGAAAGCGCATCCGTTGTGCTGACGGCACATGCGGCGTCAAAACCACCGCCCCCGAACCTTAAGATAGGCGGTCATCCCAAACCCCAGGCCGAACCGATGCGCCCCCAAGGCGTGCGCTCAATCCTGGCGATTGCCTCGGGCAAGGGGGGCGTGGGCAAATCCACCGTGTCGTCCAACCTGGCCGTCGCTTTGGCCAAACAGGGCCGCCGCGTGGGCCTGTTGGATGCAGATATCTACGGCCCGTCGCAACCGCGCATGATGGGGGTCAACAAACGGCCCGCAAGCCCTGACGGCAAGATCATCGAGCCGCTTCACGCCCACGGCGTTACCATGATGTCTATCGGGTTGATGCTGGAGCCTGACAAGGCCGTCGTGTGGCGCGGCCCGATGTTGATGGGGGCATTGCAACAAATGATGTCTCAGGTGCGGTGGGGCGAATTGGACGTTCTGATCGTCGATCTGCCTCCCGGCACCGGGGATGTGCAACTGACGCTGTGCCAGAAATCCGCACCCACTGGGGCCATTGTTGTGTCGACCCCGCAGGATGTGGCGCTGATTGATGCGCGCCGGGCGATGGATATGTTCAAGACGCTGAAAACCCCGGTTCTGGGGTTGATCGAAAACATGTCGACCTTTCATTGCCCCAAATGTGGGCATGAGGCGCATATCTTTGGCCATGGTGGTGTTGAGGCCGAGGCCGAAACGCTGGGTCTGCCGTTTCTGGGGGCCTTGCCGATTGATCTGGATACTCGGCTGGCAGGGGATGGTGGCACACCGATTGCTGCGGGCGAGGGGCCAATTGCACAGGCCTATGCGCAACTGGCGGATCGGCTGGTGCAGGGTGGGATAGCTTAGTAAAATAAGCGCCACCCCGGACCGGCGTTACCCCTGGGGTGGCTTTTGGCCTGTTAAGCGGGCCGAAGCCGCGATCTTAATCGCTCGGATCAAGCAACATCGCGCAATTGTGCCCGCGGTGTCACGCCCAGGGCATGGCATACATCGCGCGTCAGGTCGGGCTTGTTCAGGGTGTAGAAATGTAAATCCTCCACGCCGCCATCCAGCAAAGCGCTGCACATCTCGGTGGCGACGGCTGTGGCCAGCAGATCATGCCGGTCGTCGCGGGCCGCCTTTTCAAAGGCGTCATGCAGCTCGGCGGGGATCGCGGTGCCACAGGCCGTTGCAAAGCGGCGCACACCGTTCCAGTTTTCAATCGGCAGGATGCCGGGGATGATCGGTGCATAAATGCCTGCTTTTACACAATCATCGCGGAACCTGAAAAACGTGTCAGCGTCAAAGAAGAACTGGGTGATCGCCTCGGCAGCACCGGCATCAAGTTTGCGCTTCAGCCACTCAATATCGGCTTTGGCACTGCGCGCTTCGGGGTGTTTTTCGGGGTAGGCACCCACACGGATGGTGAACTTGCCAGTATCTGCCAGCGCCTCAATCAGCTCGCAACTGTCGTTAAAACCGTCAACATGTGGCGTAAATCCGGTGCTGCCTTTGGGGGGGTCGCCCCTCAGCGCGACGATTTCATTCACGCCCGCTTTGGCAAAGCTGTCGGCGATGGCCATTGTCTCGGCCTTTGATGCCTCAACACAGGTCAGATGCGCCGCCACATTCAGCCCCGATGAGCTGTGCAATGTGCCCACGGCATCACGGGTCAATTCGCGGGTGGTGCCACCAGCCCCGTAAGTGACTGACACAAAACGCGGCTCCAGCGGGGCCAATGCCTGAACCGTGTCCCACAAGCGGAACGACGCCTCCAGTGATTTGGGCGGGAAGAATTCAAACGAAATGCGGGGCGTGGCCATGTCAGTGATCCTGCTATGAGAGGTGTTGACCTCTTGTCGCAGTTCGGCGTATGTGAGGCAACTTCATAATACTCATGGTTTCTATGAGGATCGCTAATAATGCATATTGAGTTCCGCCACCTCAGAACCATCCGGGCGATCCACAACGCCGGGGGGCTGGCGCGCGCCGCCGATCAGTTGAACATCACCCAATCAGCACTCAGCCATCAGATCAAAGGTCTTGAGGATCAAGCCGGGATCGAGCTGTTCGTGCGCCGCTCCAAGCCGTTAAAGCTGTCGGCAGCCGGGCATCGCCTGCTGCGACTGGCCGAAAAGATACTGCCCGAGATCGAAGCGCTTGAGGCTGAATTCTCGGGTCTGCGCGAAGGGTCTTCGGGTCGGATGCACATCGCCATTGAATGTCACGCCTGTTTTGAATGGCTGTTTCCGGTGCTCGAACGGTTCAGAAAAACCTGGGCAGATGTGGATGTCGATATCCGCCCCGGCCTGGCCTTTGATGCGTTGCCTGCCTTGCAAAAAGAAGAGGTCGATCTGGTGGTCTCATCCGATCCCGAAGATCTGCCGGGCATCGTGTTCAAACCCCTGTTTGATTACGAACCGGTGTTTGTCGCCTCCAGCCAGCACCCATTGGCCCAGAAAGATTACATCGAGGCCGAGGATTTCCGCGAAGAAACCCTGATCACCTATCCGGTGGACCGCTCACGACTGGATGTGTTCACGGAGCTTCTTATACCTGCGAAGGTGCAACCGCGTGCCATCCGACAAGTGGAACTGACGGCCGTGATCCTGCTGTTGGTGGCCTCAAATCGCGGGGTTTCGGTCTTGCCCGATTGGGTGGTGCGCGAGGTGAAAACCAGTTCGGATTATGTCACCCGGCGGATTACAAAAGACGGGCTGACCAAACGGTTATATGCCGCCATCCGCGAAGATGACGCCGACAAACCCTATATGGCCCAACTGATCCGTCTGGCGCGTGAAATTCCCGTGCGCTTGCAACGCAATCTCTGATCGCCTGCCTCCCCCCTTGTGCGACTGGCGCGCCCGGCGTATACGCGCGGCCTGAGCAACAGGAGCGTCAGCCATGGGCGGCAGTGCCAATCTTAACATCATGATGAAAGCCGCGCGCAAAGCGGGGCGGTCTCTGGTCAAGGATTTCCGTGAAGTCGAGAACCTTCAGGTTTCGATGAAAGGGGCGGGCGATTTTGTCAGCCGCGCCGATCTGGCCGCCGAGGCGATCCTGAAAGAAGAATTGCTGGGTGCGCGCCCCACCTATGGTTGGCTGGCCGAGGAAGAAGGCGAGATCGAGGGCCAGGACCCCACCCGCCGCTGGATCGTTGATCCGCTGGATGGCACCACCAATTTCCTGCATGGTCTGCCCCATTGGGCCGTTTCGATTGCCCTTGAACACAAAGGTCAGATCGTTTCGGGCGTCATCTATGACCCGGCCAAAGATGAATTGTTCTTTGCTGAAAAAGGCGAGGGCGCCTTTATGAATGACAGCCGTTTGCGGGTGTCAGGGCGTGGCAGCATGATCGAATCGATCTTTGCCACCGGTGTGCCGTTTGGTGGCCGCTCGGACCTGCCTGAAACCCTGCAAGACCTTGCCCGCCTGATGCCCACCTGCGCTGGGGTACGGCGTTTTGGCTCTGCGGCTCTGGACATGGCTTATGTATCCGCCGGGCGCTATGAGGGCTTTTGGGAGCGCCGTCTGCACGCGTGGGATCTGGCCGCGGGCATCATTATCGCACGCGAATCCGGGGCGCTGATTGAGCCGCTGACACCCGGCGGTGATATCCTGAATGATGGCGAAGTGATCTGCGCCAACGAAGCCATATTCCAGAAGTTCTCAAAGCTGATCCGGGACTGACCCGATCCTTAACGCGCTATTTTGGCCCTGAGGTACAACATCGCCCTCTTGGGCAGCGACACTTTGTTTAGTGCCGCGCAGTCTTCGAATTCTGATACAAATTCATCGCTGTAATGCGCGCCAAGAAAACCGGTGCAGTTTTTCAAAGTCCGGGTTCCAAGGGGTGGCGTCGCAGTCCAGGGCATGCTGAGTGCGCCCACGCAGACGTGCTCAAGCGTACTGGCGGGCATTGTCAGATCAAGCGAGAATATGTTCCAACCGTTGGCTTTGACCGCATGGCGATGGCTGTCTGGCATCTCATTGAACAACACACGCGGGCCTATGCCACGAAAGCGGCGAAAGCGCCGGTAAAGTTGCAAATCATGGTGGATAACAATACGCGGCCCGCTCAGAAAAGGGGCAACGGCCAGCGTATCAATTGTCGGCCAGGGGTGTTGATGGTTGGCATCAATAAATGCCATGTCCCAAGGACCGCCCAGCGAGGCCAGATCAAGGGAGGTCTTTTTCGTAAACATCTCAATCGTGACGTCTGAGCCGCTATAGATTTGATTTGCCAGGTAGCCGACGGGCTTGGTCGGCTCGGCAAAGAAGGTTTCAGCCAAATCAATTGTTGTGACCGATGTGCCGCCATTTTCAGACAGAAATTGCGCAATAAACCCGGTTGTCACACCCGATGCGGTGCCGATTTCGATCACGCGTTTTGGGCGGTGCTTGACGATAAGTGATTGAATATATTCCAATTCATCCGGCGTGGTTGTGCCAAACTCAGCGCGGCAGTGCTTGTGATGAAGGCGCGCTATCTCAGTGGCGTCCATGGTTTAGCTTTCCGCCTGGGGGCTTGGGTATTGTGGTTTCAACTGGCCGACAGCCATTCGCGGTGACCTGTCGCGCGGCGTTTTCGCGTCACTTATCTGACGGATGGTTCTGTCCGTCAAACCACGGGATCGGCTCATAGTCAGCTGGGTTTATCCCCTCAAATGCGCCCAAATTGACGCCATATTCATTAGGGTTCGAGCGGCGCTGATGATGCGTGTAAATCCCGCAGGTGGAACAGAAATAATGCTTCGCGGTGCCTGTGCCCCATGTGTATTGCGTCAAATGATCGCCGCCTTTGACCACCTTAAGCTGGTCCAGAGGGACAGAAACATTGGGGGCAGCGCGGCGTTTGCAAAAGCTGCAATCGCAACGATGCGCGCCATCCAACCCTGATGGCAAAGTGACATCCAGCTCTACCGCGCCGCAATGACAGGTGGCTTTCATCAGACTCAGCCCCTTCGTTTGATGTTGGGAATGCGGCTTTGCGCATAGGGATATGTCGCCTCGGGATGTGGTGGGTGACCATCTGTGTCTTCCCAAAAGCCAGTCCCACCCAGCCGGATAAACAGTGGTGCCGTTAATATCAGCCCCACAATAAACCCGCCTGCATGTGCCCAATAGGCCACGCCGCCAGTCGTGGGATCAGCCCCGACACCGCCAAACACCTGCATGCCAAACCACACGCCCAGCATGATCCACGCCGGGACCGGAATGATGCGCACAAAGATGATCAGGATCAGCAGGATATCCACCTTGGCCTTTGGAAACAAAAGCAAATACCCCCCCATTACCCCCGCAATGGCCCCCGAGGCCCCAACAGTGGGCACAAGGCTGTATGGCCCGGCAATAACATGGGTCAGGCCCGCACCAATACCTGCGGCCAAGTAGAAAGAAAGATACCACAGATGGCCCATCTTATCTTCCAAATTGTCGCCAAATATCCACAAAAACAGCATGTTACCAGCCAGGTGCATCCATCCACCGTGCAGGAACATTGATGTCAAAAGCGAGTGATACGTTCCCTCCGTCGACACCAGAACCGGGACCATCGCCCATTGATAGAAAAACTCGTTCAGCGCTGCGGGGTTGGATGAAAACGGCCAATAGGACAGAAAGACCAAAATATTGATGGCCATCAACGCATACGTGACATAGGGCGTGCGCCCCGAGGGATTATGATCTCGGATCGGAAACATGGGCCGACACTGGCCGCAAGGGCAGGGGAGGTCAAGCCACCCCGCCCAGAAGGGCCGCATTCCCACCCGCTGCTGTGGTATCCACACAGACATGACGCTCAAGCAGCACATGGCCCGCATCCGGGTGTCCGGTGATCAGCGGTGTGATCGGCCCATCACGGCGTGACAAGGCCGACACCATCGCGCGCGCCATATCATCCTCGGCCCAATAGAGCACGCCTGAGATCCCCTGCAGATCTGTCAATGCTTGGGCTGCGATTGTGCCCGTGGCCTGCACGGCAATGCCGCCCAGATCACTGACTGCTTTGGCCTGTGCTGCCGCGACGTCTGCGCCGGGGCCCATGCACAACAGTGCCGGGCGCGCCCGCGTGGTCAGCCGGTTGGATTCGCCCGTCGGGCCAGGCAAAACCAGATCGCCCTGCGGTGGTTTGGGGGCTGCGTTGGCCGATGTCACGGCACCTTTCAACGCATCCAGTGCCATTTCGCCATCCCATGTACCGCCTTTGACAGCCGCTGGCTGGGCACAAAAGCGCGACAGGTAATGCGGCCCGCCTGCCTTGGGTCCGGTTCCCGAGAGTCCCTCTCCTCCAAAGGGTTGGCTGCCCACAATCGCCCCGATCTGGTTGCGGTTCACATAGTGATTGCCCGCCTGCACCCGCTCGGTCACATGTTGTACGCGGTCGTCGATCCGGGTCATCAACCCAAAGGTCAGCCCATAACCCGTGGTGTTGATGGCATCAATCACATCGTCCAGCTCGTCCGAGCCAAAGGTTGCCATATGCAACACCGGACCAAAGATTTCACGCGTCATATCGGCGATGCCATCGACTTGGATAAGGGTGGGCGCGATGAACGTGCCCATGTTGGGCGTGGGTGTTTCATGTATCAATCGCCTCTCAGCCCGCGCCGTTTGAATGTGATCGGCAATGCCGCGATGGGCGGTATCATCAATCACCGGGCCACAATCCGTGGACAAATGCCACGGATCCCCCAACCGCAGCGCATCCATGGCGCCTGTCAGCATTTCAGTAAAACTTTCGGCGATATCTTCCTGCACATAAAGGCAGCGCAAAGCCGAGCAGCGTTGGCCAGCAGACTGGAACGCACTTTCCACAATGGCCTTTACGGCCTGTTCGGGCAGCGCTGTGCTGTCCACGATCATGGCATTCAACCCGCCGGTTTCAGCCAGGAGTGGCGCACCGGGGGCCATGGTTTTGGCCATTGCCGAACGGATTTTCAATGCGGTTGCGGTTGAGCCGGTAAAGGCCACACCATCGACACGCGCATCAGACGTGAGAGCGGCCCCCACATCGCCCGCACCGGGCAGGAGTTGCAGGGCGGATTTAGGCACGCCGGCCTTGTGCATAAGCGATACCGCAAGATGCGCGATCAGCGGTGTTTGCTCAGCTGGTTTAGAAAGCACGGCGTTGCCCGCGGCCAATGCGGCGCTGATCTGACCCGAGAAAATTGCCAGGGGGAAATTCCAGGGGCTGATACAGGTGAACACGCCCACGCCGGGTGTGTGCGGCGCATTCGCCCCGTAATATCGCATGAAATCAATAGCTTCCCGCAGCTCTGCCACCGCATCCAGTTGCGACTTGCCGGCCTCACGGGCCAGCAGGGCAAAGATTTCGCCATGGTTTTCTTCCAACAGGTCAGCGGCCCGGTTCAGCACCTTTTGCCGCTCGGCGGGGGGGGCATCCCATGGTTTGGCGGCGCTCAATGCGGTCTCAATATCTGCTGCACTGGCTGTGGCTACGCTGCCTGGGGTATCTGATGGATTGGCAGGGTTGGACACAGGCGTCGGCTTGTTCGCCTTTGGTGTGCCATCCAGCAAAGGTTTTGACACCCAAGATGCCTTGGCAAAAGGGGTGCGCGCGGCGTCAATTGCCTCCAACGTGGGCAGGTGCTTGAGGTCAAACCCTTTGGAGTTGATCCGCTCGGGCTGAAACAACTCCGGCCCTTTTGGCAGCTGTGCACGCGCATCTGCAATGGTTTCAAACGGATCACGTGCAACCACTTCGGGGGCCACGTCTTCATCCACGATCTGGTTCACAAAGCTGGAATTGGCCCCGTTTTCCAACAAGCGCCGCACCAGATACGCCAGCAAATCGCGATGTGCACCCACGGGCGCATAAATCCGGCACCGCGTGCCCGCGTCCTGCTTTACAATACCATGCAGCGCCTCGCCCATGCCATGCAGACGCTG
>Ga0209121_10005279_pt1 | contig 11755 bp, 9 predicted proteins | sample Cruoilmetagenom3_FD_187292 | JGI IMG/M metagenome (GOLD analysis project Ga0209121, IMG submission 187292) | Oil polluted marine microbial communities from Coal Oil Point, Santa Barbara, California, USA - Sample 3 (SPAdes) (version 2) | ecosystem: Environmental > Aquatic > Marine > Oil seeps ...
ATCCTCTATGGTTGAAACTGGAAACTCAACCTTCTTCAAGCCGGTTTTGCCATGTAAAGTGTCAGTTAATCTGATTAGACGATGGATGTCCGTTGTGACAACTGTATCGATTTTGGCGGATTGCAGTTTTGCGCTGTGCTCGGCTATCTTTCTCCAAGTTTCAAAACCGATTCCTCTGACAGCCCCCCAAGTTCCTTTGTTTAAGTTCTTTAGAATAATGTCTCTATTCTGTAATATCGTTTCAGTAATATTTTTCTTTAGTCCAATTTTTCGAAGATCCTCGTTTTTTGCATTTAGAATAAAGTTTTGCATGCCCAATGCAATACGCTTACGCCAACCAAGTTCGCTTAATGGTGAAACTTGAGAAGACTGTGTTTCTCTTAGACTTTTCTTGCTTAAACCATAAAAGAACACGTCTAAACCTAGACCAGTAATGTAGTCAACAATTTCTTTGCGTGCAATGGCATCGAGTGTTCTTATCGCTTCGCTTTCAACATGAACGTGGTAACCGCGATGCCCAGAGAAGAACACTCGTATGTCCTTTTCGGAGAAACCAAAGTCTCGCATCAACATATCCAAAAGCTTTACGGTTTCCGTTTTGGCGGAATTCAAGCAGACTTCACAGGGCCAAGTGCTCACTTCAAACTTTTCGCCGCCGCAGACAGGACACTTGCTGGGGGTAAATCCCTTTCCTGTCAAACCGCAAACACCGCAGACCCAATTGTCATGAACTTTATCGCAAGGAGTTGGGATATGATCAGCGTCGATGTCAAAGACTAAATCTGCTCCCAGCCAACCTTTCTTGTTCATATCAGCCTCTGGATCTTCATAGTAAGCGCATGAACAATAAGCATTTGAAGGAACAGAATTTTGCAAAAACTGCTTCAATTCGTCACCGTGTTTAAAACTTTTGTGGCGAAGCATCCAACCTTCAAACAAAGCAAAACCGAATTCACGTCTATCAATCATCAAAAGAGAACTGTTTGAGGAATATTCTCGCTTATAGTAGTTGCGAAACATCCTCTGTACAAAACTAATCGATTTCAAGTGCATCTACCTAATCTTAGTGACCCATAAAAAAAAGTGTTTTGCTCCGCTGCCACTTAAATTCAACACTCTTCGATTTTACTTTGAGAGGAAGTCAATTTTTATATTTATCACAGAAGGGATCACAACTTCTGTAACTAGACTCAGTTGTTTCCAGTCCAAATCGATTAAACATAAATATCTCTTTTGAGTGGTTGTTAGACAGTAAATCTAACTTTCGAAAAAGAGGAGAGCTATTGATGTCAGGAGTTATACAGAAAGTCAAGAAAAACATTCACATCCTAAGAAGACTCTTACCTCTTCTTTCGTTTGTCATACCATTTCTAGTGTTGTATTCTTTATATCCAGACTCGTTCGAAGCTACATGGAAAGGTAGAACCTTTTACATTTTCTTTTTATGGCTGGTTTGTTTGGAGATAATATTGAGTTGGGAAAAACTTCAAGTAAGAAAAATAAGTGAAATGAAAACCGCAAGAACGATTGCTTTCATTATTACTCTCTTAATTCCTACAATATACGTGATTGTTGCTAATTTTTACGGGATAAATAATATAATTAAAGATTTAGCTAAGCAATATGATATTCTTTGGGCAGGAACCGTACCACTTTCCACGGAATATCTTGTTTTTGCTGTGCTTTTTGCCTCGATAATTCTGCTGGCATACGGAATTAATGGTTTAATGGATTTTTCAATTTCTACACTTTTCTTGGGGATTATCGGACTAATATACATCATAGACGACATATATCCATACGGAACTTTCACACCATTTCAGATTTTTGTTCCAACAACAGCCAAGCTTGCAGCAAATGTCCTAAATCTAATGGGATATCAAACAAGCATATCTGCCATAAAAGATCCACATTATGGTAATATGCCTTATTTGACTGCTTTGGATCCGAAAGATCCATTAAAATTTGCTGGTTTTGGAATAGCTTGGCCATGTGCAGGAGTCGAGAGTCTTCTAATTTATACTATTACAATTTTGTTGTTTTTGAAGAAGAGCGGTATTCCTTGGAAACAGAAGATAATCTATTTTGCAATTGGCGCCATAGTAACTTACTTCATTAACATCCTAAGGATAGTTACCATTTTTGTGATTTCAATAAATGGTGGTGATGTTCATGCCTTTCATGCCTATTATGGCCTATTATACTCCATTACTTGGATTATTTTCTATCCATTAATTATAATTGGAAGCCGAACTCTATGGAGAAAAATCAGAAACCGGAAAATTTGTATGAAAAATGTTTCTGAATCACTTGAGATAGCTCAAAAATAGATAATTACAATGTTTTAAGAATACATCATTACTAAAGGAGAACTGTTTAAGATCACTATTTTAAAACTTCTATGACGAAGCATCCAACCTTCAAACAAAGCAAAACCGAATTCACGTCTATCAATCATTAAAAGAGAAGTACTTAAGGGATAATCCTGTATATAGTATTCACGAAACATCCTTTGCACGAAAGTGATGGATTAAGTTCACCTAGCTTTAAATTACAGCAAAGGATAAAAAACGTTTTGTTTCTAAACAAACATTGGCTCCATCTTAATTTTTAAGAAAATGGCTGCTCGAAACGTGTAATGATAAATAAGGACTACGATGTTCAGTTATTGTATAACATAAGATTAAAATGTTGCAACTTAAAATTTAGAGAGGTATGTCAACGCAAAGTTTAGCGATTATTCCTGCCTTTAACGAAGAAAAAAGCATAGCAATTATTGTTCAAGAAACAAAGAAGTATGTGGATCAAGTCCTTGTGGTTGACGACCACTCTACAGATAACACTGGAAAGGTAGCAAAACTTCACGGAGCCACGGTCATTTATCACTCTAGAAACAAGGGTGTAGGCGCTGCTATGAAAACAGGGATAGCCTATGCTAAGAAATTAAAGCCGAATATTGTTATAACGATTGATGCTGATGGACAGCACAGGCCGAAAGATATACCGCGCCTCACACAGCCCATTATTGCTGGAGAAGCAGATTTTGTGTTAGGATCACGTTTTTTAGATGGACAATCAATGAATATGTCACAGATAAAGAAAGTTGGAAATATGCTTATAACGTTCATAACAAGTCTTTTGGCAGGGGTGAAGTTGACGGATACACAGACTGGTTTTAGAGCCTTTAACAGAAAGGTTCTCTTATCTCTAGACCTTGTTTCAGATTTTACTTACACTCAAGAGATGATTCTCGTTATTTGTTATAGAGGGTTTCGTTGTGCTGAGGTGCCAGTTCAAATGTGTCCTCGAAAATATGGAAGATCTAAAGTTGTTTCAAAAATTAGTGCATATGCTTTAAGAGATCTAATGATAATCTTTTCTACATACCTAAGGTTAAAAATCCATAGGTGAAATTATAAAAATGGATATCATTTGGGTTTTGATAAACATTTGGGCAGTTGCACTTGGCTTATTTATAGTAATTAATTTCGGATATTTCTTTCTCGTTTTTACCTTAGCTAAGGTAAAGAAGAAGGAAATTCGAAAAGCTGAAAATTTTACACCTTTTATATCTGTTCTAGTTCCCTGCTACAATGTAGGCTATGTAATTGACCAGAAAATTAAAAATACTTTAGAATTTGATTATCCGAAAGACAAGTTTGAGATAATAGCGGTTGAATCTGGATCTACAGATAACACATACTCCATACTTTCGAAGTATGCTGCTCAAGGAAAAATTAAATTGATAAGGCAGCCACGGAGGTCAGGTAAATCTTCCGCGATAAACTGTGGGCTCAATGTATGCAAGAGTGATATTATAGTAATGACGGATGCAGATGCAAGCCTAGGCCAAAACGCTGTGAGGAGGTTGGTGGAAAATTTTGCTGACGAAACAGTTGGTGCTGTGGTAGGCAATTTAACTCTAGTTTCCGGTAAATCTATGACAAGCAGGATGAATCATCTCTTCTATAAGATTTTTAGACAGAAGCTTAGAGAGTGGGAATCAAAATTTGATTCAGCCTCTTTCTGGTCGGGTGAGTTATGTGCTTTTCGCAGATCTCTTTTAGAAAGATTGGAAGAGGACATAATCAATGATGATAGATACATCCTTCTCAAAATAAGAAGCAAAGGATACCGCTGCATCAGTGAAACTTTGTCTCATGTTTATGAAAAAGATGCAGAGGATGTTTCGGGTCAGATAGCTCATAAAAGGCGGACAACTGCAGGCACAATCCAAGGAACGCTTAGATTTAAACATATGCTTTGTAATCCAAAGTACGGTTTGTTTGGAATGCTAATATTTCCCGCTCATTTCTTCAGAGTAATTTTGCTTCCTGTACTTCTCTTGATAATCGAAGTCTTAAGCCCCTTTGCTATTTTTGTTTTCTTATCTTCCTTCGCTGGAGTTGTTTGGTTAGCAGTTGCAGTAATAGTCTTAGCCTTGCTGAGCGTATTTGATATGGGGCGAAAAGTGTTATCTTCACTTTTCTATGGAGTTTTTGTTCAAGTAGCAGTAATAAGCGGCATTGCCGACTACATTCTTAAAAGGCAAAGTGTCCTCTGGAAACAAATACCGAAGGGGCAAGGGAAACGGGAGTGAAGTTTGTCAAACGGCAAAAAAGTATCATTCAATTCGTCAGGGATCGCTTCAACAAAGTGTCTTTGATAGTTCTGGTCATCTCTATTGGGATAGTGAACTTCTTTGTTTTCCTTCCTTATCTCAAATGGGAGCTGCTGATTGGTTGGGACACACCGATCTATATGTACTTCATCTTTTACGTTGAGAAATATGGTGTTGCAGCTACTTTCATGAGTGGTGTAATTGACAAACCCCTTTTCGCGTTGATTCTATGTGTGTTTTCTAAGCTTGGTGCTAGTCCCGAGCAGTTACTTAAAGTGACCCCGATGATGTTTTCATCTCTCTACATTATTTCAGTGTATTTATTATTGAGAGAAGGCTCTAATGATAGTTTTTTAGCTTCTCTAGCGGCTTTATTTTCCTCATGTGCCTACGCCACTCTAAGATTAGCTAACGAAGTTCAGCCTCATCTTTTAGCTTTGGGTTGTATGATGATAGGCATGTTCTTTCATCTGAAATACGTTAACAATGGAGATAAGAGGTACGTCATTTTCTCTATAGTTATCTCCTTGTTTATACTGGGGATACATCCTCTTGCCTACGGAACGTACATTGCAATTTTAGTGTTTTCTTATTTAATGGCACGAGGGAAAAAATCACAAAAATGCAAGAGAGAAATGATTAACACGATTGCTTGCATTCTTCCTCTGGTAGGCGTCATGTTATTTTTGCTGTTCACGTCGCTTACACCGGTCGCTACTTTGGCTGAAGGTCTTTTGAACCCGCGTGTAGTTTCACAAGCGACATCTCATCGCAAATTGATGTATGATCTCACTCTAAGCATACCTCTCCTCATCTTTTCGATAGTAGGCATCGCTATCCTCCTCAGATCTAGAGGAGGCATATTTACAAGAATGTTGTTAGCTTGGACGGCATCCTTTTCGCTCGCTCTTCTGCTATGCGCATCACTTGGTGCGACTTTTGCAAACCGTTTTATCGTTACCCTTCCCTTACCTATCCTAGTTGCTTATGGATATAGAGGTTGGCCAAAAAAAGCGCACCTAAAATCCTTGATATTAATAGCAGTTATGGTAGCAAATCTCTCGATTGCTACACAGTATCAATTAAGCGTTAAACCTTGGATAGACAAGGAGCTAAGAGATGAATTAGTCTGGGTTAAAGAGAATTTGGGAGACAAACTAATTATCCCCATATGTCCTTTGAATTGGGGCAAGGGTTATTGGGTGTTGGGTATCGTAGGGGACTACATTTATTACGGTGAAGTTCTACCGCTTCTAGCTAAAAAGCAGAAGAATTACTCCGGTTATCCTGGCCTTGACACAAATCTATATTGGAAGAGACTTGAGGACGCTGGAGTTTTCAAAAACTTAGCTGAGTACAAAATTGTTCTGGTTAGCGGTGTATATGCGCTTAGTATAGTTGATGAACAGATAACTGAAAAGGTAGAGAACCACGACATCTACATTGTTAACCATTCAGTTCTTACTAATGAAACCAAGATAGATGACTACTACCAAATTTGGCGTAAATTCAAAGACGCTAAAATAGCAGTCATCGGTCAAGACTGGTGGGAGACCAAGGAAATTTTATACGAGCTTTGGATACCACCCATTCCAGCCGGGATTGTTATCCCCCCAAATATTGAGTACTTAGGGACCACAGGTTTACCAGCGTTAGAAAACTCGAACAAATATGATATTTTAATTCTCGCTGACTGGAATGTAGCCCAAAATAAAACGGAAGCTGAAAGGCTACTAGAATATTTCAAGGAAGGCTGTGCCATAGTTGCCACCTCCCAAAGCGTATACGAACTCTACAATGCTTCATCACAAACTGTTGAATTCATCTTTGGAATAGGAAAAGCGTATCTACCCGATGCTCTTTACTCAAATATAACATACAGTCATCAACATTACGTTACCTCCAACTTTTCCGTTCCGTTCAATAGCACGGGAGCTGAGTACGGCTTTCCGGTTAGCAACTTGAATATGACTACTGCCCAAGGAATTGCAACTGTTACCTCATCTGAGCAGTTATACCTTTTGGTTGCCAACCAAAGGAATGACACGAGAGCCGCCCATTTCGGGTTAGAGTTATCGGAAATGAGTGAAAACGATGTAGTCATCTTCAAAAGACTTCTCTTATGGACTCTACATTTAGAGGCTTGCCTGAAATGAAATTTATCAAACCTGAAAGACGCATCATCATCGAGAAATCAAAATCTAAGTCCACTTATGAGTATTGGAAGCAGGGTACACAAATTCGGTTGAGGGAATACATGTAAGAAAAGTTTCTATTGCGTTTCTAAATGTATAACACCATGATATAACAATAATTTTTTTATCAGACAACCAATTATATTCTGAAAAAGATGTCGCGGCAGTATTGGTACCTTCAGATGATATATAATGGAAGAAAAACATAACACACGCGCGCGGAGTGACCTAGAAAACTTCACGTTAGAAGGAATGAATGTTTACTTAATTAAGGAATTGTATGAAAATCCACTCAACGAAACTTATTGGGTAGAAGTTAAATCCGGCATCTATTACATGGAGTTCGATGAGTAAATGAAGTTTAAAAAACCTGAAAAAAGCATCATGGAAGGAGAAAACGCTTTCTTAATCACGACTAGAAGGAAAGGTGTACATGTACAGCCAAAAATATTACATTAGGTATGGGCGTCTGAAAAGAAAAGCAAGGCTTGCGTACACTTTTAAGGCTGCTAAAATTTTTGGGAATAAATCTCTTCGGATTTTAGATTTGGGATGTGGAGATGGGACTTATTCTGCAGAACTAGAAAAAATGGGACATACGGTAGTTGCAATGGATATTTCTATATTTGCATTACGCCTATGCCGCGATAAGGGTGTTACGCATAGGATTCGAGCATCCGTAACTCATATCCCTTTAAGGTCTAACGTTTTTCAAAGAGCATTATGTATAGACATTCTTGAACATATTAAAGACCCTTTACAGACACTTAATGAAATTCACCGCGTTTTAACTTGCTCCGGAATCTTGGCATTGCAAACACCAAATAGAAAATCCATAATTTCTTATCTATTGATAGACCCAACTCACTGTAAGATCTACGACTTGAAAGAATTGAGGAGACTTATTCGTTCCTCACATTTCCGAAATATAGAGATAAATTTAACCTCATTCTTATCTAGAACTTATCCCCTTAATATTCTTTTAAAGCATCTTTTTAAGTCAATGTTGGTAGCAACTGCGCAAAAATGATAAAGAGCATTAAGCTTGATTCCTCTGTCTTCTATACACATAAGGTATTCCAAATCCCTGATCCACACCTGCATCCAGCACCATTCTGTACTGCAATTTCGGGAAATTCATATGGAACTATGGCGTCCAAGATAGAGCGCGCGTATGTTTTGTGGAAAAATAGCTAGAAAACTTCACGTTAGAAGGAGAGAGTACGAAAAATTTTAGGCTCTCTCTTTATTAGTATTCAATGGATTAGATCCCTATTCAACGCATTAATAAAAATGATAATATACTACATGATCATTCGTACCACAATTTTTATCAGATAACTTTGTATATTCTGAGAAAGATATTACAGTAAACTTTGGCAACTCTGATGATACACCATGAAAGAACTGCATAACACTTCATCATCGCTATTCTCTGAAAGAAAAACTCAAATTTTCCTTGTAATCCTTCTTCTATTCCTTAATTCGCTAGTTTTTGTTCTTCCCTACTGCGTAAGAGGGTATACAATTCCCGTTGGTTGGGACACTGCTTGGTACATTCGCAACATGCGACTAATCGAGGAGCAGGGATTCCATTCGTTCTTTATAAAAACACATGAAGTAAACCTTTTTTGCATCTTTGAATACATGTTCGCTTCAGCTTTCAACATTCCTTTCATGCTTACCGAAACAATTGTTCCAATTATGATTGGATTATTGTTTCCATTAGTTAACTTTCAAATAATTAAGAAACTTACAAGAACGCAGAAATTAGCCTTAGTCGCTATGCTATTTACGGTCATTGATTATAATACTGTACGAATGACAGGTCTTCTTCACAGAAATCTTTTTTGTTTCCTTCTGATTGAAACAGCAGTTTTTTTGGTTCTACCTGATTTTTTAAAAAAACCGTCCAAAAAGAGATACTTTATTTTCGTTCTCCTTCTTGTAATAGCTGGTTTATCACAAATGGAAACTTTTGCAATAGCTGTGTTTATGCTTTCTATTTCACTTATCTTTTACCTTAAAAAACGATTACTTAAAACCGTGAAATTACTGCTCTTATGTGTGCTTACTCCTGCCTTAATAGTTATATTATTTGAAGCCCCATTCTTCCCAATTTCTATAGAGGAGCATATAGTTTTCAACCCAGCAATAAGATCGTATCGTCAGAATTTTATTGCGAATCCATGGTATTATTTAGCCTCTTTTGGTGCAGGTTTGATTCCTTTATACATTGTTGGGATGCATGACTTATTAAAGAAGACAAGTAAAAACTTGGAAAAACATCAGTGTCTATTTATTTCTCTTTGGAATGTTATTGTTATAGTTGGTTCATTTTTACCAGTGTTTGGTGTTAGAGTTCCAGGTTGGAGGTTTTTAATTTTGATAACTGTTCCATCAGTTGCAACTCTAGGCTTTGTTAAGCTTTTTCTTGAAAAAGGTTCATTTACAAAAAAGAAGGCATTAATACTAGTTGTTTTAATTGCGGTAAGCTTGATAGCAATCATTGTGGACCAGTCTCGAAGCTATAGACTTTGGATCTCTGAAAAGGAATATAAAAAATTGATGTGGATAAGTAATTCGACCCAGCATGATTCAAATATAATATTTGTTTTATCTTTTGATAAGGGTAGGTATACTTTTGAGTGGGCTGAGCTTTATCGTAACTGGATTTGGGCAGTCGTAGGCACTAGAACCAACGTTTATTTTGGTGATGTTAAGTGCCTTTTAAAGAAAGAATCTACAGATTTTGAAAATCAGTTCTTGAATAGCACTTCACATATTTTTTGGAAAGAAATGGAAGACTCCACATTAAAGAACGCTCGAATTTACACAATTAACGACTGGTATGAAAACATAGGTAACGAAACTCATTTAGAAGTTGTTGAACCAGGCATCTATTACATGGAGCCAAGTTAACAGATGAAATTTATAAAACCCGAGAAAAGCATCATAGAAAGAACGAAAGCCTATACAGAGTACAAGAGTTATACAGACACCTTTGTAAGCATCATTTATTGGGGTAAGCTTAGAGAAGTTTTCAATTACCTCAAAAATAGAAGGTGGAACACAATTTTAGAGGTTGGTTGCGGATACGGATATCTCCTGCCAAGTCTCTGTCAAATCAGCGAGAAGGTTATAGGGTCGGACATAAAGGATGCCTTCGAGTTTTGCAAAAAAGTTACACTAAAGGAAATCAAGAAAAAACACGCAAACTTGGAACTAAAAGAAATAGATGCTAGACATTTGTCCTCCGTAATTGATAAAGAATCATGTGACGCTATTGTTGCCGTAAGCGTTCTGGAACATATTTCTGAATATGAAATGGCAATAGAAGAAATAAGTAGGTGCCTTAAACCTCAAGGCATTTTTGCATGCATACTTCCTACCGAGAATTTACTATACAAGATCGGAAGAGAAATCGTAAGATACCCTAGTGAATATCATAAGGGATATGACCATAAAGAATTACGCGTATGTTTATCTAAAAATTTCCGAGAGGTCAAAACGTGGTTTTTCCCCTTTCATCTTCCACTGTTCTTCTATGGAATATATCAGAAGAAGTAGAATGCACTGAACTATACTTTGAAAAGAAAATGTGTTTAGAAGCGCAGCCTAATCTCATTTGAACTTTGGACGCCCACCTTCGTTTAAGCCTCGCTTTGAGGTATAATAATAACTTACTTTTTGCTTTTCCTAGAAGAAAATATAGCCTTTAGGTAATGAATCTTGTCTTTTCCACTAATTAGATTATACTCTATATTTCTTACAAAACTCTAAATATTCCACATATTTCTTGTCTGTTTCTACAGCTCCCAGTAATAGTGGGGCGGCTCCCAAATTTGCAAGGTATCTTATATCCTTTGGCAGGCATTCTCCCTTAATACCATCTCTAGCTTCCAAAAGACTAACGTTCCACTTTGTATTTGCACCTTTTCTAATCTCTTCAAACGAAATGCTCTGACTTTCGCAGAGAAGACGCAATTGCTCAACGAAGGCAATTTGTACAAATCGATACGCATTTTCAGTTATCTTAATGAGTTCAGCTACTTCAAGACCTGAAACTGGGTACAACGGTATACCGAGAGATTCATAGAAGTTTTTTGCTTTAATCAGGCTTTCATGGTTTAATGCGCCAACCACCCTTTCCTGCAGCACTCCATGCTTCTCTTGGTCTTTAGCCCAAAATCTATGAGGAACATGCACTAAATACACGTCATCAAACATTTCAGCAACCTTACGGCAGGTGCCTGGTGCAACTGTGCTTTCAATACTTAAAAGAGGCATGTGCCCCTTTTCTTTCATTGCAACCTTACGGCATACATCAAATATATTGGACATGTCTGGTTTTCCATTTTTCCAGCCGGTATCAACACACACAATATAGGCATCACATGAAGGAATTTGCGACCAGTCAGAGGATGCAGTAATGGGGTTAAGTCCTGATGTTTTTCTTTTATCAATGTCATATCCGTAAAGAGAAAAACCTTGTTCATGAATGCAATATGCGGTCGGGAGCCCTACATTACCCAGACCGATTACGCAAACCTTAGCAGATTTCCGATCATTTTGGTCACGTTCAGGCAACATAGCCACTCACACCATTTCCAATTTAATTACCAAGGTTCTAAACTCTCTTTAGTTATAATATGGGTATTTAAAAGCATTACGAAACAAAAAGCGTTTTCCCCGTTCATCGGAAATGCAATTTTAAACTTTCTTGACGTAAGTCTTCACATAAAGCCTTTTACGGTAATAAGCTAGTGGATGTTGCACCTTTTGACATAGTTCATCTGGGTTTGTGCAGACTCCATGAGTTTTTAGTGTATCACATTTTGGCGGGATGTACCGTGTTCTGGAGCCTCTTTCTCCAGCAATGTGCTCAACTTGATAGCGCGTCATTCTTTCATTGTAGTCAGAAAAGTTTTTGAACAAA
>Ga0209121_10005280_pt1 | contig 11754 bp, 11 predicted proteins | sample Cruoilmetagenom3_FD_187292 | JGI IMG/M metagenome (GOLD analysis project Ga0209121, IMG submission 187292) | Oil polluted marine microbial communities from Coal Oil Point, Santa Barbara, California, USA - Sample 3 (SPAdes) (version 2) | ecosystem: Environmental > Aquatic > Marine > Oil seeps ...
GACTACTCAATATTTCCAGAAAGATGACGGAAATTGGCGATCGGTGGCGCGAATTTGCATTATTTGGTGTGCGTAACTGCAAAGGACGGGCGTTAAAAGAAAATACATATCCTGCCATGGCTGACATCTTGCGTGACTGCGCCAACCAGGAAAATGAGCTGTTCAGAAATTTGGCAGACCTTATCAGCAGATTTTCGTCCGGGAGCGTCGTAAAGCATGACAGAACAAACTGAGTTCGGCCAGGAGCTTGTTGCGGAAAAGGCCCTTGTTGCCCGGGAAGTGGTGAAAGTCTATAAAGGGTCATCCAGTCCCGCGCTTAATGGTCTTAATCTTTCCGTAAACCAAGGAGAAATCTTTGGGCTTTTGGGCCCCAACGGAGCCGGAAAGACCACGGCCATCTCCATTATGAGTACTTTGCTACGGCCTACCAGGGGTAGCATAACTATTTATGGGATTGATATCGTCAGATATCCGAATGAAGCAAAGGAGTTGCTGAGTCTTGTGCCACAAGAAATTGCCCTTTATCCTAATCTGACCGCTCGGGAAAACCTGCGGTATTTCGGCCGGCTGTATGGTTTGCGTGGTCAGCAACTTGAAAACAGGATTTGGGAAAGCCTTGAGCTGGTCGGGTTAAAAGAAAGGGGTGACGAGCGGGTCTTCACTTTTTCCGGGGGGATGAAGCGGCGTGCCAATCTGGCCGCAGGTATCTTGATCAAACCACGGCTCCTTTTTCTTGACGAGCCAACTGTCGGCATTGACGCCCAGTCACGGAATATGATCCTGGAAAAACTCGCATTGCTCAAGAATACCGGAACGACCATGATCTATACGACCCATTACATGGAAGAGGCAGAATTTCTTTGCTCTTCTGTTGTCATCATTGACAAGGGGCAGAGCATTGCCGAAGGCAATCCGCAAGAACTGATCAACCGGACTCCCGGATGCTCCAGCCTGCAAGACGTGTTTTTCGCTCTGACCGGAAAGAGTATTAGGGATTGATGGGATGTGGGGTCGGGGGTCGGGGTTCTATGTTCAGAGGTTCTGGGTTTAGAGGCATAAGCACTAAGTTATTTTTGCACCGGATGGAATAGGATAGACTAATGAACATCGAACATCGAACGTCCAACATCGAATGTTGAATGGGGGAAAATGAATAAACAGACTTATGACCTGGAAGAAAGGCTGCTAATTATTGCAGGAGGCAGGATATCAGCATACTTCAGCCTTCAACCTAAATAGCCGTTGAATGTTCGGTATTGGATATTCGTTTTTCATTCGACGTTGGACGTTCGATGTTCGATGTTGGACGTTCGTCTTTTTTGACATGCTTAAACTGTATGCAACTATTTTAAAAGAGCTTCTATTGCTCAGGCGAGATCGGGCCGGTCTGCTTGTGCTTTTTGTCATGCCTGCTGTGCTTGTACTTGTTGTCTCGTTAGTCCAGGAAAACGTCCTCAAGACAATTGGGGGAACCAGTACCCGCATTCTGTTCGTAGATAAGGACCAGAACTCCCTGGGGCAGACTATAGAAGACCAGTTACGTGAATCTGGTTCCTTAGAAATCATTAAGGAGCTTGATGGGCAAAAAATTGATGAAAAATCGGCCAGGGAGGCAATTATTAATGGAGATTTCCAGTTCTGTGTTATCATTCCAGAGGGAATTACAGAAGCTGTCAGGGAACGAGCACGGCAGTTGGTGACGAGGTCACTTTCGACAGATGACATCCCGCTTAAGAATGATATAGACGTTCCGGACCTGGTTGTTTATTTCGATCCCACCGTGCGGGGAGGCTTTCGATCAGCAGTGGTCAGCTCCCTGAACATGGCGGTTCTTAGTATTGAAATCAGAGAAAAGGCCGGAATTTTCTCTGAACTCTTGCCGAAGCAAATGAACAAGATCATCCAGGAGGCGATGGGCCCTTACGGCTCCAAGGAATTTATCGAAGATATCCCAAAGATGCGTCTTGACTGGAGCAGTCAACGCATGATGGGGATCAAAGAGAAACTGGCCTTCCGTAAGGATTTTGAAAAAACACCCACCTCGGTACAGCAAAACGTCCCTGCCTGGGCCCTCTTTGGCATATTTTTTATCGTCGTACCAATGGCCGGTTCCCTGATCAGGGAAAGACAGGATGGGACGCTAATGCGCCTGCTGACAATGCCGGTCTCTTATCTAACCTTGCTTTCAGGCAAGGTAATCGCATATATATTGGTTTGCCTGATCCAGTTTGTGTTTATCCTTATTATCGGAAAGCTGGTCCTCCCTTTTCTGGGAACCTCAATGTTGGAGATGGGCTCATCCCCAATAGCTGTTATTATGATTCTTCTCAGTTCAATTCTTGCCGCTACAGGTTATGGCATCATGCTTGGAACAATTGCCAAAACCTATGAGCAGGCCTCCATGTTCGGCGCCATATCTGTTGTGATCGCAGCGGCTTTGGGCGGTGTTATGGTCCCTGTGTATGCCATGCCGAAAGTGATGCAGGAGATCAGCGCATTTTCTCCTCTGGCATGGGGACTCGATGCCTTTCTGGATATATTTGTGTGGCAAGGAGACATCAAGACCGTTTTTCCTGAAATGCTTCTACTGCTTTCATTCTTTGTTGGTACTATGCTAATATCGTGGTCTTATTCCTTTCGCCGGGGTCGAACCGGTGTATAACTTAAATTGAGCGATTAGCCTTTAGCGGTTAGCTATTAGTTTAATGATTACAGGATGTTTTGCTATTACAAACTTAGCTGTTAGCTGTTAGCGATTAGCGGTTAATTTGCTGCTGTTTTTCAAATAGGTTACTAACACCTAAAAGCTAAATGCTAATAGCTGTTCATCACGGATTACCATACTAATCGTGATGAACCATTTTTCAAAGCTAAACGCTAATGGCTAACAGCTAATCGCTCAACTTAGGTATGAATAAGAGGTGAAGGTTTTAAAGGAAAATATGGATGGAATCATTGATAACATTAGCGTTTATTCGCGGTTGGTGGATTTTAAAGGAGAATATTGTTGCTAACTGAAGGACTCGAAAAAGAACTATGTGATTTGATAGTTAAAATCTGTAATGTTTCCATGCCCATACCCGATGTTTTGCCCCCGGACGCTCCATTGATCGGCCCTGACTCTCCTCTGGGCCTTGATTCTCTTGACGCTGTAGAAATTGTAGTAGCGGTTCAGAAGGAATATGGGGTGCATATTGATGCCCAGGAAACAGGTCGCAGGGTTTTAGAGTCACTTAGGACTCTTGCGGATTTTATTAGGAAACAAAGCAAGGCCGAGCGATGAAACGAACCCCTGAGCCTGAATTGATGAACACTGAAAGACAGGCCAGGGCCTATGCAATGGCCGACTTCAATAATCCGAACTGGTTGTTTGTTGAACATTTTAAAAACAGTTTTTCTGAAAAGGAGATAATCGGTACAATTCTGGATTTGGGGTGTGGTCCTGCCGACATCACCTTGCGTTTTGCAAGGCTTTTCCCAAAATGTCATATAAATGGTGTAGACGGCGCTGAAAGTATGTTGAAATACGGGCAAGCTGCAGTCACAAAGGCCGGCCTGACCAACCGCATCCGCCTTATTCATGGCTGTCTGCCTGATGTGCGAATGCCCCTTGCCAAATACGATGCCATTATCTCCAATAACCTCTTGCATCACCTTGCCTCCCCCATGGCGTTATGGGAGATCATCAAAACCTATAGCAAGAGGGGTGCACCGATTATGATAATGGATATTATTCGACCTGGAAGCAAAGAGGAGGCAGGTGCCATTGTTGAAAAATATATGGGCGATGAATCGGCTATCCTGAAGAAAGATTTTTTTAGCTCGCTATTGGCTGCCTATAGAGTAGAGGAGGTACAAAAACAGCTTAGGCAAGCCAACCTAGTCAGTCATCTGTCAATTGGAATGGTGAGCAGGATCCAAATGGTGGTTAAGGGAATTATATCATAACCGTTCACGGGTTCAGGGTTCAAAGGTTCAGGGTTAACCGAAAATCTGAACCGTTGATTCGTGGGTTCTGAATGGAGCCTGCACCTCCCGGACAAACCATTCCTCATAGCGTTAAATGATTTAGATCAGGAGATCGGCAAAACCTGGAAATCCTTTGCGTCAATCAGCCGTCTGTCAGCAGTAACCAGGGTAAGACCGTAAACCATGGCAGTGGCGGCAAGGAATCTGTCGGCCGAATCCTGGTGAGCAAGGTCAACATACCGGCTCCGGATTGCCACTTCCATATTGATTACAGCTTCCCTGAGAGGAAGATGTTGAAATATCCTGCGAACCCCCTTTTCGTTGTCATTTCCTAACACCACTCGTCCCTTTTCAGCAAGGAGAAGTATCTCCCAGACACTGATGGGAGAAAACCACAGTTCGTTCGATTCACTCTCCAGCTCTTCGGCAACTTTCCCCGGCAATTTTTCAGGTTCGGCAACGCACCAGAGGATGATGTGTGTATCCAGCAGTAGCTTCAATTCTGTAATACCTCCCAGTCCTTTTCGTCAGAGGCGGGAGAAATGACGTCTCCCGTGATCCTGACCGTATCCTTCAGGCAACCGAGCCATGCCTTGGGCCTTGGCGGCGGTGGCGGCGGGCTCACAAGCGCAACAGGTTCCCCTTTGCGGGTCACCAGAAGTGGATGTCCTGTCTTTTTCACGTTGAGCAAAAGTCGAAGGCATGTGGCCTTAAATTCGGAAATCGTCACTTTTTCCATTGCGAGCATACTCCTGTTATATTATCCATTAAATCCAGACTTGTGACAAAAGTATCATGGTCGACGACTATGGTCAACTACGTTTTCTGGTTTAATAAAATATTCGTGCTTTCGTGATAATTCTTTTCTTTTTCGTGTGTTGCACAATCTGACGTTTGACAGCACAGGTGAAAATTTTGCATTTCGAGCATTTTTCAGGGCCGAAATGATGATCAAGGCCCCTCTGCCTTATACCGCCGTAAGCATCATGTAACACATGGAGAACCTCCCGCTCTCCGGGATGAAGCAAAGGACTTTGTCGCCCCTTTTTATCCTGTCTGGTTTAAAAAACTCTTCCAGAATGATATAGATGGAAGCCGCTCCGGTGTTTCCTTTGTACGCCAGGTTGGTAAACCAGGATAGGGGACAATTTATACAACTTAAGGTATGTATGCTGTATGGTGAGACAAGCCCGATTGGATGCGCCTGGTGTTTTGCACCATGTTATGGCACGTGGCATTGAGCGACGGCCAATTTTTATTGATGCTGGTCAGAAGTGGATGCTCAATCTAAAGGAAGATATAGGCAGGTAGAATTGTCAAAGCTGAAGAGAACGCATTGCCAAAGATATGGGAGTCTGTAGTCATGCCTTGGCTGGTGGAGGCAGGTCTGAGAATGTATCACGTGCCAGAGCTATTTTATGTTATGTTTGGATGCATTATTCAGGACAGAGTGGCCGGGTACTTGCCGAAGAGCTTGGTGTGAGTCCCTAAGCCGTTTATGCGGCTTCTTCTCGAGTGGAACGGAACTGTGAATTGGACGCGGACGTCCTGGAAAGATGGTGCCGGTAAAATATGTTGTATAAATTGGCAACGTTATTAATCTCAGGTCCAAACTTTTGAGAATGCGAATTATGAAAGACAATAATAGTAAAAAAATGTTCTGGACTTCATTACCTGGAATATTGACTGGAGTTGCCGGCTTAATAACGGCAATAGTATCATTGTTAGTTTATCTAACTGATGGTAATAATTTAAGTAATAATGAACCATCCCCGATAAAGAACACGCGTAATATAACAGCAATAAATACTTCCAAATATATTGGCAACCATCTATGGGATTGGAAAATTTTCATCGAGGCGACTCCTGAGACGCTTTCACAGATTGAATATGTTGAATATGAACTAGATCCCACGTTTCCAGAGCCCATAAAAAGAATCCATACAAGACATAATAAGTTTGCACTTAGCGCCAGGGGATTGCGAACTTTTGAAATTAAGATTCAGGTACATTTTTATGATGGCACAGAAAAATATCTAACTCATATGTTGGTGTTTAACTAGTTAGTGCCTGAACAAAAACCTCTCTTTTTGTCATTTCGACCGTAGGGAGAAATCTTTAATACCTGTATTTTCAGTATGATAAGATTTCTCGCTTTGCTCGAAATGACAGCTTTGGTTAGTTTTCGTTCAGGCACTAGTCAGACACAAAGTAGACATAATAAATAAGGAGAAAAATTATGAGAAAAATTTTCCCCCTAATGGTAATTCTGGGCCTCTCAATATTGCTGCCATGTACAGTTGTGGCAGATTTCCAAAAGACAAAGATTGCTGTTTTGGACTTCCAGCTTCAGGGAAAGGGATATAAGACTCCTGATATGGGTAAAATTGTTGCGGAATGGTTTATTACTGCGTTTGTTAATGAAGGTCGTTTTGATGTAATAGAACGTGGATTGTTAACAAAGATCCAAAAAGAACAGAATATCAATATGACTGGAACTGTAGATTCAAATATAGCCACACAACTGGGCAAGCGGCTTGGAGTAAAAGTAATAATTTCAGGCTCTATAATGAGGTTTCAGGATATTATTGAAATCAATGCCAGGATTATAGATGTAGAAAGTGCTTCAATCATAAGCGCCGAGAGTATTAAGGGTAGTAGTACAACAGAACTTAGGAAACTAGTAAGACAGATGTCTGAAAAAATAATTAAGAATTTTCCCCTTGAAGGCTACATTGTTAATGTAGGCGTAGATTCTATTATAATAGATCTTGGCAAACATGTAGGAGTAAGACGTGGAATGCAGTTTATTGTTTTTAAAGAGGGCGACGTCATAAGACATCCTAAGACAGGCCAAATATTAGATGTAGAAAAGACAGAAACAGGTATTATAGAAATAATAAGTGTTAATGAAAAAATAGCAAAAGCTAATATAATAAGGGAAAAAATTCCTGGTGCTATAGAATATGGTCAAAGAGTAAAGAGTGTTGTTAGTGTTGCTGAAGCCTCAATACCTATAATGGCACAGCCCTCAGTAGATAGCAAATCCAAAGATGTAAAACAGGCCAGAGAGATTAAGCCCAAGAGAGAGCATCCGGTAATTACAGATCATAGTCCTCAGAAAAAAAAGAAGGCTCCATATATCACTAAATATATCAACATGCTAAGATCAAATGATTCTACCCAGAAAGTAAGAGCTGCAAAAAAAATTTTCAAATCATATTCACACGACCCGCAACTTCTATGTGTTGTCAATGAGGAGCTTTTGAGAGGATACAAAATCAATATAAGAGATAGGCACCATGTTGATGCAATGGCATGGCTATGTAAAATACTAGGCGCTTCTGGGCAGACTAAGTATAAAGCAACACTTAAAAGAGTCGCTCAAGAATCACCCAGTAGAAAATTAAAAAAATATGCCAATAAAAGCCTATCCAAACTTTAAACACAGATCATCTTCAAACAGTTCCATAAAAACATATCGGAATGTGACAAAGTAAGACTAATTGAGCATGTCGAGCCCTTGTTTGGCATATTTTCGCAGTTTCTTGTTCGAAATAGTATCAATGACCTTTTGCAGGGTAGTTTTATACTCGGACATTCCTGATGACGCCAGAGCTTTGCAGAGCCATGCCATCGTATCAACATCATATTGGTCAGACTCGCTTGATTGCAAACTCTTTAGAATTTCTTCATTGACCACTTGGAATAGTCGTGGATTTGTTAAATTTGAGCGGTATATCTTTTTCGCTGCATCTTTTTTTAGAGAAGGCATATCCGATTTTAGCATGGTGATATATCTCGTGACTTCTGGTGCCTGACCCGGAGCGGCATATTGGGTTTCCGCCATAATTTTGTTTTTTCCCGCATATTCATCTATGCGCTCCAAACTTTGTATAGCATATTTTCGCAATTTCTGACTCGATGTAGTGTCAGCCACTTTCTGCAAGGTAGTCTTATATTCGGACATTCCTGATGACGCCAGAGCTTTGCAGAGCCATGCCATTTCATCAATATGAATACCTTTATTCGGATCAGACTGATACCTCTCAAGCAGCATTACATTAATTGTATTAAACAATTTAGGGTCGGTTAAGCCGGATCCTGAAATCTTTTTTGCGGCTTCTGTTCTTTGTGCGACGTTATTGGATTTAAGCATGTTCTTGTACATAGCCACTTCTGTTGAACGGTCCGTTTGTGCCTGAACATTATTTGCACTAATCATTTGAAAGAAAAATATTATGGCAACCACAGACAAAAGGTGAATAATATTTTTTATCATCTTGATACTCCTTAACTTTGTCCGCTGTCGGGGAAACGGCTTGTAGCTGTAATCCGAGATGGACATATGTTTTTTCCAATCTCTTAATACATTATGGATGGAGTGTCCCAAAAGACAGAGATCTACGAGATAATATCTTATTATAGAAAACTGATGATAGTGTCAAGCCCAAGCCAAAACCGACATTATCGCTATGCTTTTATTGGCAAGCCTTTCGGCTGCACACCCCGCTTAAGCATACCCCCACGGTATTTGATACGTTTCAGGCAGAAGCCTGGGGACTGTTAACACCTTTTGCTACACCGCTGTGAGCATCATGTAACACATGGAGAACCGTCCACTCTCCGGGATGAAGCAAAGGATTCGGTCGCCCCTTTTTATCCTGTCTGATTTAAAAAACTCTTCCAGAATGATATAGATAGAAGCCGCTCCGGTGTTTCCTTTGTAAGCCAGGTTGGTAAACCACTTCTCCTGAGGGATCTCGAAGTCGATGCTTTTCATATGGTCATAAAGCTCCGGCCTGAAGTACTCAGAGGAATAGTGGGGCAAAAACCAGGTGATGTCAGATGGCAAAAGGGCATGCTTTTGGATGATACCGGACAGCGTGCGCTCCACTGCCGTTGTTACGATTTCTTGATTCAAGAATCTTGCGTCCTGCTTTATTAGAAAAGCGCCTTTTTTAAGGGCCTGCTGTAGAGAGGGAAGCTCGCGCCATCCCGTAACGTTTCCGTTGTTGTCTTTTATTGCTCCGGCATACATACAGGTTTTAAGCTGATTAGCATGAGAGATGTGTTCAATCCAATCGATCTTAAGGGCGAGTTTGCCGGATGGCGAGGTATTGGTCAGGAAGACCGCGCCTGCTCCATCGGAGAGCATCCAACGAAGAAAATCCGCATTAAAGGTCACCGGAGACGATTCTTCTAAGTCTTCAACCTTCTCCTGACTGACAGGTCCAAAGAATCGGCTACGTATGAAGGAGGATGCCAGTTCCGAACCGCTGGCCACAGCGTTTTTCGCAAGTCCCGTAGCCACGGTCATATATGCGTATTTCAATGATGTCATTCCGGAAAGACAGATCCCTGAGGTACTGACCACTTCGCACGGAATATTCCCCAATTCACCATGCACCATTGATCCATGACCAGGCATCAATTGATCCGGTGTGGATGTTCCGCAACAAAGGCACTCGATATCATCCAGGGAAAAACCTTTATAAGGCTTCAACCGGCGAATCGCTTCTGCCGTAAGCTGGGCGTTTGTGTGTGTTGTCAGGCCCGTAGCAGGATCAATGGCATAATACCTTTGATGGATTTTATTTTTTCGCAGGATGATTTTCCTGATACGGGATGATATGTGGTCCACCATGCCCAAGATTTTTTCAATCTTATCGTTGTTGACAGGACTGTTTGGCAGAAAAGCCGCGATATCAGTTATATAAACATCCAATGTAATTGCTCAGGTGTTTTAGGTTGAAGGCTGAAGTATATGTAATCGTTCACGGGTTCAGGGTTACCTTTCTATAGGGGTTTAAAGGTTCAGGGTTCAGAGGTTCATGTTAAAAGACGAACATCGAACATCGAACGTCCAACGTCCAACGTCGAACAAATTGTTTCATTCTCATGCCTTCTCCATTCAGAACTCACGAATCAACGGTTCAAATTTTCGGTTAACCCCGCACCCTGAGCTTTCAGCTTTGAGCTTTCAGCCCTCAGCCTTCAGTCTTCCACCTTTGTCATATTTTTGCCCTGGCGTGACAGGACTTTAAGAGGCCGGCATAATTCTGGTAAAAAACCTCCTCTTCCAATTGTGTAGGGGTAACCGCATTTGTAAGAGTATAATAATCAAGATCGTGAATAACGATCTGATCTTTCACTGATTCGTACAAATGAGTTCCGGGCAAAGGCGTCAGCACTGTTAGTATCGGCAAGTCAATGGCGTTATCCTCGATGTATCTTGCGAGTGTTTCAAATTGGGCCTCTTTATAGTCCGGAGAAACGATGAAGTCACCTACGATGGTGATGCCGATATCGTGCAATATTCGGATAGCTTCCGAGTTAGTTGCAACGTTGTTGGCCTTTTTCATTTTCTGAAGGCCTTCATTGCTGATCTCTTCAAAGCCAATAATCACTGACCGCAGTCCTGCTTCTTTCCACTGCAACAGCAGGTCGGAATGACACACTACAGTATCAGACCGGATGTCCGCCAGGAAGTGTTTTTTTATCCCGGCTTCCTGAATACCTTCGCACAGTCTGCGTGCGTGATCGGGATTGCCAAAGGTATTGGCATCGACCAGACGGATGACAGGAATGTCCTCAAGCAACCGGATGTCGCGCAAGATGCTTTCGATTTTGTGGGTGAGATAGCGCCCTCCTGCCTGGCCGGCAATGCAACAAAATGAGCAGTTGTACGGGCAGCCGAAAGCCGTGGCTACAAAACCGACTCTGAGATTCAGAGATGACAGTGTATAGCTCTCACGGTATTGCCTTACAAGATCGTAACAAGGAGATTTTTCATCCACCAGGTCAAGGGCACAGTATCTTCGATGAATATATGAGAGACGACTTCCAGGATCGGTCTTGGCAACGCCGGCAATGGTCCTTGTCTCGCCTCCCGACTCAATGGTTGACACAAGTTCTCTCAGGCTCGCCTTTCCCAAACCTATGACAATATAGTCAATGTCTCGTTTATTGAAGAACTCAGGATCATTGCTGGCATGCATACCCCCTACCACCACGGTTGCACCGCAAACCTCCTTGATTTCCGATGCGAGCATGAGCACGGTGTTGGCTTCACAGGTCACTCCTGTAATTCCGGCAATATCAGGCCTGAACTCAGAAAGAACATCTTGCAGCGTGGAAGGTTCTGCCTTGAGATCGACAATACGGACCTCGTGTGTTTCAAGGTTGCCTGCCAGGACCTCGAGCGCAAGGGGTTCCCCGCGGAATATCTGTTTCAGGGAATCGATTCCGTACTGCTCTTCCGGAATACTGCGACCGCAATTAGGAGGGTTGACAAGGAGAATCTTCATCAATTCATGGGTTCAAGGTTCAAAGGTTCATGTTAAAAGACGAACGTCCAACATCGAACATCGAACGTCCAACGTCGAATGAAAAACGAATATCCAATACCGAACATTCAACGGCTATTTAGGTTGAAGACTGAAGGCTGAAGTATACTGATATCCCGCCTTCTGCAATAATTAGCAGCCTTTCTTCCAGGTCATAAGTCTGTTTCCTCATTTTTTTCTCATTCAACATTCGATGTTGGACGTTCGATGTTCGATGTTCATTTTTCCCCGTTCGATCTTTCTTTTAAGTCTCTTAACCCTTGAACCCCTGAACCCTGAACCTTTTCATAAAAACCAACACTAGCCCTTCACGGGATTACAGCGCCCCATTTTACCACAACCCACAGAACTGTAAGCGTTTACAGGGTGCTGCAGATGCGAGGCGTACGGGTACGCAGATGTACTCCCTGTACTTCAAGTGCCCGACAACAAAGCA
>Ga0209121_10005281_pt1 | contig 11754 bp, 8 predicted proteins | sample Cruoilmetagenom3_FD_187292 | JGI IMG/M metagenome (GOLD analysis project Ga0209121, IMG submission 187292) | Oil polluted marine microbial communities from Coal Oil Point, Santa Barbara, California, USA - Sample 3 (SPAdes) (version 2) | ecosystem: Environmental > Aquatic > Marine > Oil seeps ...
CACACCCACTACAGAAAACCAGTGGAATCTCGCCCGTTTGCTTGAACATGAATTAAAGGACCTTAGGATGGGGGATGTACACCTCAACGAAAAATGTTTTTTGACTGCTGCTTTGCCCTCCAATTCCAGCAGTAAAGACCTGCCCACAATCGGTTTTTTAGCGCATATTGATACAAGCGTGGACTTCAACGGAGAAGGGGTCAACCCGCAGATCATCGAGAACTATGACGGCGGTGATATTCCCCTTAAAGGGAAAAAGGGTATGCGCCTATCTCCACATGAGTTCCCGGAGATGCTCGCTTACAATGGGCAGACCCTGATCACCACTGATGGGACTACCCTGCTGGGTGCGGATGATAAGGCCGGCGTCGCTGAGATCATGACCGCCATGGATCACCTCATTTCCAATCCTGATATCAAGCACGGCCCGATCCGAGTCGCTTTCACACCGGATGAGGAAACCGGGTTGGGGATTGAAAACTTTGATGTAGATGCTTTTGGCGCGGATTTCGCGTACACGATGGATGGTGGAAAAATCGGTGAGATCGAATATGAGAATTTCAATGCCGCTAAAGCGATCGTTAAGGTACACGGAAAATCCGTCCATCCCGGCTCTGCCAAGGGTGTGATGAAGAACGCCATGCTCATTTTCTTTGAATTCAATGCCATGCTGCCGATCGAACAGCGCCCGGAATACACCGAGGGGAGAGAAGGTTTCTATCACCTGTGGAAAATGTCCGCGGGGTCAGTTGAAGATGTAGAGGGAACTTACATTCTGCGCGACCATGATCTTTATAAATTTGACGATAAGAAGCAATTGATGCTTGACAGCGCAGAATTCATCAATCATAAATACGGGAAAGGGACTATTGAGGTTCAAATGGTTAAGCAGTACCGCAATATGAGCGAAGTGATCAAACCGGTCATGCACATCGTCGAAACCGCCCAGGAAGCCATGCGCGCCCTGGATATTGAGCCGATCACTAAACCCATCCGCGGCGGCACCGACGGCGCGCGCCTTTCCTACATGGGCTTACCCACACCAAATATCTTTGACGGCGGGCATAATTTCCACGGCCCATATGAATACGCCTGCCTGGAATCAATGGAAAAAGCGGTTGCGGTCATTCTCAAGATCATTGACTTGTATGCAAATAAGTAAAACCAAAAAACCCTTCTGAAAAAAGGGGCTTTTACAAATCCAAAAAACCATTTCTTGAGCGGGAATAGAAATCTACAGTATAGAATCTTATTGTTGGATATTATATAAAAGAAAAACTCAGAGTGATTAAGGTACAATCACCTCTTGCGAAAAAATGGATATTCTTAAAAAACTCAATCCGCAGCAGCATGAAGCGGTAACCTCCCCTGCGCACCAAATCCTCGTTCTGGCAGGGCCCGGTTCGGGGAAAACGCGTGTGCTCACCCAGCGTATCGCGTACCTCGTATATGAACAGCAGGTCAATCCTGGAAACATCCTCGCGGTAACCTTCACCAACAAAGCTGCACGTGAAATGCGGGGGCGCCTTGAGCGCATGCTTGGCAAAGGGGCTGTCGCACTGTGGCTGGGGACATTTCATTCTATTTGCGCCCGCATCCTGCGCCGCGAATCGGAAGTGCTCCCATTTGACGCTAATTATGTCATCATGGATGCTGATGACCAGAAGTCCATTGTGAAGCGCATTTTGAAAGATCTGAATCTGGATGATAAGCTCTATCCTCCCGCTGCCATGCATGCCATCATCTCAAACGCCAAGAACCAGCTCACCTCCGTTGGCGATTTCTCAGCCCGCACCTATCGCGAAGAGGTGGCCAAGCGCATCTATGAGCGGTATGAGTCCACACTGCGCAGCAGCAATGCGGTAGATTTCGATGACTTGCTTCTCTGGACCGTAAAATTATTCGAGGAGCACTCTAAGATCCGCAAACGATACAGCCAGCGCTTTGAACATGTACTTATCGATGAATTTCAGGACACCAACCAGGCACAGTATGATCTGGTCAAACACTTTGCATCCCATCACCACTCGCTGTTCGCGGTGGGGGATGAGGACCAATCCATTTACCGCTGGCGCGGCGCAGATTACCGCAATGTCATCCGTTTTGAGAAAGAATATCCGAAGTTATCCAAGCTGCTCCTGGAACGCAATTACCGATCCACGCAGAATATTCTGGATGCCGCCCAGGCAGTCATCAATCAAAACACTACCCGCACACCTAAGAAATTGTTTTCCAAACGCGGCAGCGGAAATCCCATCATTTTAAATGATGCAGTAGATGACCACGCGGAAGCCACATACGTCGTCGGGGATATCATGGACCGCATTGCTGCTGGAGAAGGCGGAGGCAGCTTTGCTATCATGTACCGCACCAACGCCCAATCACGGCTACTTGAAGAAGCATTTCTGCGCTCCGGGCTGCCTTACCGCCTTGTTGGCGCCCAGCGCTTCTACGGCCGCCGCGAGGTTAAGGATATAGTTACCTTCCTGCGGTTAATCCACAATCCATATGACACCATCAGTTTGAACCGCACTATCAACCTCCCGCCGCGCGGCATCGGCAGCAAAACCCTTATCAATCTCAATTTAGTTGCTCAGAAGAATTCTGCATTTCCATCCGATGTGCTGCTCTCATTGGGTGAAAAAAGGCAGGCATCTCCCTTCTGGGAACCCTTCAATACACGCAGTGCTGCCGTCCTGGCAGATTTTGGCGCGCTGCTGGTCAATTGGCGGAAATTCATCCAAACCAACTCCCTGCCTGAATTGTTCGATCAGGTTATTAAAGACATCGACTATAAAGCGTACATCGACAATGGCACAGATATAGGAGAGGGGCGTTGGGAGAACGTCCTTGAACTGCGCCAGCTCGCCTATGAGTTTGAGAATCAGGGAATGACCGAATTCCTCGAGACAATTGCCCTTGTGTCTGACCAGGATACTGTACCGGATGCGCCCAACGCACCCACTCTCCTCACGCTCCACGCTGCTAAAGGATTAGAGTTCTCAACTGTATACATCATCGGGCTTGACGAAGGCCTTCTGCCGCACAACCGCTCCTTTGATGATCCCGAAGAAATGGCGGAAGAACGCCGCTTGTTCTATGTGGGGATCACTCGCGCAAAAAACGACCTCATCCTGGTACGCGCCGGGCAGCGCAGCAACTTTGGTCGGTACGAATATACCATGCCCTCTCGATTTCTTGACGATATCCCGGAAGAACTCATCAAGCAGGAAGGCATCCGTTTAGGTGTGCACCGCATCAAGCCGCTCAGCCAGCCGCGCTGGTCACCCGCAGTTTCTGTTTGGAACCATAAAACTGCAGCCAAAGAACCTAAAGAGCTTGTTTATAAAGCGGGGATGCGCATTATTCACCCGGTCTGGGGGGACGGCATGGTCATCGAAACCCGCGCGATGGGAAATGACGAGACTGTTACCGTCATGTTCGAAACAGTCGGGCTGAAACGCCTTGCTGCTTCGATCGCGAAATTAGAGATCGTTAATTAGATTCTTGATCTTTTTCTCCCACGAACTGAAAGGAATCACTGATGGCATACAGCGTACGCTGGTATATTTCAGGATGCTGGTTGTCCTGCATGAAAGTCAGCAAGTAAAGATCAGTTTCATTCAGCAAAAAAGGAAAATCCAGTCTGCCCAGTTGATTTGGATGTCCAATCCAATCGGATACGCCCATTCCAAAGCACATCATCTGCATCGACGCTCAGATCATCAGCGATTAAATCCCTCAATAATCCATTCGCTGTTTGCCTGATATTCCTGGAGGTTATCTCCCCTTCTGCTTTGTAAATTGCTGTCTGCATCTCAGCTTGCCGGTCTGGAGAGCGGACAGATTCAACGCGCACATTATCCTTGAAATCTTCCACCTCCGATACTTTCCATCCTAGAGTTATATTCACACTGAAAGCATTTTCTGGATCGGCGTAGGGTTTCTTGAATTGATACAGGAGATCGTCAGAAATATTGTCCGTTCGTGTTTCTGCACTCTCTCACACATTCAGGGATCCGGGTAAATATTCCTCCCACACTATTTCCGGCGCGTGGAATGAGAGTATCTAGACTACCTCATCACGCTGGATGAAAGTGCCGAGCACAAACCATGTTTCTCCGTTCTGAATGAAGGATGACGTAGATGTTACATTTGACCCCTCGGCAGTTTGTTCAATGATCTCAAAATCTACTACGCCCGTATAAAGGTACAAAATCAGGTTTTCAATATATGTTGAATATTCTTCCACTTCCAGAGCATATCCAGTAGTTTCAATGGCGGTTTCAAACCAAGCAGTGCCGACTGGAGAAATGAATTTTGCATATGATAAATTCTCTGTCTTGAGCAGACAACCCAACGGCGGGTAGAATGCAAGCGCCTGGGAAGGTAAAGCATACAGGTCATTATGAGATGGGAGAGGTGGAATCGTTGGTGAGGTGGGACAGCTGTTGGTATGAGTGTGCCTGCTTCCGCAATTACTTATGAAATGCCCGTTGCAGTTGGTTCATACCCAGGCGCCATGATCACACGCGGTCCATCCGTTTCCTTTCCTTTATTCCCTGCTGAAAGATGCGGCAATTTCTTCCAGCAACGGCAGATAAATTTCCTCTGTGGGTTCTTCCCAGACAATGCTCAATACATACAAAGAGCTTCCATAAGAATCAAAATAAGATATTCCATTTATATCCTTATTGGCTGCGTACCATTCCAATCGTTCCCGACCGTCCGGCAGCGCCTTATCATGAGATACTCGCAGGTCATACCCATACAGTGCGCGCATAATCTCTAAGGTTTTCTCTGCCTTCAATGACTGCTCAATCAGAGCTCCGCACCGATAGACGGCTATCTGCACCGACGCGTGCATATCAGGTGAGAGAAACCCCTCGATGATCGTCTTTTCCACAATCGCTGCGTCCATGTACATTCCCCACGCAGTGGGGACATCGATCTCAAAAAAAGTATCCGGGGCAGTGTGAGTTATCCGGTTTGCATACAGTTGGGATTCCCTCAGTACGGATGGAAATATCTCTATGCTTTCAGCAACCTCAATAAACAGGTCAGCATACATATCGCATAACTCCTGTTGGGCTGCCGTTTTCAGATGAAAGACTGTCTCACCCCTTCTAAAAAAAACGTCAGTTCCCTGCCAGTACACATCTCCATCCCGCCAGTTTGCCGCCACTGTCAGATGTCCATCCTCCTCGATTCGCTCGGTTTCCACATACCCCTTAATTTCCGAATATGCGTGAACCAATTCTGCATGTGCGAAAGATAAAAATGCCTCCTGCACCAGCTCATATCCAGTTGCGGTGATCCGCGCCTGCAGTTCCGCTGATTGGTCAGGAGATTGACAGTTCACCTGGAATTCTCCCGTTTCGCTGCAGTTCCATCCCTTGGGCAGAGTGATTTGAAATGAACCCGATGGGGATATGTAGGGCTGAGCGGATATCTCAACGGTTTTCTGTTCGATGGGAGGAGTTTCTTCCTCAGTAATTTTCTCCGTGGATGGTGTATTGGTTGAAGAAATAAATTCTTTTTCCTCGCCCACCGGCGCTTTTACAGATTCACCACTACACGCAGTGGATAAAATAAGTCCGATCAAAAAAAGAGAGGCTAACACCTTTGAAAAAAGAGATTTCATATACAGAAATTATATCCCTTACAATTTGCAATGTTATAGATAAGGATACTTGTGAGTTATTAAGGATGAATATGAAGAAAGGAATTCTTTACCTGCTGCCGAGGATACTGGGAATATTTTTTGCTCTCTTTATCAGTATATTTGTTCTGTGTGCGTTTGGCGAAGGTATTCCATTTCTGGATGGAGTTGTCGGCTTCCTTATCCACCTCGTTCCAACATACATAGTAATTGCTGTTTTACTCATCGCCTGGAAATGGGATTTAGCCGGCGGTATTCTTTTTATCCTTGCTGGTTTATTCTATATTTTCTTTGCCAACGGGATGCATTGGTCAGCATATCTGCTCATCGGCGGACCGCCTATCCTGATTGGCATTCTCTTCATCGCCGCTTACCTAATATCAAAAGGCGACCAGAAAAAATAGTCGCTGGTTTTGTCAGGTGTATATGAAAAAAAGGATCGATCTCTCGACTTTCAAAGTTGCACCTGCTAGTTGAATTCATCAGATATCATCAAAATACAGATATTATGAAATGTAAGTGTTGATATACTTCTTTGGAACCAAAATCAAAATTAAAACTAAAATAAGTTCGTTCAATAAAAGAAGAAGTACTTAAAATGATTTCAACAATTTTAGTATCAGTGGCATACATCGCTGCACAAATGCTGGCTGACATAAGCAGTCTAAAGATTGTGACGTTCGCTGGGTTATCAATGGATGCAGGAACATTTATTTACCCAATAACCTTCACTTTACGTGATATGGCTCATAAAGTCGCGGGAATTAAAGCGGCTCGAGTATTAATTGTTGCAGCTGCTATCGTAAATGTCTTTATGGCGATTTTCTTTGCGTTTGTGTCTAATTTCCCTGGGGATCCACAAGTGGGTGACCAAAGTGCATTTGCAAGTGTTCTTTCTCCTATATGGCGCCTTGTTACTGCATCAATTATCGCGGAGGTAATTTCAGAGTTAATTGATACAGAAGCATATCGTATATGGACAACGAAAATTACAAAAAATTTTCAATGGGCAAGAGTTTTAGTTAGTAATAGTTTTTCTATTCCTGTTGATAGCATTTTGTTCTGCTGGATTGCTTTTAGCGGATCAATGCCAAATGCTGTTGTTTGGGCAATTGTGTTAAGCAATATACTCGTAAAGGGTATCACGACCCTCATCGGTATGCCTTTGATCTATCTGGTAAAAGAAAAGAGTGAATAAATGATTAGGAAGAGTTAGTGTATATTTTTTTTAAATTCAAAAAAGAGTAGATCACGGTATCCTTTCAAAAGTTCAATAAACAACAAGTTGGAAAAGTGAAAAATAATAAAACAAACAAATTATCAAAAATTCTTTAAAGCCTGATAAAATGCACAGTCATGTTTCTTCACAGATTATCTCGTGCGCTTGTTAAATTTTCAAAAGGCAGCATCACTCTGGCTGCAGTGGTTACTTTCCTGATATTCAGCGCGCTTGTCCTCCCAGGTCAGTCTGCTGCCGTGGATGCCTACAGCGGCAGTGCTGGATCGCCGGATCTCTCCTTGTTGTATACGCCCGATGACCTCTACCAAATGGCTGAACAGTACGGTTTTACTGGCAGAGCCGCGTATGTGCATTCACGCTTTTCTTTCGATCTCATTTTCCCAATTATTTATACTCTGTTCCTAATCACAGCGATCAGCTGGATACTAGGCAATATAACCCCTGAAACCAGTCAGTGGCGGATGCTTAATCTAGCACCCATCCTGGGGATGCTGTTCGATTTCCTTGAAAATACAACCGCCTCCATCGTCATAAGCCGCTACCCGACGCCATCTCCCATTTCCATGAACCTTGCCCCTGTTTTTACTTTCTTGAAATGGGTTTTTGTTGGTGGCAGTTTCCTGATTTTGTTTATCAGCGGGTTAGCCAGTTTGTTTGCGCATAAGAAGAACTAAGTAACAGACATAAACAAAAAAACCTAATACGCCCGCTCTAAAGATAAAATAGTGGATTCCATTAAATCCACTGCTCCCTGCAGTGTTTCTGCGTCAAACGCAAAACGGGCACCGGCTGTTTCAAAAAGATGCGGAAGGGTGGCAGTGCCCCCTAAAGCCAAAGCACATCGATACGAATTTACTGCTTGTTCCTGGTTCTTCAGGGCGTTCTTCCAGATCTGCACAGCGCCCAGAAGCGCCAATCCGTATTCCACGTAATAAAAGGGGGCTTGATGGATATGATCTTTACGCTGCCAGCCAGTCATCATCACATCCTCATACCCGCTCCAATCAATATAAGGCCGGAAGCGTTTTTCCAGTGCCGCCCATACCGCATCACATTTATCCGGGTCTTTTCCATCCGCCGGGTTCTCATACACCCAGTGCTGGAACGCATCCACAATCGCCATATACGGCCAGAAGCGCAGATCTGTTTCAATATGGTCAACCCGCGCACGGGCTGCATCTGCTTCGGAATAAAAACCGCCAAATTCTTTGCTTAAATAAGATGATGTCAGGTATTCCATTGCCATGGATGCTACTTCTGCAAATTCCATTGGGATAGCACTCTCATTGCGCTGTTGGAAATACGGAAGCTTGAACGATTCGAAGGCATGAAATGAATGGCCGCCTTCATGGAGCAGCGTCTGGACATCATCATGGATCCCAACCGCATTCGCGAAGATGAAGGCCCGCCTGGCATGTGAAAAATCCGTGCAGTAGCCGCCCGCTGCCTTGTTCTTACGATTATCCAGATCCAATAACCCTTCTGCATCCATCTGGTCAAAATACGCACCAAACAGCGGCAGTACATGGTGAAAGATCGCTGATGCTTTAGCTTTCATCTCGCGAACACTGCTGAACGGTTTCAGGGGTGGCTTTCCAGATAGGTCAACGAACAGGTCATAATAACGCAGGGTGTCAATCCCCAGCGCCTTCATCCTGCGCTCTGCCATCCGCTGGACAGCCGGCACCACTACTTGCTCGATCGCTTCGTGAAACATTATGCAATCCTCGGGTGTATAGTCAAAACGCATCAATACCTGCCAGCGGTATGAGCGGTAATCCAGCATATCCGCATTTGCGGCAATTTTCTCACGCAGCCCCATGTATTCAACCCACTGCCGATTGATCACCTCCCGGTCTGCAAGCTGCCTTTCAGCCAGCAGTTCCCATCCTTTCCTCCGCGTCTCCCGGTCAATTTCCCGCAGCACTACTTCCATCTGGCGAGCGGTTTTCTCTTCGCTCTTCCATTTCACCGTCTGCGCTCCCATCACCCGGTCGTGCGCAGTACCGAGTTTCTCTTCTTCCACCAGCAGCGGTAAATTCTCTTCCCGGTAAATTTCCGCTTCCGCGCGGATATTGCGCAGCGGAATCTCAAATCCCGGGACAGTCAATCCGCTGGCAAGCAGCTTTTCCTTTAACTTCTGCTCCGCGGCTATCGCCTGTGGATAGATCTTCTCCATGAAATAATCAAACCGCTCCTGTGCTTTTTGGTCAGCAGTGTTCACCGATGTTGCTACATACAGGCGGTTGTACAGTTCATCGCGCACATCGCTCACTACTGTCCAGCTTTTTAACCAATCCGATATGGTTGCTTCAGTTAATCCAGCTTTTTCCAGTGCAGTATAGTGGGGTTCAAATTGCGCCCAATCTAATGCCATTAATTCTTCAGCTGTCAAAACTAAAAAGTTATCTGTCATATACTCTCTCCTCTTTTTTTCTGTCATAATAGATTTGAAATTATACAGGTGATAACTGCATGGAGATGAACAAATATGTAATTTTACTTTCAAGAAAAATGCAATTCAATCAGAAATTTCTGAGAGCGACAGCGTGAATATTAGTCCTTTCCCGATAGAACTTTTAACAATCTTTTTACTGTTATTTTCCGCTAATTTTTCCGATATCGCTAACCATAATCCTGTCCCGCATTTTACAACAACTCCCAATGTTTCCAATAAAACCAACTCGCTCCAACCAATTACTTGCTTTTCTTCATCAATTCTTCATATCAGATATAAACATTCTTTATCAAGCGTGAGTATGATCTAAAAGTTGACAAAAAAGAGGTAATAAGGAAAAAGTACACAATTTTCTTTGTTCTGATAATTATGGCTGTGGCTATTAGCGCTTGTGGGAATACCCCCGAGTAGGTGGAAGAGCCCCAAGTTATTACAACTGCTGTTGTAGAAGACCAGCAGATTGGAAACGCGAATAATTCCACATCGAAAGGCGCCGGCCAGGGGCCAGCATATTCTGCCGTGCAGAGCGGAACGCTTACAGAAGATGAAGCAGCAGGATTGCTTTTCATGCGCGAAGAAGAGAAACTAGCCCATTAAGAAGGCTTGAAAAAGCCTTTTTTGATTAATCCAAAAAATCTCGTTCGCTCTTCACCCATCCTTTTGGGAATGGTATCTCGTCGTCAGAAAGGATCTCCATTGCATAGCGTACCTTTGTTTGGATGGCTTTGCTCGGGTCAATACTCAGTTCCGCAATCTTTTTTGTGATCTCTTCCCAATAACGGGGATATTTGCGTGCATAGATACACAAACTGACTATCGCCCAGCTTTTCGTGAACACATGCGTTTCATCCAACGCCTGCAGCAGTGCAGGGATAATCGTATCCACATATTCCGAGTATTCCACAAAATGCCCCAGCATCATCGCCAGGTGCATCCGCATCATTTGCACAGTATCCTTTTTTAATAGGGAGAGCAGCAAGGGTAGATGCCAGATCGTCAGGTCTGGCCGTGAGCGAGCGATCTTCTCCAGTGCATCGGCTGTGCGCCCCCTAATAACTGCATCTAGGCTATCTAATCCTGCTACCAGGTCACCGATCAATACCGGGTACTGCAGGACCGCCTCGGCTGCCTGATCAGCGGCCCCATCTGAACGCAGGTCACCCCCTGACAGCCAATCCAGAATAGTATTCACAATATCTCAAAAATAATCACACCATATCGATCAGAAAAGATCCCGCGCAGCCGAACAGCGCACTCTGTTCCCCTTTTTCAGCCAGCACCATCTCCGGAAGCGGGAACATTTTCAGCCGTTCCTGCATAATCGGTTTGATGCGCTCCAGAAGGAACGGTCGCCGTGTGATCACACCGCCGCTAAAAACGAACAAATCCACGGGGTGGAAAATTAATGTATTCAGCACAACATGAGCAGCTTTTTGCACCACAAAATCCCAGCGCGGATCATCATCAGAAATTTCTCTCATATCTACACCAAAATACGCCCTCAGCATATCCCCGCCCAGATATGCCTCCGGGCATCCTCTCTGCCCGCAATTGCACAACTTTCCATCCCATTCCATGATGTGGTGCCCGTTCTCAAAAGAAAACATGAAATATCGCTTGTCATCAATCTTCTTAATATCCGCCGCGCCGATGCCTGTCCCCCAGATGAAATATATAAAGCGGTCGCGCTCTTTGGCTGCCCCAAACAGGGCTTCCCCGATTGCCGCTCCCTGCACATCATGGAGTAGTTTCACTGGCACATTGAAGCGCTCTTGGAGGGTTTTTTTAATTGGTTTCAGTGCCCAATCAGGCAGGTTGTTTGCTGTGGTGACCATATCATTTTCATCAATGATACCTGGAAAGCACGCACCGATTCCCTGGATATCCTGCCCTTCGGAAAGCACCGCAATATGACCGCTCAGTTCTTCCATCCCAATGCCGTAATCCTGCGGTACTCGATGGGATTCCAGCTTAACGATGGATTCATTCCCCGAAAGGTCAACCAGCGCAATACGCATGCTTGTTCCGCCCACGTCGATCGAAATATACATTCAATTCCTCGTATTAAAATATCAATTAAAAATAATTTGCTTAATTATCCCATTTTAAAAACATCTATCATATACAAATTCAGGGAGACACTTTTTTACCTTGAACAGCATATAAAAGCATTTCTTCATTTATTTCTGCTGATTGTGCCCTTTCGATTTCATCGATTATTCTTCCACGCTGCAATATTAATATCCGATCGCAGAGTTCAGCAAGTTCCTCAAACTCTGAGGAAACAAAGATTGCCCCATTTCCGCTATCTGCTATTTGCTTAATTATGTGGGCAATGTCACTTTTTGTGCCTATATCCACACCAACTGTCGGGTCATCTAATAAAAGTATCTG
>Ga0209121_10005282_pt1 | contig 11751 bp, 9 predicted proteins | sample Cruoilmetagenom3_FD_187292 | JGI IMG/M metagenome (GOLD analysis project Ga0209121, IMG submission 187292) | Oil polluted marine microbial communities from Coal Oil Point, Santa Barbara, California, USA - Sample 3 (SPAdes) (version 2) | ecosystem: Environmental > Aquatic > Marine > Oil seeps ...
TGCAATGGTTCGTTTTGCACCTAATTGTTTAGCTATAACGCCTGCTGTAATATTGGTTGTTTCTGAGGAAGTTACGGCAATAAAAAGTCCTGCAACTTCTATCCTTGCTTCTTTTAAAACAGCAATAGATGTTGCATCTCCTTTAATAGTTTTAATATCTAAATGCTCACCAGCATAGGCTAAATTATCCTTTTTGGTATCTATAAGAGTTATCTCTTGCGACTCGTAAGATAATAATTTTGCTAAATGAAATCCTACCTCTCCAGCACCTGCGATAATTATTTTCATTATTAATTATTGAATTAACATACAAATATACTAAGAAGTTGCAAGTTAATAAGTGCCTTAAGTGTTTAAACTTACTAGTACTATCCAACTTATCCATATATTTGCAAAAATTTTTTAATGGCCAAAAAAGTAAATCCTTACAAAGACAGCAATCAATCTAAAAAGATTCAGGTTACCAAAATGTTTGATACAATTTCTAAGGAATATGATGGTTTAAACCGAGTTATTTCTTTTGGTATTGACGTTAAATGGAGAAATAGAGTGGTGAAACTCGTTGCTGATAAAAAACCAGAAAACATTTTAGATATTGCAACAGGAACGGGTGATTTAGCGATTAGCCTTACATCTACAGGTGCCAAAGAAATTATTGGTTTAGACATTAGCGATGGTATGTTAGAGGTTGGTCGTAATAAAATCAGTACTAAGAAATTAGATCATATTATTTCCATGGTTATTGGTGATTCTGAAGATTTACCATTTAGAGACAACACTTTTGACGCAATTACAGTTGCCTTTGGCGTTAGAAATTTTGAAAATTTAGAAAAAGGTTTGTCCGAAATTCTAAGAGTTCTAAAACCCAATGGCATTTTTGTGATTTTAGAAACTTCAGTGCCAACGAATCCTATATACAAAGCAGGTTATAAAATTCATACTAAATTTATATTACCCGTAATTGGCAAACTATTTTCTCAGGATAAAGTGGCCTATAATTATTTAAGTGAATCAGCTTCAGTTTTTCCATATGGAGAAGCTTTAAACAATATTTTAAGAAAAATTGGGTTTATTAATGTCAAAGACATGCCACAAACCATGGGAGTGGCTACAATTTACACAGCATCTAAATCGTAATATGAAGCGAATCATAGTCATTTTAGCGTTTTTACTCGCATTTCAAAATATGTCAGCTCAACTTTTCACAAAAGAGAAAGTTGCTAATAATATTGATAATATAGACCAAAAGTTTTTGTCTTGGGGTTATTTTATAGGTTTTAATCAATATGATTTCAAATTTGAATACAACGAAGATTTAAAAGATATTTTAGTAGATAAATCCTTTGGGTTTCATTTAGGACTCATTGGTGATATGCGAATTAATGATTACTTAAATCTAAGGCTAGAACCTGGAGTATTCTTTACCACTAGAAATTTACGTTATGACGAAAGTTATTTTAATGGCTTAGAATATAATGACTCCGATTTGCTTAGAGAAGTAAAATCTACGTACATACATGTTCCTTTATTACTAAAAGCTTCTACAAAACGAATTAATAACATTAAACCTTTTATTGTAGGAGGATTATCAGTAGCACTCAATCTTTCGAGTAACCAAGACAATCCTAATGACAACAGCTCTGGCGAGTTTCGAATGACCAAAAGCACCTATTTCTATGAACTTGGTTTTGGTATAGACTTATATCTACTTTACTTTAAATTTACACCTTCAATTCGTGGTGTTTTTGCCATTAATGATGAAATTGTTAGAGATGCTGACCCAAATAGCCCGTGGACGGGTAATATGGCTAAAATGCAAACTAGAGGCGTTTTTATCAACTTTACTTTTCAATAATTGTACGCCTCATAAATTCACTTAATACTATTGCCGTAGCATTAGCAACATTTAGGCTTTCAGTTGACTTATTTCTTCCAAATTGCGGTATCGTAATTTTTTTGTTAACCATAGACGCAACGACTTCAGAAATTCCATTTGCTTCATTACCTAATATTATAATGCCTTCATCTGGTAAATTAGTGGTGTATATATTTTCACCGTTCATAAATGTACCAAAAGCATCAAGTCTATTTAATTCTACAAAATTTTCTAAATCTAAATAAGTAACATTAACTCTCGTCAATGAACCCATGGTAGCTTGTACAACTTTAGAATTATAACAATCTACAGTTTTTAAGCTACAAACCAACTCTTTAATACCATACCAATCACAAAGGCGTATAATTGTTCCCAAATTACCTGGATCTCTAACATCATCTAAAGCTACAATCAAACCTGAATTTTTAATATCTACTTTTTCAGGAATTTTAAATATAGCCAGAGCTGTATTAGGATTTTTTAGTGTTGTTATCTTATTAAGTTCTGTTTCTGTTATTTTAGTAGTTTGCTCTTGTGGAGCATCAAAAATCAACTTTGTAGTATAAAGGTTTTCTAACTCATAGTCAGAACTTAAAAACTCACTTATGCCTTTTATACCTTCAACACTAAACAAGGCCAATTGCTGCCTTATCTTTTTTTGACTTAAACTATTAATTAACTTTATTTGATTCTTTGATAACATTAAAATGTCTTTACATTTGCTTAAGGATACAAAGTAAACCTTTTTGTACTTAATATTAATTATTTTTAATTGAGTGTACTAATTTGAATACATAAATGGTATTATTTTTGTTACCAACATACAATATCAAAAAAATATAACTTTTGAGTTTGCCATACTGCATTTCTATATTAAGTAAAAACTACAAATCGCTTTGTTATGGTATAGGAGTAATAATGATTGTATTATCAATGAGCTCTTGTAATGTTGTGAAACGTGTTAAGAGCAATGAGCATCTCATTACAAAAAATACTATTGTAGAAGACGGCAAAACTAATAATGAAGAGCGTGTAAATAATATTATTATTCAAAAAGTCAATACTGGTATGAATGGCTTTTTTAAACTACCTCTTAAATTAAGTATATACAATTTAGCGCGCCCAAACATAGATTCTATACTAGAAGCGAAAATTTTAAGTGATTCTTCTAAAGTAAAAAGGAAGACACGTTTGCTTTCAAAAAAACAATTTGATCAAGAAATACAATCGCGTAAGGATTTTAATAATTGGTTAAAACGGACAGGTGAAGCTCCTACGATTTTTAATGAGGATAAAACCATTATAACAGCAAACAACCTTAAGAAATACTATTATAGTAAAGGGTGGTTTAACAATGAAGTAGATTTTGAAGTAAAAAAAGACAGTAATAAGCGTGCTGAAGTCACTTATAAAGTCACTAAAAAGAAACCATATAAACTAGATTCTATCACGCCAATTCTTAGCAGTCCTGCCATAGATTCACTTTATGATGTATTTAGTAAGGCATCTTTGCTTAAAAAAGGTGAGCAATATGATGAACAAAATTATAAAAATGAACGCGAAAGAATTAACACCTATTTGCGCAATGCCGGATTTTATTATTTCGGCCAGGACTATATTCGTTTTGAGACCGATACAATTGACACAAATCACAATATAAATACAGCTTTAATAATATCTAATCGTACCATTAGAGGTGAGGATTCTACATACACAGAACCTTTTAACATCTATAAAATTAAAGAAGTTAATATTTTTACTGACGATAATTTTGACAATCAATTCAAAGCAATTTCAGATACTACGACATACAAAAACTTTAACCTTTATAGTAAAGACAAATTGCGATTTAGACCAAAAGCGCTAACAGATGCAGTTTTTATAAATGAAGGAGATACCTATAGTGATTTAGCGAGAAGTAGAACACAGCGTTATCTCAACGACTTACAAATGTTTAGGTACCCAAGAATAGAGTATATAGAAAATGATACCGACACAACACTTACCGCAAATATTTATTTAGAACCAAAGAAAAAATACGCGTTGAGTTTTGATCCAGAAATTAATCAAAGTAATATTCAAACTATTGGATTTTCTTTTAGTACTGGTTTAAAAATCAGGAACGTTTTTAGAGGTGCAGAGACATTAGAAATATCAGGAATTGCAGCAATTGGAGCTTCTAAGAATAGAACAGATTCGGAGACTGCTTTTTTCGATATTAATGAATTTGGTGGTAATATAAGACTAACTATTCCTCGATTATTTTCACCTTTTAATACCGATAAAATTATACCTAAATATATGTCGCCTAGTACAACCATAAATCTTTCTACAACTAGCCAACAAAATATAGGATTGGATAAACAAACGCTGTCCGGTGTTTTAAGTTATAATTGGTTTCCGTCTGAAACTGTTACTAATAAATTAGAGCTTTTCAATGTACAGTTTGTAAAGAACTTGAATACTGACAATTATTTTGGTGTATATTCAAACTCATTTTCAAGATTAAATACTATAGCCAGAGACATCAATTATATTGATAGTGATGAAAGTCTAGAAGACTCAGCGCTATCAAATCCATTTTCTCCTGCAGATCTTTTTATATCAGATGTTTTAACAGGTAATACAATATTAACTGAAGCCGATGATGATTATGTGGACGTTAATAATATCGACGAACGAAAAGAAAGACTAACAGAGAACAACCTTATTTTCTCAACCAGCTTTGACTATAAAAAAGACAAACGTCAAAATATCTTTGATAATGACTTTTCAGTATTTAAATGGCGTGTAGAATTGGCGGGCAATTTATTATCTAACCTTTCAAATCTTCTTGGGTCACAAAAAAATGATGATGGTGATTACGACATTTTTGGTGTTACCTTTTCTCAATACATTAAAACGGAAATCGATTATATAAAATATTTTGATCTTGGTAGAAGAAATGTACTTGCTTTAAGATCGTATGCTGGTATTGCTATTCCGTATGGCAATTCTAACAGTATACCTTTTGCTAAAAGTTTTTTCGCAGGTGGACCTAACGACAACAGAGCATGGACAGCATATAACTTGGGGCCAGGAAGTTCTTCTACCACTAATGAGTTTAACGAAGCTAATTTTAAAATTCATTTTAGTGCAGAGCAACGCTTTAATCTATTTGGTAGTTTTAGAGGCGCCTTATTCGCAGATGCTGGTAACATATGGAATGTTTTTGATAATGTTGAAGAAGATGCTGCTACGTTTACAAATTTCAGTTCTTTAAAAGATATTGCCGTTGGTTCTGGGTTTGGTGTTCGTTATGATTTTGATTTCTTCGTATTACGATTCGATACAGGTTTTAAAACTTACGACCCATCACAGGAAGAAGGTAACCGTTGGTTTAAAACTTACAACTTTAGAAATGCCGTTTATAATATCGGAATTAACTATCCTTTTTAGTCCATTTTTTGTTATTTCAACCTATAACGTTTTCGTTATTTTATCGTACTTCAGCCTCAATAAATACTTAAAAATTATGTATTTTTGACATCTAATTTATTAATCATAAAGTTATGAGTCATAATATAAAACCTGGCGTTGCTACAGGAAGAGAAGTTCAAAATATTTTCAAATTAGCTAAAGAAAAAGGATTTGCCTTACCAGCTGTAAATGTTATTGGATCTAACACTATTAATGGTGTTTTAGAAACGGCTAAAGCATTAAATGCACCTGTTATTATTCAATTTTCAAATGGTGGAGCACAATTTAATGCAGGTAAAGGATTAAGTAACGAAAATCAAAAAGCTGCGGTTGCAGGTTCTGTTGCTGGTGCAAAACATGTACACCAAATGGCAGAAGCTTATGGTGTGCCAGTAATTTTACATACTGACCATTGTGCTAAAAAATTATTACCTTGGATTGATGGATTATTAGATGCCAGTGAACAGCATTTTAAAGAAACGGGAAAGCCGCTTTATAGTTCTCATATGATTGATTTATCTGAAGAACCTATTGAAGAAAATATCGAAATTTGTAAACAATACCTTTCTCGTATGAGTAAAATGGGTATGACTTTAGAAATTGAACTTGGTATAACAGGTGGTGAAGAAGATGGTGTAGACAATACTGATGTTGATGATTCTAAATTATATACACAACCAGAAGAAGTAGCTTATGCTTACGAAGAATTAAGTAAAGTGAGTGATCAATTTACTATTGCAGCTGCATTTGGTAACGTACATGGAGTATATAAACCAGGTAACGTAAAATTAACTCCGAAAATTTTAAAGAATTCTCAAGATTATATTTCAGAAAAATATGGAGTTGGTCATAATCATATCGATTTTGTTTTTCATGGTGGATCAGGTTCTACAGTTGAAGAAATTAGAGAAGGTATTAGCTATGGTGTAATTAAAATGAACATCGACACAGATATGCAATACGCATTTTTAAGTGGTGTTAGAGATTACGTTCAAGATAAAAAAGATTATCTACAATCACAGATTGGAAACCCAGATGGTGACGATATACCGAACAAAAAATATTACGATCCACGCGTTTGGTTACGTAAAGGAGAAGATGCTTTTGTTACAAGACTTAAAAAAGCGTTCGAAGATTTAAATAATGTAGATACTTTATAAATAAGTATTATCACCTAAAGAACCCATTAGAGCTCAATATCAGAGTTTTAATGGGTTTTTATATTCATATAAAAATTCAACTAAAGAGATAGTAGTCTCTATTTTTGAGTTTCATCAATAAAGTAGTAATTTTGTATGTCTTGCAATTGCAAAATACAACTAACCAAAAGTACCGATTAACGATTGTAAAAAATCTGATTTCGTAAACCCTAAACAGTAAATCAATATGGCTTGGTTTAAAAGAAAAGATAAAGGTATACAAACCTCTACCGAACAAAAAAAAGATACTCCCAAAGGACTTTGGTATAAATCTCCAACAGGAAAAATTATAGATACCAAAGAACTAGAACAAAATTTTTACGTAAGTCCAGAAGATGGATACCACGTAAGAATTGGAAGCAAAGAGTATTTTGAAATTCTGTTTGACGATAATAAATATAAAGAGTTAGATGCTAATCTTTCTTCTAAAGATCCGCTAAGGTTTGAGGATACAAAAAAATATCCTGATCGATTAAAAGCAGCACAAGCAAAAACCGATCTTAAAGATGCTGTACGTACAGCAGTTGGCAAATCTAAGGGACAAGATTTAGTTATTGCGTGTATGGATTTCACTTTTATTGGTGGCTCTATGGGTAGTGTTGTAGGCGAAAAAATTGCTAGAGCTGCTGAATACGCATTTAAAAAGAAAACACCTTTTATGATTATTAGTAAATCTGGTGGTGCTCGTATGATGGAAGCGGCTTTATCTTTAATGCAATTGGCAAAAACCTCAGCAAAATTAGCTCAATTAGCAGATGCTGGTATTCCATATATTTCGCTATGTACAGATCCTACTACTGGAGGTACAACTGCCTCTTTTGCCATGTTAGGTGATATTAATATTGCAGAACCTGGAGCATTGATTGGTTTTGCAGGTCCAAGAGTAGTAAGAGATACAACAGGTAAAGAATTACCAGAAGGTTTCCAAACTTCAGAATTTTTATTAGAACATGGATTCCTAGATTTTATTACCCATCGTAAAGAGTTAAAAAATAATGTGAACTTGTATATTGATTTAATTAAGAATCAACCATTAAGAGCATAAAAAAAGCGAGCCAAATGGCTCGCTTTTTTTTCAACCAACCTAAAACCTAACCAATGCTAATTTAATACGATAGGTATTTCTGTGCCATTATTAAAAGTAAATGTGGCTTGATTATCACAATCACCATCTCCAAAATCAAATATCCCACCAAAGTTAGTACGCTGTACATCAAAAGATCCACTAACAAAATAAGCACATATAACTTCTCTACGTAAAGGTGTCAATACCTCATAAGTATGTGTATTCCCATTTACAAATGTCGCTGTCCAATTACCAGTAATTTCAAAAACATTATCACTAAAAATACCACTACCAAAACCTTCAACCCATTCTCTTATTCTTGTACCTTCTCTAGAGGCTTGCGCTCCATTTGGCCAAATAACAGTAATACTTAAATCGTGAGTAAATTGCGGGTTCCCATTTTCATTAGATAGTTCTTTAAGAATAGAACGACTAGCAATAATGTTCTTGGCATCAAAATAAAAATCTATCAAATTATAATTAATCATAATTTGTTGTGCTTCAGGATCTCTTGTATAATCAAATACAATTTGCCCTTTTATTAAATGATCGCGTACAATACAACCTTCAGTACCAAAATCTAATGTTACTTGTCGGTATCCTTGTTGAGCAACAATAGTAATAGTAACACATTCTGGGATATCTCTAGAATATGCTGTTCTATCTGCAGTGTCCATTTCCTGTTCTTCGTAAGCTTCAATAATAAGATCTGCTAATACATTGTCTATTTGATCAATTTCTGCAGACTTCTGTACTTCTACTGTATCCTCTAATTGAGCCTCTGACTCTAAAGAATCGTCATTACTACTACAAGAGGTAAAGATTAAGCCCAAAACCAAAAAGCTTAAACCCCCTTTTTTAATTGAATTTAAATTTTTCATGATTACTTTTTTATTGTTAATATAGTGTTAAGACCACTATACTAACAAAAGGTTTAATCATTGAAAATTTTATTGTGCTATTTTAAGGTAAATTGAAAACTTCGATCCGACATCAACTTCACTAATAGCAGTTACTTTTCCGCCTAATGATTCGATATGATTTTTGGTAATAAATAGACCAATCCCAATGGAATCTTTATTATAGTGGAAAGTTTTATACATCTGAAAAAGTTTGTCCCCATATTTTTTCATGTCTATTCCTAATCCATTATCCTTAACCCCAAGAACTACATAATCATCTTCTATATGAGAAGATAGTTCTATAATTGGTGTTCTTTTTTCGGATTTATATTTTATGGCGTTGGTGAGGAAATTTAGAACTATGCTATCAAGATAAGCAGGTATAGCATATACGCATAGATTTTCGTCAATTTCGTTATAAATAGTAGCTTCTGCATTCTGTGCCATTGCAATAATATTATACATAGCTTTTTCTACATAATCATAAAGATTGAGTGCTTGTAATTTTGAAGACTCAATTTCCTTAATTTTTGCAACCTCTGTTAAATGAGATACTGTTTCTTGTAAATTTTCAACAGCTATTTTTAAAAGGCTAAAATTTTCGTTATTATGCAGGTTAGAATAATCTTCTTCCAAAAAACCTATAAGTGTAGATAAATTACCAGAATGAGACCTTAAATTATGTGTTACAATATTGGCAAATGACGTTAATCTTTCATTTTGATCTATGGCAACACTAAGCATTGTTTTTAGCTTATCCTGATTTTTTTGCCGATTAGTAACATCGGAAAACTGCCATATCATGTGAGGTCTACCTTCCTTAAAATAAACTAATGATACATATATCAAAACCCAAATTATTGAGCCATCCTCATGAAAATAACGTTGCTTTACGCGATACTTATCAATTTCACCTGCTATTAGTTTCTCATATTTTTCTTCGTGTACACCGAGATCCTCTGCATGAATGATGTTGCTAGTATTCATATTAAAGAGTTCCCATCTCGAATAGCCAAAAATATGGCAAACACTATCATTAACTTTTAACCAATCACCATCTAAATTTACTATAGCAATTCCATTATAAGTATTGTTAAAAATATGCTCTAATACATCGTTAGCGTTAAAGAAACTTCGTTGTGGACTTGAAACTTTCATACTTTTAATTTTCAGGATTAATTATTGAAAGCCACAGATTAGTAAGGGGACTGTTGAGACAACAAATTACTTCATTAATATTCAACACCATAAAAGTTACGAAAAATATACCAAATCACAAAAAAATAGTATATTTGCCGCTCGAAAGAAAGGCTTTCGTGTACATAAAAATCATTTACAATAATATTAGCATGTATTTAGATCAAAAAGGAAAAGAGAAACTCTTTAAAAAACATGGTGGTGATGCAAAAAATACTGGTTCTGCAGAAGGACAGATTGCATTATTTACTGCAAGAATTAATCACTTAACAGAACACTTAAAAAACAATCGTAAAGATTTTAATACTGAGCGTTCATTAGTAAAATTAGTAGGTAAGCGTAGAGCTTTATTAGACTACTTAACTAAGAAAGATGTCTTAAGATATCGTGCCATAGTAAAAGAATTAGGATTAAGAAAATAAAAAAAAGAGGCTTTTTAGCCTCTTTTTTGTTTAAATATAACTCATACGAAAGAGTATAACTATCGTAAATAAGAAGCTAATTACAGTTTTTCATTGGTCATACAACAACTACTACACAACAACACAACGACCATTGTTTAATTAGAATAAAAAATTTATGATTCCAAAGACTTACAAAGAGGTTATTGACCTTGGTGATGGTAGAGAAATCTCTATCGAAACCGGAAAACTCGCAAAACAAGCTCACGGTAGCGTTGTAGTGCAATCAGGAAAATGTATGTTATTATGTACAGTTGTTTCCAATTATAGACAAAGTCCAGTTGACTTTTTACCATTAACAGTAGATTACAGAGAGAAATTTGCTGCTGCTGGTCGTTATCCTGGTGGTTTCTTCAAAAGAGAAGCAAGACCAAGTGACGGAGAAGTTTTAACTATGCGTTTAGTGGATCGTGTATTACGTCCATTATTCCCAAAAGATTATCATTCTGAAACTCAAGTGATGATTCAGTTAATGTCTCACGATCCAGAGGTGATGCCAGATGCTATGGCAGGATTAGCAGCTTCTGCTGCCATTCAATTGTCAGATTTTCCATTTGAATGCCCAATCTCAGAAGCAAGAGTTGGTCGTATCAACGGAGAGTTTATTATCAATCCAACACTTGCACAACTCGAAGAATCTGATATCGATATGATGATTGGAGCTTCTGCAGATTCAGTAATGATGGTAGAAGGTGAAATGGATGAGATTTCTGAAGAAGAAATGGCAGATGCTATTAAATTTGCACACGAAGCTATTAAAACACAATGTGCAGCTCAAGTAAGATTGGCTGAAGCATTCGGAAAGAAAGAAGTCCGCGAATATGAAGGTGAAAGAGAAGAAGAAGATTTAGAGAAGAAAATTTATGACATGGCTTACGACAAAGTATACGCCATTGCAAAAGCAGGATCGTCTAAACATGAGAGAAGTGCTGCATTTGAAACAATAAAAGAAGATATTAAAGCTACCTTTTCTGAAGAAGAATTGGAAGATTTTGGTGATTTAGTTTCTAAATATTATCGCAAAGCAGAAAAAGCTGCCATTAGAAATTTAACATTAAATGAAGGTTTACGTTTAGATGGTCGTAAGACAACTGAGATCAGACCAATTTGGTGTGAAGTAGATTACTTACCTTCAACTCATGGTTCGTCTATCTTTACACGTGGAGAAACTCAAGCATTAGCAACTGTAACATTAGGTACATCTAGAGATGCTAATCAAATAGACATGCCATCTCAAGAAGGAGAAGAGCGTTTCTATTTACATTATAATTTCCCACCTTTTTGTACAGGGGAAGCTAGACCAATTCGTGGAACATCTCGTAGAGAAGTTGGGCATGGTAATTTAGCACAACGTGCATTAAAAGGTATGATCCCGGAAGATTGTCCTTATACAGTAAGAGTTGTATCTGAAGTATTAGAATCTAATGGTTCTTCTTCTATGGCAACAGTGTGTTCTGGTACAATGGCTCTTATGGATGCTGGTGTACAAATGACGAAACCTGTTTCTGGTATCGCAATGGGATTAATTTCTGATGCTGATTCTGGAAAGTATGCTGTATTATCTGATATTTTAGGTGATGAAGATCACTTA